>Ga0196970_1000401_pt1 | contig 52656 bp, 49 predicted proteins | sample S1v_513CmetaG_FD_148672 | JGI IMG/M metagenome (GOLD analysis project Ga0196970, IMG submission 148672) | Soil microbial communities from Anza Borrego desert, Southern California, United States - S1+v_5-13C | ecosystem: Environmental > Terrestrial > Soil > Desert | place: USA: California... | reverse complement strand
GTGCTTTGGGATGTTTGGCGTCCCCGACGGGATTCGAACCCGTGTTATCGCCGTGAAAGGGCGGTGTCCTAGGCCGGGCTAGACGACGGGGACGCTATCGAAAGGCAGGTTTTTGTTGCAAAACTGATGTGTTCCGCGAAGAAAGATAGTAACAGCCAGCCTCACACAGTGTCAAAGGTTTGCTGCGCTACGTCTTGCGTTGCACTTATACAAAGTCTTGCTTGCACCTATACAAATACGATAACAGAACTCTTTCCACGACACCTGCTCAGAGGCTGCCATGGACGGGCACAGCTCATTGAATGCCTCTAGCTTCAACACGCTAGCCTTTTTTGCATTATCAGCGCTAGACAAGTATCCTGCTTTTCGAACGCCAGGCAACGCCTGTTCTTGTCAGGACACTAACTAACACTCATGGCTGATCCACTTTATTTGAGCCTCTGGTTCCCGAGTTTCACAACGACGGAGATGATGCCGCGCGCACTCTCCGTCCTGCGTCAATTCCCTTTTTCCGCTCAGAGACCCGGCATATCTTACGTGGCAATTCATCCGGTCTCGTGGAGCGAGCCGACTGTTTTAGAGAGACGTTTTCGCCCAGGACTGGATCCTGACCAGGCCATCGCTATCGCCGCCGAATTTCTACATTCGGATTACGCCTACTCGTTCGAAACTTTCTGGGACCTTTGGACCTTGTCCGAAGACACCGATGACATAGTCCTAGCTCCTCAACCCGTGAGGTTGCTGGTCCACGGCGCCGAATTTGAGGATGGCGCGTTCCGTCAAGCCGGCCACATCCAGGTGGATTTTGGGTTGGATACTCCGTTCCTTTACGAGGAGATGGAATTGACCCCGATCGCAGAAAACCGGATCAAAGCGAACGTCCAGAAGCTGGTTTCATTCACGACCGCGGTTGAGAAGAATTGTGGAGTTACTGGTCGGGTTCTTTGGTCTGAGTCCGACGAGAGCCTCGCGCAAAAACTGGTCGAACGTCTCCAAAAGGTTCACTGATGGCGGCCTCGTAAATACGTCTGCGACTATCCGGCCCTTTGCATCCAATAGTGGGTTCCTAAAACTAACCTTGGAGTACGTCTCACGATGGTTGCAAGGCTTCGATCCAGCTTGCTGTTTGCACGCACCTTTCTGAAACATCCCGTTATGCTGGGTTCCGTTCTTCCCAGTTCGCGTTATCTCACAGACCATGTTCTATCCCAAGTTGATTGGAAGGGCGTGCGTACCTTCGTTGAATACGGACCAGGCGTGGGCACGTTCACGTCGGAAGTACTCCGTCGGCTCTCGCCCGACGCTCGCCTCGTAGCCATCGAAGCCAGCCGGGAATTCGCGCTTTACTTGCGCCAGGCTTTCAAGGATCCGCGGCTGACGGTCGTGCACGGATCCGCAGTAGAAGTAAGCGCCATTTTGGAGCGGCTGGATCTACCTGCAGCCGATTGCATTATTTCCGGAATTCCGTACAGCACGATGCCGCTGGATGTGCGCGAAGCAGTTCTTCGACGGTCTCGCGACGTTCTGCGGCCCGGCGGCAGTTTTATCGTGTATCAGTTCACAGGCGCAGTTGTTCCGCACCTCCGCCAGGTTTTCGGCGAAGTACGGCAGGAGTTTGAATTGCTGAACATACTGCCGGCGCGCATTTTCAGCTGCTCAAGATGAGGCTTGGGGCGTGCGTTCCGGACGGTTCGCAAAATGTCAGCATCAGGCCGCGAGTTCTTCCGTCTCGGATTCCGGCCAGTCGGCAACGGCACGGCGTTGTGGCGCCTCTGGCCACACCAAGAGAACGGCCCGTTGCACGTTCTTCAGCGAACCTCCAAGCAGTTGAGATATGTTGAGCAGCGCACTGCTCCCGCAGCACCTGCATATGCTTGTGCTGTTGCTGATCATTTCGCAATCAGCGCAGAACACCGCCTCGGACATTCTTAGAGAGATAAAGCTACGTAAGTCGCCAGACATAGAAGCACCCTCACGAGATCAGGTGAACGTGCCATGAACCCGGTTCCCCACAATGACCCGGGGTGCTGGATTCTACCTCTATACAGCCGAAATGCAAGGACGATTTCGTGGTGCTGCATCCTCGATAGACTCTCGTGCACCCTCGAAGCACGGTAACCCCCCGGCAGTGACCGCTGTCACGAACCATGCCCTTCCCTGTTCGGGGGCTGGTTTCGAGCAAAAAGGAACAGCCCGAGCATGGTTGGCCGGGCTGTCCCTTTCTTGGAGACAACGGCTGCAACAGCTACTTCGTTGCGCCACCTTCCATGCCGAGCTGTTCGCGAGCGGCAGCCTGAGCTGCGGCCAAGCGAGCGGTTAGCACGCGGTACGGCGAGCACGAAACGTAGTTCATGCCAGTCCTGTAGCAGAACTCGACCGACTGCGGTTCGCCGCCGTGTTCGCCGCAGATGCCGACCTTGAGGTTCGAGCGGGTCTTACGGCCCTTTTCGACGCCCATCTCCACGAGCTGACCAACGCCTTCCTGGTCGAGCACCGCGAACGGATCCTGCTTCAGCAGGCCTTCGCCGAGGTACGTCGGGAGGAACTTGTTGATGTCATCGCGCGAGAAGCCGAACGTCGTCTGAGTGAGGTCGTTGGTGCCGAAGCTGAAGAACTCGGCTTCCTTGGCGATCTCATCGGCGACCAGCGCCGCGCGCGGCAACTCGATCATGGTGCCGACCAGGTACTCGACCTTCATTTCCTTCTCCGCGAAGACCTCTTCGGCCACGCGGCGGACGATCGCTGCCTGGTTCGCCATTTCCTTGATGCCGTGCGTCAGCGGGATCATAATTTCCGGCTTCGCCTTCACGCCCTTCGCGGTCATGTTGCAAGCCGCTTCGATGATGGCGCGCGCCTGCATTTCGGTGATCTCCGGATAGGTGATACCAAGACGGCAGCCACGGTGGCCGAGCATCGGGTTGAGTTCGTGAAGTTCGTTCACACGCTCCAGCAGGGTCTTGAGTTCCTTAAGCTTCGGCGAACGCGGCTTGGTGGCTTCCAGAACGCCAATTTCGACCATCAGCTCTTCACGGCTCGGTAGGAACTCGTGCAATGGAGGATCGATCAGGCGGACCGTAACCGGCAGTCCGTCCATCGCCTTGAAGATGCCTTCGAAGTCCTTGCGCTGCATTGGCAGGAGCTTCTTCAGGGCGGCGCGGCGGTTCTTTTCGTCGCGGGCCAGAATCATGGCGCGCATGTGCGGAATGCGGTCTTCTGCGAAGAACATGTGCTCGGTGCGGCACAGGCCGATGCCTTCGGCTCCGAACGCACGGGCTTGGATCGCGTCACGAGGAATATCCGCATTGGCGCGAACACCCATCTTGCGGAACTCTTCCGCCCACTTCATGAACTTCACCAGTTCGGCATCATTCGGGTTCGCGGCCAGGGTGTTCAGCTTGCCCTTGAGTACGCGGCCACTGGTGCCGTCGAGCGAGAGCCAATCGCCTTCCTTGAACGTCTGGCCCTTCACCTTCATGGTCTTGGTCTTTTCATCGACCGTGATTTCGCCGGCGCCGGCGACGCAGCACTTGCCCATGCCGCGGGTCACGACTGCGGCGTGCGACGTCATGCCGCCACGCGACGTCAGAATGCCTTTGGCGACTTCCATGCCCTGAATGTCTTCAGGCGTGGTTTCCGCACGGACCAGAATGATGTGTGCATCCTTGTTCTTGTGGACGGCCTTCACGGCGTCTTCTGCGCTGAACACGATCTGACCCACGGCAGCGCCCGGCGAGGCCGGAAGGCCCTTGGTCAGCTCTTCCACCTTAACGCCCTTTTCATCCAGGCGCGGAACCAGGAAGTCATAAAGCTGGTTGGGTTCGACGCGGAAGATCGCCTCTTCCTTCGTGATCAGGCCTTCGTCAACCATCTGCAGCGCAACGCGCACGGCAGCCAGACCAGTACGCTTGCCGTTACGGGTCTGCAGCATGTAGAGCTTGCCGTTCTGAATGGTGAACTCGAAGTCCTGCATGTCCTTGTAGTGCTTCTCAAGGCGCGTGGTGATCTCGCGGAGCTGGTTGTAGGCGTTCTCGTCAACCTTCTTCAACTCCGAGATATGGATCGGCGTGCGGATGCCGGCCACCACGTCTTCGCCTTGCGCATTCATCAGGAACTCGCCGTAGAACTCATTGGCGCCCGTTGCGGGATTGCGGGTGAAGCCCACGCCTGTGCCGCTATCCTCGCCAAGGTTACCGAACACCATAGCCTGAACGTTCACGGCCGTGCCGAGCATGTCGTCAATGTTGTTGATGCGACGGTAGTGCTGCGCACGCGCGTTGTTCCAGCTCTTGAACACGGCGTCACGCGCCATTTCGAGCTGCTTCAGCGGGTCCTGCGGGAAGTCGATCTTGGCGATCTTCTTCACAACCTTCTTGTACTCGGCGATAACTTCCTGCAATGCCTTCGCGTCGAGATCGGTGTCGAGCTTCGCCTTTTTCTGCTTCTTCTTGGCGTCGAACACTTCGTCAAATGCGTGCTTCGGGATCTCGAGCACGACGTTGCCGAACATCTGGATCAGGCGGCGATAGCTGTCGTATGCGAAACGCGGATTTCCCGACTTCGCGGCCAGCGCTTCCACGCTCTTGTCGTTAAGGCCGAGGTTCAGGATCGTGTCCATCATGCCGGGCATCGAGAACTTCGCGCCCGAACGGACCGACACCAGCAGGGGGTTGTCGCCCCCGCCCAGTTTCTGCCCCTGCAACTGCTCCAGGCGGCGCAGCGCTTCTTCCATCTGGCGCTGAACGTTGCCGTTCACCTTGCCGGACTTCATGTACTCGCGGCAGGCTTCCGTCTGGATCGTGAATCCCGGAGGTACCGGCAAACCGGCGTTCGTCATTTCTGCGAGGCCGGCGCCCTTGCCGCCCAGCACGTCCTTCATTTTCCCGTGTCCTTCGGCCGAACCACCGCCGAAGAAATACACGTATTTGACCGCTTCTGCTTGTGTTTGAGGTGTGCTCATCAGACCGTCCTTTAAAAAGAACTTGGTTTCAAATCGCTTATAAGTGCCTACAACGCGTGACCATGCCGCAGGTCACGATATGACCGCTGTCGGCTAAAAGCCTTTGGCTCTTGCGTGACGTCCTCGTGCCGGCAACTCATTCAAGAGCCAACGGCCAACAGCCAAAAGCACGACTCACTGCGTACTTCAAAACTTATCAGACGAATTCGTCCGTCCTTGTTACTTCTCCGTCACGATCTCGGAGAAATCCGCGATCGTGCTGAACTCATCTACCAGCATCTGCAACAACGCAAGCCGGTTCGACCTTATCTGCTCATCTTCGACCATGACCATCACTTTGTCGAAGAATGTATCGACAACCGGGCGAAGCCTTGAGATATCGGTCAGCGCCTGTGCGTACTGCTTTTCGGCTCGCAGCTTTTTGACAAGGTCGGCCGTCGTTGCAGCCTGCTTCGCCAGCTCTCGTTCAGCCGGATCGTCCGATTCGTGGATCACTCGGACTGACGCCGAAACCTGTTGCACTTCGGTCCATTTTCCCGTTTCACGCGCCTGTCGCAATATGTTCTTCATGCGCTTGAACGCGACTGAAATCGACGCGAAGTCTTCCGAATTGCGGACTGCCGCGACAGCCTTAGCGCGCTCAACAGCGTCGACTACGTCGTCCCTGCCGGCTACAAGCACCGCATTGACCACGTCATACGCGAAACCATGCACGTCGCGAAGGTAGAACTCGAGCCGTTCACGGAAGAAAGTCTCGATCGAAGCAACATACTCCTGCTTCGCGGCGAATTTTCGTTCGACCTCGGAACCTGCGTAGCCTTCGCGCGCCCACTGGAATAGCAGGCTCAAGTTTAAGGGCAGATTGTGCTCGGCGATGGTCTTGACGATTCCGTTCGCTTGTCTACGAAGCGCGAACGGATCCTTTGATCCGCTAGGCACGTTGCCGAGACCAAACATCCCCGCGATGGTATCGGCCTTGTCCGCAACTGCGAGCACCGCGCCTTCGATCGTCGTCGGAACCGCATCTTCCATCGAGGCGGGCTTGTACTGATCGTAAATAGCGTCTGCGATCTTGTGGCTCAATCCCTGAGCCTTGGCGTACAAGCCGCCGACAACACCCTGTAACTCCGTAAATTCTTTAACCAACTCTGTCGTGAGATCCGTTTTCGCCAGCCATGCGGCTTCGTCCGCGGCAGTGCAGTCCACGACCACGCCCGCATCTTCTAATGCATCGGCGATCTTGACTGCTAAGGGGGCAATTCGAGCCGCCTTTTCATAGTAGCTGCCAAGGTCCTTCTGGAACGTGACCGCTTTGAGCATTTCGACGCGCTGCTTCAGCGGCATCTTCTGGTCCGTATTCCAGAAGAATCGGGCATCGTTGAATCTCGCCCGCAGCACACGTTCATGCCCGTGCCGGATGATTCCATTTGGATCGCCGTCTGTGTTCAGCACAGCTAGGAAATGCGGCGCCAACTTTCCGGATGCGTCTTCGACGGCGAAGTACTTCTGGTGGTCGCGCATAACCGTGACCAACACTTCTTCCGGCAGCGTCAGATACTCACGCTCGAAATTGCCCAGAATGACCGAAGGAAACTCAGTGAGGTTTACGACGGTGTGCAGCAGCTCTTTGTCTTCACGCCACCGTGCTCCCGGTATCTGACGAGTGGCCGCGTCTAGCGCTTTTCGGACCACGTGTTCACGTCGTGCCTGATCGAGCACGCGGGCGGTGGCCAACGTCTCTCGATAATTGTCAGGTCGTTCAATCCGTACATCGGCACCTGAGAGAATTCGGTGCCCCCGCGACTCCGCTCCTGCGAGAATCCCACCGAACTCCACCGGAATGATCTCGCTACCCAGCAGCGCCACCATCCAGCGCACCGGACGCACGAACCGCTCTGGCTTCCCTGTCCGCCAATACATGTTCTTGGCCCAGTAAAGCCCGGCGATTTCTTTCGGCAGGGCCTCAGCCAATATCTCAGTTGCGTTCCGGCCCTTCCTGGCCACGGTCGCTGCAACGTACTCGCCCTTGGGGGTTGAGACCTTCTCGATCTCATTCAGGGGGACGTTGACCTTCTTCGCGAAAGCATGCGCAGCGGGCGTCGGCTGGCCGTCTTTGAACGCAACCCTTAACGACGGGCCAAGTACCTGCTCACTGACATCCGCCTGTGCTGGCGCTATATCCCGCGCGACTACTGCAATGCGCCGCGGCGTCGAGGTACCCTCGACCGCAGGCGAGCTTCCGTTGCCATCAACGAGACGTTCGCGCACGAGCAGGTCGCTTACTCGCTTTACGAGTTCTTCGCGCGCGCCGTCGATCATGCGCGCCGGTATTTCTTCAGTTCCAATTTCCAGTAAAAAGTCTGGCATTTCTCTCGTTTGTTACCGAACTTTCGTAAGCCTGTGGTCCCGAGCTGAGCCGCTTTTAACAGCGAAGTCGAGGAACATACTTTTCAGTTCACCGCTTAATTCGCCGTGGCTCCCGCCGCAGGTGCCGGACCGGTCTCGCGCGGAAGTTGCTGTTGATCCACCCAAGCCTTCGCAACACCGACCGCAAGCGTTCGTATCCTGGCGATCACACCCACGCGTTCCGTGACAGAAATCGCCCCTCGGGCGTCCAAAATGTTGAACAGGTGTGAGCAGTGCAGGCAAAGGTCGAACGCTGGAAGCAGAGGGAAACGCCGTTTCTCGGCCGTGATTGCCGCCACATCGGCGCCTTTCTGCCGCCCATCTTTTAACAGGTCGTTGTACCGGTCAACGAGGGTCTGGCATTCTGACTCATACAGATTGAGGTGCTGCCAAAGCTTCTCGACATCGGCCGTCTCGAAGTTGTAGACCGAGAACTGCAACTCATCCGCAAGCCGCACGTCCCCGTAAGTCATGACCTTGTTCGGGTCTTTCGGATCACGTGCCCAAACAATGTCGTAAATGGAATCTACGTCCTGAAGGAATGCCGCGATTCGCTCCAGACCATACGTCAATTCGACCGAGATCGGATCCAGATCCACGCCGCCGCACTGCTGGAAATAGGTGAACTGAGTAATTTCCAGTCCGTCCAGCATTACCTGCCAACCAATGCCCCAGGCGCCCAGTGTTGGCGACTCCCAGTTATCTTCCTCAAACTTAATATCGTGCTGGCGCAGATCAATGCCGATCGCCTTCAGCGATTCGAGGTAGAGTTCCTGAATATTCTCCGGCGGGGGTTTCAAGATGACCTGCATTTGGGTGTGCTTATAAAGTCGGTTTGGGTTCTCGCCATAACGTCCGTCTGCCGGACGCCGTGACGGCTGAGTATAAGCCACCCTGTACTCGCGCGGCCCCAGCACGCGCAGAAAGGTCTCAGGAGCCATGGTTCCGGCGCCGACTTCTACATCTTGCGGTTGTTGTAGCACGCACCCACGCTCAGCCCAGAAGTTGGAGAGCCGAAGGATGAGTTCCTGGAAGGTCAGCGAAATGTTCGAATTCTCGTTCACTAACGTCTCTTGAATAGTCTTTAGCTCTTGGTCATTGTTCTCTAGCATCGACTTCAAGCCGGTCTTAACCGCCTTCGTTTTGTCGCACAAACCAACGCCAGAGCGAAACAGCCAACAGCGCCTTCCTTCATAACCTGTCCAGCATCGTTGCGGTCACGATTTTCTTCTCAAGATGCCGCTCAATGATCTGCAACAGGAACTTTCGCAAGTCCGCGGCCCGCTGCTTGGGCCAATCTTCGCCCTCAAACCGATCGAGCGGAGATCGATACATCTCCAGCGCCGTACGCCTCGACTCAGCCGTCAACTCGGACGAGGCCAGCCGCTTGTCATCCTCGCACATCAGACCGTCCGCCAGAGCATGATAAAACGCTCGCTTACCGTCCAGCGCCATCCCGCATACCACGCATTCCGTGAGTTCCGGCAGAAACCCAACCAGCCGAACCGTCCACAGATCGAAGTACGTGAGCGGCATCCAGATAGCTCCGCCTTGCAGATGCGCAAGCACCGCAAGCGACAGTCGGAACATCGCATCATTAGCTTCGCGGTCGGGCAACAACTCATCTAACAGTTCCGCTACATGTCCTAATCCCACAGCTCGGGGATAGTCGACGGCACTCGTCAGAGGAGAAGCCAGAACGTCGCAGGAATCGATCCGCGCCAGTTCCTTGCCCTCGCGGTCGTCGTAATACACTCGGACAACCGTGAGCGGTTCCAAGGCCCCGCCAAACCGCTTGCGCGATTTCTTCGCTGATTTCGCTACGCCTTTGACCTTGCCTTCAGCCCTGGTGAAAAAAGTCACCAGCAAGTCTGCCTCGTGCAGCGGATAACTGCGAAGCACGATCGCCTCGGACTGTTTCAGGGCCATCGGTCCTCAGGTTTCAGCACGAAAGATGCATACGACCAGACCTTAACTCGCCCGGATGCACTCAGCGCACACAACTCCATGAAAGCTAAACACTAATTTTAACGTGAGCAGTTCAGAATTGGGAAGGTTACATGCGATTTTTAGCTGAGTTCAGAGCAAATCCGCCTGATCAGCAAGTGGCACTTCCCGTTTTGTCGCCGAAATAGCGAAGGCGCGCACCATGGGCGCGCGCCTGCAAAGCTCTGTCTCTCTGCTACGCCGTGGTTCGGCCGAAATACGCCGCGTTTCGCTCGGTATACTCCTTCCACTTCTCCGGCAAGTCATCGAGCGCGAAGATAGCCGACACCGGGCACACGGGTACGCAAGCCCCGCAATCGATACACTCGACGGGATCGATGTACAGCATCTCCTGAGTCGCGAAAGCTTCTTCGTCTTTCTTCGGGTGGATGCAGTCCACTGGGCACGCATCCACACATGCCGTGTCCTTTGTGTTAATACACGGTTCTGCAATCACGTATGCCATCAGTCACTCCCTTGTAGGTGCGTCGGGATACAGCCCTTCAGCAGTCATTTTAGCAATAATCATACCGGACGAACGTAGCTTGCGCCGCACCCGCCCGGCACCTTTCACTGCCTTCTACATCCTTCACGGCCTGGCGTAGTTCGCCATTCCCGAGATATCCACTATAACCACAGGTTCGTTTCCGACGACCCATGCGTCGTGCCCAGGCGGGATCAAGCCGACATCTCCAGGCCCGAACTCGACTTCCGTACCATCGTCCATGACTACGTGTAGTGTTCCTGAGACGTGGTACTGAAGGTGTGGTGCCTCGCAAGTTTGGGTCTTTGCAATCGGCTTCACCGATGTGGACCACCTCCATCCAGGATCCAGTACGGCGCGACCAAATGTGACCCCGCCCAGCGTGACTACATCAACCTTGCCCAGCAGGAACGAACGGCTTTCCTCAGGATTGGCGAAGCTCTTTCTCTCAATCGGTTGCTTGAACGGTTGCTGCAAAGCTGACATGGGCGGCCTCCTCCTTTAATGATTCCCGAGACTATCGCCAGCCTCATTCATCGCCGCACGCCGCCAGTACTATGGTTCTTTACCGTATCGCCAATTCAGTTCTCATGCTACTGCCTCGACATCAACCGGTTCGTACTCACAGATGTAGCCAGCGACAGCACTGGCGGCAACCGTGAGCGGACTTGCCAAATACATCTGGCCAGGCCCGCTTCTGCCCGGAAAATTCCGGTTCTGAGCACTTATGACGACTTGTTCAGAGCTGGTGGACACTCCCGGTCCCGCATTGATGCATGCTCCGCAACTCGGCTCGATGATTTCCGCGCCTGCCTTCCGGAAGATGTCCAAGTACCCCTTCTGCACGCAGTATTCGCGAGTGTCTTGCGACCCGAACTGGATGTAGAACTTGCAGGACTTAGCGATCTGTCTTCCTTGTGCCAGACCCTCTGCGAGCACGCGCGCGTACATATCCATGTCCTCTTTTTTGCCAGCGGTACAAGTTCCTCCGTATGCGATGTCCACGGGCACAGGCGTATTCAGGTCGCGAACGAATTTGCCGTTACCGGGATCGCCCGGCGTAGCCAGCATCGGATAAATGTCGTTCGCATCGAGTTCAATGACTTGCGAGTACTCGGCATCCGGATCGCTCGTGAGCCCCTCGATGAACTTGTTGGCCCGAATTCGATCCATTCCACGCCGCTCCACCAGGAAGTCGACCACCTTCTGATCCGGTGCCACAATGCCCGTGAACCCACCAATCTCCGCCGCCATGTTTGTCATGGTGGCACGTTCATCCACGCTTAACTCTTCAATGGCTTCGCCCGCATACTCAATCACCTTGGCCAACGCCTTGCCGCTGCGAACGTAATCCATCGCGAGGATCTGGAGAATGAAGTCTTTGGCGGTCACATTCGGCCGACGCTTTCCGTGAACGATAACCTTTACCGACTCTGGCACTTTCACCCGCACATCTTTGGTCAGCCAGGAGTTGAAAACGTCTGTCGTACCGATGCCGAACGCTACCGCGCCAATGGCGCCTGAGTGCGGCGTATGCGAATCTGAACCGATAATCAACTGCCCCGGCAGAGCATAGCTTTCCAGCACGATCGAATGACAGATGCCTTGCGAACCCTTGCGGTCCTTTAAGTCCCCGTGGAGCCGAATGCCCCGCGAGTGGGCGAAATCTTCCTGTTTCAGTTTGAGTTGAGTCGCCAGGTCCAGCAGCCCCATCTTTCGCTTCTGCTCCGATAAGACTTCATCCAGGAACGTAAGATGATCGCGAAAGAAAAGGATCGATGTGGCGTCATTGACGGGAGCATCCTTGCCCACGAAATGTTCGAAAAAGATCGCTGCCATGGGCGTAACGTACTCGTGGCTGAAACGCAGGTCCGTGCGCGCAAATCCGGCGTCCCCAGGCTTAACGGCGGGCACACCGACGCCGTTGCTCTCGTCGATCATGTGTGACGCAAAGATCTTTTCCGCCACCGTCATGGGCCGCGGCGACGTCTTTACCGCCGGGACCGATACTTTCTTTTGCAGGCGTGCGACGTTGAACTCGAACAGACCGCCGTACTCGATGATCTCCCGAGTAATCTCATCTTCGCCGCGCGTGAACTCGCCTAACTGGATCTCTTCACCGTTTCGAATCCTGTCGATCAGACTGAAATTCGTGGAGGTCAACACGCCCAGATTCTGGCAGTTTTGCTTGTAAATGCGCTCGATATTCTCGGCAATGACCAGTTTGATACCGGCGCAGCGTTCTGCGTAGGGCGACTGTTCACGGCTCGATCCCTTGCCCCTACGCTTTCCGCTCACAGCCGCGACGAACCCACCCTTTTTCACCTCGCCACGCTGGATTGGCAGTTCCGACCCACACTTCAGTCCGGTGTAAGGGAACTCGCCCAAGGTTTCATCGAAGAAAAAACAAATGTGAGCTGGGGTGATCTCGTCAGTCGAAATGTCGTCGCGCAGTTTCGGATTGTTTCCCGGGTGCTCCGTGTCCCACGGCAAGTCTTCTCCCGCAAGCTGGCGCTTGATAAGTTCCGGATCTTCGGTGAGAAACAGAATGCGTCCTTGCAGAAGAACCATAGTCGGACGCTTTTCGATTGTGCGTTCCAGAAGCGAATTCATCGGGGATCCTCAGTTGCGACGCGGCGCAGGTTCGCCGCGGAACTCAGAACAGACCAAACCGATCTTTAGATGCGCCTCAGAGGATCAGCGACATGGAAGAGAGAAGAACAGGAAAGAAGCGGGCCGGTCGGTCCGCTCCAACTCGGCAACTTTGTAAGCGCCATTAGTTCCTGCGCTTGGCGTATTCCACCGGGCTTGGGGGCGGTTCAAGCCCGCGCCCCTCGAAAATGTCTGCCATGGTGTCCATGAGCTGTTGGTGAATGATGCCGTTCGTAGCGAGCGTCTCACGGCTGTCAAGACGGAACGGAGATCCGTCCATGCGAGTTACAATCCCCCCGGCCTCGCGCACAAGCACAACCCCAGCCGCCGTATCCCAAGGATTGAGGTTGAACTCCCAGAAGCCGTCCACGCGGCCTGCCGCAACGTTGGCAAGATCCAGTGCGGCCGAACCGGCCCGTCGCACTCCGTGCGAGCGCAACGTGATCGTGTGATAGAAGTAGATATTCGGGTTCTTGTTACGCTTGTGGCTCGGGAAGCCCGTAGCAAGCAACGACTCGCCAAGCTTCTCCGTTTTCGAGACGTGTATGCGCTCATCGTTCAGATAGGCGCCACTTCCCTGCTCAGCCGCAAAAAGCTCATCCCGTGTGGGATCGTACAACACTCCTGCGATCAAGCTGCTCCTAAACTCCAGACCGAGAGAAACGCAAAATACCGGAAAACCGTGCGCGAAGTTGGTAGTGCCGTCCAGGGGATCGACGTACCACTTGTAGTCACTTCCAGAGTCTCGGCGGGAGCCCTCCTCCCCCATGATGTCGTGACTCGGGAACTGAGCCCGAATGCGGCTCACGATCAAAGTTTCGGACGCCCGATCTGCTTCCGTAACAAGGTCCACATCGCCTTTGTACTCAAATCCAATACGCCGCTGAAAGTAAGGCATGAGCAGCGCACCGGCTTCCCGAGCGATCTCGCTCATCGCCGGCACAAATTCCTGCTTTGTTGTCATGATTGGCTCTTGCGAATCTACTGAATTCGATGGCAGCAGCGTCCACCGGTACTTTTCCGCGACGGCCAGCGAGACTGTGATTGCTGACCAAACGGCTTCGTCTACCGATTCTCGTTCCGCGGACGCCGCGGCCCGCCCTGCTCCTCGGCGATGTACATAATCTCGTGCTTGAAGATGAACAAGTTAGGAGCACTGTCGCGAGTCAGGCGAATCATGTTTCGATCGTAATATTCGATCCAGCCGCGGACGACTTCGCCGTGCACGAGTTTGATCGCGACTGGCCGCTGTTTCTCGCCCAGCAACTTCAGATAAGCCGCCTCTTCAAACGTATCTTCCGGGGGAGGCGTCTTCCCGCCCTTTTTGAACGCCTGTGACAGTCCTGTTGTACGAGATGCCATGCCGCCATTCTAGCAGCATTGCTCTGTCCCGAGTATCTGTTCCTAATCGCTGCTCCCAATGCGCTGTGTAATCAGCCTGTGTTAACGCATTTTGCTGGTGTAATACCCTGCCCGGTGGCGCGCTTTCAGTTTGTCTTTCTCTGGAGCGACAACCTTCACCTCAATACGCCGGAAATCGGAATCAGCAAGCCTTCGCGAAGGATAGTACGCCAGCAGGTATTGCGTCCTTAGCTCGTCACTGATCTGGCGAAAAGCCCGATCAAGCATATCCATCGAGGTGGCGTAATAGTGCTTGCCGCCTGTTTCTCGCGATAGTTCCGTCAGCGCGTGTTCCCCGCCAACGTCTCGCCCGGCATCCGCAAGGACGGGCACAACGATGATGCTGTAAACGATAGCTTCCGCCTGTTGGGCTGCACGAACCGCCTCGTGGTAGTTCACGCTGCTGATGGTGTCGCCTCCATCAGTGATGACCACCATCACCTTGCGCCCCTGCCTTCTTTCGAGGGCTTCCGCTCCAAGATAGAGCGCGTCGTACAACGCAGTCGCAGCGCCAACCCTGACGCGGTCAATGCCTCGATCGATACGACGCAGATCCGACGTGAACGGAACAACTTCGTCCACCACCTCGCTGAATTGATAAAGCGACAGTGCGTCAATCGGGCGCAGAATGGAGTGTGCAAAGCGTCGAGCTGACTCTAACTCCAGCTTAAGCTCTTTTTTTGTGCTCAGGCTGGCATCAACCGCAATCACGATCGATAGCGGCAATTCCGACTCACGGTCAAACACCGCAATCTTCTGAGAATTCCCATCCTCTAAGAGTTCGAAGTCCTCTTTTTTCAGGCTGGACACAGGGGCGCCGTTCTGATCCTGAACGCTGACGAAAACGTTCACCAGTTTGACGTCCACCTTCAAAGTAATGGCGGGATCGTCCTGCTGTGGAGCGGGTGGCGTCACGCTCCTTGCATCGGAGGAACCGGCCGTCGCACGGGCATCGTTCGGGGGTGCGGTTTGAGCCTGCGGAATCCAGGGCATTACGCAGCACAGCAGTAGGACCCCAAATGACCTCATGAGTCTGTTCAAGGGAGCGCTTTCCAAATTCGATCTAGCGTTGCACGTCTGCTGCAATTTCACTGGGGAACGGCTCTCCATCCGCCCAAACCGCCCCGTCTTCAAAGTACTCTTTCTTCCAAATCGGCACCGTCTTTTTGAGGGTGTCGATAAGCCAACGACATGCGTCGAAAGCCGCGGCTCGATGTGCCGACGCAACTACAATAAGCACGCTGCTTTCGCCAATCTCAATCCGCCCGAGCCTGTGAACGATCGAGACGTCTCGGATCGCGAAGCGCGTCAGAGCTTGCGACGTGAGGCTTTCGAGTTCTTTCCGTGCCATGTCCTCGTAAGCTTCGTAATCGAGATACAGAGTCCTGCGCCCGCGACTGTTGTCCCTGACGACACCGTCGAACACAACGACAGCCCCATCTTGAGGCTGTTTGATCGAGCTGACGAGTTCCTCCGAGTCGATCCGTTCCCGCACGAGCGCGACTCTTCCCTGCACGGGCTTAACCGCCTCCTCGACTCCACCGCTGACCGGCGGCAGGAAACCGACCTCGTCACCATCGCTGAGACGCCGATCCGGACGGGCATACTCCTGGTTAACCGAGACAGCCAGCGACTTCTCGTAAGCACCAAACCGCGCAACCCGCTCACGATACGTCGTTAGCAAATCCCTCACGGTTGAACCCTCGGGCAACTCCAGTGTTTCGGACGAAGCGCCTACGAAATCCTTCAGCATGCCGAATAACAGTACTTCTACACGCATATAGCTAGAATACCGCACCGGCACGGTACATCCGTTTGAATTGTGTCTTGAGGCACTTAGGGCTGTATTCCTGCGGCTTCTGTGTATATCGTCTGATCCACCTTCGAATTCGCTGCAGCAATCCATGTCGCAGCAGCTTTGAGATCGTTGACTTCTCCCTTCAGGATAGCCGTAAGCAGATCGGAAGCAATCACCGTAGCGAAACGCTCTTCGTAGTGCACTGGTTTGCTTTGACCGGGCAATCTCAAGATGAACGGTACTGTGTTGTCCAGTCTTCCGGCAGAAAATAGTGCCTCATCTTCATCGGTCCAGAGAGCCGTGTTTCGCCAGATTGAGGGACGCCACCAATGGTCGGACGTTATCAGCAGCACGCTCTTGTCCCATGTACCGGCATCCTCCATCGCCCTGCGCAGTTCTCCAAGGGTTCGGTCCGCCGTCTCGAGATTGTCTAGATAGCCTGGCTGGCCGGTCGCACGCATCCCCTGTCGCACATCATAGATCGCCGGCGGGTGCGGAATCGAAAAGTGCACAAACACAAGGCCGTAAGATCGATCTGCGACCAGCTTCTTCGCGTGTTCTGCAAGGAATGAGTGTTGGTCACGGAAGAGTGGCACCTGATGAGACAACGACTCTGTAGTCGAGCGCCCGAGCACATCACGAATTTCCCCGGCTGCAAACCTATAGAACTGCCTGTACGGCGCTGCCTGAAAGATTTCTTCATAAGGACTCCCATCCCAGACACACGCATTCAAGGTGCCCGCAATCACGCGACAATACGGGTGATACCAACCGACAAGGGCCGAATTGACGCCTAAACGGCGCGCTCGCGTGAAGACATTCTGTTCACCACTCCAGGGTACCCATGTCTCTGTACCCGCAAACTGAATCAGCATCTCGTCTTCTCGGAAGCGCGCGGCAGCAACCGGCTTCCCACACAAGAGTGCCGGCAGAGACATAGACGTACTGTCTGCAGGCGGTAGCGCGTTGGACGCAAACAACGACTCCTGCCGCAAACGATCGAATTCTGGCAACATGAGCCCAGGCGGCCGATTAGTGAACGCGACAGAGTTATCCAGTTCATCGAAGACGATCCAGACCACACGTGGTATTTCTGCACGCGACGAAACCAGCTTGGCGGTTGATCGATCTCGGAATCTGTCGTTCCCCAGGAACAACTCAAAAAAGGTTCGTCCAAAAGTGACGAGCACGAAAGGAAACGCAATCAGCAACCCTGTCACTAAGATCTGCCTAATGCGAGTACGCCACCTTAGGAACGCTACAGGCAGTGCAAGAGAGAGGACCACTGCCGTGACGAACCAGCTTATCAACCAGTAGCGACCCGCTTCCCTAGAAACTGCTGTACCCATTCGAACTACTGCATAGAGCACCACAAGGAGAAAGGCCCAGTCTGCAATCGAAAGCCACACTGGCCTTCTGCTTGCGCCCGCGACAGTAACACCCAGAACGAAAAGCAAAGCAAATCCGACTGTCAACGTTACGAGGACAACTAACCCGTGTGTCGCCCATGCCGGATCAAAATAAACCTGCCTTTCATCCAGAAGACGGACCCATCCTTGCCAAAACAGAAGATTCGAAAGTGACAGTGCGATGAGGAAGCGCTTGAGAATGGGCGTGTGCGCGATCATATGACGATTCGGATGACCTTCCGGCTGCGATTCGATCGTGTCATCCATGCACTCACCTTTTTCGCCAGGCGTAAATGGCGCGTTTGCTGCCAGGAATTTCGAACACGCTTTCGCGAACGAATCGCCGGCCAAAAGCACTCTCGAACGCGTTGCGGTCATAGCCGACGTGCAACGCTTCGCGCCCACGTAGGAGGGCGCGGAACATCTGATCGTTTCGATCGATGTATTCGACGATGGCCATCGCGGTCGTAAGTTCGGTGACCAACTCGACAATCTCGTCCAGGGGGATTCGAGAAGTCACCAAAAGATGGTGGATCAGCGCCAGCATCAGCACGCAATCAAACTGACCGCGTGCTCGCTCAAGAAACGACACGTGTTCGCGATTTCGCCAGCCGGTGGCGGGAGTCGGCCGCGCAATGTCCACAACGAGCGGAAGGACATTGAGAGCCTTTCGACGGCCGAGTTCACACAAAGCGCCGACGACTGCACAGTCTCCATCGATCGCAACGACTCTCGCAGCGTGACGGCACGCGATCTCGCTGTACACGCCGGTGTTGCAACCGATGTCCAGAATGCGAGTAGGTTTTGCCAGCGCCAGCAATCTGTCGACCTCGCACTGCTTAGCACGCTGCTGCTCTTCGGTGTAGCTTGGCGGTTGTGTGGCGTATCCCGACCATGCAGACACAGATCCCATTGGCCGCACGGCATGTAACTTGCGGCGCAGTGCGCGGAAGGTGTGGCGCAACGTGAAGTTAGCCCGATCTGGGTCGCTCATCCGCTTTGGCGCGTAGATCGACGCATGAGGTGCGTGACGTGGAGCCAGCCATGTCGGTAACGTGACTAACGAAAGCTCCGGTGCACATAACCTCAACGGCCAGGAAAGCATTCGGTAGGCCTGTTCAGGCTCGAGTCCCTCGGGATTGGCACAGAAGGTTTGCGCAACCGGGACACGGAGCCGGCGAGACAGCAGTAATGGCAGAAGCATCGTGCGGACAAATTGGGCATAGGCCAGCCAGATAGGATCGTGCGCATCACGCGGCTCCACCGAGAGGACATCCACGAACACCGGCACCGTGCCGCGAAACAGCACGTTGTAGGGTGTCGCATCCTTCAGGCCACGCCCCTCGTCCAAGAGCCCTTCCGAAAGATCAAGGGTCAATTCGGCAGCCGAGAACAACATCTCGGCCGGCCACTCCGAAGGGTAGGACACGAACTCAACGCGATCGTGCTCCAGAACCGTCGCGCCCTGTTCAGCGTTTGGGAAGATGGCCGAAGCCTCGTCTGGTGGGAGCACACGTGAGGAGCACATTTGCCCCGCCTCGACAAAGCGCCCGAGTGTGGACGATCGCAGGAGTGCCTCAAGGTTCGAAGCACCTTTTGCGGGAACGACGCGCAAAATGCGGTCGCCAATCCGAACCACTCGGCCCGCAGGATCGCGCAGCGAGATGGGCGAGACCGCGATCATAAGTGGTTTTGAGAGTCTTTCTTATTTCGCGCGAACCAGAACAGAAGTCTCCGAAAGTAGTACGCCGCACCAATTCCAGTCGCGACCAGCAACTGCCAAATCAGGGCACCAGAGCCGGGATCTGTGTAGAGCATTCACACTCCTCAGCCCTCTGACCATCACCCACTCCCCAATTGGCAATACACGTTAGTGTAGATGCTGGTTTTTTGCAAGCCCACGAGAGCCGGAACGTGCGTCAGTACCAAAGTAGAAAGGCTGCCAACGTTGGCAGCCTTCGTAGTAACTTCGTCGAGCACTTACGCCGGTGAGCCTGTGAGCACCTCGCGCTCCTCGGCGTCCTGCTTCTCTTCAGTCGCGTTCGACGGGAGCGCAATGTTGAGTACTTCGTCGATACTCTTGACGTAGTGCAGTGTCACACCGTTGAGCTGTTCGGGCGTCAAGTCTTCCTCGACGTTCATCTTGTTTTCCGCCGGGAAGATCACATCGTGAACACCCGCGCGCTTGGCGGCAAGGAATTTCTCTTTCACGCCACCGATCGGCAACACGTTACCACTGAGCGTGATTTCTCCCGTCATCGCGGTCAGTGGACGTACCGGCTTGCCAGTCAACAACGACACCAGCGCTGTGACGATCGTGACTCCGGCTGATGGACCATCCTTCGGGATTGCGCCGGCCGGCACGTGAATATGGAGGTCGTGCTTCTCGAAGAACTCCTCATTGATCCCCAGTTGCTTCGCGTTCGACCGCACCCAACTCAATCCGGCCTGCATGGATTCACGCATCACGTCCTGGATCTGGCCGGTGATCGTGAACCCACCTTTGCCCTTCATCCCGGTCGCTTCCACGAAGAGAATATCGCCACCTGATGGCGTCCATGCCAACCCGACAACCACACCAGCGCGCTTCGTGCGTTCAGCGATTTCGGTGTCCACCCGGATCTTCATTCCGCCCAGCATGTCTCTGCGCTGAATGACTTCAGGCGTGACTGCCAGTTTCTCTTTCTTCCCTTCAGCCATTCGGCGCGCCTGTTTGCGGCAAATCGTTCCAATGTTCCGCTCCAAATTACGAACACCGGCTTCTCGGGTGTAATGCCTGACGATGAACCCTATGGCCTCATCCGAGAACTCTATGTCGTCGTTCGTAATCCCGTTCTCCTCAACCTGTCGCGGAACGAGATACTGCCGAGCGATGTGCAGCTTTTCAGGCTCCGTATAACCCTGAAGTTCGATGATTTCCATGCGGTCACGCAGCGGTTCGCTGATCGTGTCCAGCATATTGGCTGTCGTAATGAACAGCACCTTCGAGAGATCAAAAGGAACATCAAGGTAGTTATCCCGGAAAGTCGAATTCTGCTCCGGATCGAGCGCTTCCAGCAGCGCCGAACCCGGATCACCCCGGAAATCCCGTCCCACCTTGTCGATCTCGTCCAGCATGAAAACTGGGTCGTTGGTCTCCGCCCGCCGAATTCCCTGGATAATCTGCCCCGGCAGCGCGCCGATGTAAGTACGACGGTGACCGCGAATCTCAGCCTCGTCGTGTACGCCACCCAGGGAGATGCGGACGAACTTTCGCCCCAAGGCACGCGCAATTGATTTCCCCAGCGAAGTCTTGCCAACGCCCGGAGGTCCCACAAAGCACAGGATCGGCCCTTTCATGGTGGGCTTCATCTTGCGAACAGCCAGATAGTCCAGAATGCGGTCCTTAACCTTCTCAAGATCGTAGTGGTCCGCCTCCAGCACCTCGCGTGCTTTATTGATGTCCACTTCGCCACCGCTCGACTTCGCCCACGGCAGCACGGCAAGCCACTCGATATAGTTCCGAGTTACCGAGTAGTCAGCCGCCATAGGAGACATCTTGGAAAGCCGCCCCAGCTCCTTAAGCGCTTCTTTCTTAACTTCTTCCGGCATGCCGGCAGCTTCGACCTTCTGCTTCAGATCTTCGACGTCGCGAGTGGTCTCGTCCTGCTCGCCAAGCTCTTTCTGAATCGCCTTCATCTGCTCGCGCAGGTAGTACTCGCGTTGGGTCTGCTGCACGCGGTCCTGCACTTCAGACTGAATCTTGTTCCGGAGTTGCTGAACTTCAAGTTCCTTCGCGAGATGCTGGTTGATCTTCTCCAACCGCGCGCGGATATCAGAGGTCTCCAGAATTTCCTGCTTGTCCGGCGTTGCGAGGGACGGCAACGACGAGCCCACGAAGTCCACCAACCGCCCCGGTTCCTCAATGTTCATCGCCACTGTCGAAAGCTCGTCGGACAGAGTGGGCGATCCCGCGACAATCTGCTGGAACAGTGTCAATACGTTCCGCTGCAGAGCCTCTTCCTCAGCCGATTTGGCTGGAGTGATGTCAGGAATGGTCTCGACCGTGCCCCGCATGAAGGGCGCAAGCTGCGTGTAGTCCTTAATACTTACCCGCTCCAAGCCCTCTGCGAACACAAAAAGGCTCTGGTTCGGCATCTTGACAACTTTGTGGACCACGGCAAGAGTCCCGATGGTGAACAAATCCGCTGGCGAGGGTGTATCCACCCGAGCCTCGCGCTGCGCAACCACCACGATCGTTTTGTCTTCACCCAGGGAGTTGATCAGGTGAACAGAACTTTCCCGTCCGACCGTCAGCGGCAGTACTGCGTGAGGGAATAAGACGGTGTCCCGCACCGGCAGGATCGGCAACGTGCGGGGTCCTTGTTCCCTGTACTCTTCCCCACCGCGCTCTAAGTTGCGTGTTTGATTAGCCATATAAATCCTTGAGTGTCTTTAACTCAACTCTTTGATGAAGGCGGTAGTATCAAAGATTCACTCGCGCCTCGCAGTTGGTGCCTCGGCGACATTACGACCTGGCCCGGAACTCAGCCCTGCTCGCCCGAAGAGGACCATGTACCCCGGTCGCGATTGAATCTCGGTACTAAATAGATGAAAAGTGCCAAGCTGGCGCGGCCATTTCGCCCAGCTTACAAACGACTGGGCGCTGAGCTCAAAACAACGCGGCGAGGATTCTAATTGATGACGAACGCCCCGGCAACTCACCCAACACATGTCTGAGACTTACGCCCACCCTGTCGCGGTGCAAGCAAAGTACATTCGCGTTATGCAATGGGATAAATCCCCAGCACCTTTACGAATTCCGCGACTTCAGCAAGATGTCGTAAGGCGTTGCGAGCGGCGTTATCAGAACCTCGCAAGAAGTCCACGAAGAAAACATACTCCCAAGGCCGACCCCGCATTGGCCGCGACTCTATTTTGCTTAGGTCTATGTCCCTGAGGGCGAACACGCTCAGTGCTCGAAATAGCGCACCCGGCTGGTTCTTCAACGCGAAAGCGATCGATGTTTTATTGGCGCCCGGCAGCGTCTTCTCAGACTCTCGGATCACCACGAACCGTGTGTAGTTCTGTTTATCGTCTTCGAGCCCTCGTTGCAGAACGCTCGCTCCGTACTCCGAAGCTGCGTGCGCCCCTGCGATGGCAGCGGTATCGAGCAAACGGTTAGACATGACGTGTTTCACGCTGCCAGCAGTGTCGTAGAACGGTACAGCTTGGATTTCGGGGTGCTTTCGAAAGAACTCCCGGCACTGCTGTAGCGCCACTGGGTGTGACAGCACCTGCCGTATTCCTTTCAACTTTCCGCCGGGACTCGTGATCAGACAATGTTCGATTCGTAGACGAAATTCCTGCTGGATGAAGACATCTCTGGTGAGCAAAAGATCGTAATGCTCGCTCACCGGGCCAGCGAGTGAGTTTTCAATCGGAATCACGGCGGCGTTGACGGAACCCCCCAGCAGTCTGTCGAACACGTCCGACGACAGCGCGCACGGCGTGATCTTCGCCCTTGCGAACAGCTTTCGCGCAGCCTCGTGGCTGAAAGAACCCGCCTCTCCCTGAATAGCTATCTGCATCAATTTTCCCTCCAACGGCAAGTGGCACACGATTCTTGCAGTGGCTAGTGGCACACCGGGTGGGCGCCGGTCGCGGCACTCCCGATTCGCAGCAACCTTTGAAGCCGATTACAGCACCTTATGTAACAGAAATCACTAGAAAGCGAAATCAGGAGCCTCGATGCTTTGGACTCTGTTCGTCGTTCTTCTTGTGTTGTGGCTTTTGGGCGTTGTCAGCGGCTATGCGCTCGGGGGGTTCCTGCACATTCTCCTCGTGCTTGCAGTCATTGCGCTCATATTCCAGTTGCTTGGCAACCGTCGCAGCGCCATCTGACGCACCAGCGTAACCGAAGTTTAGACAACCTAGGGAGGGTTTAAGAATGGACGACGATCGCATCAAAGGCAAACTCACCGATGTCGGGGGACGGATTGAACGCCAGGCTGGCGAGTGGACTGGTGACGAAGATCTCCAGGCCGAAGGCACAAAGGACCAGGCGAAAGGGAAAGCCCAGAACACATGGGGCAAGGTCAAAGACGCCGTCCGCGACGTTAAGGATGACGTAAAGGACAAGTCCGACCCCGACAACGCTCGAAAAGACGACGCTGCTTGATTGCACTAGGGATGCCAGAAACGCCGGGTCTGTGACCTGGCGTTTTCTTTTCGCTGAGAAGCGAAATCGCTGAGTTCGTCGGCTCGAATGCCCAACTCGCACTATATCTCAATGATCAGCGCACCTGCGCCATCCTGATAGAACTTCATTCCAGGTGGCACAACGGTTGTGGCACTGTATTCGGTGACGATAGCTGGGCCGCGATGTGCGCGCGCAGGTACAAGCGAGGCCCGTTCGTACACGTGCGCCACCAGCTTCCTGCCTTCGAAAAACGCCTCGCATCGGTCCGATGTGGTCGCCGGTTGTCGCCGACGCAACGGGGCTGGCCGCCTCCTGCCCGGTCGTTCTTGCGGCTGCCTCAAGGTGGCGCGCAGTCGCAGGGTCACGATCTCCAGGTCTCGTTGGTGTATATATCCATAACTCTTCTTATGCTCACGTTCGAAGTCTTGAGGGATTCGGAGGCTGAAAGGCACATTCAACTCGTACCCTTGCCCCTTGTATCGCACATCCACACCCCGCGAGAATTCGACATTTCCTGTCCATGCCTCGGCCTTGAAGTCCGTCTGGGCAGCGTTCTCCAAGTCCTCAAAAACGGCTTTCATCGTCTCGATCGGCATTTCTGCGTGCTGTTCGACTGGCATCAGTACCGTTCGGGAATAATCCTTCACTACATCGCTCACGAGAATTCCAAAGGCGGAGAGAGCGCCGGGCATTGGCGGAACAATCACGCGTGGAATGCCTAGAGCAAGCGCCAGTTCCGCTACGTGCAGTCCTCCTGCCCCGCCGAATGCAACCAGGGTGAAATCGCGTGGGTCGTAGCCGCGTTCGATGGAAACTACCCGGATTGCTTTTTCCATAGTCGCGTTCACCACGCGAACAACTCCCGACGCGAATTCTTCGACGGACATGTTCACTTTCTGCCGCGCAAGCCAAGACTGAACCACTTGCCTGGCCCGCTTGACATCCAGCGTGAACTCGCCACCCAAGAATTGCTCAGGACGCAAACGTCCCAGGAGCAAATTGGCGTCTGTAACGGTTGGCTGCTCGCCTTTCCCATAACAGATCGGCCCCGGGGTCGCCCCGGCCGACTCCGGCCCGACGCGCAATGCGCCAGCGATGTCGAATCTCGCTAGCGATCCACCGCCCGCACCCACGGTGTGAATGTCAAGCATGGGCACTCGCACCGGCACTCCGGCGACTTCCGACTCGCTGCTCGCTCGTGCCTTGCCGTCCACAAGAGCGACATCCGTCGAGGTTCCGCCCATATCAAACCCGATTACACGGCCAAAACCGCTGCGTCGCCCCATTGCGGCGGCACCCACTACGCCTCCAGCCGGACCAGAAAGTACTGTCCTTACCGCCTCTCGGGCCGCCGACTTGACCGACGTGATACCGCCGCTCGACTGCATCACAAAGACGCTGCGAGCCGAACTCGACCCTTTGCCACCCGCAGGACCGCGGTTGGCTTTTATCCACTCCGTTACGCGTGTCTCGAGTCTTCGCAGGTATTGCTCCATCACGGGTTGAAGGTACGCATTCACTATCACCGTGCTGGCGCGCTCGTATTCACGGAACTCGGGGAGGATCTCGTGCGACAACGATACTGGGACATTCACTCCAGCCTGCCTGAGTGCATGTACTAGCAGCATTTCATTTTCAGGATTAGCGAATGAGAACAGCAACGAAACAGCAATCGACTCCGGGTGCGCAGACGCTACCCGGCGCACCGCCGTGAACAGCTCGAATTCACTTGGCTTGTGAAGTACCTTCCCCTGCCCGTCAGTGCGTTCTTCTAGGCCAAAACGCATGTCAGGTCCCACCAGTGGGGCAACTCTCTCGAAGAATAAGTCGTATAACCGCGGCCTGGCCTGCCTGCCGATCTCGATGACGTCCTCGAAGCCGGCAGTTGTTACGAACGCTACCCGAGCACCTTTTCGTTCCAGAAGTGTGTTCGTGCCGACGGTCGTCCCGTGGAGCAGGACTACCTCGCCACTCTGAATACCTGTCCGCTTCAGCGCCTCAAGAATCGCCAGCGAGGGATCTTGGGGAGTCGAGAACACTTTTACGATCCGCACCTGGCCATCTTCGATCCACACACAGTCGGTGAAAGTACCACCCGTGTCGATGGCCACGCGTACAGGCCTCAAGGAAGTTGGTTGAGCTTTCATTGCGACACCGTCTCCGCTCGTGCCATCTTCCTCCTTCGTCCCTGCCGTATTATGCGCGCTTCTATTACCTCTTTCGGTAGATGGTCACAGTCGGCTGCCCGGGCGCTTCAAACGTCGCCATCGGCTCGAACTTTGACGGCACGCGACGCGCTGTCCGCGCGACCTGATCGTCATCCGCTGCGACGAGATAGTCGACCCGTGCTGCGGGATCAGCAAGTGCCTCGTTCCAGACCACGAAGTCCGATTCGTTGATCGTGCGTTTCAGCGGTATGCCCGCTCGCTGGAGCACTCCGACGTAGTACCCGATTTGCATCAAGAACGTCGAATTCGGCGGCAACTGCTTAAGCGCCTGGCCAACTCGCTGCTCCAGCGCGATCCGAACGGTCGAATTCTCTCGCGCCTCACGCAGGCAAACCGGACCTGATTTCCAAATGCCTGCATAACTCACGACGACGAAGGCCAACGCAAGAACCGTAATAGCCGCCTTCACCGGCTTTCGATTGAAAAAGCTCAGAAGAAAGTAGAGAAGAATCGCTGTGAAAACCGCTGCTGTAGGCAGCAGGTGAAGGCCGTAGCGCACGTTGTAGTACGAGAAAGGCCACCAAACGGGCATGAAGATCGGAACACCGCCGTACGCAATCGACAACCCATAGAAAGGGAGCGGCACCCACAGCAACAACAGCGGCCAGAGTCTGCGCGCGAACAACAGCAGCACCAGCGTCCCGAGCACGGGCAACACAGCCCAGGCATTCTCAATGAACCGCCACCCAGTTGTTTGTGCTCCCCCGACCTCCGGAAGCCACCCGGCCAGGTTAAGCTTCGCGCATTTGATGTAGTAGAAAATTGCCGTTCCGACATCGTGGTATCCCGGGTGAGGCGGCTGTCCGCCCTGCATCGAGCGCTCCATGATGGCTCTTGCGGAATAAGGCCCGTTCATCCACTCGAGAGGATTGTCGAAATAGAACTGATTCCATCCCAGCCAGAATGCCGGGGCAATCGCAAGCAGGACGACAAACGTGACCAGCGCTTTTTGCAAGTTCGGCGCGAGGCTCCTCCAGCCGTTGCTCATCCCGAGACTAAGTACTATCCACATGGCTGCCGCGCCAAACCATGCCGCGATAAACCAGCCGTCGTAACGGCACAGCATGGCGCACATAAGCATCACACCGCAGCGGCGCAATGAACTTTCCGCATCAGCGCCCCGCTCTGCATCGTCCAGCGGATGACCTGCGGCGGCGGCACCGAGGTGGGAGAAGGAATTCGGCTGCTTTTCCCGGCGAACCAGAAAGGCAAAATCGGCTAGAAATACGGTCGCCCAGATCACAAAAGCGATGTAGAGCGGCTCATTCATCGCGGTTGACTGCATATACAGCAGGTTCGGATTCGCCCCGAAAACCACGACCCCGAACCATGCGGCCAGCCGCGCCCGCTTCGTAGTGGCTCCGATTGCCAACAATCCTCGCCAAAGCAATCGGAAGCACCCTGCCACGCCGGCGACGTACGCCACCATCGAAGGGATCGATCCACCGAGGCCCGTCTGCCAGGCCCAATCCGAGATGATGAACGGCATCATCAGCACGTGCGGCAATGGCAGCCACACCGTGCCTAGTTGCCCCGGCCCCGGCCAGCGTGAGTCGAATACTCGTCTTGCGATGTTGATGTGAGCTACGGCATCGCCGTAAAGGAGGATTGCGTCCTGGCGATAGTAGTACGCCAGCGCGATGACCGATACGATCCCGGCCACCAGCACTAATATCCAGTGTTGTCGCGAATCAGAAGATGAGTCCAAATTTCAAAACCGTGGCCAGCAAGCCGAAGCACAGCAGGACCATCCCGAGCACCGCAAACAAGATGCGCGTGAAGCGATCAAGCGGAACTGCAGCGAACACATGGCCACCGTCTTCGTGCTTCGTCATTCCAGCGGCCGCGACGCACAAAAGTTTGCCTCCAGCGCCAAGAATCGCCGAAATTCCAATGTACTGCCACCACGGAGTCAGGCAGTCATCTCCCACTCCTAGATGCCATGTCGCTTCCGGCGACCAAAGTTACCCCAGATGTGTCAGGTCCCTGAACATCTGGAATCGCGCGTCGATTTCGTCTCTCGTCAGTTCAGTCAGTCTTTGCGGGCCGAATTTCTCCACCGCGAACGATCCCATCACGCCGCCATAGAACATCGCCCGCTTCAGGACCTCGCGGTTGATCTCCTCTTGAGACGCGATATATCCCATAAATCCGCCAGCAAACGAGTCTCCCGCGCCCGTTGGATCGACTACTTCTTCGATCGGCAGTGTCGGTGCCCGGAACGGCCCGTGGTGAATACCAAATGCGCCCTCACGGAAAAAGATCGTAGCGCCGTATTCGCCGTGTTTGATGACCAGCGCCTTCGGACCCATGGCCAGAACCTTCTTCGCTGCTCTCGGAACGCTGGTTTCCTGCGCGATCATCTTCGCTTCGGTGTCGTTGATCAGCAGAACATCAATCAGCTTTAGCGTTTGCTGCAGGTCAGCGCGCTTCCCATTGATCCAGAAATTCATGGTGTCACCACCAACCAGTCGCACGCCGTCCATTTGCTTTCGGACGTCGGCCTGCAACACTGGATCGATGTTCCCCAAGAACAGGATGTCGGAATCTCGATACCCTTCAGGAATCTGTGGATTAAAGTTCTCGAAGACGTTCAGATGGGTGAAGTTCGTTTTTGCTTCGTTGATGTTGTCGCCGTACTCGCCAGACCAGAAGAAGCTCTTACCGTTCGCGCGCTGGATTCCATCCGTGTTGATCGAGCGCTTCTTGAAGATGCATTCGTAATCGTCAGTGAAGTCTTCGCCTACGACGGCCACAATGCGCACGTCGGTGAAGTAGCTGGCCGCCAGCGAAAAGTAGCTTGCCGACCCTCCGAGTACCTTATCTACCTGCCCGAACTTGGTCTTGATCGCGTCAAACGCGACCGAACCCACTGCAAGGATCGACATACCTACGCTCCTGCCTTTCTTTCTCCGACGTACTTATCCAACAACAGGGCGAGCCTTTCCCGCGCTTCGGGCGGAATGGCCTTCGGATCTGTCATGATTGCCGTCGCCAGCGCCGAACCGCAATGGCACTTCCGCTGTTTCGGAGTTGCCTTTACGGCTTCGCGAATCACCTTAGCGGCGTTGTCTGCGTTTTTGTGCATCACCGCGACTACTTGATCCACTGTGACCGCGTCATGGTCTTCGTGCCAACAATCGTAGTCGGTGACCATGGCCAATGATGCGTAGCAGATCTCGGCCTCGCGTGCGAGTTTTGCTTCCTGCAGGCCCGTCATCCCAATCACATCAAATCCCCAGCTACGGTATAGGTTTGACTCGGCCTTCGTCGAAAATTGCGGTCCCTCGATGCAAATGTAAGTGCCGCCCTTTTTCGCTACGACGCCCGGCACATTGGCGCAGGCCGTCTCGAATACTCCAGCGACCTCATGGCAAATTGGATCAGCAAACGCCACGTGCCCTACGATGCCGTTTCCGAAGAACGTCGAAATGCGTGTCTTGGTGCGGTCATAGAACTGGTCAGGGATAACAAAGTCCGTCGGCTTATGCTCCTCCTTCAGGGACCCTACGGCCGACAGCGACAAAATGCGCTCCACGCCGAGTTGTTTGAATCCGTGAATGTTCGCCCGGAAGTTCAACTCATGTGGAAGAATGCGATGGCCCCGCCCGTGACGGGTCAGGAATGCAACGCTGCGGCCCTCCAAAGTCCCGAGTACATACGCGTCTGACGGATCCCCAAACGGGGTGTTTAGGCGCACTTCCTGCGTGTCGGTCAGACCGGGCATAGAGTACAAGCCGCTGCCGCCGATAATGCCAATCTCAGCCTGTGGCAAAGCTATCTCCTGCTAAGTGGATGAAAGCGGATTATAGCAACTACTCGTTCTGTTACCGCAGGGACAACTTGCAAGGCTAAGCAGACGTCCGAGCGTTTCTGCTTCTCAGTGACTGCCCAACGTCGCTGCCCTCAACTTCGCGGCGGTCGCCTCATCGAATCCTTCAAGGACCAGCACCTGGTTGGCGCTAACTTCAACGGAAACAGGTCCCTGCTCTGTCGCCCACAAACGATTCCCGCCTAGCCGTTCTGCGATGCTAACGTTCACCTCGGCTGCGCCAGTCGGAAATGTGCCAACCTTCGACTTCGGTTGAGTTCCCAATTCCCGTGCCTGCGGGTAACGCTTCGGTATGTAGTTTGCATAGATGGCAGCAAATTGTTCAGCCGCATCGGCGTCCGCCCATGTGGACGCATACGCAATCGCCAGAGCCGAATCAGCTATCCTAGCCGTGCCATTCGCCGGTTTTGGAGTTCCTGGCTTCACCGCCGCGTAGTAATACCCACCGCGCCATTTTGGCGCGATAGCTTCAGCACTGGACTGCCCTGCATATTGCTTTGAAAGGAGCCAAACATCGAATTGGCCGAGTACCGACAGGTCGTAGTTTTGATAGCTCTTGCCCACGACCTCCTCAAACGGCGGAACAGGCATCTCAGGCAGGCTCTCGTTCTGCAGATACGTGGTTGGCTGCATCACCTGCCGTGACTGGCTCGGGGGCTTCTCGAACGCTCCCCGGAATGCCCCTTGCGTGCCTTTTGCAACTAGCAGATCTCGCTCGAACTTCAGCCCGTACTGGTATGGAAAGATGAGCAGTTCCCGAAGAAACATCGGCGCTCTTGTGTAGAGCGGTGTCTGGCCTGACTGTGCCATACCGGCGATCATGGCATCAGCGATCATCGGCGATGTCAGCAACGACTGCCCGGTCGGCGCTAGCATGTAGTTGATCAGCGACACCATCGCTTGCCCCTCGGAGACGGCCTGCCGCGCCGCAATCCGCTCGTCCTCCATCAGGGCTTCCGCGCTGCCCGGCTTTCCACCTTTGGCCGCCTTGACCCACTTCTCCAAATTGAAGTTCTGGTCTTGTAATGCGTGTGTCAGTTCGTGGGCCAGCACAGGCTTCTGCGCTTCCGGTTCCACCCAATCCAGCAGATAAACCGTCTTGTCCTTCGTATTGTAGAAACCCGCTACCTGCTCTTTCAGCAGGTCCACAAGGAACACCTTTAGATTGAACTCGCGAGGAAGCAAGCCGAACTTCTTGAGGACCACCTCGGACCGCTCCAGTCGTCGCCGATCCTCGTCGTCTTTCATCCGATCTTCGATGTAGTTGCGAACCTCTTCGCGACTCGCCAGCTTCCGCTTCACTGGGTGCTTGATCGCAAGCCCCGTGTCCTTGCTGACAAACTGAAGAATCTCGTCAACGGAACGCAGGAGTTCTTGCGCTTCCTGTGGCGAAATCCGCCTTTCCGCCGTAGCCTGGTCGGACGGCGGTGCAGGCTCGATGCTCTGTGACTGCTGAGCAGGTTGCGGTTGCTGAGGAGCTGCAGGCTGCTGGGGAACACTTTGCTGCGCCCATCCAGGGAGAGCCAGAAGTAACGCTATGAAAGCAGCCGATATCGACCTGCTGGCCAAAGCTAGGAGTGTCTTCATGAAATCCTTACGATCGCGGTTTTTTCCGACTGTCCCGCGAACTTGCGGAATTCTAAGCTTCGCGGACGTTTCTCCCAAATCGCGAGAGTCGCGGCTTCCGAGCGATTCTAGCGGCGCTCACTCCGGCTCTAGCCACCCGGTTCGCGATCCAATCGGCGCACTCTCGCGTGCCCAAAGTCCCACCTACGTCCTGAGTCGTCTTGTTCTGGTGCACAGCATCGATCACCGCCGCTTCGATACTTCGCGCCTCGGCGCTCAACCCGAGGTGCTCCAGCATCATTGCGGCGGTCAGAATGGACCCGATAGGATTCGCCAGGTTCTTGCCTGCAATTGGCGGCGCCGACCCGTGTACCGGCTCGAACATGGAGGTTCGGCCCGGATGAATGTTTCCGCTCGCTGCCATTCCGAGACCGCCCTGAAGTGCTGCAGCCAGGTCCGTGATGATGTCGCCAAACATGTTGTTAGTCACGATGACGTCGAACTGTCGTGGATCGCGGACCATTTGCAGGCACAAAGCATCCACGTACATGTGCTGCTGCTCTATGTCCCGGTACTCCGCCCCGACTTCCTTGAATACGCGCTGCCAAAGTCCGTGTGCGAACGTCATGACGTTCGACTTATCTGCCATCAGCACACGATTTCGCCCATTCCTTCGCGCATACTCGAATGCGTAGCGGATGACGCGCTCGACCCCTTTACGTGTGTTGACGTCCTCCTGAACAGCCACCTCGTCGGGAGTGCCCTGCTTGAACACCCCACCCACGTCGCAGTACAAGCCTTCCGTGTTCTCGCGGATGATCGTGAAGTCGACATCCTCCGGGCGAACGCCCTTGAGTGGGCACAGCCGCTCGTCCAGCAGTCTGACCGGACGGACGTTGGCATAGAGGTCCATCTTGAACCTCATGCCCAACAGGATTTCTTTCGCGTGAATATTCGAAGGCACCCGCGGGTCGCCCAATGCCCCGACGAGGATTGCGTCGAAGTCTCGCACCAGCATCGCGAAACCGTCTGGCGGAATGGTCAGGCTATCCTTCAGATATCGGTCAGCACTCCAGTCGAACTCAGCAAACTCGACGGCAGCGCCGCTTGACCGTATGACGTCAACCGCCTGCGGGATCACTTCTTTGCCGATGCCGTCTCCCGGCACGACCGCGATCTTCTTGGGCATACGTCGAGCTTAGATGCCGGATGGGCAGCCTCTCAGCCCTTGACCACGCAACTGAAGCTACTTTTTCCTCGTGAATTCCATCGAAAAGACCTCGTCTTTTCCGTTCTCCCGCCAAGTCCAGTCCTCCCTGTGACGGTCCGCGCCGAGGAACGTAAACACGACTCCGCGCATGTGGCCGGCTTCTGGCGACGCAAGGTTTGTCACGTCCTTGAACTGGAAAGCGACCGTGTTCTGATCCTTTGACGGTGCAAGCACATATCGCGGCTGGTTCTTCGCGCCGCAGTAATGCGTGGCCATCAGGCTTTCCCCGTCCGGGTGAATGACCGTGATCATCCCGTCCTCGGCCGACTCGATAACCAGGGCCGATCCATTGCCCGCCAGCCTTACCGTGCCTGTTGCCGTCTTTCCGTCCGGCAACTTGGTTTCCCAGGTCCCGACTAGCGTCTTCAGCTTTTCAAATGGCGGATTCGCTGGAGTGCCCTTGCTTGCGGCTACATTGTCAGCGGCATAGATCCCCACCCCGAGGACCGTGAGCAGCCAGGTCAGCAGAAACGTCCGAGTTATCTTCATGCCATCCTCCGTCCCCTTTTGTTGGAACGTTGGATGTCAACTCTAAGTCCAGAGCTGCACCATATCGAAGCGGTTCGTCCGCTATAATCAATCGTTTGCTATGAGCACGACGGCCCTAACAGAGAAGTTCTCTTCCGGCCGCGCCCGGGTAGGCGAGTACTGCGGCGCTGAAACTGCACTTTCATTCGGCGACACTCGGGCCGAACTCGATGCGCTTCGTTCCGGCTGCGGCGTTTACGACCTGGGGTGGCGATCTAAGGTAATCGTCAGCGGCAAGGACCGCATCCGCTGGCTGAATGGCATGATCACGAACAACATTCGCGATCTGCAGGAAGGGCGCGGCAACTACAGCTTCCTGCTAACGCCTCAGGGCCGCATTCAGGGGGACGTATACGTCTACAATCGCGGCGATTACCTCATCCTCGGCAGCGAGCGCTTCCAGACGCCTGCCATTCTCGACCGACTCAGGAAGTACATCATCATGGACAAGGTCGAACTTGAGGATATGTCTGACCGTTTGACCGCGATTGGTGTACAGGGACCCAAGACTCCGGAAGTCCTCAGGGCAGCCGGGTTGGGTGCTCCCGAAGTTGAGCCCATGCAGATTGCAGACTTCACTTGGGGCAACATAGGCTTGACCATCACGCGAATGGCAGATGAGAAATTCATCACCTATGAATTGTGGATGGCTGCCGAGAACTCTTCGACCGTGTGGGACGCCCTTGTCGCTGCTGGAGCCACTCCGGTCGGCATGGACGCCCTTGAGATGTTCCGGGTCGCCGCCGGCATTCCGCGCTACGGCCACGACATCAGCGAGCGCGACTTACCCCAGGAGACAGGTCAGGAGCAGGCACTTAACTTCAACAAGGGTTGCTATGTCGGACAAGAGATTGTCGAGCGCATACGCGCTCGCGGCAACGTGCATCGCACGTTTTCGGGGTTCGTCATCGAAGGTGCCGTCCCCCATCCGCGCACTAGGATAGTCGCAGACGGCAAGGAAGTCGGCGAAATATCCAGTGCTCTAGCGGTGCCTTCCGGCACAGGCGAACGCATCCTTGGGTTGGGAATCATCAGACGCGAGGCTGCGAAACCCGGAATGCTCGTGCAGATCGGGGATTCAAAGGCCACAGTTGCTGATACCCCATTTCCGGAGGCGTTCGGAGAATCGCCTGGGGCCCCAGATTGAAGGCGTAAGCGGAACCTAAAGCTTCTGATCCGGCATCTTGTGCCGCTCATTCACATAAGAACGATCCAGCCCCAGAGGGGCGACTAAGAAGGTTGGTACATGCCCAACAAAGAACCTGAGTTCACCGTAACTGACCGGCGTAAGTTCACCATTGAAGGCGAGGCGCGCACAGACGCGCCCGTAGAGGCAGAGAAGGAGACCAGAGAAGAACAATCAGCGCCAGCAGCTTCGTCGGCGGCATCCGAAGCCGCTCCCGCCCCGTCCGTCGCCCCGCCCTCTCCGGCCGGAGATGCGTCCCCCGACCGTCCCACCGCACCATCAAGCGAAGAGCAAGCCCGCCAGCGCACCGAGTACCGCGATTCCGCCAAAAGCATCGAGGACGAACTGCGAAAGGGCTACGGCTCGCAGGCTGTGCCGGATTACGAAGCATCCTTCGACCGCCTGCTCGAACCGTTTTACCTCACGGCACTCATGCAGCTTGGAATGATGCCTGCCGAGCGCGGTGCCCAGCCGCAGGTGGACATCATCGGCGCTCGCCATACCATAGACACGCTCGCGCTTCTTCAGGAGAAGACGAAAGGTAATCTGACCGGGGAAGAAGCAAATGTTCTCGAGACCGTGATCTATCAGCTACGTATGCGTTACATCGAGCTGACGAACGCTATCGCGCGCTCCGCACACACAAAGGAAGGCGAGCCCGGCGGACCGGGTATCAAGTAACAATATGAAAGCGACCTTGATCGTGCTGGGTAGCGGCACCTCGATGGGGGTGCCGACGATCGGGTGCGATTGCAGCGTCTGCCGGTCAAATGACCCGCACGACCGCCGCACCCGGCCGTCCATTTTGCTCAAGTACAACGATCGCGTGGTGCTCATCGACACCTCGCCGGATTTCCGCGAGCAGGCCATCCGCGAGAACATCATGCAACTGGACGCAGTCGTCTACACGCATGCTCATGCGGACCACATTCTCGGCCTTGATGACCTGCGGCCGCTCAGTTTCCACCGGCCAAGCGGCAAAATCCCTCTGTACGCAAGCGAACGCACGGCGCAGGTTATTCGTACCGTTTTCCGGTACATCTTCGACTCCGATTACAAGTACGGCGGCTTGGCCCAGGTAGAACTCAATAGCATCGATCGCGATGCCTTCGAGCTCTTTGGCGCCACTTTCCAGCCCGTTCCGATTCTGCATGGCGACGCCGAAATCTTCGGCTTCCGCATTGGATCATGTGCTTATTTGACTGACTTCAGCACACTTCCGGAACAGTCCTACGCCATGCTCGAGAACCTCGACGTCGTGTTTTTGGACGCGCTGCGCCACAAGCCGCACCCGACGCACTCGACGGTCGATAATTCACTGAGGATCGTGGACAGGTTGAAGCCGAAACGTGCATTCTTTACGCACATCTGTCACGACCTGCCGCACCAGGAAACAAACGCGACGCTTCCCCCGAACGTTCGGCTGGCTCACGACGGCCTGACGTTGGAATTTGAAATCTGAAAGACTTTCGCGACAATTAGGCCAGTCAGCAAACAAGAATGAAGATCTACAGGAATCTCGAGCAGGTCCCAGACAACCTCGGCTTCACCGTGGTGAGCATCGGTAATTTTGATGGCGTTCATCGAGCGCACCAGCACGTTCTGCGGTCAAACGTACTTCGCGCTCGCCAGCTTGGGGCAACAAGCATGGTCGTAACCTTCGACCCACACCCAATTCGAATTCTTCGCGCTGACGTGCCGAAGAAGCTCATCACGCCGCTCGAGATGAAGCTCCGTATACTTGAACAGTGCGGACTCGATGCAGTGCTTGTTCTGCCTTTCAATCGTGACCTTTCCCTCATGGCCCCACGAGACTTTGCCGAACAGATTCTCGTGAAGCGCCTGCAAGTTCGGGAAATTCACGAGGGTTCGAACTTTCATTTCGGCCACCATGCGGAAGGAAACGTGGAGAAACTCGCCCAGTTAGGTCGCGAACTGGGGTTCGACGTTCACATTTACCCCCAGCGATATGCACACGGCGAGCACGTATCGAGTAGCCGCATCCGCGAACTCATCTCGGCTGGTAGTCTTACCCGTGCTCGCCAGTTGCTTGGGCGCCCTTTCAGCATCCTGGGTAACGCCGGACGTGGCCGTGGCATTGGGCATCGCTACACTGTTCCAACCATCAATCTTGCGAAGTACGACGAACTTGCTCCCGCCGACGGCGTCTATATCACTCGGACCCGAGTCGCTGACGAGTGCTTTGATTCGGTGACGAATGTCGGTTACCGTCCGACCTTCGGGACGGAGTCATTCGCAATCGAGACGCACCTGCTCAACTTTCACCCGATCAACCTGACTGCACAGACCGAGGTGGAGATTTACTTTGTGAGCCGCGTTCGCCCAGAGATCAAGTTTCCGAGCGTGGAAGCGCTGCGCGAACAGATCGCAAGGGACGTTCACCGCGCCCGCCGCTACTTCCGCCATCTGGAACACAGGATCAAAGTTCGCGCACTGTCATCCTGAGCGGCATTCGCCGAGTCCAACTCAGTCGCGTTGTCATTCCGAACCTCGCGCCGCTTTCGGGCGCGAAGTGAGGAATCCCTACGGCCAGCAATGCTTCAGTCACAGACATCCCTCGCTGCGCGTCTGGTGACGATGCCGGATGCACCGATCAATCCTTGCACGCTCCGAGTGGCTGTACTCGATGGCTTGATGGCCCGATTTCGTGTTTTCGCGTACAATCGCCCGCAATGTCTACGACAGCATTCAGGCTGTCTCAGGTATCCGTTGCCCAGCGCCGAACGTTGATCGCCGCCGCATTAGGCTGGATGCTGGACGCGTTCGACGTCATGCTCTACGCCCTCGTGCTTACGCACATCATGGGCGACCTCGGAATGAGCAAGGGCACCGCTGGATTGCTTAACACCCTGACCCTTTTGGCTTCGGGCATCGGCGGCGTGCTCTTCGGATTCCTCGCAGACCGCGTCGGGCGCAAGCGCGCCCTGATGCTCAGCATTCTGACCTATTCGCTATGCTCGTTCGCATCGGGCCTTTCGACCTCGGTCGCTATGCTCGCCTTCTTCCGCTTCGTCCTCGGACTTGGTATGGGCGGCGAGTGGAATACCGGAGCGACCCTGGTCGCGGAGACGTGGCCCGACCACCTGCGCGCCCGAGCTCTGGCGATTGTCCAAAGTTCCTGGGCGATCGGCTTTGCCGCTGCTGCACTCGTGTCGGGATCCATGCTTCGCTACTTCAGTTGGCGAGCCGTCTTTTTCGTCGGGATTCTTCCGGCACTAGTGACACTGTGGATCCGCAAGGACGTCCCTGAGTCCGAAATGTGGTCCAGACGCAAGTCTGAAAACCCCGGCACCAGACCAGCAACTGATCGGGCGCGCCACGTGCAATCAGCGTCGGGCTTCTCGGAACTGTTCTCGCCCCGTTATCTGAAACAGACCTTCGCCCTTTTGCTGTTGAACTTCTTCGGTCTGTTTGCCTATTGGGGACTGTTCTCATGGGTTCCCGCTTATCTTTCTTTGCCGGTCTCGCAGGGAGGACGCGGCTTCGGCCTGATGGACACTACGACGCTGCTGCTCGTTCTCAATCTCGCCGGCATGTTGCCGGGTTATCTTTGCTACGGCTGGTTCGCTGACCGCATCGGACGCCGCGGCGCATTCTTGCTATACCTGTTTGTCGCCGCAGCACTCGTGCCTATCTATGCTGCGGCACGCGAGCAATGGCTGGTGCTGGTGACGGGCGCTCTTGTTGGTTTTTTCGGGACCGGGTTCTTCTCCGGTTCAGGGCTAATCGGCAGCGAAATTTTTCCAACGCGAATACGAGCACGTGCGCTTGGCTTCACCTACAACGGCGCACGAACTCTGAGTGCCTTGGCGCCGTTCGTGATCGGTCGAATCGGACAGTCCCGCGGCTTGGATTGGGCTTTCTACGTATGTGCCGCGTCGTTCTTGCTGGCCGGACTCATGGCCACCCAGTTGCCGGAAACCCGAGGCAAGTCACTCGCCTAGTTTGCCTGCTGAATTACGTTGGTAATTTGTTGGGCTGTGCCATGACGAATATCCTTGCGCGGGACTCATGGGCAAGCGTAGAGAACAACGTCCACCGATCGTGCTGACCGTCCGAGTTTCCGGCATGGACTCGAACGGACAACTTTTCACTATCCCGGCACGCACGCTCGACGTGACCACTTTGGGAGCACGCCTGGAAGGGATAACCTGCCGCCTCCATCGTGGTGCGTCTATAGTTATCCAATGTGGCACGCGCAAAGCGAGGTTTCGAGTGACTTGGGTCGGTCCTCCGAACACCACAGCGCATGACCAGATAGGAGTACGCATCGCCGAACCCGGCAGGCACATCTGGGGCCAGCCAATCGCCAGAGACATGGGTGACGGCTATGACCTGGAACCCGGTCAAGATATGGGTTCGTAGGCAGCGTCTGCGCCGACCAGCCGGTGGTTCGCTGAAATCTCCACAAAACTAAGGCGGCCCGATTAAGGGCCGCCGGGCAAATCTGCCGACGAGAGTCTCTACAAAGGGCAGCCTGTGTTGTTCAATCCGTCCAGATAGGAAGCAGCATTCAGGATCGTCTGCCGATTACCTGAAGCCAGGGCTGTATTCACAAGGTTGATCACCGTCGATGGGCTGATGAAGTTCGACCCAAACTTGTACGAATTCAACAGGGCGGCGGCACCTGCACGAAGCAGTATTTGTTTGGCTCCGTCGATATCCGACCCGCCATGGAACGCCAGGGCATCGCTGAAGGTGACGTTGCCGAAAATCCTACATTGAAGTTCTCGCCGAGCGTTTCGGTGGTAGTTATCGCACTGGGCCACGCCTCGATGTGGTTCTTCCAATAACCCGGAGTACATCCGTACTTGCAGGCGGATGCCTGGGGAGTTAATACCGCGAGGACCAGGATGACGACTGCGCTGATTGTGAGAAACGACTTCATGGCGCGCTCCTTAGAAGAAATCTGGAGTTTGACCGAACGGGGGAGGGGGAACGGATGGGTTCTGAGCCTTGAGCCTGATTGCTCGCAATCGTACTACAGTCAGCTCTGACCTGAGGCGCTTCCCGAACAATGATGGGCAGGCTTTGTTCCCTTTTTGAAATCGCCAAGATAGTCGAATGTCATCGCCCGCCAGAGTCGCCAGGTCAAAACTTTTCACATCGCGGATGACTTGCTGGAGTCGCCTACTACTCGATCGGCTCGACGAGTACCGGCCTCGAATCGGTTTTCTTTCGGTCAGGCATTTGCACCAGAATTGTTGACAGCAGCACAACGCCTATCCCGACAACTTGCACAAAGCCAAGGCCTTCGCCGAGGAAAACTGCTGCAATCACAATCGAGAACGCCGGCTCAAGGCAACTGGTTACGATAGCTTTAGTGGCGTCCAGGAATTGCAGCCCTCCGAAATAGAACGAAAATGGTACCAGTATTGACGTGACGGCAAACACGACCATGAACGAGATCTGATCGCGCGAATAGTGCGCGGCAGCTATTTTCCAAGGTGGATTGATGAATTGCCAGAAGATGACGGCACCAACCAGAACGTACAAGAGCACCCGCCAACGGTCATAGCGCTTCAGGATGCCGGCGGCAGCCACGCTGTAAAACGCGAATGAGAGCGCCGCTATCTGCGCCGCGATCACCCCAACTGTGTTGACCTTGATTTGTCCGGAACTGAACAGGCCAATGGCGAGTGCGCTGCCGAATACGGCTAACGCAACAGACACCACACGTTGAAAGGTGGGACGTTGCAGCCGCCGTGCCAGCATGTACAGCAACACCCAAACCGGAGCCGTGTATTGCAGGATGATCGCCGTTGCGACGGAAGTTTTTTGAATGGCGAGATAGTAGAAGTAATTCGATGCCGCCATTCCCAGTACGCCGAGTACGAGACACCACGCAACATCGCGCCAGGCCATCTTTAACGCGCCGGGATTACGGCGCACGAGCAGAAGGATAGGCACCAGAAGCAGTAGCGATATCGTCGTACGGCTCTGAGCCAGGATGACCGGATCGATGGGATGGACAGCGGCACCCCCGGCCAGACGGCCAGTGAACGCAGCTCGACCCAGCGTCGCGGAGATGCCCCAAAACAATGTTGCGGTGGCGATGAAAAAGTATCCGCGAAGAGTCTTTCTTCTATTGTGCAAGGAGTTCGTCAATTCGGTCCGGGTCAAATCCAAGAATGACCTCTTCACCGATAACTGTAGTTGGAGTCGAACGGCTTTGGTACTTGTAAATCAAGTCGTCAACGTGCTTAGGATCAGCGGTTACGTCGCGGTCTTCGAAATCTATGCCTCTCTCCGAGAGGTATGCCTTTATCGTGCGGCACGGAGGTCAACCAGGTTGTGTAAACACAATGACTTTCTTATTTGCCATACGAGGTATGGACGCGCAGAGTAGGAAAATCGGCGCAAAAAATCCGCATGGCAGACGGATGACGCCGGATCGGTTCCCAAACGTCATCCATCTGACATCTCACTTCCTCAATCGACCTGCTGAATCTCCCACGTGATCTTTGCAGTTTTGTTCAGCATCCCAGCTACCGAGCAGTACTTCTCCTCCGACAAACGTACGGCGTCCTCAGCCGCCTTCCTGGATACTTGTCCAGTGATCCTGTAAACCAGTTTGATCTCAGTGAAAACTCTCGGCGGCTCGTTCGCACGTTCGGCCTCGGCTCGCACCTCAACTTCGGTAAAGGATTCGCGTTTCTTTGTGAGGATGTTCACTACATCCACAGCCGTGCAGGAACACAGCGCAATGAGCACCAGCTCCATCGGCCCATTGGCCGTCTTCTCGGGACCGGCATCGACAACAATGGCGTGATTGCTGGAAGCTGAGGCAACGAACCGCTCTCCGTCGATCCAAGTAACTGTCGCTGTCGTCATTTTTATCTCAAGTTGTCCGTTTGTGGTTCGGGGTGAATGAGTACCCGGAAGAGACCCGGTGTTTGGCGTTTGAAGCGCTCCTCCAAGAGCGTCGAAAGATCGTGCACTCGCCCCAGGGGTAAGTCGTCGTCCATCGTGCAATGGCAACTCACGTAAATGCGGTCGCGGATGCGTTTGACTCGTACGTCATGAACGTCCACGATCTCCGGGAATTCCTTAGCAACCTCCTGCATCCTCCGCTCGAGCAGCGGATCCCGGTTAAGCTCGTTGCCGGTTTCGATGGTTGCCGGTTCGCTCTCGATGTGGGTCAAAATCGACGATATCTCCGGAATGTCAGAGCGCATTTCCGCCTCAAGCGTAGTGACCTTGTCATGCGCATCTTTAAGGCTGAGCGTCTCGTCCATCTCGAGATGCTGCTCGACATGAAGCCGACCGTTCAGATCCTGCACGCTGATGTCGTGAATACTGAAATTCCAACGCGCCCCGACTCCACGTATACGGTCGAAGATGCTCTCTCCAACCCAGGCGCGAGGAACCGAGTGCACAACCACATCGGCCCCCGGCAAGATGACGTGCACGGTGTCGATTACGCTCGCGACAACCTGTTCTGAGCGCTGGAAAGTGACATTGCGCGACAGGCCGAGCGTCACGTCCACGAAGTACCGATTCCCTGCCCGGCGAATGCGAGCACGGTCTACCTCAAGAACCCCCTCGACGTTTTCGACTGCACTCAAAATTTCGTTTCGCACGCCCGCCGGCGCTGCGTCCAATAAAGCGTCGATGGTCTGCCGAGCCAGACGCCAGCTAACAGAGATAACAACGCCGGCCACGAACAACGCAGCGATCGGATCAGCCGTCTTCAGCCAAGGCAGGTTCTTCCAATCAGCGACTTGTACTAGCAGCAGTCCGACTATGACGACGGAGCTTGACCAGATATCGGTGCTGAAGTGCAGGGCGTCAGCCTGCAAAGCCTGGCTGTCATACTTGTCCGCGATTTTCTTCAGGGCTCTTGCTCGCCAGTAGTCAACCACGATTGAGAAACCCATCACGACGAAAGCGAAATTGCTGGGCTCCACTTCAGGACCGGCATGAAAAAACAGCCTGCGGACTGCCTCCCAAATGATCCACACACACGTGAGCAAAAGGAGACCGGTTTCAATGAACGCCGAGAAGTTCTCATATTTCCCGTGACCGTACTGATGATCGGCATCGGCCGGCCTGTCGGATACGCGCACTGAAAGGAGCGTGATAACAGCCGCTACGAGATCAAGTCCGGAATGCGCGGCTTCGGACAAAATTCCTAAGCTGCCCGTGGTCACTCCGACTACGGCTTTGGAGGTGGTGATTGCGATGGCGGCGAACACCGAATTCAATGCCACCCCGCGCTTTTCAGCGCGCATCTGGTCGGCAGTGAACATCGGCTGTGAACCTGATGCCATACGGGAATTATCTCAGCCGAGAAGGCAGTTGTCAGTTCCACTTCCGAACAACGCCGTCACGGCTAGCATCAAACCCCAACGCGCGTGTGCTAGCATTTTGGCTTCGGCGCTGTTTCACGATGGAGGGTTGTTCGATGAGGACCCGTTGCTTTGCCCTACTTCTGCTTACCAGCTTAGCTGTTGCACAAACCAACCAGCCGGTTACACAAACGCCCGCAGCCAAGCCGCAGATGTCAGCTCCAACAGCAACGCCCGGCGCTAAGCCTGGTCCTGGCATTCAGAAAGCCGAACCCGCGGACGCCGCAGTGGCTGAAGCTGCTCCCGTGATCACGATTGATGGGGTCTGCGAGACAGCCTCAGCAGATCCCGCGAACTGCAAGACGGTAGTGACTCGCGCGGAATTCGAAAGAATGTTAACGATGGTTGCGCCGAGCCGCGCCGGGGATCCTTCGCAACTGCCTCCCGCTATCAAGCGCAACATAGCCACCCAGTATTCGCAGCTTGTGACCGTTGCGAACGCGGCCGAAAAGGAGGGTATTGCGAAAACTCCAGAAGCACAGGAATTGCTGAGAGTCGCACGGATGCAAAGCCTTGCTCAGGCGTTTACGCGACAGCTTCAACAGAAACTCGAGCCGACCGACGCTGAGATTCAGAATTTCTACAAAGCAAATGCCTCAAATCTCGAACAGGCCACGTTGGAACGCATCTTCGTTCCAAAGACACAGGCAGATAAGGCAAAGCCTGCGGCTAAGACACCCCGATCATCTACGGCAAAGACATCTACCGCCAGTACGAACGCAGCGGCGGCTAGTGCCGAGAAGCTTCGCCAGCGTGCCGTAGCGGGCGAGCCGTTCGAAAAGCTGCAAAAAGAGGCGTTAGCAGGAAGCAACTTTCCGAGCGTTCCTGAAACTAGACTTGTGGCTCGGAAAGGTACTCTCCCCCCAGCACAGGAAGGTGTGTTCAAGCTCAAGCCGGGGGAAGTGTCACAGGTGTTCAGCGAACCGGCAGGTTTCTACATCTACAAGATGGTTAGTACCGGCCCCATCCCGATCGATCAGGTCAGGGACGACATAAAACAGCGCGTCACTCAAGAGAAAATGCAGGCCGCGATGGACTCGATCCTGAAGTCGACGAAGCCGCTGCTCAACGAGCAGTACTTTGGACCGCCTCCTGCTGCTCAGATCGGGTCACCGGAAAAGGGTCAGTCGCCCGCGGACAAAGCACCCACGCCGGGGAAACCGCCACAAGGCGCAGCAGATAAGCCGAAAGGCGAATTGCCACCGAAGTAAATGCCGGACGGAAAACAAACTGTCGTCGTTACGGGCGTCGCGGGCAACTTGGGCTTGCGGCTCCTGCCGCATCTGGCCGGGTACAACGTCATTGGGTTAGATATCAAGCCCCCAGTTGCTGACGCGCCACTTTCGTTCGAAAAAGTGGACCTCGGTCGAGAGGCATCGTGTGGTCAGCTAGTCGAGCTGCTCCGGCGCTCCAAGGCCGTCGCAGTCGTGCACCTTGCCTTTGTGATCGATCCAGTGCGGACTGGGGTGCTCCAGAACGATCACATGTGGCAGATCAACGTTGCCGGTACCGCCAGGGTGATGGAAGCCATCACCGAAGTGAACCGGAACTACGGCGGACGCGTACAGAAATTTATCTTCCCGAGCAGCGTTTCCGCTTACGGCTCCGATCTCGCCTTTCCAGCCACCGAATCCACACCTCTCGGTGGCCACACTTTGCCGTACGCCGTTCACAAGCGTGAAGCCGATGAGGTTGTGCAGTACCGCGCCTCAAAGTTGGGCTCCTGCAGCACCTACATACTTCGTCCGCACATATACGCCGGGGCCACGATGCAGAACTACCTGATTGGAGCGCTTCGAGGAACTCCGACGGGTCGCGGAAAGATCGCACAGCGCTGGCGGGAGAAAGGTGTAAGGCTTCCTCTCGTGGTGCCATTAGGGGAGCGCTACGAAAGAAACCTGTTCCAATTCGTGCACGTTGACGATGTCGCACGACTGATTGCGTACATTCTGTACCAACCAGAGACGACTGCGCGAACCATGATTCTGAACGTCGCGGGGCGTGGTCAGCCGATCACTTTCGGGCGTTGTGCCGAGATCGCGCACCAGAAAGTCATCCGCGTCCCGAGCGCTGCTGCATGCAGAATGATTCTGAGCGCACTATGGAAGCTCGGCATCTCCGGAATGCCTCCCGAGGCTCTTCCCTACGTCATCGGCTCTTACACCATGGACACGAGCCGCCTTCGTGCATTTCTCGGCAGCGAATATGAGCACGTCATCCGTTACACGAGCGAAGATGCACTGCGGGATTGCTTCACCCCTTCGCATCCGGACGAGCACCTCCCGGATTCACAGGACAACGAACCGGCACCGCAGAACACTACCGTCTTCGGGCCAACGCAGTGACCGATAGTTCCGTTCAGAGCTTCGCATGAGAGTTGTTATATTTGGCTCCACCGGAGGAACTGGAAGAGCGCTGGTCGAGCAGGCTCTTGACTTGAGTCACGAAGTCGTCGCGTTCGCCCGTATCCCGGCCCATATCCTCATCCATCACGAGCGCCTCACCGTGCTGCAAGGAGACGTTTTGGATTCGGCCAAGGTCAACGCGGCCGTGGCTGGAGCAGATGCCGTCCTATCGGCTCTCGGGGTCGGCGCTGGCTTCGCCAACAACCCCGAGGTCCTCTCGATCGGCACCCGGAACATTCTTGCCTCTATGAACACGCACGGTGTTCGCCGGTTCATCTGCGAGTCTTCGTACGGAGTCGCGGAGAGTTACGACCGTGCCGCGGCGGCCGCGAAGGTCGTTTTCCGTACGCTTTTGAAACGTGTCTATGCCGAAAAGGCGATGCAGGAACAACTCCTGCGGCGCAGCAACGCAGACTGGGTAATCGTACGGCCTACTGTACTCACCAACGGCCCCAAACGCGGCCATTATCGAGTCGCCGAAGATCTAAGGCTGGGGATGATGGATCGAATATCGCGTGCGGATGTCGCTCATTTCATGCTGAAACAACTTACAGAGGACACGTGGCTGCGCAAGTGCCCTGCTTTGAGCTACTAGTGCTGAGTGGTTCCAGGTGGTTTCAGGGACCATCGACGTCTGAATCTGCTTTTGTCAGTTCCCCGCCGCCTTAATCATTGACTCGGCGTTCTGGAGCGATTCCTGCGTCAATTTCGCCCCGCTTAACATGCGGGCGACTTCTTCCGTACGTTCCTTAGCAGCGAGCAGCCTTACCGTCGTCCGTGTGCGCCCGTTAGCTTCGTGTTTTTCGATCAGGTAATGGTGATCGGCGAAGGATGCGATCTGCGGAAGGTGCGTCACGCAGATTACCTGGTTAGAACCGGCTAGCGACTTCAACTTACGACCGACCGCCTCAGCGGCCCGTCCGCCGATTCCCGTATCGATTTCGTCAAAGATGAGCGTTTTCGGGGTGGAGTTCTTTTTGGAATTCCTTGTTGATCCTGATGGCCCCGGAGCAACGACTGCCTTCAGCGCGAGCATTACACGCGAAAGCTCGCCGCCGCTAGCAATGTTCTCAATGGGGCCAAGTGGCTCACCAGGATTCGCGGAGATCAGGTACTGAACTGCATCGAATCCCGAGGCAGTCCAATTCACCTCATCATCGGAGCCGCTTACTTCTATCCGGAAACGCGCCTTCATGGCTAGATCACTGACTTCCGACTCGACCAGCTTTTCCAGCTTACGTGCCGTTTCATATCGGTGTTTGGAGACGGCGTGAGCCGCCTTCCTGTAATCCGCAGCGGCATTCGCGAGTTGAATTCGCAAGTGCTTCAGCAGTTCGTCTTTGTTCTCCAGTTCCGAAAGCCTCCGGGCCACTTCCTCTCCGTAAGCGACCACCTGTTCCAGCGTGCGGCCGTATTTGCGTCTGAGCCGCTCGAGCACAACAAGTCGGTCTTCTACTTCGGCGAGTCTTTCGGGAGAAGCGTCAATCCCTTCCGCATAGTCGCGCAGCGTGATTCCGGCGTCTTCGACGGTGATGCGAGCCGAATCCAGCGCAGCCTTCAACTCCGCGAATCTCAGGTCGTAGCGTCCCAGTTCTTCCAGATACTTGATTGCCCCGCGTAACGCCACCGCAGCCGAGGTCTCGCCGTCGTAGAGCGCGTCGTAAGCGCCCATCGCGGCGCCAAGAATCTTTTCGGAGTTCGCGAGCACCCGCTTTTCCGCTTCGAGCTTTACATCTTCCTCGGGTTGAAGCTGCGCGTCCTCGATCTCCTTCCGCTGAAAGCTCCACAAATCAACGAGCCGCAAACGATCCTGTTCGTCTCGCTCCAGATCGTCTATGCGCTTGCGAATTTCGACCCAGGTTGCGAATCCCCGGGCTACTGCTGCACGATCGGTGGCGGCATACGAGTCAAGTAGCGCCAGGCGCGCCGTCGCATCGAAATACAGCACGTTCTCATTCTGAGCGTGGATCGCCGCGAGTGGAGGAGCCAACTGCTTCAGCACCTGTACGGTGGCAGGCTGGTTATTGACGAAAACCCGCCCCTTCCCGTTGACGCTGATCTCCCGCCGGATAATCAGTTCGCCACCGTTGCCATCCAGGCCGTTGGCTTCAAGCACGGCCTCTACCGCTTTGCTGTCCGTCTCAAACACGGCAGCCAAGATAGCTTTCTCGGCACCGTGCCGCACCACTTCGGCAGAGGCCTTCTCCCCCATCAAAAGCGCTAGTGCATCAATCAGAATAGATTTACCCGCGCCAGTTTCGCCCGTAAGCAGATTCAGTCCCGGGGCAAACTGAACCACCACGTTGTCTATGACAGCGTAATTTTCGACGCGCAGTTCGGTGAGCATAGAAGCGAGCGCAGAATAACACGAAACAGGGGCTAAACAACCATCACGAATGTTGCTCGGCCCGCTTCGCTTCCGCCAGTTCCTGAAGCTTGGCCCGCAGGTCCTCAGGCCTGAATGGCTTCTGGATGTAGCTCGGCTGTCCGGAGCCTTGATCGTGTTGCGCGATCATCTCATCCGAGTAGCCAGACATGTAGAGCACCTTCATCTCGGGGCGCACTTGGTAGACCCGCCGGGCCAGTTCGAATCCGTTCATCCGCGGCATGATGACGTCCGTCAACATTACGTCGATGTCGAGATCCTTGCGGCTTGCAATTCGAATTGCATCATCTCCGTTGTGCGCTTCCAATACCTTACACCCCATGCTCACAAGCACCTGGTGAATCAACTGTCTCAAGGGCTGCTCGTCTTCCACCAGAAGTACGGTTTCCGAACGCCGAACCGTATTGGGTTCGGCTTTGGCAGCTGGCTCTTCCTGTCTAGCTTTGACTGCGGGCAGGCAAATATGAAAGGCTGCACCCCGTTCCGGCTCGCTATCCACCCAGACATATCCATTACTTTGGCTCACGATGCCATAGACCATTGCAAGCCCGAGTCCAGTCCCCTTGCCTTTTTCCTTAGTCGTGAAGAAGGGCTCGAAGACATGTGCCTTCGTTTCCTCGTCCATGCCGTGTCCTGTATCGCTGACCGTCAGCATCGCGTATCGGCCGGGAGGCAACGAATGCGGCCCCTCACCGTCAACGCTCATCTCGGACGTACGGATAAGGAGCGTTCCACCCTCCCGCATCGCATCTTTTGCGTTCACGGCAAGATTGATGATGACCTGCTCAATTTGTCCGGGATCGGCCTTGACTGGTGGAATTGATTCGTGCACGTCCGTGATAAGTTCGATCTCCTCCCCAATCACACGGCGCAGCATCTTTTCAAGGTCCGTCACGACGGAGTTGAGCGACAACACTTCAGGCTTGAGTACCTGCTTTCGGCTGAACGCCAGCAACTGAGCAGTGAGACTGGCAGCTCGCGTCGCAGCTTTTGTTATTGGTTCGATCTTCTTCCTGATCGTACTCCCTGGACCCACTTCCGCCAGTGCTAACTCCGCGTACCCGATGATGATTCCAAGCAGGTTATTGAAATCGTGTGCAACACCTCCTGCAAGCCGGCCTACCGCCTCCATTTTCTGCGCCTGCCGCAGTTCATCTTCGATATGCCTGCGCTCGGTCATATCCATCACCGTTCCGAGCACCTTCACGACGAATCCCTTGGCGTCCATTACCGGTCGGCCAATCGCGTGCAGATATTTGAATGATCCGCTCAGCGACTTGAAGCGGAAGTCGAGGTCTAGCGGAACGCTTCGCTTGATGGTGTCTTCGATAGCTCCGCGGAGGGCCGGCAGATCATCCGGATGAACGCCCTGCCAGAACTCGCTTATAGATGGTGCCCCGACCGACGGATCGCGCTCCGTTATTCGAAACAGTTCGTCCGACCAAAGCATGCGACCACGCGCGTTGTCATACTCAAAGCTGCCCAGACCCGCAATTTGTTGTGCCATCGCGAGTCGCGCTTCGCTGCTCCGCAACTCTCGTTGCACTTCCTCTCGCTCCGCGATGACCATGGCAGGCACCAGCGAGCAAGCCAAGGCTGCGGCTATAAATGACTGAACTTGGATCAGCTTTTCGTGAACCGTCCCAGCTGCAAAAGCGAACGGTCCCAGGTCGTTAGCCGTGCTCCAGACAGCGATGGTCGTCAAGATCAGCGCGCCCGTGGACGCTCCCGGTACGCCCAACCGAAGAGCCGCCCAAATGAGCAAAGGAAAAGTCATGTAAGGCAGGACCAGCGAATATAAGCTCAGCCCCTCAAACACGATGAAAGCGACTGCGACCAGAACGAGCGCAGCGAAAACCGCCTCGAAAATCCGGGGCCACCTGACTGGGTGAGGCCAGTGCGATCGTAGATTGATCCACGACACAATGAACGGGGTGACTACCAGGATTCCGATCCCGTTGGAGAGCCACCACATGCGCCACGATTCCCAGTATGCCGCGCCCGCACCGATCGAAAAAACAGCCGCGCCGAAAAGTGCTGCCACTCCGTTTGCGAAAATCGCGCCGAGAAACAACAGCGCCGAGAATTCGCGAAGGCGGGTAAAAGTAATCCGCCCGCGCAAATACCAGCACAGTGCCCCAATATTCAGCACGCCTTCCAGTACGTCCACGACTCCGAGCGCAAACGACACCCCGAAAGACTTATCTGAGAGATAGTTGGCGAGAGTACCGCCCACGAATGCGCCAAGGAGAATGCCCGGCCACAGACGTCGAGAACTTATCAGAAGGGCCGCTACGAGTACCCCGGTACTACCCCATATCGCTGCGGGAGTTCGCGGCGTGGCGAAAAACCGAAGGGCAAGCATGGCAACCGCGAAGTAGGCGAGCCACGCCCCGAATACCATCATCAGGTCAGCAGCCCTCGACGGTGCAGCTCCAGAACGGGATTCAGCCGGGTTCAGCGCATTCGGATCAGCCACGACCACCGCCACGCGGTCAGCGAATAGCAAGTTGAATCGCGCAACACCCAAATTCTCGCATTCAGCCGACGAAGGCGCAACCGCCGCCGGCAGGTATTTCGCTGTAACGTAGTGAGGATTAAGAGCAACGTCCGATTACTTTGCGTAGAATTGAAGGTCTATAATTCGGTGTTCAAGGTTAAGCAGGTCTGATTTTTACGAGTCACGTAATCGACTCCGTGCAGCAGAACCGCTTATCAAGTCACATACATCGCAATTGAAATGTTAAATCTGCCTGTTTTTTCAGCCGCAATTGGCGACGAGATCGTAAGCCTGCTCTGGCAGAGCGGTCCCGTGGCCAAACTCGTTCTGGCCATTCTTCTTGGCTTCAGCATTTTCTCGTGGGCTATCATCGCTTCCAAATGGGGCCTATTCCGGAGGGCGCAGACACAGAGTGCCCGATTCATTCGTGCATTCCGAAAAGCTCAGCGACTGCAGGACATTGCCACGGTAGCCGATCAATTTAAGCCTTCGCCGCTGGTAGTTGTTTTCGAAAGCGGCTTCGAAGAGTTTCGCCGGCAGTCCGCGTCCGGCACCCCGATGGATCGAAGGATCGTCGCGGTCCAGCGCGCCGCCCAGATTGCAACTTCCGAGGAACTGACCCGGCTCGAACGTCGTCTTCCTTGGTTGGCAACAACAGGCGCGGTAACGCCCTTCATTGGTCTGTTTGGAACGGTTTGGGGCATCATTGATGCGTTCCATGGCCTAGGCACTGCCGGAGCTGCTACGCTTCGGGCTGTCGCGCCAGGCATCTCGGAAGCGCTGATTGCGACCGCCATGGGTCTGTTCGCAGCCATCCCCGCCGTAATCGCGTATAACCTGCTGAACAATCAGATTCGCGAATTCGGCTCGCGCATGGACGATTTCTCGCTCGAGCTGTTGAACCTTTTCGAGCGAACGCCTCAGACACACGGGTCTCGAACGGCGGTGGCTGAACCGGAGTATCGAGGGTAGCGATGGCGATGACGACTCCAAGTGGCGCAGGTCGCGGCCACCGCGCACTGGCGGACATCAACGTCACGCCATTCGTGGACGTCGTGCTTGTACTGCTGATCATTTTCATGCTCACCGCGCCGATTCTCCAGAGCGGTATTGATGTCGAGGTTCCGAAGACCAGGACGGTCAAGGAGATCACCGAGGAGCGTGTCGTTATCAGTATCGACCGCAAGCAGCGCGTTTACTTCGGCAACGACCCGGTGAACATCAACGAGATCGGCCAGAAGTTGCAGCAGAAGGTGCGAGATCCAGAGCGCCAGTCGATCTTCATTCGTGCCGACCAGGACGTTCCGTTTGGCGCATTTGCAACCGTGATGGATGCAGTAAAGCAGGCAGGTATCACCAACGTCAGCATCGTCACGCAACCCATGGACACGAATGGCAGTAAGCGCTGATATCTATACAGAACGCGATCAGTTCTCAAAGCCCGTGGCCGTTTCCATCGGGCTACATGTCGCGCTGTTCGGCAGCATTCTGCTGTACGCGACGGTAATGGGCCGTTTTCGTGGTGAGGACTGGGGTGGAACCGGCGGCGGAGGCGGTGCTATGAGCGCAACGCTGGTCTCAAGCATTCCCCTGCCCGCGAGTCCGGAAAGCACTAACATTCTGGCGAACGAATCCAAGGGGGTCTCGCAGTCGTTGCCGAAGGCCGAAGAGGTGCCTGAGCCAACAGCGGTACCGATCCCCGCTCCTGATGCCAAGAAGCTGGATCGGACCACACGAAGCACGAGGCAGGATCGAAAGCCTGCGCAACCCGTGCAGACCGCCACGAACGTGATTCCGTTTGGACAGGGCGGGCCGATTAGCGGACCTTACGGCACATTCAGCGCCGGAGGAGCAAAGGGCGGTTTCGGGTTCAATGGTGGTGGAGGAGACTTTGGCTCGCGTTACGGCTGGTATGTCGACGTTGTACGCCGAAAGGTTTCCGAGAACTGGCTCAAGTACGAGGTGGACCCGAATATCAGAGACGCGCGCAGGGTTTACATTACGTTCGAGATATCTCGAGCGGGACAACCGCGTAACATCACCATCGAGCAGTCGAGTGGCGTTCCATCGCTGGACCAATCGGCAGTGCGCGCCCTCCAACGTATCGACACCTTTGGGCCCTTGCCGGGTGATTATCACGGCAGTAGCGTAAATGTAGAGTTCTGGTTTGATTACAGACGGTAGGTTGGATCGCACGATCGCCGTCTAGGACTAAAACGGTGACTGACTCGGGATCTTTAGCACCCATGTCAACATCGTCAGACGTTTAAACATTGAGAGAAATGAAACGACTTTTTGTCTTAACTTTTCTTATCTCACTTGCGACCGCATGCTTCAGCCAGGACTGGATTCGCACTGGAACCGGCTTGGGCCAGGAGAAGATCCGCATCGCCGTGCCTGACTTCAAGGTCAGCCAAGGGAATCCTGCCGACTTGCAGAAGACCTTCAATGACACGCTCTTCAGCGACCTTGAGAGCGCTGGCATCTTCGAAGTCGTGTCCAAGAGTTTTTACCCGCTACAGGTGCCCGGCTCGCCTCAGGAGATGAAACTCGACGCTTGGGGAAATCCGCCGCCGAACGCCGCCATGGTCGCGTTTGGCAACTTGGGTACCGATAACCAGAACAACCTGGCCGTGTTCGGTTGGTTGTTTGACACGCGCAACACCGGCTCGCCCCAGGTGCTTGGCAAGCAGTACCGCAAGCCAGCCACCCCCGACAGCGCCCGCGAGATCGCGCACGAGTTCGCTAACGAGATCATCTTTCGACTGGGCGGCGGCATTTCAGGCATCACGCAAAGCAAGATCTACTTCATCAGCAGCCGCACGGGTCACAAAGAAGTCTGGGCCATGGACTACGATGGCGCCAACCAGCATCAGGTCACGCGTGTCGGGTCGATCGCCCTCTCTCCGCGTGTTTCGCCTGACGGGTCGCGTGTCGCGTTTAGTGGTCTGGCCAGCGGCGGTTGGAACATCATGATGTGGTCCAATGAACTGAACCGCGCAGTTCGGTTCCCTTCGCTCGGCGGCACGAATCTCTCGCCCGCGTGGTCGTCGGACGGCACAAGCATCGCGTTCTCGTCCTCGCGCAATGGCGACCCAGAGATATATGT
>Ga0196970_1000400_pt1 | contig 52686 bp, 44 predicted proteins | sample S1v_513CmetaG_FD_148672 | JGI IMG/M metagenome (GOLD analysis project Ga0196970, IMG submission 148672) | Soil microbial communities from Anza Borrego desert, Southern California, United States - S1+v_5-13C | ecosystem: Environmental > Terrestrial > Soil > Desert | place: USA: California... | reverse complement strand
GGACCTACGTGCTGGAGCGCGGCCGGGTGGTGCACACCGGCCCCAGCCGGCCGCTGCTGGAAGACCTCGACCTGCGGCGGCGGGTGCTGTGGCTGTGAGGAAGGGAATGCCATCCTGGCGCACAACTGCCCCTCTCCCCTTGCGGGAGAGGGGTTGGGGTGAGGGGTACGCCGGCGAATGCCGGCCGGTTTCTTCCGTGTCTTCGACGCGTAACGCCCCCTCATCCCAACCCTTCTCCCTCAAGGGGAGAAGGGCTTAAGGGGAGGAACGAACCGCATGACCACCGTCGGCATCGTCGGCGCCGGCCTGATCGGCCGCGCCTGGGCCATCGTCTTCGCGCGCGCCGGCTGCACGGTGCGCCTGACCGACGCCTCGCCGGACGCCGCCCGGGCGGCGCTGGGCATCATCGGCGACAGCCTGCGCGACCTGCGCGGCGCCGGCCTGCTGGACGAGGCGCCGGAGACGGTGCTGGCGCGGATCTCCATGGCCGGCGACCTCGCCGGCGCGGTCGCCGACGCCGACTACGTGCAGGAGAACCTGCCGGAGGACCGCGACCTCAAGCGCGCGGTGTTCGCCGCCATGGATGGGCTGGCGCGGCCGGACGCCATCCTCGCCAGCTCGACCTCGGCGATCCCGGGTTCGGCCTTCACCGAGGGGCTGGCCGGGCGGGCGCGCTGCCTGGTGGCGCACCCGGTCAACCCGCCGCACCTCGTGCCGCTGGTCGAGCTGTGCCGCACGCCCTGGACCGCCGACGACGTGGTCGCCCGCGCCCGCGCGCTCCACGAGGCGGCCGGGCAGGTGCCGATCACCGTGCAGAAGGAGGTCGAGGGCTTCGTGCTGAACCGCCTGCAGGGCGCCCTGCTGAACGAGGCGCTGAAGCTGGTGGCGCACGGCTACGTCTCGGCCGAGGACCTGGACAAGACGGTGCGCGACGGGTTGGGGCTGCGCTGGTCCTTCATGGGGCCGTTCGAGACCATCGACCTCAACGCGCCGCAGGGGGTGGCGGACTATGGCGCCCGGTACGGCGGCTTCTACGACCGGCTGGCGGCCGAGCCGCTGCCGCCCTGCGGCTGGCGCCATCCCGTGGTACAAGCCATCGACGCCGCGCGCCGCGCCACGTTGCCCGACGGCCGGCTGGCCGAGCGGCAGGCGTGGCGCGACCGCCGGCTGATGGCGCTGGTGGCGCACAAAAAGGCCGCGGCGGCGAAGGATTGACGGAGGAAACGAGATGCTGGGAGCACAGGGAATGGATTTCGGCCTCGCCGGCCGGCGGGTGCTGGTCACCGCCGGGGCGGCCGGGATCGGGCGGGCCATCGCCGAGGGCTTCATCGCCGCGGGTGCCAAGGTGCACGTCTGCGACATCGCCGACGACGCGCTGGCCGACTTCCGCAAGGCGCACCCGCAGCACCGCGCCACCCGCACCGACGTGGCCGAGCGCGCGCAGGTCGACGGGCTGTTCGACGCGGTGGAGGCGGACTGGGGCGGGCTCGACATCCTGGTCAACAACGCCGGCATCGCCGGCCCGACCAAGCCGGTGGAGGAGATCGCCGACGCCGAGTGGCACCGCACCATCGCCGTCAACCTGGACAGCCACTTCTTCTGCCTGCACCGCGCGGTGCCGCTGCTGAAGCGCTCGCAGGACGCCTCGATCATCGCGCTGTCGTCGGTGGCCGGGCGGCTCGGCTACGCGTACCGGCTGCCGTACGCGGCGGCGAAGTGGGCGGTCGTCGGCATGGTCAAGAGCCTCGCCATCGAGTTGGGCGAGCACGGCATCCGCGTCAACGCCATCCAGCCCGGCGTCGTCCAGGGGCCGCGCATCGAGGCGGTGATCGCGGCCCGCGCCGACGCGGTCGGCGTGCCGTACGAGGAGATGGAGGCGGAATACCTCAACAAGGCGTCGCTGAAACGCATGGTGACGGCCGAGGACATCGCCAACACCGCGCTGTTCCTGTGCTCGACCGCCGGCCGCAACATCAGCGGGCAGGCGGTCAGCGTGTGCGGCAACATCACGGCGCTGTAGGCTCTTACAGCCCCTCTCCCCTTGAGGGAGAGGGGTTGGGGTGAGGGGTGCGCCGCGCAGCGGCCAGGAAACTTTCTTCCGCGTCTTCGACGCGCAACGACCCCTCATCCCAACCCTTCTCCCTCAAGGGGAGAAGGGCCTTTGACAACACAAGGGAGGGAACACACCCATGACCACGAAGAAACCCGGCCGCAAGGTGATCGTCACCTGCGCGGTCACCGGCGGCATCCACACGCCGACCATGTCGCCGCACCTGCCGGTGACCGCCGACGAGATCGCCGAGGCCGCCATCGGCGCCGCCGAGGCCGGCGCCACCGTCATCCACCTGCACGCCCGCGACCCGCAGACCGGCCGCCCCAGCCAGGACCCGGCGCTGTTCGCCAAGTTCCTGCCGCGCATCAAGCAGAACACCGACGCGGTCATCAACCTGACCAGCGGCGGCGCCCCCACCATGACGGTGGAGGAGCGCCTGCGCCCCGCCGCCACCTTCAAGCCGGAGGTGGCGTCGCTCAACATGGGCTCGATGAACTTCGGGCTGTTCCCGATGCTGACCCGCTACCAGGACTGGAAGCACGACTGGGAGCCGGCCTACCTCGAATCCAGCCGCGACGTGGTGTTCAAGAACACCTTCAAGGACATCGAGTACATCGTGCAGACCTGCTCGGGCAACGGCACGCGCTTCGAGTTCGAGTGCTACGACACCGCGCACCTCTACAACCTCGCCCACTTCCTCGACCGCAAGCTGGTGACGCCGCCGCTGTTCGTGCAGACGGTGTTCGGCATCCTGGGCGGCATCGGCCCGCACCCGGAAGACGTGCTGCACATGAAGCGCACCGCCGACCGGCTGTTCGGCGACCAGTACGTGTGGTCGGTTCTGGGCGCCGGTCGCAACCAGATGCCGATCGCCACGCAGTCGCTGGCCATGGGCGGCAACGTCCGGGTCGGGCTGGAGGACAGCCTGTGGTCCGGCCCCGGCCGCCTCGCCCAGTCCAACGCCGAGCAGGTCAAGACCATCCGCAAGGTGATCGAGGGCCTGTCGCTGGAGGTCGCCACCCCCGCCGAGGCGCGGCAGCTGCTGGCGCTGAAAGGCGGCGACGACGTGAACTTCTGATCCTGCTTAATAAAGCCCTTCTCCCCTTGAGGGAGAAGGGGTGGGATGAGGGGTCGTAGCCGTCGGCAGGCGGCGGAAGAAACGGGCCGGCTTCAGCCGGCGCACCCCTCACCCCCAACCCCTCTCCCTCAGGGGGAGAGGGGCTTCACAGATCACCCTACCCGACGAGCGGCACCAGCCGCCCGCCGGCCGCGGCGGCCAGCACGATCAGCCCGAGCGCCAGGTTGATCCCGACGATCCGCCGCACCCCGGCCAGGCCCTGCGCCGCGTCCGGCAGATCGCCCCGCGCCAGCGCCGCGCGCAGCCGGCGGTACGGCCGCGCCACCAGCCAGCCGAACAGCACGAACATCGCCGTCCCCAGAGTCATCATGACGTGGACATGCCACAGCCCGGCGAGGCGGCCGGCGAACTGCAGCTCGATCAGCAGCACGCCGCTCACCGCCAGCACCGCGACGAATCCCCACACCCAGGCGAAGAAGCGCCCGAGCACCGCGCCCCACAGCGCCAGCCGCGCCGGCGGCTCCAGGCCGAGCGCGGCCGGCCGCAGGACCATGTAGGCGAAGAACATCCCGCCCACCCAGACGCCGCCCGCCACCGCGTGCAGCGCCAGAACCAGCGCAACCATGCCGCACCCCCTGCCCCACGTTTCGGTGGGATGCTGCCACGCCGGCTCTTGACGGTCAATTTAGCATATACTAATTTAGAGAACATGAATGCGATGGACCTTGCGCGCAACTGCCGTTCGGCGGCCGACCTGCTGAAGTCGATGGCGAACGAGCACCGGCTCGCCATCCTCTGCCGGCTGGCGGCGGGCGAGCAGCCGGTGAGCGGGCTGGTGGAGGCGGTGGGCCTCAGCCAGTCGGCGTTGTCGCAGCACCTCGCCCGGCTACGGGCGGAGGGGCTGGTGACGACGCGCCGGGCCTCGCAGCAGATCTTCTATTCGCTGGCCAGCGACGAGGTGCGGCGGCTGATGGAGACGCTGCACGACCTCTACTGCACCACCCCGATCCGAGACCCCGAGGAGAGCACCCCATGAGCATCGACCGCGTCGTCATGGCCTTCGCCGGCACCGTCGTGCTGGCCAGCCTGATCCTGTCGCAGATGCACGATCCGCGCTGGCTGTGGCTGACCGCCTTCGTCGGCGCCAACCTGTTCCAGGCCGCGTTCACCGGCTTCTGCCCGCTGGCCATCGTCCTCAAGAAGCTCGGCGTGAAGCCGGGCCAAGCCTTCGCCTGACCCAAGGAGACCGAAGATGCACAAGAACTGGCCGCAGATGGCGAGCGAGCTGAGCGGCGCCGTCAAGGAGCTGCGCGGCGGCGCGCCCGACGTGATGAAGGGCTTCTCCGCCATCGCCCAGGCGGCGCTGAAGGCCAACGCGCTGGACACCAAGACCAAGGAGCTGATCGCGCTGGCCATCGGCGTGGCGACCCGATGCGACGGCTGCATCGCCTTCCACGCCGAGGCCGCGGTGAAGCTCGGCGCCTCGCGCGAGGAGGTACTGGAGACCATGGGCATGGCGATCTACATGGGTGCCGGCCCCTCGGTGATGTACGCCGCCCAGGCGCTGGAAGCCTTCGACCAGTTCGAGGCCAAGCGCGCCGAGGGGTGACGAAGACGCACCTGCACCGTCCCCCACCCTAACCCTCCCCCACTGCGCGGGGGAGGGAACTCCGTCGCTCTGCCCCCTCCTCCGTCGAAGCTCTCGCCCAAGCAAAGCTTGCGCCGACGCGACAGGCGGATCCTTCGGATCCGCCGAGAGCGGGGGAGGGATGGGGTGGGGGCCCGGCGAAAAGGCGTCGTCGGCTTCTGCGCCTCATTTCACCCGCGAGTCCTCCCATGCGCCTCCCCCTCGCCCTCCTCCTCGCCCTCCTCGCCATTCCGGCGCACGCCGCCGACCGTCTGACCGTCGAGGTCCGCCCGACCGAGGACCTGAAGGCCGTCTTCGCCACGGTGGAGAGCGTGCACGAGACCCGCGCCCGCGCCCGCATCGCCGGCACCGTCGCCGACCTGCGCATCACCGAGGGCGACCGCGTCGCCGCCGGGCAGGTGCTGGCCACCGTCCGCGACCCCAAGCTGGATTTGCAGCGCGCCGCGCTCGACGCCCGCCTGCAATCGCTTGACGCCCAGCAGCGGCAGGCCGACGCCGAGCTGGCCCGCGCCCGCGCGCTGCGCGCCAGCGGCACCGGCTCCCAGCAGCGCCTGGACGACGCGCAGACCGCGCTGGACGTCGTCACCGCCCAGGCCGCCGCCATGAAGGCCGAGCGCGCCGTGGTCGACCAGCAGCTGCGCGACGGCGAGGTGCTGGCCCCCGCCGCCGGCCGCGTGCTGCGCGTCGAGGTGATCGACGGCGCCGTCGTCATGCCCGGCGAGCCGGTGGCGGCGCTGGCGCTGGACACCTACGTGCTGCGCCTGCGCCTGCCGGAGCGGCACGCCCGCTTCCTGCGCATCGGCGACCCGGTGCTGGTGGGCGAGCGCGGCCTCGCCGCCGCGGCCGAACCCGCGGCGCTGAAGCGCGGCCGGGTGGTGCAGGTCTATCCGGAGATGTCCGGCGGGCAGGTGGTCGCCGACGCCGAGGTCTCCGGCCTCGGCGACTTCTTCGTGGGCGAGCGGGTGCGCGTCTACGTCGCCACCGGCACGCGCGACGCCGTCGTCGTGCCGCCCGACCTCGTGCAGCGCCGGATGGGCGCCGACTTCGTGCGGCTGGCCGACGGGCGCGAGGCGCCGGTGCAGGTCGGCGGCCCGGTGCCCGCCATCGAGGACCGCCCCGGCGGGCTGGAGATCCTCTCCGGCCTCAAGGCCGGCGACGTGCTGGTGCGGCCATGACCCTCGGGATCTCCGGCCACCTGACGCGGGCCTTCATCCGCTCGCCGCTGACGCCGCTGCTGCTGCTGGCCTCGCTGGTGCTGGGCGCGGTGGCGCTGGTCAGCCTGCCGCGCGAGGAGGAGCCGCAGATCAGCGTGCCGATGGTCGACATCCAGGTGCGCGCAGACGGTCTGAAGGCCGACGACGCGGTGGAGCTGGTCACCAAGCCGCTGGAGACCATCGTCAAGGGCATCGACGGGGTCGAGCACACCTACAGCCAGACGCAGGACGACGGCGCCGTCGTCACCGCGCGCTTCAAGGTCGGCACCGCGTCGGACGAGGCGATCCTGCGCGTGCACGAGAAGGTGCGCGCCAACCTGAACCGCATTCCGCTGGGCATCCCGGAGCCGCTGATCGTCGGCCGCGGCATCAACGACGTGGCGATCCTGACGCTGACCCTGGCGCCGACGCCGGAGGCCGCCGACCGCTGGGACGCCGCGGCGCTGCGCGCGGTCGCTGACGGGCTGCTGACCGAACTGGTCAAGGTGGAGGACGTCGGCCTGACCTACGTCAGCGGCGGCCGCCCCGACCAGATCCGCGTCGAGCCGGACCCGGAGCGCCTGGCGCTGTACGGCGTGACGCTGAACCAGCTGGTCGACAAGGTGAAGAACGCCAACCGCTCCTTCCAGGTCGGCGCGGTGCGCGCGGGCGGCGGCAGCCTGCCCGCGGTCGCCGGGCAGACGTTGCAGGGGGTGGCCGACATCGGCCTGCTGCTGATCACCACCCACGACGGCCGGCCGGTCTACGTCAAGGACGTGGCTGCCATCGTCGCCGGGGCGCGGCCGGACGAAAGCCGGGCGTGGCACCTCGCCCCCGATGGGAAAGGCGGTATGACGCGGGTTCCGGCGGTGACGGTCGCCGTCGCCAAGCGGGCCGGCGCCAACGCCGTGATCATCGCCGAGCGCGTGCTGGAGCGCGTGCACGCCATCCAGGCCGGCGCGCTGCCGAAGGACCTGACGCTCACCGTCACCCGCGACTACGGCGAGACGGCGAACGAGAAGGCCAACGAGCTGCTGTTCCACCTGGGCCTCGCGACGCTGTCCATCGTCGTGCTGATCGTGCTGGCCATCGGCTGGCGCGAGGGGGCGGTGACGCTGGTCGTCATCCCGACGACGATCCTGCTGACCATGTTCGCGTCCTGGCTGATGGGCTACACCATCAACCGCGTCAGCCTGTTCGCGCTGATCTTCTCCATCGGCATCCTGGTCGACGACGCCATCGTGGTGGTCGAGAACATCGACCGCCACTGGGCGATGAAGGACGGCCGCTCCAAGGTCCAGGCCGCCATCGAGGCGGTGGCCGAGGTCGGCAACCCGACCATCGTGGCGACGCTGACGGTGATCGCCGCGCTGCTGCCGATGATGTTCGTCTCCGGCCTGATGGGCCCGTACATGAGCCCGATCCCGGCCAACGCCTCCGCCGCGATGGTCTTCAGCTTCTTCGTCGCCATGGTGCTGACGCCCTGGCTGATGGTGAAGCTGCGCCCGGGCGAGGCGGCCGGGCATGGCGGAGCGGAGCATGGCGGTGGCGGGCTGCTCGGCGCGGTGTATCTCCGCGTCGCCGCGCCGATCGTTGCCGGCCGGGCGCGCTCCTGGGCGTTCCTGCTGGCGGTCGGCGTCGCCACGCTGCTGTCGCTGGTGCTGTTCTACAGCAAGGACGTGACGGTCAAGCTGCTGCCCTTCGACAACAAGTCGGAACTCCAGGTCGTCGTCGACCTGCCGCAGGGCGCCTCGCTGGAGGACACCGGGCGGGTGCTGCTGACCGCCGCCGAGGCGCTGCGCGGCCTGCCGGAACTCGCCAGCGTGCAGGCCTACGCCGGCACCGCGGCGCCGTTCAACTTCAACGGGCTGGTCCGCCACTACTACCTGCGCGCCCAGCCGGAGCAGGGCGAGCTTCAGGTCAACCTCGCCCCGAAATCCGCGCGCAGCCGCGCCAGCCACGCCATCGCGCTGGACATCCGCGAGCGGCTGAAGGCCGTCCCGGTCCCCCCCGGCACCGCGGTCAAGGTGGTGGAGGTGCCGCCCGGCCCGCCGGTGCTCGCCACCCTGCTGGCCGAGGTCTACGGCCCGACGGCAGAGGCGCGCCGCGCCGCCGCGACGGTCATCGAGGAGGCGTTCCGGCAGGTCGACTTCGTGGTCGACGTTGACAGCAGCGTCCGCCGCCCGGCCGAGCGCCTGCGCTTCGCCCTCGACCGCGAGAGCCTGGAGTTCCACGGCGTCGAGGAGCAGGCGGTGTACGACACGCTGCAGGCGCTGATGGGCGGCGTGCCGGTCGGCTACTCGCACCGCGGCGCCGGGCGCACGCCGGTGGAGATCGCGGTGCGCCTGCCGACCTCCGCGCTCCACCTGTCGGAGCGCATCCTGGCCACGCCGGTGCCGGGCAAGCGCGGCACGGTGGAGCTGGGCGACCTCGTCCGCACGGCGCGCGAGCCGGCGTCGCACACGGTGTTCCGCCACAACGGCCGCTTCGCCGAGATGGTGACGGCCGAGTTGGCCGGCCGCTTCGAGGCGCCGGTGTACGGCATGCTGGCGGTGGACGAGCGCCTGAAGGCCATCGACCCGTCGCTCACCGTCCTCCTGCACGGCCAGCCGGACGACGAGGGCAGGCCCAGCCTGCTGTGGGACGGCGAGTGGGAGATCACCTGGGTGACCTTCCGCGACATGGGCGCGGCGTTCGCGGTGGCGATCCTCGGCATCTACCTGCTGGTGGTGGCGCAGTTCGGCAGCTTCACCCTGCCGCTGGTGGTGCTGGTGCCGGTGCCGCTGACGCTGATCGGCATCCTGCTCGGGCACTGGCTGTTCGGCGCGGCGTTCACCGCCACCTCGATGATCGGCTTCATCGCGCTGGCCGGCATCATCGTGCGCAACTCGATCCTGCTGATCGACTTCATCCGCCACCTGCGCGCCCAGGGCATGGGCGTGCGCGAGGCGGTGCTGGAGGCCGGGGCCATCCGCTTCAAGCCGATCCTGCTGACCGCGGTGGCGGCGATGATCGGCGCGGCGTTCATCCTGACCGACCCGATCTTCCAGGGCCTCGCCATCGCGCTGCTGTTCGGGCTGCTGAGTTCGACGCTGCTGACCGTGCTGGTGATCCCGGCGATCTACATCGTGCTGCGCGGCGGCCCATCTGCTAAAGCGTGATGCATCGCAGCGCGACCGCACCGGGTGACGCATGTCCGTTCCGCCGTACCTGACGATGTTCTCGCTGGAGGGCAAGGTCGCCCTCGTCACCGGCTCGGGCCGCGGCCTGGGGCTGGAGATCGCCCGCGCGCTGGCGGGCTCGGGCGCGCACGTGCTGCTCAACGGCCGCGACGCGGAGCGTCTGGAGGCCCAGGCCGAGGCGATCCGCGCCGAGGGCGGCGCGGTGTCGGCGCTGGCCTTCGACATCGCCGACCGCGCAGCGGTGCGCGGCTCCTTCGCCCGCATCGAGGCGGAGTTCGGCGGCCTGGACGTGCTGGTGCAGAACGTCGGCCAGCGCAACCGCAAGCCGCACCAGGAGTTCTCCGACGCGGAGATCGACGCGCTGGTGCACGTCAACCTGTCCTCCGGGCTGGTGCTGGCGCGCGAGGCGGCGCGGCTGATGCTGCCGAAGCGGGCCGGCCGGCTGATCGCCGTGACCTCCATCGCCGGGCAGGTGGCGCGGCCGGGCGACGCGGTCTACGCCGCCGCCAAGGGGGGCTTGAGCGGCATGGTGCGGGCGCTGGCCGCCGAGTACGGCGCGCACGGCATCACCAGCAACGGCATCGCGCCCGGCTTCTTCGCCACCGAAACCAACGCGGCGATCGTCGGCAACCCCACGCTGTCCGCCTATTTCGAGGGCCGCACCCCGATGCGTCGCTGGGGCCGGCCGGAGGAGGTCGCCGGGGCGGCGGTGTTCCTCGCCTCGGCCGCCGCGTCCTACGTCAACGGCCACCTGCTGGTGGTCGACGGCGGGGCGACGATCCTGATGTGAGCGGGTGGTTTAGACTTAAAGCATAGGTGGCGCGCTGCGCCCACCCCTCCCCTCCCGGTCGCTTTTTTGGCCGTCATCCCCGCGAAGGCGGGGATCCATAAGCTCCGTAGCTGTGTGCCTTGGGAATTATGGATCCCCGCCTTCGCGGGGATGACGGTTTGAGGTGGCAGGTGCGGTCTGGATCCGCCTATGGCCTTCATCGCGCTGGTCAATGCCGTTCGCCGTTGATAGTTTAAGTTTAAACAGACAGGGAGGCGTCCGGCCATGAGCACTCCACCGGAATCCGGCCTGCAGGCGCTCCAGCCGCCGGGCTGGCCGCCGCCCAAGGGCTACGCCAACGGCTACGCCGGGACGGGGCGGCTGGTGGTGGTCGGCGGGCAGATCGGCTGGGACGAGAGCGGGCGCTTCCCGGCCAAGGACCTCGTCGGGCAGACGCGCCAAGCTCTGTGCAACATCGTCGCCGTGCTGAACGAGGCCGGGGCGCGGCCGGAGCACGTGGCCCGGCTCACTTGGTACGTCACCGACATCGCCGAGTACCGCGCCAGCCTGCGCGCGCTGGGGCAGGCCTACCGCGAGGTGATGGGCACGCACTTCCCGGCCATGACCCTGGTCCAGGTGGTGGCGCTGGTCGAGCCCGAGGCGCGCGTCGAGATCGAGGCGACCGCCATCATCCCGCAAGAACCTGCCGCGCGATGACGATCTTCTGCACCTCCGACGCGCCCTCGTAGATGCGCAGCGGGCGGATCTCGCGGTACAGCGCCTCGACCGTCTGGCCGCGCGTCACGCCCAGGCCGCCGAAGATCTGGACCGCGGCGTCGATGACGCGCTGCGCGGCCTCGGTGGCGTAGAGCTTGGCCATCGCCGCCTCGCGGGTGACGCGCGGCGCCCCGCTGTCCTTGGTCCAGGCGGCGCGGTAGACCAGCAGCGCCGCCGCGTCCACCTCCACCGCCATGTCGGCGATCTTCGCCTGGGTCATCTGCAGGTCCGCCAGCACGCCGCCGAACAGCGGGCGCGACGAGGCCCGCGCGCACGCCTCGTCCAGCGCACGCCGGGCGAAGCCGAGCGCCGCCGCGCCGACCGTGGAGCGGAAGACGTCCAGCGTCGCCATGGCGACCTTGAACCCCTCGCCGGGCCCGCCGATCAGCCGGTCGGCCGGCACCCGGCAGCCCTCGAAGCGCAGCGTCGCCAGCGGGTGCGGGGCGGTCACCTCGATGCGTTCGGCGATGGTGAGGCCGGGCGCGTCGGCATCGACCACGAAGGCGGACAGGCCTTTCGCCCCCGGCGCCTCGCCGGTGCGGGCGAAGACCACGTAGTGGTCGGCGATGCCGCCGTTGGAGATCCAGGTCTTGGTACCGTCCAGCACGTAGGCGTCGCCGTCGCGCACCGCGGTGGTGGCGGTGGCGGCGACGTCCGAGCCGGCGTCGGGCTCCGACAGGGCGAAGGCGGCGATGGCGCGCCCTTGCCGCACCGGCGGCAGGTAGCGGTCCCTCAAGGCGTCGGAGCCGAACAGCGCGATCGGCCCGGTGCCCAGCCCCTGCATGGCGAAGGCGAAATCCGCCAGCCCGGCGTGGCGGGCCAGCGTCTCGCGGATCAGGCACAGCGAGCGCACGTCGAGCCGCCCGCCGGGTTCCGGCACCGCAAAGCGCAGCCAGCCGCCGTCGCCCAGGCGCTTGACCATTTCGCGGCAGGCGCCGTCCACGTCGTGCTCCCCGGCGTGCGCCAGCGGAGCCGCCTCGCGGGCGGCCCAGGAATCCAGGTCCTCGGCGAGCCGGCGGTGCGAGTCCTCGAAGAACGGCCAGGAGAGGAAGGATTGGTCGGGCATGCGGATTCTCCCACAAAGCCCCTCTCCCTTGACGGGAGAGGGGTTGGGGAGAGGGTGGCATACGAAACCTGCGGGCTTCGCCCGCGCCCCCTCTCCCCAACCCCTCCCCCGCAAGGGGGGAGGGGCTTGTTCAGTTCCCCTCGAACACCGGGCTGCGCTTCGCGGCGAACGCCTCGAACGCCCGGCGGAAGTCCTGGGTCGCCATGCACACGGCCTGGGCGTGCGCCTCGGCGGTGATCGCGTCGTCGACGCTCATCGCCCATTCCTGGTGCAGCATCCGCTTGGTCACCGCGTGCGCGAAGCTCGGCCCGTCGGCGAGGCTGCGGGCGAGGCCGGTCGCCTCGCCCAGCACCGCGTCCGGCTCGCACAGCCGGTTGAAGAAGCCCCAGCGCTCGGCCTCCCCGCCGGTCATGGCGCGGCCAGTGTAGAGCAGCTCCGACGCCCGCCCCTGCCCGATGATCCGCGGCAGGATCGCGCACGCCCCCATGTCGCAGCCGGCCAGCCCGACGCGGGTGAACAGGAACGCCGTCTTGGACCGCGCGGTGCCGAGGCGCAGGTCCGACGCCATGGCGATGATCGCCCCCGCCCCGGCGCACACGCCGTCCACCGCGGCGACGATGGGCTGCGGGCAGGCGCGCATCTCCTTGACCAGATCGCCGGTCATGGTGGTGAAGCGCAGCAGCTCCGGCATGCTCATCTTGGTCAGCGGCTCGATGATCTCGAACACGTCGCCGCCGGAGCAGAAGTTGCCGCCGGCCCCGGTCACCACCACCGTCTTGATGTCCTCGTCGAAGCGCAGCGCGTGGAAGGCGTCGCGCAGCTCGGCGTAGGACTCGAAGGTCAGCGGGTTCTTGCGCTCCGGCCGATTCAGCGTCACCGTGGCGGCGCGGCCCTCGACCGACCACAGGAAGTGCGTCGCCTGGTACTCGGACATCCGGGTCATGCCGTCTCCTTCCCGTTGCGGGTCTTGGCGTGCACCGCCTGCTTCACCTTGCCCAGCAGCGCCATCAGCGCCTCGACGTCCTCTCCGGCCAAGTCGTCGAAGAAGTCGGCGATCCAGCCCTCGTGCACCATCGCCATCGCCAGGAAGGCGCGGCGCCCGGCCGGCGTCAGCTTGACCAGGAAGGCGCGGCGGTCGCTGGGCGAGGGCTCGCGCACCACGAGGCCCTCGGCGACGAGGCGCTCGGTCACGCCGGTGACGTTGCCGCTGGACACCATCAGGCGGCGCGACAGCTCGCCCATGGTCAGGCCGTCCGGCTCGCGCTCCAGCGCCGCCATCAGGTCGAACTGCGGCAGCGTCACGTCGAACGTCTCGCGCAGGCGGGCGCGCACCGCGTTCTCAATCAGGTTGGTGCAGGACAACAGGCGCAGCCACAGCCGCAGCTCCGCCTTGCAGCGCTCGGCCGCGGTTTCGTAGTCGGTCACGGGGGTCATCGTCTGGTCCGTCATCACATCACCTCGCCGCCGGCCACCGCGATCGCCTGCCCGGTGACGGAGGCCGCCGCCGGGCCGCACAGCCACGCCACGGCATCCGCCACCTCCTCCGGCCGCACGAGGCGGCCCTGGGGGTTGGACTTCGTCAGTTCGGCCAGCGCCTCGTCGCGGGTGCGGCCGGTCTTCGCCTGGATGCGGTCCAGGGATTCGGCGGTCATGTCCGTGTCGGCGAAGCCGGGGCAGACCGCGTTGACGGTGACGCCGGCGCGCGCCGTCTCCAGCGCCAGGGTGCGGGTCAGGCCGATCACCCCGTGCTTGGCCGCGGCGTAGGCGGCGCAGTAGGCGTAGCCGCGCAGGCCGGCGGTGCTGGCGATGGTCACCACGCGGCCCCAGCCGCGCTCGACCATGCCGGGCAGCGCCAGCTTGCAGCCGGTGAACACCGCGGTGAGGTTGACCGCCAGCATGGAGTCCCACAACGCGCGGTCGGTCCTGCCGAAAGGCGCGGTCGCCGCGGCGCCGGCGTTGTTGACCAGCACGTCCACCAGCCCGGCGGCGGCAAAGGCGCGGGCGAGGGAGTCGTCGTCGGTCACGTCGGCCTGGAGGACGGCGGCGCCCAGTTCCTCGGCCAGCGCGTCGAGGGGTGTGCGCGAGCGGCCGAGCAGAGTCAGCCGCGCCCCCTCCGCCGCCAGCCGCCGCGCGACGGCGGCGCCGATGCCGCGCCCGGCGCCGGTCACCAGCGCGTGCCGGCCGGTCAATGGACGCTCCATGCCGATCCCTCCCCCTTGACGCTTTAAGCATAAAGGAACGGCGGGAAGCGGGCAAGCGGCCGCCGCACCCGCGAACGGCCTAGGGATGGAACTGTCCATCTTGCCGACTAGGCATAGGCGGGGCGGGCTGATAGTTTAAGTTTCGAGTGTTTTTCGGTTCGAGAGCACCGCCCCCACCCGTCATCCCCGCGAAGGCGGGGATCCATAATGCCCAAAGCGGGTGGCTGTGGAACGTATGGATCCCCGCCTTCGCGGGGATGACGGACAAGAGTACGGAGGGGAAGAAAGGCGCCATGAAGATCGTCTGCATCGGCGGTGGGCCGGCGGGGCTGTACTTCGCCATCCTGATGAAGAAGGCCAATCCGGCGCACGATATCACCGTGTACGAGCGCAACCGGCCGTACGACACCTTCGGCTGGGGCGTGGTGTTCTCCGACCAGACGCTGGAGAACCTCGCCGGCGCCGACGAACCCTCCAAGCAGCGGTTGATCGACAGCCTTGCCCACTGGGACGACATCGACGTCCATTTCAAGGGCCGGGTCATCACGTCGGGCGGGCACGGGTTCTGCGGCATCGGGCGCAAGCGCTTCCTCAACATCCTGCAGGACCGCGCGGCGGAGCTGGGCGTCCACCTCGTCTTCGAAACGGAGGTGGAGGGGGCGCACCAGTTCCCGGACGCCGACCTGATCGTCGCCTGCGACGGCATCAACAGCAAGGTGCGCACGCAGCACGCCGACCACTTCAAGCCGGACATCGACGTGCGCAGGTGCCGGTTCATCTGGCTGGGCACCACCAGGATCTTCGACGCCTTCACCTTCCTGTTCGAGGAGACGGAGCACGGCTGGTTCCAGGTGCACGCCTACCGCTTCGACGACGACCTCTCGACCTTCATCGTCGAGACGCGCGAGGAAACCTGGGCCAGGGCCGGGCTCGCGGAGGCCGACCAGGAGGCGAGCATCGCCTTCTGCGAAGAGCTGTTCGCGAAACACCTGGACGGCCACCGGCTGATGACCAACGCGCGGCACCTGCGCGGCTCGGCCTGGATCAACTTCCCGCGGGTGTCGAACGAGACGTGGGTGAAGGACAACATCGTCCTGATGGGCGACGCGGCGCACACCGCGCACTTCTCCATCGGCTCCGGCACCAAGTTGGCGTTGGAGGACGCCATCGCCCTGGCCCGCACGCTGCAAGAGACGGGCGACGACGTGCCTGCGGCGTTGAAGGCCTATGAGGCGGAGCGCAAGGTCGAGGTGCTGAAGCTGCAGTCCGCCGCTCGCAACTCCATGGAGTGGTTCGAGAACGTCGACCGCTACGTCCGACTGGAGCCGGAACAGTTCGCCTATTCGCTCCTCACCCGCAGCCAGCGCGTCAGCCACGAGAATCTGCGCCTGCGCGACCGCACCTATGTGGAGGACGTGGAGCGCTGGTTCTCAGCGAAGTCGGGCAGGGCCGAGGCGGTGCCGCCGATGTTCACGCCGTTCCGGCTGCGCGGGCTGGAACTGGCGAACCGCGTCGTGGTGTCGCCGATGGCGATGTACAGCGCGGTGGACGGCACGCCGAACGACTTCCACCTCGTGCACCTGGGCGCCCGCGCCCAGGGCGGTGCGGGACTGGTCTACACCGAGATGACCTGCGTCTCGGCGGAAGGCCGCATCTCCCCCGGCTGCTGCGGGATGTACGCGCCGGAGCACGTGCCGGCGTACAGGCGCATCGTCGATTTCGTCCATGCGCACACCCCGGCCAAAATCTGCCTGCAGCTCGGTCACAGTGGGCCGAAGGGCTCCACGAAGGTGGGCTGGGAAGGCTACGACGTGCCGCTGGAAAGTGGGAACTGGCCGGTGATGGGCCCCTCCCCCGTGCCGTGGAGCCCGCAGAACCAGACCCCGCGCGCGATGACCCGCGCCGACATGGAGCGCGTCGTCGCCGAGTTCCGCCGCGCCACCAAGTGGGGCCTGGAGGCCGGCTTCGACATGGTGGAGCTGCACGCCGCCCACGGCTATCTGCTGTCCAGTTTCATCACGCCGCTGACCAACCGGCGCACCGACGATTACGGCGGCAGCCTGGAGAACCGCCTGCGCTTCCCGCTGGAGGTGTGGGACGCCATGCGCGCCGTCTGGGCGGCGGAGCGGCCGATGGCGGTGCGCATCTCCGCCACCGACTGGGTGCCCGGCGGCATCGACGCCGACGACGCGGTGCGCATCGCCCGCGCCTTCGCCGAGCACGGCGCCGACCTGATCGACGTGTCGGCCGGGCAGACCTCGGCGCAGGCGCAGCCGGTCTACGGCCGGATGTTCCAGACGCCGTTCTCCGACCGCATCCGCAACGATCTGGGCATCGCCACCATGGCGGTCGGCAACATCTTCGAGCCGGACCACGTCAACAGCATCGTGGCCTCGGGGCGCGCCGACCTCTGTGCGCTGGCCCGGCCGCACCTCGCCGACCCGTACTGGACGCTGCACGCGGCGGCGGAGCTGTGCTACGGCGGACAGCCCTGGCCGGTTCAGTACCACTCCGGCCGCAGCCAGTACCTGCGCAACCGGGAACGCGCGGCGGACATGGCGGTGGTAGTGTGACCGGTCGGAGCGAATTCCGGGTCGGCGTGAACCTCTTTTAACCGTCATCCCCGCGAAGGCGGGGATCCATACGTTCCGCAGCCACTCGCTTTGGGAATTATGGATCCCCGCCTTCGCGGGGATGACGATAGGGGGATGTTCAGACTGGGCGGAAAGCCGCTCTACAGCAGGACCACCAGCAGCGCCGGCAGCCCGAGGAAGGCCAGCACGGTCGAGCCCAGCACCATGCCCGCCACCTCCTCCGGCGCGTTGTTGTAGCGCAGCGCCCAGAGGTAGTTGAACACCGCCACCGGCATGGAGCTCTGCAGCACCGCCACGCCGCGCATGGTGCCGGTCAGCCCCATCGCCTCGGCCACCAGCAGCCCGGCGCCGAGCCCGAGCACCAGCCGCAGCGCCGACAGCGCCACGGCGCGCGGCAGGCTGTGCATCCGCAGGCTGGCCAGCGCCACGCCCAGCGAGAGCAGCATGATCGGCACCGCGCAGTTGCCCAGCAGCGTGGTGGTGTTGGCCACCCACTGCGGCAGCGTCGCGCCGGTGCCCAGCACCAGCAGCGCCGCCGCGACGGCGTAGAGCACCGGCGTGCGCGCCAGCCGGCCGAGATCGAAGGTACCCGAGGCCAGCACCGGGCCGAGGATGAACTGCGCCACCGAGAACACCGCGAAGAACAGAACGCCGAGCCCCAGCCCGGTCTCCCCGAAGGCGAACAGGCAGAGCGGCAGGCCGAGGTTGCCGGCGTTCGGAAAGCTCAGCGCCGGCAGGTAGGTGCGCAGCGGCAGCCGGAACGCCAGCAGCAGCGGCGCCGCGACCAGGGCCGCCAGCGAGATGCACGCCACGGACGCCAGCGTCATGGTCAGCAGCTCGTCCCCGCCCAGCGTCAGCCGGGTCAGCGACGAGAAGACCAGACACGGGCTGGCGACGTTGACGGCGAAGGTGGTGATGAAGGCGCTGTCGTACGGCAGCTTGGCCCGTTTCCAGCCGAAGCCGAGCGCCGCGACCAGGAACACCGGCGCCATCACGTTGGCGATGACGGACAGGGAGGCGGCGATGTCCATGGAGGCTGGCGTCTCGGACGATGGCGGGGCCGGGCAGAGGTAGCGCTAACGGTTCGGGGCTGTCCAGCGGGGCGGGTGCAGGGCGGGTATGCCGGACCGCCCTATGCCACCCCCTCCACCTCCGCGTCGGCCGCCACCGGCCGCGGCGTGACGCGCGGGAAGCTCAGGGTGAAGCAGGTGCCCTGCCCCGGCTCGCTGCTCGCGGCGATGCTGCCGCGCAACGTGCCGACCACCAGGTTGTAGACGATGTGCAGGCCAAGCCCGCTGCCGCCGATGCCGCGGGTGGTGGTGTAGAACGGGTCGAAGATCTTCGGCAGCACGTCCGGCGGGATGCCGCGGCCCTCGTCGGCGAAGTCGAGCACCACATGGTCGTTCGGCGCCGGGCGGACGGTGATGTGGATGCACCCGGCCGCACCCGGGTCGTAGGCGTGCGTCAGCACGTTCATCACCAGGTTGGTGAGGATCTGCGACAGCGCGCCGGGATAGCCGTCCACCTCCAGCTCCGCCGGGCAGTCCACCGCCACCGCGCAGCCGGCCTGGCGCAGCGCCGGGCTGAGGCTGCGCAGCAGCTCCTCGATGTAGTCGGCCAGCACGAAGCGGCGGCGCTCGCCGCTCGACTGGTCGATGGCGACCAGCTTGAAGGACTGGATCAGGTCGGCGGCGCGCTCGCTGTTGGTGGCGATCAGGTGCGACAGCTCGCGGCTGGTCGACAGGAACTCCTCGAACGCCGAGCGCTTGAGCCGGCCGGCGGTGTGGCGGGCGGCGATCTCGTCCACCTCGATCTGCAACTGCGTGGCCGCGGTCAGGGTGACGCCGACCGGCGTGTTCACCTCGTGCGCCACGCCGGCCACCAGCTGGCCCAGCGAGGCCATCTTCTCGGCCTGGATCAGGCTCTTCTGCGCCAGGGTCAGGTCGTCCAGCGCGCGCTCCGCCGCCTCCTTGGACTGGCGCAGCTCGTCGCGGGTGCGCTGCTGCTCGGTGATGTCGGTGACGGTGAGGACGTAGCCGCTTCCCTCCGCCCCGCCTGGCTGGCGGTTGCCCTGGATCAGCACCGTGGTGCCGTCCGGCAGCGTGCGTTCCGCCACCAGTGGACGGCCGGAGCGCAGCGTCGCCTCGGTGCTCGTGCGCGAGGCGGCGCCTTCGGCGGGGCTCATGCGGCCGACGGCGACCTCGTAGGCGAAGAAATCGGCGAAGGGCCGGCCGGGCCGCCCCAGCTCGGCCGGATAGCCCATGATGGCCAGCAGGCGGTCGTTGCAGATGCGGATGGCGAAGCCGCCGTCGAGCAGCAGCAGGCCGCTCGGCATCGCCGCCACCGCCGCGCTCAGCTCGGCCGAGGTGCGGGCGAGCGCCGCTTCCGCCTCCACTTCGCGCGTCACGTCGACGACGACGGCTTGCACCGCCGGCTCGCCCATCCAGTCGACGCGGCGGCCGGACAGCTCCACCCACACCTGCGCCCCGTCGCCCCGCCGGCCCTGCAGGCGGCGGGTGGGCGGGGATTCGCCGGTGGCGATGATGTGGTCGTAGGCGGCGCGGGTGCGCGCCTCCTCCTCCGGCCCGAAGAAGGCGGCCAGCGTCGGCAGCGCCAGCACCTCGCCGACGCTCATGCCGACGATGCGGGCGAAGGCGTCGTTGGCGTAGAGCGGCACGAAGTCGCGGTGGATGACGATGCCCTGGATCGAGCCTTCGACGAGGTTGCGGAAGCGCCGCTCGTTGGCGGCGAGGTCCTGCTGGCGGCGGTCGATCTCGTCGATGAAGAAGCGGATCGACTGGCCGATGTCGGCGATCTCGTCCTCGCCCTGGACGGGGATGCGCGTCGGCTCGCCGGCCAGCCGCGCCAGCACCGCGCCGTTGAGCGCCAGCAGCCGCGACGACACCGACGAGCGGAAGAAGAAGAACACCCCGACCACCAGCAGGAACGACGCCGCCACCAGCGCCAGCACCAGTGTCGACTGGGTGCCGGTCAGCACCCCCAGGTCGTGGGCGCGGGTGTCGGCCTCGGCCTGCACGCGGTGGTGCAGCGCCTGCACGGCGCGGTCGACCGCCTCCACCAAGTTGCGGGCCTGGGTGTAGAGCGCCTGGGCGCGGTTGCGCGAGCGCAGGCGCTCCGCCGCCACCTCGAACACCCCGTCGGGACCGAGCAGGACGCGCGCCAGCTCCGCCTCGGCGCCGTCCATCGCCTCGGGCAGCGGGCCGGAGATGGCGTCGTCCGGGCGGCCCAGCCAGCCGATGGCGGATTCGATGTCGCGCCGCTCGACGGTCAGGCGGTTCAGGTGGTCGAGGTCGGCGGCCCGCGCACCGCGCGCCACCAGGGCGGCCATGCGCACGCTCCAGGCGCCGGCGCGCGCCGCGTCGTCGCCCTCGGCGAAACGCTCCAGCCCGGCGGCGAAGCGCGCCAGATCCTGCGTCGCGGCGGCCAGCCGGCGGGCGGCGGTGATGGTGCGCGACACCTCGGAATCGAGGTCGGTCACCGTGCCGTCGAGCACGCTGAGCGAGGTGCGCAGCTGCTCCAGCACCGGGGCGCTGGCACCGGCGTCGGCGGCGGCCGACGCGGCGAGGTTCTCGCGCAGGCGGCGCACCAGGACCTGCATGTAGTCCAGCTCGCCGCTCAGCTTGTCGGAGGCGGCCTTGCGCTGCGCCTCGGTGGTGGCGGCGGCGAGGCTGGAGATCTGCGCCACCACGCCGTGGAAGTCGGTCAGCAGCTCGGCGCTGGTGATGACGCGCGGCAGCGCCTCGTTGGACAGCGCCGCCACCTCGCCGCGGAACTGGCGGAACGCGGTCAGCGACACCACGCCGGTCAGCACCATCAGCACGCCCATGATCGCCACGCCCAGCGTGATGCGCGCCGCGATTCCCATGCGCCGGCGCACCCGCAGCGGCGGGGCCGGAGGCGGCAGCGGACGGGGCGGCGGGCTGGACATCCGGGCCGGGTCCTAGCGGCGCAGCGCGATGCGGCCGTCGAGCGCCGGCTTCAGCGCCCCGTCGCGGGCGATGCTGCCGATCACCAGCATGGAGGCGAAATCGGCGTCGCGCTCGCCCACCAGCCGCGGCGCCGACGCCAGCAGGCCGTAGCCGTCGTTGCCGGCGGCCAGGTAGGACAGCGTGCCGACGCGGTAGTGGCGGTCGCGCTCCACCGGCTTGCCGCCGACGGTCAGCTCGGCGACGCGCTGGCCCGCCGGCTTCGCCAGGTCGATGACGACGCGGGCGCCGGACAGGTGCAGGAAACGGCCGTGCAGCTGCTCCACCGCGCCGTAGGCCAGCTCGAGCGTGTCGAGCAGCTCCTTGCCGGTGAGGTCCAGCAGCACGACAGGGTCGTGGTAAGGCAGTTCGGTGAAGATGTCGCGGCGGGTCAGCGTGGTGCCCGCGGCGTACTGGCGGTCGCCGCGGATGGCGCCGCCGTTGACCAACGCCACGTCGGCGTCGAGCGCCGCGTGCACCGCGTCGGCGATCTGGTTGGCGAAGGCGTTCTCGCCGCCGCGCACCGCCTCGCGCCGTGTGTCGAGCGCGCCGTCCAGCCGCCCGACCTGGAGGCCGAGCTGCGCGTCGAGCCGGTCGGTGTAGACCTTGACGCGGGCTGCCATGGCGGCGTCGGGCGGCACCGCGGCGGTGTCGATCAGCCGCACCGCCAGCGACGGCGGCAGCGACGGCGCCGCCTTGCCGCCCCCCACCCCCGGCACCACCACCGCGTCGACCGCGAGCACCCAGCCCGCCTGCGCATCGACCGAGGCGGCGAGCCGCCTGCCGTCGTGCACCACCTCGTACGTCTTGCCGCGGTCCTGGTAGAGCACGACGTCGCCGACGCCGGCGGCGATCACCGCCTTGTGGGTGTCACCGGAGTTGCCGGTCAGCACCACCACGAGGTCGACTCCGGCGGCGCGCATCGCCTTGGCCTTGGCGGCCAGCACGGCGGCGGGGTCGGGCACGTCGGTGCGGGTGACGCGCGCCACCTCGCGCGTGCGGGCCGGCGTGGCGGCGAGCACGCCGACGCGCAGCGGCCCGGCCTTGAGCACCACCGAGTCCACCAGCCCGTCGTGCACGCGCCCGGTGGTGCGGTCGATGGCGTTCGAGGTGACGACGGGGAAGTTCGCCTCGTGGGCGCGGGCCAGCAGCACGTCCTCGCCGTAATGGAAGTCGCGGTTGAGCGCGGCCATGGCGTCGATCTGCAGGTCGTTCAGCAGGTCGATCATGTGCGCGCCCTCGTCGTAGAACGACAGAACGCTGGGGGCGAAGGCCTGCCCGCCGTGCAGCAGGAAGACGGGCTGGCCGCGCCTGCGCTCCGCCTTCACCGCCGCGGCGAGCCGGGCGAGGCCGCCGCGCCCCTGCTGCTCCTGCAGCTCGGTGGTGGAGTGGGCGTAGAGCAGCGTGACGCGCACGGGCTCGGCCGCCGGCGCCGGTCCGGTAACGACCAGCAACGCGGCAAGCGCCCCCACGGCGATCCCGGCGGCGATCCGCAACACCCGCATTTCAACCCCTCCCGGCAGCGGCGGCAGCACGCGCACGATACGGCAGAGTGCATACCACCGCATCGCAAAAATGGCCGCAGGGGTTTTTGCTCAGGCGCCGGCCGCGGACCCCCACCTGACCTCTCCCCCATCGTCGACAGGGGAGGGAACGCCGCCGCCCTCCCCTTCCCCGCGAAGTGGGGGAGGGTCAGGGTGGGGACCCGGCGCCGAAACCTCACCCGCCACCGCCAGCTCGATCCAGAACGTCGTCCCCTCCCCCTCCGCCGTCGTGTAGTCCAGCGTGCCGCCCATCATCTCGGCCAGTTGCCGGGCGATGGTCAGGCCGATGCCGTTGCCTTCGATCTCGCGGCGTTCGCCGATCAGGCGGGTGAAGGGCTGGAACAGCTTCGGCCGCAACGCCTCGGGGATGCCGGGGCCGGTGTCGGCCACCGACAGCCGCAGCCGGCCGGGCGCGGCGGCCGTGCAGGCCAGCGTCACCGTGCCGCCGGGGCGGTTGTACTTGATGGCGTTGGTCAGCAGGTTCAGCACCACCTGCCGCAGCCGCATGTGGTCGGCGTGGACGGCGAGGTCCGGCGCGGGCGGGGCGGTCCGCACCGCCACGCCGTGCTTGGCCGCCATCGCATCGGTCATGGTCAGGCATTCGTGCAGGACGGTGTCGAGGTGGACGTCCTCGATCGCCAGCTGCACCTTGCCCGCCTCGATCTTGGCGAGGTCGAGGATGTCGTTGATGAGCTGCAGCAGGTGGTCGCCGGCCTCCAGGATGTGCCCGACGCAGGTCGCCTGCTGCGCGGTCAGCGGGGTCGGGGCGCCGCAGCGCAGCAGCTGGCCGAAGCCGAGGATGGCGTTCAACGGCGTGCGCAGCTCGTGGCTCATGCGCGACAGGAAGTCGGACTTGGCGCGGTTCGCCTGGTCGGCCTCGGCGCGGGCCGCCTCCAGACGGGAGGCGAGCGCCGTCATGCCGTCCACCTGCCGGTGCACCAGCCGCGCCGGCGGCAGGATGGCCAGCGGGATGGTCACCACCGCCGTGCCGGCGATCACCGCGAAGACGATCAGGCTGAGCAGCCACGAGCGCTGCACCGCCGCGTTGACCAGCGCCACGACCCGGCCGGTCAGCGCGTCCAGCTCGGCCAACACCTCGTCGACGCGCGGCACCGGGCGGCCGCGCGGCTGGCCGGACAGGAAGGGACGCAGCGACTCGACGGTGCGGCGCAGAGCGCCGTCCTCCGGCCGCCAGACGTCGGCGTAGAGCGCCCGCACCTCCGGCAGCATGGCCGGGGAGCCGGTCAGCACCTCTTGCGCCCGCACGATGTCGTCGAGGACAGCGCGCAGCTCGGCCTGGAGGACGGTGCGCTCCATCTCCTCGGCGGCGGCGAGGCGGGTGGCGAACAGCGCGGCGCGCTGGGTCAGCATGCGCTGCCGGCCGCTGAGGTTGATCACCTCGGCCGTGTGGTCGAGCGACGAGACGGCGCCGTGCATCAGCAGCGCCGCGGTGCCGGCCAGCAGCACGATGGCGAGCAGCGCCACCAGCCCGCGCCGGACCAGCCCGTCGATGGTGGCGTGCGCGCGCCGGCCGCTGCCGGCCAGCCCCGCCGTTCCGGCCGCAGTGTCCGGCACCGGCTCCCCCCTTGCGGATGTTTCCTGTGCGAAGGAATTTCGGCCCGCTAACCGGGGGTGGTCCTTGATTGTTGTCAAGAATGGCGGCCCTGCTCGGACGCGTCACCTTTGCACGGCGCATCGCACGCCCGACCCGTGTAATATACGCCACCGCATCCCCTCCGGGGGCTCCGCAAGAACACAGTCGGGAGGAATCATGACAGACCTGCATCACTTCATCGGGGGCAAGCCGGTGCGCGGCGAGTCCGGGCGCTTCGCCGACGTCTACACGCCGATGACCGGCGAGGTGACGGCGCGCGTGCCGCTCGCCTCCAAGGCCGAGGTGCGCGCCGCCGTCGAGAACGCGAAGGCCGCGCAGCCCGCGTGGGCCGCCACCAACCCGCAGCGCCGCGCCCGCGTGATGATGAAGTTCCTCGACCTCGTCCAACGCGAATACGACGAGCTGGCGCTGCTGCTGGCGCGCGAGCACGGCAAGACGGTGGCCGACGCCAAGGGCGACATCCAGCGCGGCCTGGAGGTGGTCGAGTTCGCCTGCGGCATCCCGCACCTGCTGAAGGGCGAGTACACCGAGGGCGCCGGCCCCGGCATCGACCTCTACTCCATGCGCCAGCCGCTGGGCGTGGTCGCCGGCATCACGCCGTTCAACTTCCCCGCCATGATCCCGATGTGGAAGTTCGCCCCGGCCATCGCCTGCGGCAACGCCTTCATCCTCAAGCCCTCCGAGCGCGACCCCGGCGTGCCGCTGCGCCTCGCCCAGCTGATGCTCGACGCCGGGCTGCCGCCGGGCATCCTCAACGTCGTCAACGGCGGCAAGGAGGCGGTGGACGCCATCCTCGACGACCCGGGCATCGCCGCCGTCGGCTTCGTCGGCTCCACCCCGATCGCCGAGTACGTCTATTCGCGCGGCTGCGCGGCGGGCAAACGCGTGCAGTGCTTCGGCGGCGCCAAGAACCACATGATCGTCATGCCCGACGCCGACCTCGACCAGGCGGTGGACGCGCTGATCGGCGCCGGCTACGGCTCGGCCGGCGAGCGCTGCATGGCGGTCTCCGTGGCGGTGCCCGTGGGCCGGAAAACCGCCGACGCGCTGATGGAGCGGCTGGTGCCGCGCGTGGAGTCGCTGAAGATCGGGCTGTCCACGGATGCGGACGCCGACTTCGGCCCGCTGGTGACCAGGCAGCACCTGCAGAAGGTGCGCGACTACGTCGACCTCGGCATCAGCGAGGGCGCGAAGCTGGTGGTGGACGGCCGCAACTTCACCATGCAGGGCTACGAGAACGGCTTCTACATGGGCGGCTGCCTGTTCGACGAGGTGACGCCCTCCATGCGCATCTACAAGGAGGAGATCTTCGGCCCCGTCCTCTCGGTGGTGCGGGCGCACGACTACGAGGAGGCGCTGCGGCTGCCGAACGAGCACGAGTACGGCAACGGCGTCGCCATCTTCACCCGCGACGGCGACGCCGCGCGCGACTTCGCCAGCCGCGTACAGGTCGGCATGGTGGGGGTGAACGTGCCGATTCCGGTGCCGCTGGCCTACTACACGTTCGGCGGCTGGAAGCGCTCGGGCTTCGGCGACCTGAACCAGCACGGGCCGGACGCGGTGCGCTTCTACACCCGCACCAAGACCGTCACCTCGCGCTGGCCGTCCGGCATCAAGGACGGTGCCAGCTTCGTCATCCCCACCATGGACTGAACGGCCGGGGGCGGCGGCGTTGCCGCCGCCCCCCTGACCGAACCCGGCCCGGTCCTCTCGACGACGCCAGGCAGCGGCTCCTGGACAGTGCCCAGGACGCGAAGCGAACGTCGGGTCAGTCGGGGGTCCGGCATCAGCCGTCCACGATGACGCAGTCCTGGAACAGCACGCTCATCGACCGTCCGGCGTCGTGGCGGCCGCGCGCCATCCCAACGGCCCGCGCCGTCAGCGTGCGGTTGGCCGGGCTGGAGGGCTTCAGGTCGGTGCGCTCCGCGGCCAACGCCCGGGCGAGCGGCGCGTCGCCGCCGCGGATCGCCGCCTCGACCAGCGTCAGGTCGAGGATGTCGCGCTGCGCGTGGCTGCCGCCGAAGCGGTGGGCGCGGGTGCGCACCGCGTACAGCAGGTCGGCCGCCGTCCGGTAATCGCCCCGGCCGAACGCTCGCAGGGCCCGGCACACCGGCACCCCGACCTCGCGCGCCATCATCGCGCCGGTGCCCCGGCCCCGCTGCGCCGCCGTCTCCTGGGCGGCGAGGGCGCGTTCCGCCGCGTCGTCGCGGCCGGCGGCGACGAAGGCCATCATGGCGTGCGCGTCGTTGAAGGCGTAGTGGCCGTCGGCCGCGGCCCGCTCCCAGGAATCGGCCACGTCGCGCCAGCGGTCGCCCGCATCGACGCCGCGCAGGTGCAGGCGCCAGAGCATGGCGGCGGCGTCCACCAGTTCCAGCGCCGTCGACGCCGGGTTCGGCCGGACGTGCGCGTCGTAGAGCGACAGCACCTGCTCCGTTTCGCCCCGTTCCAGGTGGTACAGCGCCAGGTGCCACCAGTTGTGGTAGGAGAAGGCGTTGTTGTGCGCCCACTGCGCCTGCCGGGTCTCCAGCCACTCCACGCCCTCGCCGATCCGGCCCTGCATCTCCATCACGTGCGCCACGGCGTGGATCGCCCACGGGTCGCGGTGGTTGAGGGTGAGCGCCCGGCGCCCGGCCGCCTCGGCGCGGTCGTAGAGGTTGGTCTGCTCCAGCCCGAAGGCGTGCATGCCCAGCACGTAGCCGAAGCCCGGCACCCCCTCGTCCCAGTGCGGCAGCACCTGCGCCACGCGGTCGCGCAGCATGCGGGACTCGCCCAGGAAGAAATCGGTCTGGTGCGCGATCTGGAGCGCCAGGATGTCGCGCGGGTGCTCCTGCACGATCCGGCCGTAGAGGGCGGCGGCGCGCTCCAGGTCGCCCTCCATCCAGGCGCGGGCCGCGGCCATGTGGGCGCGTTCGCGGTCGTTGGCGCCCGCCGACAGGGCCTCCGCCGCCTCGATGTTGCGGCGCAGCTCGGGCTGGACCGCGGCCTCGTTGCAGGTGGCGTAGACGGCCGCCTTGAAGCAGTGGCCCATCACGAAGCCCGGATCCTCCTCCAGCGCCTCGTCGATGACGGCGATGAAGTCGAGGTAGTAGCCGTTCAACAGGTCGACGGCGGCATCAAAGCGGTCCAGCGCGGTCTGGCTGCGGGTGGACACGGCCAGCCCGCGGGTGTCGTGCAGCGTCATGCTCTTCTCTCCCTGAAAGACGTTGCGGTTGCCGCCTTTCTGACGCAGCGGCGTGATGCGGGCGTGAAACCGGCGGGGAGCGGAGCGTGAAAACGCGTTTTCCGGCCCCGGCGATGCATTTTCACGCCCGGTTCACGGGCGCGCGCACGCCGGGCTGACGGGCGGGCCGGCAGCAAAGGGGCATCGCAACCGCCGAACGGAATCCCCGCCATGCCGACCGAAACCGCACCGTCCGTCGCCATCGCCACGCGCCCCGCGCGCCGCGACGACAGCCGGCGCCTCGCCGAACTGATCCGCATGGCCGCGGACGGCGTGGCCGACTACATCTGGAGCACGCTCGCCGCCCCGGGAGAGGACCTGCTCGACGTCGGCGCGCGTCGCTACGCCCGGGACGGCGTGGGGTTCAGCTACCGCAACGCCGTCCTGGCGGAGCAGGACGGCGCGGTGATCGGCTTCGTGCTCGCCTTCGCCATGCCGCCGCGCGCGGGCGCGGCGGCGGAGCCGCAGGCCGACCCCATCCTGCGCCCCTACGCGGAGCTGGAGGTCCCCGGCAGCCTGTACATCGCCGGCATCGGCGTCCGGGAGGGATTCCGCCGGCACGGCGTCGCCACCCGCCTGCTGGCGGTCGCCCGCCAGCGGGCGCGGGCGGAGGCGCTGGACGGCATGAGCGCCATCGTCTTCGCGGCGAACACGGCCTCGCGCCGCCTCTTCCAGGGCCAGGGCTTCGCCGTGATCGACCGCCGCGCCGTGGTCCCGCACCCGATGATCCGCCACACCGGGGAGGCGCTGCTGTACCACGCGCACCCCTGAGGCCGGGTCACCCGCGCAGCGCCGCCTCCAGCCGCGCGACCGGCGGGACGTAGCCGGCGCGCCGGCACTCCTCCAGCACGCGGACGAGCGCCGCGCGGGCCTCCGCGTCGCGCCGGCCGGCACCCCAGGTGGCGAGCGCCCGGCCCCGCGCCGCGAACAGCGTGCACCAGGGCAGCCCCTCGGCGCCGGCGTAGGCCTCCAGCGCGGCGGCGTGGCGTTCCGCCAGCGCCCAGTCGGCGAGGTCCAGCGCGGTGTCGATGGCCTCGCGGTGGAACTGCAGGTGGTTGTGCCCGACGCTGCCGCCGGCCAGCAGCCCTTCGCCCTCGGCGAGCACCGCGCGGCGGGTGGCCGGGTCGTCGCCGCACAGCGCCAGCTCCGCCAGGATGGACGGACCGATGTAGCCCGGCCCGGTTTCGCGGGCGATCTCCAGCGCCCTGTGCAGCAGCGCGCAGGCAGACCCCGCGTTGCCGGCGGCGCGGTCCAGCCTCGCCTCGTACAGCAGGTGCTCCGCCTCGAAGCGGCGCGCGCCCAACTGCTGCGTCAGCGCCCGCGCGCGGGCCAGGTGGTCGCGCCCGGCGGCGTCCTCGCCCAGCTCGAACAGCACCTCGTAGGCGCAGATGTGCGACAGCAGCTCGGCCCGGCGGTGGCCGATGGCCTGCGCCGCGCGCGCTCCCGCGCGGGCATCCTCGGCGGCGCCGTGCAGGTCGTTGAGGTACAGGCGGGTGATCGCCACCATGTAGAGGTTCGATACCTCGACCCGCCGCAGTCCCTGCTGCCGCGCCAGTGCGACGCAGCGGGCGAAGTGCTCGTGCGCCGTCGCCATGCGGCCATGGGCGTAGTGCGCGTCGCCGAGCCCGCCGAGCGCCGCCGTCTCCAGGTCCGCGGCGCCGGCCTGCCGCGCCCAGTCGAGCGCCGCCTGATGCTCGCGCAGGCAGCCTTCCAGGTCGCCGCGGGGGAAGCACAGGTTGCCGCGCATGTGGTGGATGCGCGCCCGCTCGGCCGGCAGCCCGGCCAGGACCGCCGCGTCCTCCGCCTCGGCGAGCGCCGCCATGGCGCCGTCCAGGTCCTCGGCCACCCGCTTGGCCGCGGCCAGACCCAGGCAGGCGCGGGCGCGCTCCGCGTCGCCGGTGGCCAGGGCACGGGCCTCGGCGAAGGCTTCCGCCGCCCGGTGCACCTCGCCCAGGGACTCCAGCAGCTCGGCCCGCAGGCAGGCGAGCGCGAAGCGCTCCGGCGGCGTGGCGGCCAGCTCCAGCCCGCGGTCCACCAGCCCCATGGCCCGCTCGAGGCGGAAATCGGCGGCGCAGGCCTCCGCCGCCTGTCGGTAGGCCGCGGCGGCGGCCGGATCCTCAGCCCGGTCGAGGTGTTCGGCGTGCCGGACCGGATCGCGCGTCGCGTACCAGCGTGCGGCCTGCCGGTGCAGTTCCGTGCGCTGGGAGCGGAGCAGCGCCCCGTACACCGCCTCCTGCACCAGGGCGTGGGCGAACAGGAACTCCTCGCCGTCGGGGCGGACCAACGCCTGCTCGACCAGCGGCGCGCAGCCGTAGGCGGGGTCGCCGATCAGGTGCCGCAGAGCGTCGGGCGCGAAGCGCTGGCCAAGGACGGACGCCGCCTGAAGGGCCTGCCGGTCGCGCGGGGCCAGCGCGTCGGTGCGGGCCAGGACGATGCCGTGGATGGTGCCGGGCACCGCCGCCGCGTCCTCCCGGCTGCGCAGCAGCTGTTCCAGGAACAGCGGGTTGCCGCCGGCCCGCGCCACGCAGCGTTCCGCGTGCGGGTCGCCCGCATCGACGTGGAGGCCGGCGAGCGTCAGCGCCTCGGCGCGGCGCAGCGGCGCCAGATCGAGGGTCAGCACCGGCCCCCCGGCCACCTGGGCACGCCACTCCGCCCCCAGCGGGTCGCCCTGGGCACGCGTTGACAGCGCCAGCACCGCCGGGCAATCGGCCACGACCCCCGCCAGCATCGCCAGATAGGACAGCGTCTGCGCGTCCGCCCAGTGGACGTCCTCCACCACCAGCAGCACGGGCCGCTCGGCGCTGCGGGCGCGCACGAGGTCGGCCATGGCGTCGCGCCGGCCACGGTCGCGCGCGGGATGGTCTAGGGCCTCGTACATCCGGCGCAGCTCCGCCGGCTGCGGCTGATCGACCAGCGGCGGCAGGTGCAGCCGCGCGCCCTCCGGCAGGCGCCCTTCGGCGAACAGCCGCTCCAGGTCGGCCGGCGCGCCGGCGAGGCCGCGCATCAGCGCCCGCAAAGCGTCCTGACCGCGCCCGACGCCGACGCCGACCACCGCCCCGGCGGCGCAGCGCACCCCCTGGGACGCCGCGACGCGCTTGAACTCCTCGATCAGGCGGCTCTTGCCGATGCCCGGCTCGCCGCGCAGCTGGAACGTGGTGCCGCCGCCGGTTTCCCGGCACGCGGCGAGCGCCGCGCCGAACTGCCGCAGTTCCGCCTGCCGCCCGACCAGCGGGCGCTGCGGCAGGACCACGTCGACATTGTGCAGGCCGGTCAGGCGCCAGACCGCGCGTCCGTCGCCGGCCGCGACGGCCGGCCGCACGCCGATGCGCTCGCCCAGCGCCCCGCGCACGCCGTCGCACACCAGCGTCTCGCCGGGCGCCGCCAGCGCGGCGAGACGCGGCGCGTCGTGCATGGCCCGGCCGGTGACGGCGTGGCCGCCGGCCCCGTCCACCACGACCATGCCGCACGCCACCCCCATCCGCGCGGCCACCGGATGCGTGCCGGCGGCGTCGCCGAGACCGGCGTGGATCTCCAGGGCCGCGCGCACCGCGCGCCAGGGTTCGTCGCCGAAGGACCGCCGCACCCCGAACGCGGCGAGGGCGGTGTCTCCGGCGTGCCGCAGCGTCTCCCCGCCGTAGTCGGCGACGATGCCGCCGATGCGGTCGAACAGCCCGGTGGCGAAGGCGTGCGCCTCCTCCGGGTCGAGCGCAGCGCCGAACCGCTCTATCCCGGCCAGCGACACGCAGAGAATGGTTCCATGCCGGATCTCCGGCCCGGCGCTCTCCGGCCCGGCGCTCTCGGGTGCCGGCGGCTCCGGTGCCGGCGGCGCTTCGGGCGGCGTCTCCGGCAGGGTCCCCCCTGGCTGCCGGTCGCGGACGTGGCGGCGCTCCCGGATGGCGCGGTACACGCGTTCGGTTTCCGGCTCCGGCAGGACGCCGAGCTCCTGCTCCAGCATCGCCCGGCAGGCCTGGTACTGCTTCAGCGCGACCGTGTGCCGCCCCTGGCGGGCATAGAGCTGCATCAGCGCGCGGTGCGCCGGCTCCTGAAGGGGATCGAGCGCCAGCAGGCGCAGCGCGGTGCGCACGCCGGCCTCCGTCGCGCCGGCCGCGAGCGCCTGGTCGAGCCGCCGCGCCATGGCGCCCAGCGCCATCTCGCGCAGGCGCTGCCGCTCGACCATCAGCCAGCCCTCGAAGGCGTCCGCGTTCAGGGACAGTCCTTCGAACAGGTCGCCCCGGTAGAGCGCGGCGGCATGGTCCAGGGCATCCGGTGTCGCCTCGGCGACGGCCCGTTCGAACGCCACCGCGTCGGTTTCCATGGCGCCGGGTGCCAGCGCCACCAGGTCCCCCTCCACGCGCAGGACCGGCGCGCCGGAATCGGGGAAGGTCCGGCGCAGGGTGGCGATCACCTGGCGCAGGCTGCTGCGCGCCTGGGCGTCGGGACTGTCCCCCCACAGGAGGCCGGCGAGCTTTTCACGGGATTGCGCCTGGTCCGGACGCAGAGCCAAGTACGCCAGCAGACCCATGGCCTTCCTGACGGTCAAAGGAAACGGCGTGCCCGCCGGCGTTCGGAGGTCGAACCCGCCGAAGAGGTTGAGTCGCCACGCTCCCATTGCTGTCCCGTGCTTGGCGCGGGAGTCGCGCAAGGCAGTTAGTTTGCCACTCGAACGCTTTGTGCCCAAATGGATTTCGCGTGCATATCCGCCTGCGCCCGTTCGAAAGGAGAGGTGTCGGGGACGCCTTTCCGCATCGGCAAGGACAGAGTATCGCAAGCGGCAGACCCAGCCGGAGGCCGGGGAACCGGGATAGGCCCCGCTACGGCGCTGCCGGGAATTCGACCGGGACGGGGCAAGCCCCTCTGCCCGCGCTGCCCCGGCATGAGACCGGGCAACGGCGGTGGCCCGAAAAGCGTCCGACCGGAACCCGAGGGACACGATGGCATATGGATTGGCGGGCGGCCCAAGCTTACTTTAATAAGTCCCCGCCCTTCGCAACCTCAGTGTGAATGATGCGTGGTGCACCGAAAGCCGTTCTGGAGCGGCACAATGTTCGTGTGATCGGAGACACGGGGCCAGCCGTCGTGCTGGCGCACGGCTTCGGCACCACCCAGGCGTCGTGGGATCCCATCGTCGCCGGGTTGCGCGGGGATGCCCGCCTGGTGCTGTTCGATCTCATCGGCATGTCCGCCGCGACGGACCAGCACTACGCGGTGTCCGACTATCCGAACCTCTGGTCCTACGCGCGCGATCTTCTCACCATCCTCGCGGCCGCCGGCGTTGAGCGCTGCCACTACGTGGGGCATTCGGTCAGCGGCATGATCGGCGTGTTGGCATCGATCCGTGAGCCAAGCCGCTTCGAAAAGCTGATCCTGATCGGGGCATCGCCCTGTTACAGGAATCTTGCGGGCTATCCGGGCGGGTTCGAGCAATCCACGATCAGCGACATGGTCACGGCGATGGCCGGCGACTACAGCGCCTGGGTGGAGTCGTTCGGGCCCGCGGTAACGGCCGCCCCGCTTGGCGATCCGACGACGGACGACTTCGTGAACTGACTGCGCTCGATGCGCCCGGACGTCGCGCTCTCGGTGGCCCTGACCATCTTCGGCAGCGATCTCCGGGAGCACCTGCCCTTGGTGCACACCCCCTGTGTGGTCGCGCAGACACGCCAGGACATGGCGGTCCCGATGGCGGTCGCGAAGTTCATGCGGGACACCCTGCCCAACGCGGTCCTGGAGGTCATCGACGCGCACGGCCACCTGCCGCACATGGCGGCCCCCGATCAGGTCACCGCGCTGCTGCGCCGTCATCTCGATCTGTGACGGCGGAACAGTGGCCGGCGGGGCGAGCTGTGGCGGGACACGTCGCCAGTTCGAGGGCGTTTCGGCGTCGTGCCGGGTCAGCCGGGTGTGGACGCGACCCATCTGGCGCCATCCCGTCAGCGCGGTGGAAGATGCGGGGCGGCAGGGCTCCCGCTCCCGTGCACGCCCCTCCAGCGTGCCATGCTGTCGGTGAGCACGGTGCGTGTCACATCGTCCATTCCAGTTCCCTGCACCCCCTGCCGTTCATTTCGCCGCGCAGACGGCCTCCACGACGCGGCACACGTCACCGGCGGTGACCGGATGAAAGCGGGCGAGCAGCCCCTTTCGCAGTTCGGGAAGGAGCAGGGACACAGGTTCCTGACCGGGGGTGCGGAGATCATGCTCAAGGTCGCACACGCTCACGTAGTCCAGGCCCGTCAGCGCGACCAGCAGCACCTGGCGATCGGGTGCCTCGGCCATGTGGGCGATCGCCCGCCCGTTGGATGCGGCGTGGACGGCGAGGTGCTCCTGCGTGTAGCGGGAGAGGGGCAGAAGGCGAAGGGAGGGATGGCTGCTCAGCACCGTCGCGACGAGGGCGTTGAGGCCGGGGGAGAGGCGCGACATGCGGGTGGGACTTTGACCTGATGGGGGAACGGGGTGACGTTCGCTCCGGACGCCACAGTGATGGGAGAGGCGGGACGCCGTGGTCAAGGGAACCCTCCAGATGTGGGACGGCCCAGCCGTCCGCGCAGGTGAAGGGCTCCGACATCGCGGTCCGCAGGGGTGACCGCCAGAGGGGCCCGGAGCCGTTCCCGCAAACATGGACCGGGCAAGGCGTTGACGCAAGGGCGCATGAGCCGACGGCACCTCCTGCCGCACATTCCTCGAACCAAACTCATCGAGCCGGTCTTGACGGGGACCTGGGCCGGGACCACGTGACGGTCACTTGGATCCGGGCCCCTCTGGCGACGTAGACGTGGTCGCGATGTCGGATCTCTTCACCTGCTCTTGCGCCGACGGGCGTGACCGCACTTGGAGGGACCGATGCCCCCGTGGACCCGAGACACCCAAGCCCACAGATCCTCGAAACTCTTCCCGACATCTCCCATCGTGCCCGGCGCCGTCGAAACGCCGCGCACGCGCGTCCGCATGTCCCGTCACGGGCGTGGCGGCGCCCATATCCCTGCGACCTCATCCATCACAGAAAGCACGAGCACAACCATGGACCAGACCGAACGCCAGATCATTGACGACCTGTTCGCCAAGCTGCGTCAGGCCGAGGCCCAGTCCGGCCCGCGCGACCCGCAGGCCGAAGCCCACATCCGCGACGCCGTCGCACGCCTTCCCGCGGCGCCGTACCTGATGGCCCAGGCCATCGTCATGCTGGAGCAGGCGCTCGCCGCCTCGCAGGCCCGCAACCAGGACCTCGAGCAGCAGCTGCGCGAGCGCCCGGCCGCCGGCAGCGGCGGCCTGTTCGGCGGCTTGTTCGGCGGCGCCAAGCCCGCTCCGGCGCCGCAACGTCCGGCCGGATCCCCATGGGGGCAGACCCAGGCTCCCGCCTATGGCGATCCGCGCGTGGCCGCCTACGCCAACCCGCACCAGCAGCGGCCGGGAGGCGGCTTCATGGCGGGCGCCATGCAGACGGCCGCGGGCGTGGCGGGCGGCATGCTGATCGGCAGCGCGCTGTCCAGCATGTTCTCCGGCGGCGAGGCCTTGGCCCAGGATGCCGTGAACCAGGTCGCCGAGCAGGTCCCGGAGGCCGGTGGCTGGGCTGACTTTGGCGGTGACGAGAACGAGGAACTCTGATGCGGTGCCGGGGGCCGGTCGGGGCGCACGTTGCCCGACCGGTCCCCGGTCTGCAGGCATCGCCCTCGGCGCGGAGGCCTGACCACGGCGCCGCGGCGCTCTACCGCCGCCGGTAGCCTCTCAAGATCTCTTCGATCACCCACGCCGTGCGGGCGGCCGACTCGCCGTGGCTGGGGCAGCGGCCCACACCGTTCAATTCGTTGACGATGGTCTGGATCAGCGGCTGCTGCACGTGGTCCGGGTTGACGATGGCGAATTCGGTGGTTTGCCCGTCGCGGGTAAGGCGGATGGGAGCGAAGGAAAACGGATGGAACCGGATGCTGCCGGCGGTGCCGATGATCTCCGTTCCCTCCGCATCACGATCGCTGGCGAAGCACCAGACGCCGGAGCCTTGCACGCCGGACTGGAAGACATAGCTCGCGGTGACGGTGTCCTCGGGCGGATACGCGCCGGCATGGTTGCCCGCGAAGCCGCGGACGTCGGTGATCGGGCCAAAAAAGAAATCGAGGATATCGAAATTGTGGCAGACGGTTTCGAAAAAGATCCCGCCGCTGCCGTACGCCGGATCGACCCGCCAAGGCAGGGTGCCTCCGGTCAAATCGGCCGGATCCGGCAGACGGCCGACATGGTGTGTGGTCACCGCGCAGACGTGGCCAATGGCGCCACTGTCCAGCAGCTCCTTGACCTTCAGCATGTACGGCATGGCCCGCCGGTAGTAGGCAACGAAGAGCGGCACGCCATGCTGCGCGCAGGCGGCGATCATCTCCTGGCATTGCGCATGGGTCATGGCCATCGGCTTTTCGACGTACACGGCCTTGCCGGCGGCGGCACAACGCAGGGTGTATTCGTGATGAGTATCGGGGCGGGTAGCGATGTACACCGCGTCGATGTCCGGGGCGCCGATGATCGCCTGAGCATCGTCATGCCAGCGGGGTACGCCGTGGCGACGGGCATAGTCTTCGGCGAGCGCGCCGTTGCGCCGCATGACGGCAACCAGCGTCGAGCCGTCGGCTTTGGAAAACGCCGGTCCGCTCTTCACTTCGGTGACGTCACCGCAGCCGATTATTCCCCATCGGATGGTTTTCATGGTGGCTTGCCCCCGGAACGCCCATCCCAGGGGCGGCGGTGAGCGCCCCCTCGAGACCAGCGCGATCCTTCTACTACAGAGTTCCCGTTCAGGAAAGCCGACCCCCGCGAACACGAATGTGAACGCGCCATCCGAGCCTTCCGGCAGGCGCTTGCCCGCCGCGGCCTGCGCCGCCGGCATTCCCGCCCAGCGGTGGCTGGGCTTGCCTGCGAGCGCAAACATCGGTACGCACGTCGGATCCCCTCCCCTCTCGGCTTTGGGGGGGTGGGGATGACCACCCAAGCCGGTCAAATCCCAGGACCGACCGTCCTGCAAGCCGTGCCGAACGATACGGAACGAACAGGGAGACCACCCGTGAGACTCATTTTGGCCGCCGCCGTCGCGGCGTTCTCCACAACGCTGGCCGTGGGCGCACAGGCCGGCGTGCTCGACACCGTGAAGCAGCGCGGCAGCCTGGTCTGCGGCGTCAGCGGCAAGGTCCCCGGCTTCTCGGTGCCGGACGCGCAGGGCGTCTGGTCCGGCATGGACGTGGACTACTGCCGCGCCATCGCCGCCGCCGTCTTCAACGACCCCAACAAGGTCACCTACCGCCCGGTCACCACGACCGAGCGCTTCACCGCGCTGCAGACCGGCGAGATCGACGTTCTGGTGCGCAACACCACCTGGAGCTTCACGCGCGACGTGAACCTGGGCATCGAGTTCGTCGGCGCGAACTTCTACGACGGCCAGGGCTTCATGGTCAGCAAGGACCTGAACGTGAAGAGCGCCAAGGAGTTGAACGGCGCCAGCGTCTGCATCCAGGCCGGCACCACCGCCGAGCAGAACATCGCCGACTTCTTCGCGGCCAACAGCATCACCTTCAAGCAGGTCGTCTTCGAGTCCTCCGACGAAGCGACCAAGCTGTACGACACCGGCCGCTGCGATGTGTACACCACCGACACCTCGGGGCTGGCCGCGCGGCGCACCACGCTGTCGAAGCCGGCCACCCACGTCATCCTGCCCGAGGTGATCTCCAAGGAACCGCTGGGTCCGGCGGTGCGCGCCGGCGACCCGCAGTGGGCCAACATCGCCAAGTGGACGCTGTTCGCCATGATCAACGCCGAAGAACTGGGCGTCACCTCCGCCAACGCGGACGAGCAGCGCAACGCCAAGAACCCGGACGTGCGCCGCCTGCTGGGCAGCGACGAGGCGCTGGGCAACGAGCGCTGGGGCCTGGAGCGCGACTGGGCGTACCGGATCGTCAAGCGCGTCGGCAACTACGGCGAGGTGTTCGAGCGCAACGTCGGCACCAGGACGCCGCTGGGCCTGGAGCGCGGCATCAACGCGCTGTGGAGCAAGGGCGGCCTGATGTACGCACCGCCGGTGCGCTGAGTGCCCGGACGCACGATGGCGGGCGGCGGCGTGGATGACCGCGGCGTGTCCCAGGGGCCGCCGCGCGAACCGGTGTGGACCGCCCGCCGCGTGCGTGCGCTGGCGATCCAGGGGGTGATTCTGGCGGTGTTGCTCGGCCTGCTGGCGTGGGGGATCGACAACGCGATCCACAACCTGCAGAAGGCCGGCATCGCCTCCGGGTTCCGCTTCCTCGGCAACCGCGCCGGGTTCGACATCAACTTCCGTCTGATCGACTACAGCCCGGCCAGCACGTATGGCCGGGCCTTCGTCGTCGGCGCGCTGAACACGCTGACGGTGTCGCTGCTGGGCATCGCGGCGGCGACGGTGCTGGGCTTCCTGCTCGGCGTCGGGCGGCTGTCGCGCAACTGGCTGGTGGCGCGCACGGCGGCCGGCGTCATCGAGACGGTGCGGAACATGCCGCTGCTGCTGCAGCTGCTGTTCTGGTACACCGCCGTGCTGGCGCCGCTGCCGCGCCCACGCGACGCCTTCTCGCTGGGCGGCGTGGCGTTCCTCAGCAACCGCGGGCTGACCGTGCCGAGGCCGCTCACCGCCGACACCGTCTGGATGGTGGGCGCGGCGGCCGTGCTGGGTGCGGCGGCGGCGCTCGGGCTGGCGCTGTGGGCCGCGCGGCGGATGCGGCTCACCGGGCGGCGGCTGCCCGTCGGCTGGGCGGGCTTGGCGCTGGTGACGCTGCCGGCGGCGGCGACGCTGGCGTGGGGCGGTGTTCTGCTGGGCTGGGAAGTGCCGGTGCTGAAGGGCTTCAACTTCGCCGGCGGCCTGACGCTGGTGCCCGAGTTGCTTGCCCTGTGGCTGGCGCTCACCCTCTATTCCGGGGCCTTCATCGGCGAGACGGTGCGCGCCGGCATCCTGTCGGTGCCGCAGGGGCAGGTGGAGGCGGCGCGCGCCCTCGGCCTCGGCCCGGCGGGCGTGCTGCGCCTGGTGGTGCTGCCGCAGGCCATGCGCGTCATCATCCCGCCGATGACCAGCCAGTACCTCAACCTCCTCAAGAATTCCTCGCTGGCCGTCGTCATCGGCTTCCCCGACATGGTCTCCGTGTTTTCCGGCACAACGCTGAACCAGACCGGGCAGGCCATCGAGACCATCGGCATGACCATGCTGGTCTACTTGGCGATCAGCCTTGCGATCTCGGCCGCCATGAACCTCTACAACCGCAAGATGGCGATTGTCCGGCGATGATCCCGCCCCTCCGCGACCACGTCCCGGTTCCGACCTCCGCCAGGAATCTGCCGCCGCCCGTCGTGCGCACCGGCCCCTGGCGCTGGATGCGCGCGAACCTCTTCTATTCGCCCTGGAGCACGGCTGCGACGCTGCTGTTCGTGGCGCTGTTCGCCGTGCTGGCACCGCCGCTGCTGCGCTGGGCGGTCCTGGACGCCACCTGGGCCGGCGGCACGCGCGACGCCTGCCTGGACGCGGCCGGCGGGCTTCGGCCGGGGGCGTGCTGGGTGTTCGTCAAGGTCCGCTTCGGGCAGCTCATGTACGGCTTCTACCCGGTCGCGCAGCGCTGGCGCGTCGATGCCGTCGCGCTGACGCTGGTTCTGGCGCTGGCGGCGGTGCTGCCCTGGCGCCCCGCCGTGCAACGCGTGGCGGCGTTGGTGGGAGCCCCGCTCGCCGGGGCGGCGCTGGCGTGGACGGCCGGCGGCTGGACCGCCGCGCTGGCGGCCGCGTATCTGGCGGCGCCGCTGCTGCTTGCCGCTGATTGCGAGGCGCTGGACCGCGTGCGGCAGCGCTCCGCACTGGCGCGCGCCGCGGCGGTGCTGGCCGTGGCCGCGGCGGCGGGCTGGGCGGGGAGCGTGCTGGCGGGCGCGCCGTGGGCGGCGGCGTGGTGCGCGCTGGTGCTGGGCGCGGGCGTGCTGGGGCTGCGCTTCCGGACGGTGCGGGCGGCGGCGCTCTATCTGCTGGCGCTGGTGTTCCCGGTGCTGGCGCACGCGTTGCTGGTCGGTGGCGGGCCGGCGCTGCCGGTGGTGCCGACCGAACAATGGGGCGGGCTGTTCCTCACGCTCACCATCGGGCTGGTCGGCATGGGCGCGTCGCTGCCGCTGGGCATCCTGCTGGCGCTCGGCCGCCGTTCGGAACTGCCGGTCGTGCGGCTGACCTGCATCGGATTCATCGAGTTCATCCGCGGCGTGCCAATGATCACCGTGCTGTTCCTCGCCTCGGTCATGCTGCCGCTGTTCCTGCCCGAGGGGGTGGGCATCGACAAGCTGTTGCGGGCGTTGATCGGCGTGGCGCTGTTCTCGGCCGCCTACATGGCCGAGGTGGTGCGCGGCGGCCTGCAGGCGATCCCGCCCGGCCAGCGCGAGGCGGCGGAAAGCCTCGGCCTGGGCCGCGCGGCGGTGATGGCGCTGGTGATTCTGCCGCAGGCGTTGCGCATCGTCATTCCCGGCATCGTAAACACCTTCATCGGCCTCCTGAAAGACACCTCGCTGGTGGCGGTGATCGGCTTGCTGGACCTGATCGGCATGATCAAGACCGCGACCTCCGACCCCAACTGGCTGGGCTTCGCCTCCGAAGGATACGTGTTCGTCGGGCTGGTGTTCTGGGTGCTGTGCTACGGCATGGCACGCTACAGTCTGAGCTTGGAGCAACGGCTGCGCACCGGCGCTCCGTCGTCGTGAGCGGCGCCGAGTCCGCCGGCGTCGGGTTTATAGGGCATCGACGGATCCTGCAGGCCGCGGACGGGATCGGCCTACGCTTCCGCCGGCTTCCATGCAACAAACCACCGGAAAGGGCCAGTCATGGACGACGGGCACATCGCGGAGACCCTCAACCTGATCGGGGCGCTGTTCAGCCTCGACCCGGAGGATGAGCGGATGCAGCCGGTTCTGGCACGGCTGGGGCCGGCCTTCGACAGGGCGGAACTGCACCGCGCCTACATGGACCTGTTCGTCGGCCCCGCCCCGCTGGAGGCGCCCCCCTGGGGATCGGTCTATCTCGACGAGGAGCGCGTCCTCTACGGCGCGTCGACCACCCTTTTGCGCGAGTTCCTGCTCCGCGAGGCGCTCGCCGCGAAAGGACCCGACTCCGGGCCGGAGGACCATTTCGGCACGTTGTGCTGGCTGGCGGCCTGGCTTGCCGCCGAAGGGCGCATGGAGGCCTTCGACGAGCTGTTGGGCGAGCACCTCATGCCGTGGGCGCCGCTCTACCTTCAGGAGCTGCGGCTGGCCGCGCAGTCCAGGCTGGCCGCCGGGGCGAGGGCCGCGGACTTCTATGCCGATGCGGCGGAGTTCGCCGCGTCGGCGCTGAGCGGCATCGTCGAGGGTCGCGCCATCCAGGTCAGCCGCAAAAGGCTTTTCCCCGGCAGCACCGCGCACCGGTAGGAATACGGCGGCCCGGAACGGGGCGGGTGACGGAGTTCATCCGCCCCTCGCCCCGCTTGCCCGCACATCAGCCGTGGATCGCGTAGAAGACGTAGCGGCCGACGACCTCCCCCGAGATCAGCAGCAGGCCGGCGACCGTGGCGAGCGACCAGCGGCTGCGTTCACTGCTCTGGGACATCCGCCAGGCGGCGAGCGCCATCAGCGCCGCCCCTGCGACGCCGAGCGCCCAGCGCGCGGCCCGCAGCCCGCCGTTGGCCTGGAACGTCTCGAGGGGATGCAGCGGATAGGACACGACCTCGTTCAGCGGGTTGGCGCCGATCGCCATCACGTAGGACGGCAGCACCAGCAGCTGGGCCGCGAGGCTTGCCAGGACCAGCGCCGCCGTCGCGGCGAACAGCTTGCGCATCGTCGCCGGCCCGACCTGGCCGGCCGCCGCGGGAGCGATCAGCAGCAGCCCGAGGACGGAGCCCATCAGGACCAGCCCGCCCAGGAACATGACGTGGGTGTTGACGTGCATCCACGTCACGACGGAGGTGCTGCGGTAGATCTCGCCCATGGCGAGGACACCCAGCACGCCGACCAGGAAGGCTCCGGCCAGCATGAGGCTCTGCGCCCGGCCGGTCTTCAGCGCCAGCAGCGTGGTCAGGCAGACCGCGCCGATGAACCCGGAAACCAGCAGGATCTCCCGGCTGAGCCAGGACGATGCCAGATGGCGGAGCGTGTTCGGCGCGTTCAGCGGATAGCCGAGATGCGCGAAGGACGCGGCGAGCCCCGCCACGCCCAGGCCGCTCGCGACCAGCATGGGCAGGCGCAGCACCTTGTAGCGTTCGCGTTCGTGCAGCTCCCCGCCCAGCCAGAGGCCGGCGAGGACGGTGTATCCGACCAGGCCGACCGAAGCGGTCAGCATGGCGGTGAAGACAAGGATCGGCCACTCGTGCATGGCGTCAGCCCTCCAACTCGGCGCCCTGATGGGGCCGGATGACGAGGTTCGGCTTGGTGATCGAGGACGCGGGCAGGCCTTTGGCATCGGCGACCGTGCCGTGTCTGGCGCGCAGCTCCTCGATGGGGCCGTACTTGATGGCGTTCAGCGGGCAGGCGGCGACGCAGGCCGGGTCCTCGCCCTTGGCCTGCAGATCGATGCAGAAGTCGCATTTCGACATCTGCCCGGTTGCCTTGTTCATCTGCGGAGCGCCGTAGGGGCAGGACCACGCACAGGTGCCGCAACCCACGCACTTCGCGGGATCGACGAAGACGACCCCGTCCTCGTCCCGCTTGGTCATGGCCGTCGTCGGGCAGTTCTTCACGCAGATGGGATCCGAGCAATGGTTGCACGAGATCGACATCGTGTAGGCGAAGACGTTGTTGACGTAGCCCTTGCCCACCTTGGCGAAGCCACCGCCGCGGACCTCGAGAATACGGCGGAAGGCCCGGCCGTCATCGAGGCCGTTCTTGTCCTTGCAGGCGACCTGACAGGTCTTGCAGCCGCTGCACAGGCTGGATTCTATGTAGAACCCCAGTTGCTTTCCCATGGCCGTATTCCTCACGCCTTCCTGACTTCGACCAGAATGGTCTGATGGGAGTTGCCGTGCGCCAGCGGCGTCATGCGCGTGGAGCTGAGGATGTTGGCGCATCCGCCGCGGTCGATGCCGTCCGGGCCGGGCTTCCACCAGGCCGCACTCTGCAGGGCCACGACGCCGGGAACGATGCGCGGCGTGATGTCGATACCGATCTCCGTGATGCCCCGATCGTTGAAGACGCGGACGGTGTCGCCCTTCTTCAGGCCGCGCTTTGCGGCGTCGATGGGGTTGATCCAGAGCTGCTGGGGCTGGACCGCCTGTTCCCACGGGTTGACCTGGAAGGTCGAGTTCGCCCGGTTCTTCCCCTTCCACGTGATGAGCTGGAGCGGGTACTTGCCGGTCAGCGGATCCTCCGGCCCTTCCCAGGAGGGGACGTAGTGCGGGACCGCTGGGATCTCGGGGTTGTTCATGTCGTAGAGCCGCTTGGAGAACAGCTCGATCTTTCCCGAGGGCGTGTCGAACTTGTTGTTCGCGGGATCCTCGATCTGCTTCCTGAACGCGACGTACCCCGTCGATTTGAAGTAATGGACGCGCTTGCTCTGCAGCTCCTCGAAGGTCGGGAAGCCTTCGTTATCCTTGCGCGTCGCCTCGACGATGGCGGCGATCCAGTCCTTCTGCGTGCGGCCGAGGGTGAATTCCTTCTCGACTCCGAGCTTGCGCGCGACCTCGGCCAGCCAATCATACTCGTCCCTGGCTTCGTGAAGCGGCTCGATCAGCTTTTCCGACAGCATGATGTAATTGCCGGTGCCCCAGGTCTCGCCGAGGTTCCAGCGCTCCATGAAGGAGACCGCCGGCAGCAGGATGTCGGCGTACCGGGCGCTCGGCGTCAGGTAGAGGTCACTGCAGACGATGAACTCGACCTTGCGCTCATCGGCCAGCAGCCTGGCGGCGGCGTTGACGTCGGGATTCTGGCTGACGAGGTAGTTGCCGGCCAGGCAGAGCATCATCTTGATGTTCGCATCGAGCTTCTCTGCCCCTTTCAGCCCCATCGCCGGCGTGATCTTGCCGGCGTCCTCGACGGCCTGCATCCAGTTCATGATCGAGATGTTGGCCTTGACCGGGTTCGCCACCTCGTCGGGGAAGGAGGCGAACTTGCGATTGCCGATGCCGCCGTAGCCCGAGGCCCAGCCGCCGGATTTCCCGACGTTGCCCGTCAGGCTGGCGAGCAGCGTGCCGCCGCGGGCGGTGCGCTCGCCGCAGCCATGGCGCTGCGGGCCCCAGCCCTGGATCAGGGCGGCCGGCTTCGCCGTGGCGTAGCTGCGCGCCAGCTCGCGGATGGTGTTGGCCGGCACCTTGCAGATCGCCTCGGCCCATTCCGGGGTCTTCGGCGTGCCGTCCTTCCTGCCCGTCAGGTAGGACATGACCGACTCGCCCGCCGGCACCCCCTCGGGCATGTGCTCCTCGTCGAAGCCCAGGCAATGGGTGTCAAGGAACGCCTTGTCGTGCAGGTTCTCGGTCACAATGACGTAGGCCATTGCGTCCATGAGGGCGTTGTCGGTGGTGGGGAGCAGTGGGACCCACTGGTCGGCGTAGGCCGCGACGGAGTCCGAATAGCGCGGATCCACGACGATGAACTTGACGCCGCGCCGCTTCAGTTCCTGGAAGTAATGGTTGGTGTGGCCGAAGATCGTCTCTGCGGGATTGTGCCCCCAGAGGATGACCAGCTTGCTGTCCAGCAGCGTGTCGATGCTGCTGCCGCTGCGGTGGGTCCCGTAGGTGTAGGGCGTCGCCGCGGCGGTGTTGCCCATGCTGACCGAGTGATAATAGTCCAGATAGCCGCCGGTCAGGTTCAGCAGCCGCCGCGCCATGACGTCGCCCGAGAACGGGCCGCCGGTGCCGGCGGTGTTGACGTGGCAGAAGCGCGACGCCGGCCCGTAGGTCTCGCCGATGCGCTTCCATTCGCGGGCTATGGTCTCGATGGCCTCGTCCCAGCTGATGCGCTCGAACCGGCCTTCGCCGCGCTTGCCGACCCGCTTCATCGGGTACTTCAGGCGGTCCGGATTGTAGACGAAGCGGCGATAGCCGCGACCGCGCACGCAGCCGCGCATGACCGGCATCTCGGGGTTCAGTTCACCGTCGAGGCGGGTGCTGATCCGGGTCACGACGCCGTCCTTGACATGCGCCTTGATCACGCACTTGCCGCCGCAATCGAAGGTAGAACAAGTCTGGACGATGCGTTCCGGACTACCGGGTGGACGCTCGGACGCCGCTACCGGAAAAACGAAGCCACCCGCTAGAAACGGTAGGCTCGCCAGTCCGCTCATCTCCATGAACGACCTGCGCGACATGCGGAGAGTGCCACCCATCTTCCTGTCCTCGTCTTGAGCGAAGGACGTGATAGTGCGCTTAGAAAATATACATATGACCGCGACACCCTGTCGCAGGCCGTCCGATATCACAGATATCCCAGCATCTTGCTATGAATATGAGAGCCAGTGTTACAACGACTTGCTGCGATGCAGAAAAGGCTGGCGCATACTTGGTATGAAATTTTGAGCGATCGATCCCTTTCTTGGCAACACCGTCACGTTGTCGCTGGCAGGGCGGCTGAGGTGCCGGAACAGGGCCGGCCTGTCGACCGGCTGCGGCAATACCGGATGCCGTTTGCGGCGGTGTGCCCGCCCCACGGCACAGCCGCTCGGGTTGTGGTCCGTGTGCGTCCTATGGTGTGAACGACCTCGGCGCGCTCGCCCACGCCGTGGGCCTGGAACACCAACCTGGCCGCATCAAGGCCGGCAATCGTGGGCGGCATGGGAAGGGACTCCGTTTCCAGAGGGCCAATCCCCTTCGGATGATACGGCCGGCCGATCATGGAAGCATCCATGCGCCGGCCGTATCACTCACCGGAGCCGGCGGGCGTCCATCCCATCACACTGTAGAAGCCAAGCCATTGATCGTCCGAAAGGTTCTGGCATCTCGGATTGACCTGTCTTCGGCGCCGTACCATCCCCCCCCGGGTTTGCGACGGTCTCCTGGCGTTGTTTGGCGGGCATCCGTCGTATGCCCTCGACTCGGTGGGGTTCCCGATCAGAACGCCTTGAGCGCCGCGACCCCGGCGAGCAGCAGGCCGACGCCAGCCAGACGGCCGATCCGGACCGGGCGCTTCGGCAGGCGGAACCAGCCGTAGCGGTCGACGAAGACCGAGGCGATCTGCTGCCCGACGACGGTCAGCCCGATCGCCGCAGCGGCGCCGATCGACGGGATCGCCGTGAAGACCGTCATCACGTAGGTCGCTCCCGCGAATCCGCCGAGCCACCCCCACCACGGCATGCCGGACAGGCCCGACACCTTCGGCGCCGACGCGCCCGCGAACAGGACGCTGCCCAGCAGGACGGCGCCCATGGCCAGCGTCGCCACGACGAAGCTGACGGCGCCGACGGCGAACGGTGCCCCGAGATCGGCGCGCAGCAGGCTGTTCACCGCCCCCTGCACCGGCAACACCGCCCCGGCTGCCAGCGCCAGCACGATCCAGCCGGCCTTCGGCGATCCGGTGGCCCCGGCCGCCTCACGCTGGCCGAAGACGATGGCGCCGGCGCCCCCCAGGACCGCGGCCATGCCGACGAACGCCGCGAAGCCGAGGTCCTTGGGCGTTACCCCGAGCAGCCCGAAGGCGTCGAGCGCCAGCGAGGCCAGCATCTGGCTGGCGATCAGCAGCCCGACCGTCATCACGGCGCCGATGCGCGGAAACAGCAGGACGGTCGAGACCACGTAGAAGGCGCTCGCCGTGCCGCCCACCGCGTGCCACCACGGCACCTGTGGGAGGCCGGCCAGCGCCGGATGCCCGCCGGTCAGCAGCATGGCGGCGGCGAGCACCAGCGAACCCACCGACAGCTGCAGCGTCGTCGCGGCGAAGGGCGAGCCGACCGACTTCGACAGCTGCGCGTTGGCGCCCGCCTGCACGGCGAGCAGCGCGCCGGCCAGCAGGGACAGCGGGACAAGGAAGGTCTGCATGATCGGAACTCCGCTGTGTGGTCGCTCAGTGCGCCTCCGGGACCGCGAGGCCGCGGATCACGGTCGGGCGCTCGCCGAACTCCGCGTCATGGCCAGAGACACTCCTTTGGCCGGCGTAGCGGAGACGGGTGGGAGTCTAGGCAGTGCAAACCTGGTTGAGGGAGCCGGCAATCTCGCGTATTGGGTTTGCAAAAATGCACAGGGAGCCCATGAACCGCCGGATCGACTGGGATGACCTCCGCTTCGTTCTCGCCGTGGCCGATCGCGGGTCGCTGGCCGGCGGGGCCCGCGCCCTCGGCGTCAACCACACGACGGTGCTGCGCCGGATCAACGCCTTCGAGGAGAAACTCGGGCTCCGCCTGTTCGACCGCCTGCCAACGGGATACGTGCTCACCGCCGGCGGCGAGGAACTGATGGCCGCCGCCCGCCGCATCGACGACACGGTGGCGGGGCTGGAGCGCACCCTGGCGGGCCAGGATCTGAAACTCAGCGGAACGTTGCGCGTCACCACCACGGACACGCTGATGGCGTCGCTGTTGCCGGAGGTGATCGCCGGATTCCGAGCCGTGCACCCGCGTATCGTGGTGGAGATCGCGGTGTCCAACGCGCACTTCACCCTGACGCGGCGGGATGCCGACGTGGCGGTCCGGCCGGCTGCCGCCGTGCCGGAGACGCTGGTCGGCCGCAACGTCGGGGTGGTCGCCGCCGCCGTCTACGCCGCGCCCCTGTACCTCGAGCGCAACCCGCCGGACGGAACGCCGGACGACGGACACGCCTGGCTCGCCCCGGACGACAGCCTGTCCGCGACCGCCATCGGCCGCTGGATGCGTCGGGTGCCGGAGGAGCGCATTGCCGCCCGAGCCGATTCCCTGGTGGCTCTGCGCGACCTTGCCTTGACCGGGCTGGGCTTGACCGCGCTGCCCTGCTACCTGGGCGATGCCTCCCCCGGCCTGCAGCGTGTCGCCGGGCCGCTTCCCGAGGCCGAGACGGCGCTGTGGGTGCTGACCCACGAGCACCTGCGCCACACCGCCCGCGTTCGCGCCTTCACCGACTTCGCGGCGAGCGCGTTCGGCGAACGGCGCGCCCTCCTCGCGGGGAGGTGAAGCGTGGCCCGACGACCGCGTCCGACGTCTTCGCGTGTGGACCGGCATCCGGTGCGCGGCTGGGAACCCCGGCGCACCCCCGTCAGCGACAGAACGTGGTGCGAGCCGCCTTCAGCTCAGCAGAGACATGGCGGCGAGCGGATCCAGGAGAGGGGGGCTGCCGCCCCCCTCCCGAGAAGGGGTCACGCTTCCCAGTCGAACGTCACCTCGGTGCCGGCGTCCCAGCCATCCCATAGGAAATCGTCGGCGACCCCATCGGCGATCAGGCGGAACGCGTAGCGTGCCTGCTCCTTGTAGAAGGCGCAGTAGGCTCCCGTGCGGTCCATGCCGCCGTTCGCCTCGTGCGCCTCGGCCGGGCACGGCGCGCCGCAGAAGTGCCGGACCGGACATGCGGCGCAGGCCGCGATGTCCTCGACTCTGCGCCCGGTGACCGTAGCGAAGGCGGGGCTTGCCAGCACATCCTCGATGTGGTCGGTAAACAGGTTTCCGCCGGCGAAGGCGGGCAGCCCGATGAACTCCGAGCAGGGGTACAGCGAGCCGTCCGGCGCCAACGCGAAGAACGACCGCCCCCCGCCGCACGGCGAGATGTCGCACATCAACCGTCGCGCCGTCGGCGCCAGGATCGCGATCAGGATGTTGGCGAAGTTCGCCACCACCAGCTTGCGCCCGGTCTGCCGGAACAGCTCGTGGCTGCGGTCCAGCGCCGCCAGGTAGGCGCGCGCCACCGCCGCATCCTCGGCCCAGGACTGGCGCCCGCCCGGTTGGGTGCAGCGCACGACGTTCAGCATGCACGCCGGCACCTCCCGGTCGTGCAGGAACTCGACCATCGCCGTCAGCTGCCCGAGGTTCTCCCGGTTCATGGTGCAGATCACGTTGAAGCCGGGATAGCCGCGCAGCCGCTCCATGGCCTTGAGCGTCGAGCCGAACACGCCGCTGCCGTTCCAGCGCTTGCGGGAACGGTCGGCGACGTCCGCCACCGGCGCGTCCAGCGACAGGCCGATGCCGCAGCCGCGTTCGGTGAGAAACGCCACCGCCGCCTCGTCCAGCAGCGTGGCGTTGGTCTGCACCCCGAAGCGGAACCGGGCGCCGTAGGCGTCGATGGCGGCGAACATGGCGTCGCGGTTCAGCAGGGGTTCGGCGCCGTGAAAGATGACCTGCGGCCTGCGCCCCTCGGGGACGGTGCGGCCGAAGTAGGCGTCCAGCCGCTCCATGGCCTCCATCAGGCGGGCGGCGTCCATGTGTTCGCCGGTCCGCCGCATCGCGCGCGGTATGTAGCAGTAGGTGCAGTCGAGGTTGCAGCGCTCCGTCGGGTTGAAGTAGACCGCCGACGGCTTGAGGTGGAAGCGCAGCATGTCCATCTCGCGCGCGAAGGCATGCCGCTTTGCCCGCCAGTCGCGCTCCAGCCCCCCGTCGGCCAGAACGTCGTCCCAGGCGTCGTGACGGAGCAGCGCCCAGAACGCAGTTTCGGGATCGATGGCCGCGACGTAGTCGGGATGGCCGATGTCGAAACGTTCCAGCCCGCGCGGTGGACGCCCCTCGTCGAGGGGCGTCGCGGTTGTCGCCGTGGCCGCGTTCACCGCGTCACCTGCCGGTCCATCAGGACGTAATGGGACAGGCCGGTGCCCTCGGCGTCGCAGGTCCGGCGGCGCGCAATGACGGCGGGGCGGTGGCGGGTTTCGGGGGAACGGGTCTCGGGGGTGCGGGTGACGTCCTCGGTCCTGGTCATCGGAGCATTCTCCAGTTTGGCGAGGGCGTCGGTCCGGGCGCGCGTGCACCCGACCGAAACCCTTTGCCATCGGATCTCGCCCTCTCGATCAACCACGTCCGACAGGTCTTCTGGCTTTCGGATCAACCACGCGGCCACGCCTTCCCGGCGCTTGCGCGCCAGTGGCCGGGCCTTTCGGCCCCTGTGACCCGTGTCCCCGATTACAGCGGCGGGACCGCCACGGATTCGCACCGTGTTCCGGGATGTCGGATGGCGGCACAGATATCCGGCGCCGTTGGGTCCGTCAAGCCGCCGCTGCCCGTTCATCCAGGTGACGCCTTAGTGGTGCATCCGCTAAATCAGGGCGACATTTGGGACGGTGGCGATTCCGAAGCGGCGTGGCGTGCGATGCCGGCGACGACGCCCCCAAATGAACGGGTGCTTGTGGGCGTTCCAATACTCGGTGGCACGCTCGACGGCTCTCTCGATCTCGGCCCAGGCGTCGAACCGCCGTCCCTTCAGCGCCAATGAGCGCAGGACTTTCCACCACGGCTCGATGAGGTTGAGGTAGGCGGCGTACTTGGGTTGGAAGACGAACTCCCAGCGCGGATGGGCAAGGTTGAACAACAACACGTCCATGGCGCTGTGGGTGTTGAGGTTGTCCACCACGGCGTAGACGCGCGCGGCAGCGGGATCAACCCAGCCCTCGAGCTGACACAGGAAGTCGATCCAGTTGGCTGTGGTCCGGCCTTCATAGGTGGCCGTGAAGGCGTCCCCGGTTGCCGGCCGCAGGGCGCCAAAGACGTAGCCGGCGATGTCGCGTCGGCCATAGTCAATCTCCTGGGTGGCGCGCTCGGCCCGTGGCCCGGCGGGCTTGACCAGCCGCCGTCCCGGATAGCTCTTGCTCGCCTGCGGTCCCATCTCGTCCAGGCAGATTACGACGCTGCCGGCTGGTGGGGCCGTGTAGAGGGCTTCGATCTTCCCCTTTTTTGGGCGAAGTCGGGATCGACCCGCTCGCCGAACCAGGTCTCCTCGTGACGCCACTTGAGGCCTTCGGCGAGCAGGATCTCACTGATCCGGCTGCGCCGCATGCCGATACCGTGCTCCCTCAAGTACGCGACCAGGCGGTCCAAGGTCCAGCAGGCTTCCGCGGTGCTTGCGGAGCAAACGACGGTGGCCATCGAATGCACCCTGCACGTCAACGAATTTGCCTCGCCGCAACCAAACGACCATCCCGAACGTCGTTATCCGCCTTCGGTAGTGTCCCGTCCAGCATGCACCGAGACGCCCCCGCTATGAACGGGTTCTTAATATTCGATATCTAATCATCATGGTTTCCAATCAAAGCCCCGCAATGGTCTATTCGATGCTTGGTAACGCTGTTTTGCACGGATTGCAAAGCGACATGGCCCTGGAACGGTCGCGCCGATTGACATTCGCCGATTTGCCGCTGCTCAGTGGCCTATGGATGCCGGTGTGGCTCTTTGACAGCGGGCGGAACCGGATGCTCTGGGCGAACCAAGCGGCTCTGGAACTGTGGAATGCGGCTAGCTATGAGGAGTTCCTGCGGCAGGACTTCAGCGATATGTCCAAAGTCACTCGGAGCCGCCTGGAGTGGTTAGAGGCGCAAGTGGCGGCAGGGGAGCCAGTAATTGACCAGTGGTCCGTCTGCCCTGCGGGGAAGTCGATTGCCACGCCTGTACGCTGTACTGGCATGCTGCTGCCCGACGGGCGACTGGGCATCTTGCACGAGGCCCAAATCATTGAGCAGCCAGTCGATCCGGCCACACTGCGCGGCGCCGAAGCCCTGAACCACACCACCGTCCAGATATCATTGTTCGCGCTGGATGGCACCCCTCTCATGCGCAACCCCGCCGCTCAGACAGCCTTTGGGCCAGTTGAACCGGCGGGTGAGCACGACTGCTTGGCATCGCACTTCGCGCATGAGCAAGACCGGCGTGACCTAATGGAAGCACTGAGCCGTGGTGAGACGTTCAGTCGGCTTGTCGAGATCAACACGAAGCGTGGTCCCCGCTGGCACGGGCTGGATGCCCGCATTGCGACCGATCCGGTTTCCGGTGAGCCGGTAGCGCTCGTCAATGAGCGTGACGTGACCGAACAGGTCCGTGCCGAACAGGCGCTACAAGAGTCCGAGCGTCGCCTCGCGATCATGGTTGAAAACCTGCCTGCCGGAGCCGCCTACATTGAGGGTGAGACGATCTTCTTGAACCGTGGGGCAGAGGAGATCTCCGGCTACACGCGCGCGGAGGTGCCTACGCTTGACGCTTGGTTCCGGGCGGCATACCCGAACAATCATGGCGAAATCCGGCGTCGATATTACGCTGCCCGGGAAGCCGGGGCACCCGTCTCCGTCGAGCTCCAAATCACGCGCAAGGATGGAACCCTCCGCTGGATCCATTTCTCGGCTTATCTGTCGAAGCACGGGGAAGTCTGGAAGCTAATGGACGTGACGAACTATCGAGAGGCGGCGGAGGCGCTGCGGCATGAGCGCGCGCTCCTGCAAGGCATTATGGATGCCATTCCGGATGCCGTGTTCTACAAGGATCGAGGGGGTGAGTTCTGCAAGATGAACGCCGCCTTCGCCGCCTGGCTGGGCAAGACGCCCGAGGATGTGGTTGGCCTGTCCTGCCATAATGTCTGGCCCCCTGACTTGGCCGAGGAGATCGAACGCCATGATGCGTTGGTCTATGACGAGAACCAACCCCGGCGGGACGAACTGATGATCCCACTTCCCAATGGGGAAGCCATCTGTGTGGAAATGCTCAAAGCACCCATCAGCGATTCCAATGGTGCGCTGATGGGCTTGGTCGGCATCGGCCGGGACATCACGGAACGTAAGAGAATCGAGGAAGCTCTGCGCCAGAGTGAAGCGGAAAAGAGCCACCTCGCCAATCATGACGCATTGACTGGCTTGCCGAATCGCCGGCTTTTCCATGATCGTCTGAGGATAGCTCTGGAGAATGCGCGGTGCTCTGACGGGAGCCTCGCCCTTCTGTTCATCGACCTGGACGGCTTCAAGACAGTGAACGACGTCCTCGGGCATGATTATGGTGATCACATTCTCCGGGTTACGGCGGCGCGCATTGCGGAATGCCTGCGCAGGAGCGACATCGTGGCCCGCCTGGGCGGCGATGAATTCACTGCTGTTCTGGAGAATGTGACCTCAGCCAACGATGTGGGGCGCGTGGCAGCCAAGATCATCAAGGCGGTTTCAACACCGATCCCGGTGCACGGACAGGATGCCACGATCGGCGCCAGCGTCGGAATCGCGCTGTATCCGCAAGACGCGCTTAACGTCCGTGCCCTTCTGGTCGCAGCCGATGGCGCCATGTACCAAGCTAAGCAGGCGGGGCGGGGGACCTTTGTTTTCCACACCAACCAGCTTTCAACCGGTTGACGTGCCCTTCGACCGGACCGGTGCTCCACGGCACGCGCAGCGCGGCGCGCACGCAGCGCGTCCTCGTCGCGCCGGATGGCGGCGACGAACGGCTCCAGTTTGCTGGCCTCCGCCTCGCGCAGCCAGCTTTCGGACATAAGCGTCGACGAGACCGTCGCAAACCTGGGGGGGAAGGATGGTAGGGCGCGCTCGTATGGCAGCGCTCGGGGGAACGATGAAGTGGCGGGTCATGGTGGAGGTGACGGGCGAGGGCGGCGCGGTGACGCAGCACGTGATCTCCGAGGGTGAGCGCACCGGGGCCGGCCAAGCGGCGACGCTTGGCCTGAGCTTGGACGAGAGCAAGGCGCTGCCGGCGGAGCCTGACCCCGGGTCGCGGAGATCATGCCGGACCGCTGCACCCCGACTTTACGAACGTGTCCTGGCCGGTATGGGCAGCGCACTGCCGTACCGCCGAGCGCGGGCATTGCTGACCGACCGGCGACTGTCAATCGGCTTCGAATTTCCAGCCGGCATCGGCGTCGAATTTCCAGCCACGCTTACGGTTGCAGAACCCGTTGTCCAGGGAGTCCACGGGAGGGGCCCGCGCGCGC
>Ga0196970_1000399_pt1 | contig 52690 bp, 48 predicted proteins | sample S1v_513CmetaG_FD_148672 | JGI IMG/M metagenome (GOLD analysis project Ga0196970, IMG submission 148672) | Soil microbial communities from Anza Borrego desert, Southern California, United States - S1+v_5-13C | ecosystem: Environmental > Terrestrial > Soil > Desert | place: USA: California... | reverse complement strand
AACGGGTCCCTCACCCTGAACGCCCCACCGCGGCGTTCGCGATCCCCTGGACCCGGTGTTCGGGATCACGTGGAACGCGCGTTCGCGATCATGCTGGAACAGCCGTTCGGGATGCGTGGATTACGCACTCGTAGATGATGATCTCGTGGTTCTCAGGGTTGATGTACTCAGCCATGGGTGGCCTCCTGGTCGCTATCAGCGTCCTGGCGCAGGAGCGCGGCCACCACCGCGAACCGGAAATTGCCATGGGTGTTGTCGAGCCGCCGCCACGTGCGGTCGCTACACACCTCGTCGGCCAGCCACGAATAGTCCACAGCGTGTAGTAGGGCGCAGGCGACGGCGGTTTCGCCGGATGACAGGACACCGATCTTGGCCCTGATCTGCGCGAACCGCTTGGTGTCGCTGGCATGGTGCCGAAATATCCTCGCGTATTCGGCCCATGTCCTCGCACTGCTGCATGGCACTCCCAAACGTCGCGCTATTTCGCTGCCGGGACCGGATTTGAAGTCGTTGAACGTCAGCATATTCGCACCGTGTTGTATTGTGACCATATAAGCGTCAGGGAAACTTCGACAGATATCAAGTGAGTTTTGTGCGCCAGTCTTGCCGACACAGTTATGCATTTTGCGAATTACGAGGACGATACACGCGGTATTTGGCAATATCGTCTTCGCAAATCGAGTCTCGTCTTCGTAAATCGAGTCTTCTCTGCTGAGGTCGCCGTCCCCGCTTTCCAGTCCTGCCGAGAGGCAGGACCGGAGCGCAGCGGAGTATGTCCACAGGCCAGTCCGCGCCCTCCTCAGCGCTGGGACTGGCCTGTGGACATGTGTGTAAGCGGCGGTCGGCGTTCGGCGGGCCGGATTGCGCCAGTGCGGTCGTCCTCGTAAATCGAACGCGTAAACGAGTTGACGGATTTGGTCGCGAAGTGGGCCCGCCCACCCGTTGGCAGAAAAAAACCTCTGCCCCGCGGGGCTCCGGATTTTTCCACTGGGCGGGGAAGGAGTCTCTTTGGTGCCGTCGTCGAAACTGCCGTGCCCAGGTGCGCTCCACGAAGCGGGCGTAAACTAGTTGACGCTTCCCGCGTGGCCATGGTGTGATACACGCACGTGATCAACGCGGCTTTTGGCAAGATGTTGGGCTCAAAAGGCTTTCTCTAACAACATCTTGTGGGTGTTTTGGATTAGGCTCCCCTTGGGGACGCCATTCCCTCATCTGTGAGGGAAATCAATGGCTTGGCGGGTCAATCCGCTGTCATCCCGGCACACGCTTCTGGCACAGCAATCGTCTCATCATCCGGCAAGGAAACTGTCGGTGCGGTGCCTCCCGTTCTTGACGCTCAATACCCCGGAGTTGGAAGGGCGGCATCTCGGCGCAGCTTAGGGCGTATGGACGTGGCGACGAAGCGGACTGATGCGCACTCCTCCGTTCGCCTTGAACCAGTCCGCGTGTTACCTTGACTATCTATTGTGGTAGTCTTGCGCAGGATGGGCGTTTTGCTGGAAACGGCGGGCGATCCGCGGAGATGATTGGTCGGATCCCTCTTTAACCGGCCAGGCGAATGCTTACATAAGGATCCGTCACGGCGACGCGCCGATGACGGACACGCCCCAACCTCCGCTCGCTTCCTTTGAATTCCCCTCTCCGGTCCCGTGATGTGCCGGCCGCCGTGCGTTTTCCGCACCATGGCGCCGCCCGCCGGGTCGGAGAGAAGCCATCGAATTTCGCACCCGCTTCGAGGTGCACGCCGCCCGGCAGCGTCGAATGCCGGCTGATGGATGATGACACGCAACGATGCCCGACGCGGAACGCGGCTGGATGGACTCCGGCGGCGCCAGTCCCGCCGGGCGGGAGAACCGTCACGATGCAAACGCATTTCACGTCCGCCGAGCCGATGCAGCTCCATCTGCAGGAGGCTCGGAAATACGAATACCTGACGCCCGAGCAGGAGCGCGACCTCGCCACGCGGTGGCGGGACTCGCAGGACCGTCGTGCGCTCGACAAGCTGGTCGGCAGCCATCTCCGCCTCGTCTTTAAAATGGCGAAGGGCTTCCAGGGCTATGGCCTGCCGCTGGCGGATCTGGTCGCCGAAGGCAACGTCGGCCTCATGCAGGCGGCGCAGAAGTTCGATCCGGACAAGGGGTTCCGGTTCGCGACCTACGCCGGCTGGTGGATCCGCGCCGCCATGAAGGAGCACGTGCTGCACAACTGGTCGCTGGTGAAGATCGGCACCACGGGAACGCAGAAGAAGCTGTTCTTCAGCCTGCGGCGCCTGAAGGCGCGCATGCAGGAGCTGGACGGCGGTGACCTGTCGCCCGAGACGGTGGCCGCCATTGCCGCCGAGCTGGAGGTGCCGGAGGCCGAGGTGGTGGAGATGAACCGCCGCCTGGGCACCGACCGCTCGCTCAACGCGCCGGTCGGCGAGGAGGGCGACAGCCAGTGGCAGGACCACCTCACCGACGACCGCGCCGACCAGGAAACCGCCTTCGCCGACGCCGAGGAGCGCCGGCAGCGCCTGGACTTCCTGAAGCTCGGCCTCGACGCGCTGAACGACCGCGAGCGGGCGATCTTCGTGGGACGCCGCCTGCGCCAGCAGCCGCTGACGCTGGAGGAACTGGGCGACCGGTTCCAGGTGTCGCGCGAGCGTATCCGGCAGATCGAGGTGAACGCCTTCGAAAAGGTGCGCAAGGCCGTCATGGCGCGCGCCAGAACGCAACAGATCGCGGCGGCCGGCAAGGGCCGCACCTGGGCCGGCGCCTGACGCGCCGGCACCGATGAAAGGAAACCATGGGTACTTATCGGAACACCGACGCGCGGCCCGGTTCGGTCCGCGCCCTCATCCTGCACCCGGTGCTGCGCGGCGCCGACGCCGACCGCAGCCCGGAGGCCTCGCTGGACGAGGCCGTCGGCCTGGCGGCGGCCATCGACCTGGAGGTGGCGCACGCCGCCGTCGTCAAGGTCAACCAGCCGCGCCCGGCCACCTTGCTGGGCGGCGGCGCCGTGGAGCGGTACGCCGCGCTGCTGGAGGCGGCGCGTGAGGCCCGCGCGGCCATCGACGTGGTCGTGATCGACCACGCGCTCAGCCCGGTGCAGCAGCGCAACCTTGAGAAGGCGTTCCAGGCCAAGGTCATCGACCGTACCGGCCTGATCCTGGAGATCTTCGGCGCCCGTGCCCGCACGCACGAAGGCCAGCTGCAGGTCGAGCTGGCGTCGCTGAGCTACCAGAAGTCCCGCCTCGTGCGGTCGTGGACCCACCTGGAACGCCAGCGCGGCGGCTTCGGCTTCCTCGGCGGCCCCGGCGAATCGCAGCTGGAGATGGACCGCCGCCTGATCGGCGACCGCATCACCCGGATCCGGAAGGAGCTGGAGGACGTGCGGCGCACCCGCGGCCTGCACCGCACGGCGCGCGCCAAGGTGCCGTACCCGGTGGTGGCGCTGGTCGGCTACACCAACGCCGGCAAGTCCACGCTGTTCAACCGGATGGCCGGTGCCGACGTGTTCGCCCGTGACCTGCTGTTCGCCACGCTGGACCCGACCATGCGGCAGGTGGCGCTGCCGTCGGGGCGCAAGGTGATCCTGTCCGACACGGTGGGCTTCATCTCCGACCTGCCGACGCATCTGGTCGCCGCCTTCCGCGCCACGCTGGAGGAGGTGCAGTCGGCGGATGTCATCCTGCACGTCCGCGACATCGCACATCCCGACACCGAGGCTCAAAAGGCCGACGTGGAGGAGGTGTTGCGCGGTCTCGGCATCGATCCGGAGCGTGACCCCCGCGTGGTCGAGGTCGCCAACAAGATCGACCTGCTGGAGGCGGAACGGCATGAGGCCGTCCTCGCCCGCTCGGACCGGTCCGACGCCGCCTGCGCGGTGTCGGCGGTGACCGGCGAGGGGTTGGACGCGCTGTTCGGCATCCTCGACCGCCGCATGACGGCCGGGCGCGCGGTGGTGGATATGGACGTGGAGCACGCCGACGGCGCCACGCTCGCCTGGCTGTACGCCCACGGGGAGGTGGTCGGCCGCCGCGACGACGACCGCCACGCCCACCTGCGGGTGGCGATCGAGCCGGCACTGCTTGCCCGCCTGGGACGGCAGCGTGAGATGCGCGCCGCCTGACCGCCGGGAAGGGTGGAACCATGGGGAAAGGGGGCGTCGGAGACGGCGGCCCCCTTTTTCACGGTCCGGCATTCCGGATCCCCGACGCGGCCTGGCCTCCTGACCATCGGACGTACCGCTTGCGCTGCATGACGGGTGCGTCGCTCCGGTGTTGTTGCAATGCAGCAGAACAATGGGAGAGCGTCATGGGCCGATCCTTCGAGGGCTTGGTCGTCGTCGTCACCGGCGCGTCCAGTGGCATCGGCCGCGCCACCGCGCACGCCTTCGCCCGGCGCGGCGCGGTCGTGGTGCTGGCGGCGCGGCGCGCCGAGATGCTGCACGAGGTCGAGCAGGAATGCCGGGAGCTCGGCCGGGACCAGGGCGGCATGGCGGTGGCGGTGCCCACCGACGTCACCGACGAGCACGCGGTGGACCGGCTGGCGCGCAGCGCGTTGGCCCGCTTCGGGCGCATCGACGTGTGGTTCAACAACGCCGGCGTCGGCGTCTTCGGGCGCTTCGAGGACATCCCCTCCGACGTCTGGCGCCGGGTGATCGAGACCAACGTCTTCGGCACCGTGCACGGCGCCAAGGCGGCCATGCGCCAGTTCCGCGCGCAGGGGCACGGCGTGCTGATCAACAATTCCTCCATCGTCGGCCGCCTGTCCAAGCCGGACTCCACCGCCTACGCCACCAGCAAGTTCGCCGTGCGCGGCTTCGCCGAGGCATTGCGGCAGGAGGTGCTGGACCAGCCGGAGATCCACGTCTGCACGATCCTGCCCTCGGTGATCGACACCCCGTTCTTCCACCACGCCGCCAACTTCAGCCACCACCGCGTGCGCGCCGCCCCGCCGGTCTACACCCCGGAAAAGGTCGCCCGGACGGTCCTCGCCCTGGTGGAACGGCCGCGCGCCGAGGTGGTCATCGGCGAGGCGGGGCGGGTGGGCGCCGTCGCGAAACGGCTGATGCCGTCCTTGATGACGCGGATCAACGGCCGCGCCCTGAACTACGGTTTCCTCGCCGACGAACCCAGCCCGGAAACGACCGGCGCGGCGTTCGAGCCGATGCGCGACGGCATGCGGGTCCGCGGCAATTGGCGCCAGGGGCCGAACGACGGCGGCGTGCCGCTGGCGGTGCTGGCGCTGATCGGGCTTCCGCTTGGCGTGGTCGCCTGGAGCCGGTGGCGCCGGAGCACGGAGCGCCGACATGCCTGACGACCCCAGGGCGGAAGAGGAACACCCGATGCCACCGGCCGGGGACGCGCCGGAGGAGCAGGGCGGATTCGTCGAGCGGAACCTGGGCAAGATGCTGCTGGCTGGCGGCGCGGTTGCTGCCATGGCCGCGCTCGCCGCGCGGAGCAACGGGGCCGGGGAGGAGGCCGGCGCATCCGGCGACGGTCCGGCGATGGAGCCGCCGCCCGACCCGCCCGATACCCCGCCCGATACCCTGGCGGAACCGTCCGAAACCGGGCGGCGGGAGCGGCGGGAGGCCCTGTACCGGCTCCGCCACGCGTCGCGGAGCGCCGATGCCCTGCTGGACGGCAGCGAGATCCTCGCGGAGGGTGCCTGCGCCATGAACCGGGCGTGGCTGGCGCTTGTTCGCCGGATGGTCCGGCGCCAGACCGCCGACCTGGAGCGGCTCGCCCTGTGCCGCTCCCCCCAGGACGCCATGGCCATCCAGGCCCGGATGATCGCGGAACAGACGGACATGGCGATGCGCGGCTGGCTTGCCCTGGTCACCGGTCAGGTCGAGACCGCCTCGCGCGTCGTGCGGGGCTTGGCCGACCATGCGGCGGACGGCGTCCCCGACCGCGATCCCGCGCCGTGAGGCCGCCATGGTCGAGAGGACCACGCTCGTCCTGTCCGGAGGCAGCGCGCTGGGCGCCTATCAGGCCGGTGCCTGCGAGGCGCTGTGCGGCGAGGGCGTCCGGCCGGATCGCATCGTCGCGACCTCCATCGGCGCCGTGAACGCCGCCATCATCGCCGGCAATCCGCCCGACCGGCGCATCGAGAGCCTGCGCCGGTTCTGGAACGAGGCGGCGCTGGACGGCACCGCCTGGACCCTGGGAATGGCCTTGTGGGGCGACGGTCGGGCCCGCGCCCTGCAATCCCCCATGTTCGGAAGCCCGGCGATCTTCCGGCCGCGGCTGCCCGGAGGACTGTCCATGCTGCCCGGCATGCCCGGGGACACCAGCCTGTACGACCTGGCGCCGTTGCGGGCCACGCTGGAACGGATGGTCGACTTCGGGTGCCTGAACGCCGCCGAGCTGCCCTTGACGGTCGTGGCGATGGATCTGGTCACGGGCGAGGAGGTGCGCTTCGATACCAGGCGGGCGCCCATCGGGCCGGAGCACCTGTTGGCGAGCAGCGGCTTCCCGCCCTTCTTCCCGCCGGTCGAGATCGACGGGCGCCTGCTGTGCGACGGCGGCATGGGCGCGAACCTGCCGCTGGAAGCGGCCTTGGAAGAGCCGTCGGCGGAAGATCGCCTGTGCATCGCCATCGACCTGTTCCGCCGGCGCGGCGACCGGCCGCGAACGGTCGGGCAGGCCATGGACCGGCAACTCGACCTGCTGCTCACCAGCCAGACCTGGAAGGCGGTCGAGGCGTTGCGCCGGACCCACGCGCTGCGCCGGCATCTGCGGATTCTGGGTGACCGGATGCCGGACGGACGCGGGGCGGACGCCGACGTCGCGTCCGCGATGGCCGAAGCGGCGATGGGCGCCGACGGCGCCACCACGCTGCTTCTCCTGAGCCACACGGCGGTTTCCCACGACGTCGAGATGCGGGCCTTCGACTATTCCCGAACCGTCCTGACCGAACGCTGGGACGCCGGGCGCGTCGATATGGAACGCGCCCTGCGCGGGTTGGGCGCGCGCCGGGCCGCGCCCGGTGCGTTCGTCGTGCACGCCGTCGGCACGTGAGCCGCGCTGCCGCGAAGCGTTGAATCCGGGCGCCGCATCAGGAGACCGCCGTGGGCCGGTGCCGCACGTCGGCGATGACGAACCGGCTCTTCGGCACCGCCGGCATGCGCGACAGGGGCAGGCGCAGATCCTGCCGGGGCACCTCGTAGGACATCTCCGCGGTCAGCATCCGCACGGCCGTCTTCACCAGCTCGACGGTAATCCATTCGCCGGCGCAGCGGTGGCCGTGATGGCGGTCCCCGCCGCCCTGCGGGATGAGGTCGAAGGCGCCCGGCTCCCGCCCGCGGAAGCGCTCGGGCCGGAACGCCTCCGGGTCCGTCCAGGTGCGGGCGTCGTGGTTGGTGCCGTAGAGGTCCAGCAGGACCCACGCGCCCTCGGCGAAATGGTGGCCCCGCCAGTCGAAGGGCGTCAGCACGCGCCCGCCCACCAGCGGGAAGAACGGGTAGTAGCGCCGGACCTCCTGGACGAAGTGCTCGAGTTCCTCCTCGCCGCCGGCCGTGAGCGCCGGCCGCCATTCGGGATGATCGTGCAGCGCCAGCGCGGCGAACACCACGTACTGGGCGACGGCCTCCGTCGGCCGCAGCACGTTGATCAGCTCCACCGCGGCCCGACGGAGCCGGCGCCGTCGACCATCGCGGCGAACTCGGCCGTCCGCCGGTCCGCCTCGCTGTCGGACAGCGGCACGCCGGCCCAGCGGCAGACCGCCCGGCACAGGATGCCCCGCGCCTCCGGCAGAAGCACGACCCTGTCCATGGCCTCCCACGCCCGGAGCCGGCGGCGCCACTCCTCGGCCGTCATCTCCGCCAGCCGCCGGATGGAGTCCGGGGTCATCAGCGCCATGAACATCCGCTTGCGCGCGCGGTGCGCCTCGCCGTCCAGAACCTGGGCGCTGCCGGTGTCCTGCAGCAGCAGGGTCGGCATCGGCAAGGCGCGTTTCCGGGTGAACCGGCCGGGCTCGTAGAACACCCGCGCCGCCTCCTCCCCCATCATGCAGACGGCCGTCTCCAGCATGAGCCGGGTGACGAACACGTCGGACCCGTACCGGCGGCAGCGGTTCATGACGAAGCCATAGCCCTCCGACAGCAGGGCCAGCGAGCTGTCCAGCCTTCCATCCCTGGGAATCGACGACATCGCTCCTCCCGATCCGGCGCACGCACACCCGACGTTAACCATGTTCGGGCATGATGCGCCCTCAAAAGAACAACAGGTGCACCATGCGGATCGCTCTTCTGACCTTCATCCTGCTCGCCGGCCTGGGCGTCGCGGCCGGCAACCTCGCCCCGCAGCCGGAAACGCTGGCGCTCTCCCGGATCGTCGGCACCGCCGGCTAACCGGGGCCCCTGGCCGCCGGCCGGTCGATGGGGCGCCCGAACGGGAAGGCCGTGGCCACGCGCAGGCCGCCGACCGAGGACAGGCTGCGCATGGTGCGCCGCGCCTCCAGGGCGAACAGCTGGACGACCCGGCGCTCGCTGATCGTCTTGTCCTCCTGCACCCGCGACAGCGCGTGCAGGGCGTACAGCCCCAGCAGGAACGAGAACGCGAAGAAGAACTCCCAGTGCCGCAGCCGCATGGCGACGGCTTGCGCCTCGATGCCCGGCGACTCCCAGTGGATGAGGAGCGACAGCTCCCGCGCGCCGAACCAGTCGGCGAACAGGCCGGCGACCAGCGGCGCCGTGCCGGCGGCCAGCGACCCGAACAGGCTGACCGACGCCAGATAGGCGGTCCCCTTACCCTCCGGCGCCAGCTTCAGCCCGATGTTGCCGGTCGCCAGCCCGATGCCGCCCGTCGCGGCGCCCATCAGGGCGTGGATGATCCCGAGCAGCGGCAGCGTCAGCAGGTGGCGCTCCGGCAGCGCGGTGAAGGGCAGGGCCAGCACGCAGCCGAGATAGACCGGCGCCGCCACGGCGAGGATCGACTTGTTGGACAGCCGGTCCGACAGCCGCCCCCACTGGCGCAGCGTCAGCGCATTGGCGATCTGGCTGACCGCCCAGAGGATCACCACCACGCCCAGATCGAAGCCGAGCTGCTTCAGCAGGTACGTGGTGAAGAAGGGCGCCGCCAGATTGACCGCGAAGTTCCAGCTGGTCATGAAGACGATGAGCCGGCGGAAATTCCCGTCATGCAGCGGGGCGCGCAGCATCGGCAGAAGGGGCGCGCGTTCCGGCGGGGCCTGCATGGCCGGTTCCGGCACCCGCGCCAGCCACCAGGAGCTGACGAACCCCGCCAGCCCGGCGGCGGCGAAGGCGGCGGAATAGCCGTGGATCGGGTCGCCGAAGGGCCAATGGTCCACCAGGAGACCGCCGGCGAGCCCGCTCACCAGCGCCAGCGCCGTCGCCCAGAACAGCCGGCGGGCGAAGAACCGGCCGAGCCCCTCCTTCGGCAGCAGATCATGCATCCATGAGTTCCAGGAGCAGGTGCCGATGGCGCCGAGCACGGCGATCGCCACCTCGGCGGCGATGAGCAGGGCGAGCGCCAGCCGGCGGTCGTCCAGGAACGGCAGCATCGCCAGCGCCAGGACGAGCACGCGCCCCCCGGTGATCGCCAGCACGGCGATCTTGCGCCGCTGCCGGACGCGCTCGATCAGGCCGATGGCGGGGATCTGCGCCAGTTGCCCGAAGAACGGAATGGCGGCCAGCGTCCCGATGGCCAGTGGCCCGGCGTCCAGCGCCAGCGCGAACCCGACCAGGATGATGCCGCCCGACAACGCGCCGACGACGTTCGCCCATGCCCCGTCCTGCACCAGGGCGTGCTTGCCGCGTTCGACGTCCGACGGGGTGACCCGGGCATCGGGAGCAAGCCGCATCGTGCACACGCCATCTGTGGTCCGGCGTAAGCAGGTCGCACGGCGATGCCGGTCCGTCCACTCGTCTTCCAAGGTATGCCGTTCGATCGGACGGTGTCGGATGCCCCGCCAGCCCGGACGGTGCGTCCGGGAACGGCGGTGCAGGCCGGGTGTTTTCCCGTTTCCACGCAATCATCCGCCGAGGCGCCTTCCATGGCACGAGACAAGACCCGGGCCCGCGCGAACCGCTTCAAGGCCAAGCTGAGGGCAAAGCGCATCCGCCAGCGCAAGCGGGCCGGAAGCGCCGGTTAGCGGGCACCGGCTAAGGCGTCCGTTTGAGGGGCGGGTACTCGTTCCCGCCGGGGATGAGGCGGCGGAATTCATCGCGTCCGATCCGGTAGCAATCGCACGCCACGTCCTCCAGGCCCGCCGCGTCGAGGATGCTGATCCGCCCACGCGTGTAGCGGATGAAGCCGGCGCTTTGCAGCAGCTTCGCGGTGATGGTGACGCTGGCCCGCCGCACGCCGAGCATGATGGCCAGATACTCCTGCGTCAGCGGAAACTCGTCCCCAACCCGGTCCCGGCACATCAGCAGCCAGCGGGCGCAGCGCTCCTCGACGGTGTGCAGGCGGTTGCAGGCGGCTGACTGGGCGACCTGGTTGAAATGCGCCTGGGTGAAGCGCAGCAGCTTGCCGCGCAACGTGTCGCTCCGGCTTACCGCCTCCTTGAACGGCCCGGACGGCATCCGCCAGCCGTCGCCCGGAATCTGCACGTCGCACTGGAGCGGCATGCGCGCGGCCTCCATGAGGACCGGGGTTCCGACCATCCCCTCGTTGCCGATCGTTCCCACCTCGACCGCCTCGCCGTCCGGCAGGATGTTGATGAGCGAGGCGCAACCCCGCTCGATGAAATAGACATGGGTTATGTCTTCGTCCGGCCGGACCAGCGTCGTCTTGAGCGGCAGGGGCACCGCCTTGAGGTGGGGTCGGAGCAGCGCCTCCTCGGGCGGCGCGAGGCTGGCGAGGATGAGATTGCGGGTTTCCATGCCGGGACCTCCCGCTTGCGATGCGGCGCGGAATCGCGCCCTGGCTCAACAGGCTTCGCCCCGAAGGCTCGCGGCCTCTGTGCGCGGTAGCGTACAGACCGGCGCGGACGGGCGTGCTTTCGTGCGGGCCTGCACCAATGATCGGTCGAGGGGAACCAATCGCGGCATGGACGATCGGGAGTATGAGGACCTCAAGCGCCGTCACGACGCGGTGATGGCGCAGGCGGTCGTTGTTCCCATCGGGGAAGCCGCACCGGAAATCACCGCCGTCCCGGTCGGCGGGCGAGGCCGCGCGGCCTGAAGACGACCGCGATGACGTCGCGGTGGGTCTGCTTCACCCGATCCTCGGCGGCGGCGGCAGCCGCTTGACCGCGCCGAGGATCGGGGCGTTCGCGCATCCACGGCCGGCGTCCTCCGCAATGTCGCGCGCCCGGTGCGAGAGATGGGTGGCGCCCTGCGTCCGCTCGGCCGAGGCTCCCTCGCCGATGATCAGGCGGGCGCCCCGCTCGTAGGTCAGGTAGCGCCACAGCCATTGCATGCTGACCAGAAGCCGCTTCTCGAAGCCGGTCAGCAGATAGACGTGCACCACCGCCCACAGGATCCACGCAAGCCAGCCCTTCAGCCGGCGGGTCCCGAAATCGAACACGGCGGCGCTGCGGCCGACGATGGCGGTGTTGCCGCGGTTCCGGAAGCGGAACGCGGGCATCGCTTCGCCGCGCAGCATGTTCGCCGCCAGGGCGCGGCCCAGGTGTTGCCCCTGCTGCTTGGCCACCTGGGCGAGCCCCGGCAGCGGCTTGCCGTCGTCGCCCGCCGCCAGCGCCGTGTCGCCCAGCGCGTAAACGCCGTCCACGCCGGGCACGGACAGGTCGGGGGCGACCTGGATGCGCCCGCCGCGGTCGGTCGCCACGCCCAGCCAGCGGCCGGCGGGCGATGCCGTGACGCCGGCTCCCCACACGACGGTGCCGGCCGGGATGAAGCGGCCGCCGACGGTGACTCCGCCCGGCTCGATGCTCTCGACGCCCTGCCCGACCAGCACGGTGACGCCCAGCCGGTCGAGCGCCCGCCGGGCGTACTGCGACAGCGGCTCCGGGAAGGTCGCCAGCACGCGGGGGCCGGCCTCCACCAGCAGGATGCGCGCCGAGCGCGGATCGATGCGGCGGAAGTCGCGGGCGAGCGCGTAGCGGGTCAGCTCGGCGATGGCGCCGGCCATCTCCACCCCGGTCGGCCCGCCGCCGATGACGACGCTGGTCATCAGCGCCTTCTGCCGGTCCGGGTCGTCGGTCACCTCGGCCCGTTCGAAGCAGCCCAGCAACCGCGCCCGGATCTGCTGCGCGTCCTCGATGGTCTTCAGGCCCGGCGCCAGGGCGGCCCACTCGTCGTGGCCGAAGTAGCCGTAGGACGACCCGGTGGCGAGGACGAGCCGGTCGTAGGGCACGAAGCCGCCGTCGGCCATCATCACGCGCCGCTGGGGCGCGTCGACGCCGGCGACCTCGCCCAGGACCACGTCGATGTTGGGATGGCGGCTGAGGATCTTGCGGATCGGCTGCGCGATGTCGGCGGGCGACAGGGCGGCGGTGGCCACCTGGTAGAGCAGCGGGACGAACAGGTGGTAGTTGCGCCGGTCGATGACCGTGACGCGGATGGCGGTGCCCCCCAGCGCCGCGGCGCAGGCCAGCCCGCCGAAGCCGGCGCCGACGATCACGACGTGCGGGTGACTGTCGACGGGCGCGGGGGTCCTATTCACGTGCGGCACGGCAGGCTCCTGTCACCGGTGGCTCCCCCTCAACCGCTCCCCGGTGCGAGCGTCACAGCGCCGGGGCACGGCGTCTTACTTCCAGGATACGTCCGACGCTTGCCGAGAGCCTGCGAAGTCCGGGGCTGTTGGCTGCTGCTTGAAACGAGTGGTTGTGGTCCGCTCTCGCGGCGCATCGCGCGCCCGTTCCACGAAAGCCTGCGCCTTTCACCCTCCGAAGGGAGTCATTCATGTTCTTCCACCGACGCGAGCTTCAGCATCATGCCCGGCCGGAAAAGCCGGACGCCGTCTACGCCAAGCAGCTGCAGGAGCTGATCGGCGGCCAGTGGGGCGAGATGAGCGTGATGATGACGTACCTGTTCCAGGGCTGGAACTGCCGCGCCCCCGGCAAGTACAAGGACATGCTCTTCGACATCGGCAGCGAGGAGATCGGCCACGTCGAGATGCTGGCCACCATGGTCGCCCGCCTGCTGGAAGCGTCGCCGGTCGAGGCGCAGGAGGGCGCCGCCCGCGATTCCGTGATCGCCGCGGTGCTCGGCGGTTCCAATGTCGAGGACGCCATCGTCGCCGGCTTCAACCCGCAGCACATGGTCGTGTCCGGCCTGGGCGCGCAGGCGGCGGACGCCGTCGGCGTGCCGTGGGTCGGCCGCTACGCCGTCGCCAGCGGCAACCTGCTGGCCGACTTCCGCTACAACGTCACGGCGGAATCCCAGGGCCGCCTGCAGGCTGCGCGCCTGTACCAGATGACCTCGGACCGCGGCGTGAAGGACATGCTGTCGTTCCTCATCGCGCGCGACACCATGCATCAGAACCAGTGGCTCGCCGCCATCCGGGAACTGGAGGCGGACGGCCTCGAAACCACGCCGTGCCCGAGCAACTTCCCGCAGGAACTGGAGAAGAGCGAGGTCGCCTACCAGTTCATGAACTTCTCCGAGGGCACGGAAAGCGCCCAGGGCTCCTGGGCGCAGGGGCCGTCCCCCGACGGCAAGGGCCAGGTGCAGTATGTGGACCGGCCCGCCGCCTCGACCGATACCGCGGACCTGGGCCAGGTCGACCCGCGTGTCTACGGCACGCCCAGGATGCCGGTTCCGCCCGTGGCGTAAGGCCGGCGCCATTCGCGAGCCCTGGATCCCTGGATCCGGCGCGCGGCACGCGTCAGTGCCGCGCGCCGCGCCCGTTGCGGCCGGCGATCACGGATTTCCGCACCGTCTCCAGGGCCTTGGCTTCGATCTGGCCGATGCGCTGGCGTGTCAGGTTCAGCCGCCGGCCCAGCTCCTCGGTCGGCACCGGCTCGTCGAGCAGGCGCCGCGCAATCAGGATCTGCCGGTCGCGCTCGGTCAGCGTCTCGAGCCCGAGCTTGATGAGCCGCTCGCGCTGCCGGCGCTCCTCGGCCTCGGCCAGAGCCGCTTCCTGGTTCGGACGCTCGTCGGCGAGCAGGTCCTGCCATTCGCCGTCCCCGTCCGGCGACACGGGCGTGTTGAGCGAGACGTCCGCCGCCAGACGGCGGTTCATCTCCAGCACGTCGGTTGCGGACACGCCCGTCTCGGCGGCGATCGTCGCGGCGGTTTCGGGCGACACGTCGCCGCCGTCCACCTGCCGGAGCCGGGCCCTCATGGCGCGCAGCCTGAAGAACAGCCGCCGGTGCGCGGAGGTCGAGCCCGCCTTCACCAGCGACCAGTTGCGGTGCACGTACTCCTGGATGGTCGCGCGCACCCACCACGAGGCGTAGGTGGCGAAGCGGAAGCCCTTGTCCGGATCGAACTTCCGCGCCGCCAGCAGCAGCCCGACGTTGCCTTCGGCCGTCAGGTCGGACAGCGGAAGCCCATAGGAGCGGAACGTCTTGGCGATCTTCAGCGCCAGCGGCAGGTGGGAACCGACCAGCCGGTCGAGCGCGGCCGGATCGCGCTGGTCCCTCCAGCGGCGGGCGAGCGCCTGCTCTTCCTCCAAGCCGAGGCGCTGGAACCGGCCGATGTCCTTCAGATAGAGCGTCAGCGGCTCGTCAGAACGGAACGGTCCTGGCATGCCTTTTTCTCCCGGCCCGACCTCCTCCGGACGCTCTGCGGGACCGCCGGGCGCCGCCGTGGTCAGCCGCAGACCAGGGGACGGCGCGCGAACGGCATTCGGCTCAGAGCCAGCCGTGATCGAAAATGGGGAGGTCGGGAGTGCGGCTTATGTGGGCAGCGCCGCACCGGCGATCAAGCGTGTCCACGGGTCTTCCAGACCGGACGGGTGCGCCTGCTCATTTCAGCGGTCGGCGCGGAACAGGGTCAGCGCCATGGGGGTGAAGGACGGCACGCCGCCGGTCAGCAGCGCCCCGGCGGCCTCGACGGCGTCGATCAGCGCGGTGGGCGCGAACGGCTTGTGCAGGATGCCCAGCGCCAGATCGCGCACGTCCTCGGCGCGATGGTCGAAGCCGGTGACCAGCAGCGACCGCACGCCGTGCTCCGCCTTCAGCCGGCGCACCACGCACAGGCCGTCGTGCCCGCCTGCGAGGACGTAATCGACCAGCGCGAGATCGGGATGATCGGTCTCCGCCGCGCGCATCGCCTTGGCGAGGTCGCGGACCGGACCGGTCACGGCGTGTCCGGCGCGGCTCAGCACCGCCTTCATGGCCGGCCCGACCAGAGGATCGTCTTCGACGATGAGAACCTTCATCACGACCTGCGTTCGACCGTTGTTCCGTGTGCGCTTCGGACAGGGGCGGCGGCAGCCGTGCCGGGGGGAGAGCACGGCTGCCGCAAGGCCCGGGCCAACAGGATGACCGATCCGGGTGATCGGCATGCGAGGAGGGTCATGCCACCGCGGTGCCGGACGGCTCCCGTCTGCCTGCTTTGAGAACCGGGGGGATGGCGAAAGGACGCCCCGGCTTGGATGCCATATATCGATGGCTCATTTCGGTGACGCCGGCTTGATGAGGCACGGCAAGCCGCGGACCGGTGCCGGTGGACGAGGAAGCCGTCCTCACCTGCCGGACACCTGTATCAATGTGCTTTTCCACCCCGGCGGCCCGCCGGCGGGTGCCCCTTCAGGACGGCAGTCCCGCCTTCGAGGCCAGCAGCGCCAGTTGCGTCCGGTTGCGCACGCCCAGGCGCTGCATGATGCTGCGCAGGTGCACCTTGATGGTGCCTTCCAGGATGCCGAGCGCGCGGGCGATCTCCTTGTTCGAGCGGCCTTCCAGCAGCAGCGCCAGGATCTCCCGCTGACGTCCGGTCAGCGTGTCGAGAAGGGCGGGCGTCGGCGGATCGGCCGGCGGCGGGGACGAGGCCACCGCGCCGCGCGGCAGTGGGGCATAGATGCCGCCGCCCAGCACGACCGGAAGCGCGTGATCCAGCACCTCGGCCTCGCTGCCCTTGGGCAGGAAGCCCCGCGCGCCGGCACGGATGCAGGCGGCGATCACCGACGCGTCGAGCGTGCCGGAGATTACCACCAGCGGAACGCCGTCGAGCACGCGCAGCATCGACTCGACCCCGGGCAGCCCGTCGGTGTCGCCCATCTGCAGGTCGAACAGGACGGCGGACAGGTCGCTTTCCGCCTGCGCGCGCCGTGTCGCCTCGGCCAGCGATCCCGCTTCGAACACGGTGGCGCCGGGAAAGCGCGCCTTGATCACCAGCGTCAGGCCGCGGCGTATCAGCGCGTGGTCGTCGGCGATGAGGATGCGCGGCGGGGTGGTTGCGGCCGGAGCCGTTGCGACATCGCTTCCAACCGGCCTCCGCGCGGTGTCGACAGAGTGGTCCATGTCCCGGGCTCCTTCTTCTTTCCCCGTCCTCAAGGCTCAGACGCGTGCCGGGGGCCGAAAGAAAAAACACCTGAAACGCACAAACAGCACGCGGCGGCGTTCCAAATGCCTATCCAAGGGAATATGGCGTCCGGTTCGGAGCCCGGCCCGGCTGCCGAGGCGTTGAGAGGGGTATGCGAAGAGGCGGGATGCCGTTCGTGTCCGCGGGTCTTGCTGCACTGACGGGTGCGCCGGCGGCGCACCCGTTTTTTCAGCGGCCGGCGCGGAACAGCGACGGCGCCATGGATCACTCCGCCGCGTCGGCGAGCGGGGTCGGCGCCCGGCGGGCCGCCCGGCTTTCCGGCGACGGGGTGAGCGGCGGCACGGTGCGCACCGGCTCGTCGCGCCACGCCTGGAAATGCGCGTCCAGCGCGTCGGACAACGGCGGCATCAGGCGGCCGCGGACGCTGCCGAGCACGCTGTAGGCCGGCCGCTTCGCCGTCCAGCCCAGTTCCGCCGCCGGAACGCCGCGGACCAGCCCCGGATCGAGCCGCGCCCGGCCGGCCGCCTCGCGCGCCAGGTCCGCCCAGGTGACGGCCCCGGCGTTGGCGAGGTGCCACACTCCCCGCTCCCCGTCGATCAGCAGGTCGAGCACGGTGTTGACCAGGTCCGGCACGTAGGTCGGCGACACCGTGACGTCCGCCGCCGCCACGAACGGCTCGCCGCGCGCGAGGCCGCGCAGGGCGGCGGCGACGAAATTGTGGCTGTCCCAGGGCCCGAAGAACGCGCTGGTGCGGACGACCAGCCCGCGCTCCGCGCCGGCGACGGCGCGTTCGGCCGCGGCCTTGGTCTCGCCGTAGACGTTGAGCGGCGCCGGAGCGTCGCTCTCCACGTACGGCGCACCCTTGCTCCCGTCGAAGACGAGGTCGGAGGAGAAGCCCACCAGCGGGATGCCGGCGGCGTCGCAGGCGGCGGCGAGCACCGCCGGCCCCTCGGCGTTCTCGCGCCGGCAGCGGTCCGACGCCGCCTCGGCCTCGTCGACGCGCACGAAGCCGGCGGCGTTGATCACCGCCCAGGGCCGGTGGTTCTCCAGCGCCGCCCGCACCGACGCGGGATCGGCGATGTCCAGCTCGGCCCGGCCGACCAGACGGTAGGCGAGTCCGCGGCGGGCGCAGACACGGGCGAAGGCGCGGCCGAGCGTGCCGGTGGATCCGACGATCAGCAGCCGCCGGGCCTGGTTCGGCGGACGGCACCAGTCCGGCGCCCGGTCGGCCGGCGTGAACGGGCAGCACCGCACCGGCCGCCACAGGAAGCGGTCGGCGCGGTGCCACGCGCCCGGGGTGTCCAGCACCGGATGGTCGGCCTCGCCCTTGGTGGCGATGGCGCGGACCATGCCGGCGATGGCGGTTTCCCGCGGCTGCGGCGAGCGCACGTCGAAGGGACCCGGCTCGTAGTAGCCGACGCAGTTGGTCAGCAGCTGGTTCCAGTCGTAGCTGCCGAGCAGCGACCACACGGTGATCGCCCGCATGTCGACGCCGTCCCGGCGCAGGGTGCGCGCCGCCTGCCAGACCTCGTAGAGCCAGCGCACCTGCTCGTCGCGGGTGGAGCCCAGGTGCACCTCGGTGATCGCCATGGGCAGGCCGTAGCGCTCCCACGCCTCGCGCAGCAGCCCCTCGATGCCCGTCGGCCCCTCGGCCAGCACGGAGACCGCCTCCACGTCCATGTGCCCCTCGCTGCCGTCGAAGGACCAGGGCAGCGGCTGGTAGCGCTCGACCCGGTGGTCGAGCAAACGCTCGCTGGAGAGATAGTGGTTGAAGCCCAGGATGTCCGGGGGGCACGGGTCGGTCACGAAGCCGGTGATCGCGTCCGCCAGGCCGGCGTCGCGCAGGCGCGGCCACATGGGATGCGACGGGTCGACCCGTCCGGTCAGCAGGTCCAGGCTCAGCCAGCGGCGCTGGTTCTGGAATTCGGCCGCGTGGGCGACCGGCGTCGTGGCGTGGATCTTCGCCAGATCCTCGGTCTGGATCAGCATGGCGCCGGGATTGACCCGGCGGATCGCCGCCATGGCGAGCTGTGTGGCGCGGATCTCATGGACCAGCATGCGCAGGAAGCTCGCCTCGTCGCGGGCGTGCGGGTACCAGTGGCCGTACAGGCCGCTGAAGCGGGCGGTGGTCAGCGGCTCGTTCACCGGGGTGTAGGCGTCCACCCACGGGTAGCGTTCGGCCACCAGGGCCGCGAATTCCGCCACGCCGGTGGCGAAGCCGGGGTCCAGCATGCTGGTGTGGCGCGGGCCGCTGCCGTGGTGGACGAGGGTGACGATCGGCTTGACGCCCAGCTCGCGCAGCCGGTTCAGCCGCTCGTCGGTCCAGCGCCAATCGGGCCGCTCGAAGCCTTCCGGCGCCACGCGCTCCCACAGCACGGGATAGCGCACGCGCGTGATCCCCAGGGACGCGAAGCGCTCCAGGTCGTCCGGCCGGTGTTCGTGCCCGTTGAGAACGGTCTGATCGACATACGAGTCCTTGATGCGGGCGACGGTGCATTCAAGCCCGCCCCAGATTTCGACATCGGGCATCGGCCTCTCTCTTCTCGGTGAAGGCGTTTTTTTGGGGATCGGGAGCGGCGGACGGCCTATCCGGCGTCCACACGCATCAGGTCTCTCATGCGCGCCCAGGTCTGGTCCCACGACATGCCGGCCAGCACCGCGTCCACGCGCGCCAGCCAGTCGGGCGCGGTGCGGTCGACGGCCAGCGCGCGCTCGCAGGCGGCGACGAACGCGTCCGGCGTGCGGGCGATGTGGACGAGGCCGGTGTCGCCGTAGCTGCGCACCACGTCGGTGATCGGCGTGGACACCACCGGCCGGCCGGCCGCCAGGTACTCGGGCGTCTTGGTCGGGCTGATGAAGCGGGTGGACTCGTTCAGCGCGAACGGCATCAGCGCCACGTCCCACGCCGCCAGGCAGGCCGGCAGGTCGGCATAGCCACGCATGCCCGGGTAATGCAGGTTGGGCCGTTGCGGCAGCGTCGCCGGGTCGATCTTCACCACCGGGCCGAGGATGACGAACTGCCAGTCCGGCCGCAGCGCGGCCACGGCGCCGATCAGGTCCAGGTCCAGCCGCTCGTCGATGACGCCGTAGAAGCCAAGCCGCGGGCCGGGCAGCGCGGCCTGGTCGGCCGGCGGCTCGGCGGTGCGGGCCGCGGCGAAGTGGGCGACATCGACGCTGCTGGGGAAGGGGTGGACGTTGGGATGGCGGTCGCGCTTGGCCTCGTAGAGGCTGTGGCCGCCGGTGAACACCACGTCGGCGCGGTCCAGCAGCGCCCGTTCGCGGTCGACAAGCTCCGGCGGCGCGCCGCGGAATCCCGACAGCTCGTCCATGCAGTCGTAGACGACCGCCGTGGCGTCCAGCCGGTCGGCGAAGAGCGGCGCCATCGGGTTGTAGTACCAGAGCACCGGCCGGTCGATGCCGAGCGCGGCGAACTGCCGGTCGAGCACCGCCCGTTGCGCGGCGTCCCTCCGGGCGGCGTCGAAGCCCTTGGGGATCTGCGGCACCAGGAGCTTGATGCCGTTGGTCGCGTCGTAGATGGCCAGCCACGGCTCGGCGTCCTCGGTCTCGACCGGCTCCTCGACGTAGAAGAGACGGAACTCGGTCGCGAAGCGCGCCATCAGGTGCTGCGGCCTCTGGTGCACGAAGCCCCAGCGGAGATGCGAGAAGCAGATGAAATCGCGGGAAGGAAGCGAAGGTCCGACCGGCGTGCCCGGTCGCTGCGGGGTCGATACCGAAAATCCTGTCGAGCCGTCCGCGGCGAACACGACGTGTTCCTTTTCGCGCGTCATGTGTCCATCCCTTTGAAGTCAATAAGAAACACCCGTCGGGGGCGACGGTCCTCCAACAGGCCCTTCGCTCTCACGACGCGGCGGCAATAAATCCGCGTGCTGAAGCGGCCGTGCCCGACATCGTGGGCGATCCAACATGCCCTTGCTGCACCGGTTCCGACGTTTCGTCGCCGACGAGTCTTATGGACAGGCCGCGGCAATGCTCGCCGTCGCCGGATATTTCGTTCAGGGCATCACTTTTGGTGTTTGCCAGCATTGAGGCGCTCGGGTGCGGGGCCAACGTGGCGCATGACGTCCGCCACGCGGTTTGCCGATGCCGGCGGCTCACAGCGGTTGTGATTGCCGGCACCACGCTCATATGATGACGCCCACCAGTTCATCGGCGTGCGCATGTCCAAAGTGACGTCCGGGAAGGAAACCGCGAACCCCGAGTTCGAAGCGCTGATCCATTACATCCAGGAAAGCCGCGGGCTCGACTTCCGCGGCTACAAGCGTACCAGCCTGGAGCGGCGCATCCGCCGCCGCATGGAGGAGGTCGGCTGCGAGGACTTCACCATCTACCACGGGATCCTGGAGGCGGATCCGCAGGAGTTCGTGGCGCTGCTGAACACGGTGCTGATCAACGTCACCTCCTTCTTCCGCGACGCCGACGCCTGGGAGGTGCTGAAGAAGCAGGTGGTGCCGCGCCTGCTGGCCCGCAAAGGCGAGCGCGGCCCGATCCGCATCTGGAGCGCCGGCTGCGCGTCCGGCGAGGAGCCGTACTCGCTGGCCATGCTGTTCGCCGAGGCGCTGGGGACGGAATCCTTCTGCAACCGGGTGAAGATCTACGCCACCGACCTGGACGAGGCGGCGCTGAGCAGCGCCCGGCACGCCATCTATACCCCGCGCGACGTCGACAGCGTGCCGACGCCCCTGCTGGAGAAGTATTTCGAGCGCACCAACAGCCACTACGTCTTCCAGCGCGAGCTGCGCAAATGCGTGATCTTCGGCCGCCACAACCTCGTGAGCGACGCGCCGATCTCGCGCATCGACCTGCTGGTCTGCCGCAACCTGCTGATCTACCTGGAGAGCGAGACGCAGAACGTGGTGCTGCCGCGGCTGCACTACGCGCTCGCCGGCGACGGCGTCCTGTTCCTCGGCAAGGCGGAGACGCAGCTCGCCCGCTCCAAGATGTTCGAGCCGGTCGACCTGAAGAGCCGCATCTTCCGCAAGGTGCCGCAGGAGTACCGGCGCAGCCTGGGCGGCAACCTGACCATGGCGCCCGACCCGCAGAACCACCGCTCCAGCTTCCAGGCGCGCCTGCAGGAGGGCATCGTCGACAGCGCCACCACCGCCTATCTGGCGGTGAGTGGCGAGGGGCAGCTGGTCTTCGCCAACACCATGGCCCGCCGGCTGCTCGACGTCGCCGAGGTGGACATCGGCCGGCCCTTCCAGGACCTCGCCGTCTCCTATCGCCCGGCCGAGCTGCGCTCGCGGATCGAGGAGGTGCAGAAGACCGGCCGTCTGGTGCGCATCGAGCACCAGGAATTCCTCCGCCCGCCGGCCGAGCCGATCCGGCTCACCATCGAGCTGTCGCTGCTCTACGGCCGCGACGGCAAGCCCTTCGCCACGCTCCTGGGCTTCACCGACACCACGCGCGCCCACCTCCTGCAACAGGAGCTGGAGACGGCGCAGGAGAGCCTGGAAACCACCATCGAGGAGCTGCAGTCCTCCAACGAGGAGCTGGAGACCACCAACGAGGAGCTTCAGAGCACCAACGAGGAACTCGAGACCACCAACGAGGAACTCCAGTCCACCAACGAGGAACTGGAGACCATGAACGAGGAGCTGCGCTCCGCCAATGAGGAGCTCGAGGTCGCCAACGAAGAGCTGCGCCGGCAGAGCGAGGAGTCCGGCGAGTACCGCCGCTACTCGGAATCGATCCTGCGCAGCGTGGACGTCGGCATCGTCGTGCTGGACGAGACGCAGCACGTGCGCTCCTGGAACCGCTGGTGCGAGAACATGTGGGGCCTGCGCTGCGAGGAGGTGCTGGGCAGCGCCCTCCTCGACCTCGACATCGGCCTGCCGGTGCAGCGGCTGCGCCTGCCGCTGGAACGCATCCTCGACCGGGAAACGGCGCAGCCGCCGGTCGTCCTCGACGACATCGACCGCCGCGGCCGCGCGGTGACCTGCCGGGTGCGGCTGTCGCCGCTGCTCTACGAGGGCGGGGAGACGCGCGGCGCCGTCCTCATCATCGAGGATCTGACCGATCAGGCGCGCGCCGAGGCGTTCGCCGGCTATCTCGGCCGCGTCATCGGCCAGTCGCTGAACGAGGTCTATTTCCTCGACCCCGGGAGCTTTCACTTCCAGCTCGTCAACCGCGGGGCGGAAACCAAGCTGGGCTACGCGCTGGACACCCTCAAGCAGATGGCGGTGCACGAGCTGATGCCCGAGGTGAGCGCCGAACGCTTCCGCGCCCTGGTGGCGCCGCTGCTGTCCGGCGAGAAGCAGGAAGTGGTGTTCGAGAGCGTGCTGGAGAGCCGCCACCGCGGCGCCTACCCGGTGGAGGTCTGCCTGCAGTATTTCGACGGCGAGCGTCCACCCATCCTCGTCGCCATCGTCCACGACACCACCGAACGCCAGCGCCTCGACGTGGACGACTGCAAGGCGGCGGCGGCGAGCTGAGTGCGTCCGCAGCCTGTTGACGGGGGCATGGCGCGTCGGACGCGGCTTGACGAGATCCTGGCCGAGATTCATGTGATGCTGGAGCGCAGGCGGTGGTTCCTGGCCTCCGCCTGCTCGCGGTTGCGGAGCGCCGAAGCGGCGTTGCAGGCTCCCGCCGCCTATTGGAAGGCAGGCCCGATGAACGAGATCCATCTCCCGACGGACACGACTGAGCGGCAGCGCGAGGACGCGGAGGACTGGCGGCGCAGCGAGAAGCGACGCGACGCGGCGGAAGAGATCCGCGCGGAGGCGGAACGGCAGCGCGACTTCGCCGAAAGGAGGCGTTCGGCCGCCCACCAGCGCCACGAGGAGGCCGAAGGCACCCGCCTCATCGGCGAGGAGGTGCGGATCTCCGGCGAGTCACTGCGATGCAAAGCCGAGGACCACCGCCGGTCCGACGAGGACGCGCGGCGCGCGGCGGAAGGCGTGCGGCAGGCGGAAGAGCGGGCCCGCACACTCCGCGAGGAGGCCCGCCGGTTCGCGGAAGAGGCGCGACTGCACGCCGAACGGGCCCGCGCCGAGGCGGAACGGGCCCGCGCCGCCGCCGCCGAGCAGCGCCAAGTGCTGGAGGAGATGCGGGACACCGTCCGGCGCTACGAAGCCCTGCTGGAACGGACCGCTCAGCCCCTTGAAGAGGGAAATGGCTTGCGGATCATCCCACCCATGTTAGGATAACATTCCTTATTCGGTTGAGGCATGCCGGGATCGGGAAGTGAATGAAACGAACCGCCGCAACGCGTTTCACAGCGTCTCATGGCGTTTCATGCCTCGTCCGTCTCTTTCTCGTCCTCCGCGTTGGGCAACGGTCGTATCCAGTCCTGGGCGAGAAACCGCACGAGCACCTGGGCACGCTCCCGCGCCTCGCGTCCGGCCTCCTCCCAGCGCTTGGCGGACAGCGCCAGCCCCTTGCTCCGCGCCCCCTCGGCGAGGCGCTGGCACAGCGCCGCCCGCTCGTTCAGCGCGCGCACCGCGGCCTCGAAGGCCTGTTCCATCATCTGGAACTGCGCCTCGTCCATGCTGTCGGCGCCGTAGCGGTGGCCGATGTGGCAGGTGAAGTAGGGCAGCGAGTCCATCGTGGCCTCCCGCATCGCGCCGCCGCAGTCCGGGCAGGTCAGCGAAACCGGGACGTTCAGGTCATATTCTCCCTCCATATTGGTGTCCTCCTTGACTGCGTGGGGCCGTCCCGCCCTCCGGGGGACCGGCGAAAGGGTTGGGTTCGGCGCCTGCACCAGCCGGGCGAGCAGCGGCCCCATCTCGGCCGCCCGCGCCCGGTGGTCGATGGCGACGCTGCGCAGCGCGCTGCGCGGCATGCCGGGGAAGCGGGCTTCGGCCGGGTCCTGCACCACGGTGGTGCCGCCCCGGCGCTTGATGGCGCTGCAGCCGGCGGTGCCGTCGCTGAGGGTGCCCGACAGCACCACGCCGATCACCTGCCGCCCGTAGGCATCCGCGGCCGAGCGGAACAGCGGGTCGGCCGCCGGCCGCGTCCCGTTCTCGCGCGGGCCGCGCGTCAGGTGCAGCCGGCCGGGTTCGACCAGCAGGTGGTGGTCCGGCGGCGCCACGTAGATGTGGCCGCAGCGGATCGCCTCGCCGTCGGCCGGGTGCGTCGCCGTCAGCGCGCCGGCCTTGGTGAGGATCCGCGGCGCCTCGCTGCGCCGGCTGCCGATGTGCAGGACGACGCAGACCGCCGCCGGAAGGCCGCGCGGCAGCCCGCCGACCAGCGCCTCCAACGCCTCCAGCCCACCGGCCGACGCGGCGATCACGATGAGCGTCCGGCACTCCATGGCGCCTCAACAGCCGGTCCGGCGTGTTCGTCACTCCGCCGCGCGGTTTCGCCCATCCGGGCTGCCGGGCGCCCCGGCCTGCCGTTCGAGCACCTCGCGCAGCAGCGCGACGTTCCGCTGCGCCTCGGCGGCGGAGGCGGTCCAGGCCGCCGCCACGCGGGCGTGGCCGCGCTCGCGCGCCCTCTCGGCCAAGCGCTGGAACAGGATGACACGGTCCTCATGGGTGCGCAGCGCCACCCACAGCGCGCGTTCCACCGCCTCGCGGTGCGCGTCCGCCAGCGTGTCGGGGCTGTAGGCGTGGCCGACCTTGCAGCGGAAGCGCAGCAGCGGCCCGTCGTGGATCTCCGACAGATTGCCGCCGCATTCCGGGCAGCTCAGCGTGCTTGGCGGCCGAGGGCGGCGGTGTCGTCCGGCAGGAGGTCGAGCTCCTTTTCCGGGATGCCGGCCTCCAGCGCCACCTCGGGCGGGATGGGCACCGCCGGGCCGGCGGGGCCGGCGGCCAGCCGGGCGAGCAGCGCCGGCAGCGCATCCAGCGCGACGCAGTGGTCCACCGCCGCGTGCGCCAGCGCGTTGCGCGGCATGTCCGGCCATTCCGCGTCGTCCGGGTCCTGCACCACGGCGACGCCGCCGCAGCGCTTCACCGCCCGCAGCCCGGCGGCGCCGTCGTCCTGTGTGCCGGTCAGCACCACGCCGACCACCCGCGGGCCGTAGGCCACCGCGGCGGAGCGGAACAGCGGGTCGATGGCCGGCCGGGTGCGGTTTTCCCTGGCGCCGCGGCGCACCAGCGTCCTGCCGTCCCTGACCAGCAGGTGGCGGTCGGGCGGCGCCACGTGCACCCAGCCGGGGCGCACCGGATCGCCGTCCGCGGGGTGGAAGGCGGGCAGCCAGCCGGCGCGCGTCAGCAGCTGCGGCAGCACGCTGCGGCCGCTCGGCGTGATGTGCTGCACCACGAAGACCGTCGGCGCGGACTCCCCGGGCATGGCGGCGAACAGCCGCTGCAGGGCGGAGACGCCGCCGGCCGAGGCGCCGACCACCAGGATGTCGCGCATATCCATGACGTACTAAACACCCACCGCGCCGCGAGCGTCAGCCACCACATCGGATTAGCGGCTTTCGTTCTAGGACGAATCCCGGACTGCTCTGTTGGACACGCGTGTGCGATGGTGCGCTTGCTAACGCGGAGATGGGGGGAATGTGGCGAAGGCGGTGACGGCCCAGGATCGCGACGGCGCCAGCGCCACCCGGCCGGCGCTGGAGCGGCGCGTCGCCGAACTGGACCAGTGCCTGGAGCAGGCGCTGGTCGCCGCCGAAGACGCGCAGGAGGAGGCCCGCCTCCTCGCCGAGGACCGCGTCGCGCTCGACCGCGAACTGGCCGGGCAGCGCCACACCATCGCCGAGCTGCACCACCGTCTCGCCCAGGTCGAGGCGGAGCGCGAGGCGCTGCGGGACGCCCTCGGCCGCGCCGACCGGCGGCGGGTCGCCACGCGGCGCGACGAATCGGACCTCGCCGAGGAACTCCAGGCCTCCTACGAGGAGCTGCAGATGCTCATCGAGGAGCTGGAGCGCGCCAACACCACGCTGGAGCAGCGTGTCGAGGAGCGCACAACCCAGCTCGCCGAGAGCGAGGCGCGCTACCGCACCCTGTTCGAGGCGATGGACGAGGGCTTCCTCCTCGCCGAGGTGATCGTCGTCGGCGGCCGCCCGGCCGATATCCTGTACCTGGACGCCAACCCCGCCGCCGTGCGGATGACCGGGCAGAACTATACCGGCCGCCGCCTGCGCGAGATCGATCCGCGCTTCGAATCCCACTGGTACGAGGTGCTCGGCCGCGTCGCGCAGACCGGCGAGGCGGCGCGCCTGGAGCGGTTCGCCGCACCGCTCGGGGCCTGGTTCGATTTCTACGTCTTCAAGCTCGGCGCCCCGCACGAGCGGCGCGTCGCCGTCGTCTTCCAGGACATCACCGAGCGCAAGCGCGCCGAACGCGCGCTGCAGGACAGCGAGCGCATGCTGCGCGAGGCGCTGACCGCCGGGGCGATGGCCGCCTGGACCTGGAACCCGCAGACCGGCCTCTTCACCGCCTCGGACACCGCCACGGAGGTCTTCGGCCTGCACCCCGGCGACGATTTCCGGGACACCGTGCGGGACTTCCGGCTGGTGCACCCCGACGACCTCGCCCGCTACCGCGCCCTGGTGGAAGGCGCCGTCGCCCGCGGCGAGGGCTGGCACTGCGAGTTTCGCATCCGGCGTCCGCGCGACGGCCGCACCGCGTGGCTCGAGGAACGCGCCACCATCACCCCCGACCCGGGCGGCGGCAAGCCGCGCATCGCCGGCTTGGTCTGGGACGTCACCGAGCGCAACGCCGCCGAACAGGAACTGCGCCGCGCCAAGGAGGCGGCGGAGGCCGCCGACCGGGCGAAGACCAAGTTCCTCGCCGCCGCCAGCCATGATTTGCGCCAGCCGATCCAGGCGGCCGCGCTGTACGCCTACGTGCTGCGCACCGCCATCGGGTCGGACCCGAACGCGATGGAGGCGCTGGACCAGCTGAAGGTGTCCATCGAGAGCCTGAACGGCATGCTGAGCGGCCTGCTCGACCTGTCGCGCCTGGAGGCGAGGGCGGTGGACGTGTCGGTCATCGACTTCGTGCCGGACGACCTGATGCGCCGCCTGTGCGCGGAGTTCGGCGGGATGGCCGGCGCCGACGGGGTGGACCTGCGCTGCGTCGCGTCCTCCACCCCCGTCGCCACCGACCCGCACCTGCTGGAGCGCGTGCTGCGCAACCTGGTTTCCAACGCCATCACCCACGGCGGGGCCGCCGGGCGCGGGCGGGTGCTGTTCGGCGTGCGGCGGCGGGAGGACGCGGTGGAGTTCCAGGTGTGGGACACCGGCCCGGGCATCCCGGAGGAGGCGCAGGGCACCATCTTCGAGGAGTTCCGCCAGCTCAAGAACCCCGAGCGCAACGCGAACCAGGGCTTCGGGCTCGGCCTGTCGATCGTCGCCCGCATCGCCCGGCTGCTGGGGCTGGGGGTCACCGTGCGCTCGCAGGTCGGGCGCGGCTCGGTGTTCTCCGTCGTCGTTCCGCGCGCCCGCGCGCCGGAGCCGGTTCGCCTCGCGGCGCCGTCGCTGGATGACGGCATGGCGGCGTGGCTGAAGGGCCGCTCCGTGCTGCTGGTGGAGGACGACGAGCGCGTCCGCCGCGGCCTCGCCATGATGCTGAAGCGCTGGGGCGTGCGCGTCGTCGCGGTGGCCTCGACGGAGGAGCTGGCGGCGCGGCTGCCCCGCCTGCGCACCAGGCCGCACGTGGTGCTGACCGACTACCGCCTGCCCGGCGGCGCCACCGGGCGCACGGTGGTGGAGCTGGTGCGGCGGCGCTGGGACGTGCCGGGCGTCATCATCACGGGCGACACCGCGCCCGAGCGCCTGCGCGAGGCCAGTTCGCTCGGCTGCCGCCTGCTGCACAAGCCGGTCCAGCCCTTCGAGCTGGTCCAGGCGCTGAGCGAGGTGCTGCACGGCTGAGGGGGCCGTCGCGTGCGGATACCCCCCGATCTCCCCACTGCGGCCCGTTGTCCCTCAGGTTTCGCCGGCCGTATGAGGCGGCTCAGGTGAGGCTGCCACGGGCCAGCAGCTTCTCTGTCCTGAAACGCCGGGCGCTCCCATCCGGGGGGCTGACGCCCAATGGCCCATTGCGGAAGCAATCACCCACAAAGAGCCCTTGAAATACCCGTTCCGGCATGTCGTCATCGTTTCTGGATATTTGAAAGCAAATTAAAACTCCAGAATTTCTATATGAAAACCAAGAATTGTTCGGCGCGAAGCCATCAATCTTATCGGTATGGAGGCCGACATGCGCTTTACCGTATTGGATGGCTGGCGGGGCTTGTGCGCGTTGATGGTCGCGAGCCATCACCTCGGCGCGACGTGGAGCGGTTTCGACTCGCCATTAGTCACGTCGAGCTATCTGTTTGTCGATTTCTTCTTCGTACTGAGCGGCTTCGTCATCATGCACGCGTACGGCGCGCGCCTGCGTGATGCGAACGACGTCGGCGCCTTCGTGATCCGCCGCTTCGGCCGGGTATGGCCGCTCCACATGGCCCTGGTCCTCGCCTTCTTCGCAATCGAGGGCGCGGAGATCGTCGCCCGCGGCTACCTGGATACGAAACCGCGCGGCGGAGGCGTGGACGACCTGCCGCTGCTGGCGCTCGGCACGAACACGGCCCTCGTCCATGTCTTCGGCATGCACGACCGGCCCCTGCTGAACTTTCCGAGCTGGTCGATCAGCGCCGAGTTCTGGACCTACGTGCTGTTCGCCGCGGTCTGCTTCTTCCTGCCGTCCCGCTTCCCGGCCGTCGCGACGGCGATGGCCGCCGCCGGCGCGGCGGTGGTCGCCGGCGCCTCGCCGGACGGCATGAACGCGACGTGGGACCTCGGCATCTTCCGCTGCGTCTACGGGTTCTTCCTGGGGGCGATGGTGCACCGCCTGTTCGCCGCCACCGGCGACCGGATCCGGCGGCATGGCGGGCTGCTGAACGCCGCCGAGATCCTCGTCACGCTCGCCGTCGTCACGTTCGTCGCGACGGCCGGCGAGGGGCCGGCGAGCCTCCTGGCGCCGTTCGTCTTCGCCGCGGCCGTCTACGTCTTCGGCTTCGAGGCCGGCGTCCTGTCGCGCGCCATCCGCTGCGCGGCCGTGCGGTCACTGGGCACCCTGTCCTACTCCATCTACATGGTGCACATCCTGGTGCTGACGGTCATCGTCAACGCCGCCAAGGTCTACGCCATGGCCGTTCCCGACGGCTTCGTCCGGGTCGCACCGGAGTACGGGCGCAGGGTGATGCTGATCGGCGAGCCCTGGGCCATGGACCTGGTCTTCGTCCTGTACATCGCCGCCACGGTCGCCGTCGCGGCCGTGACCTACCGGCTGATCGAGGTGCCCGGGCGGCGCTTCTTCAACGGCTTGGCGTCGGGCGCCGGATCGCTCCGGGCCGGCGCGCGGCTCTGTGCCTTCCCGCCGCAAGGACTGCTGGGCGCCGAGGACCGGCCCACGAACGGAGGAAAAGCCTGATGAGCACGATCCTGCCGAAGCCCGGCGCGCTCCTGGCGCGCAGTCCCCTCGCCGCCGTGCTGGTCGCGTTCCTGCTGCTCCTGCTTCCCTCCGCCTTCAACGGCGCGCCGATCCTGTTCTTCGATACGCGCGGCTACTACAACGCCGGCAAGGCGGTGTTCCGGGAACTCGCCGAGTTGCCCGTCGTCGGCAACCTGATCGCGCTGGCCGAGGCGGACCGGCCGCAGGCCGCCGCGCCGGCACCGGCGGCGCAGCCCCAGGCCGAGCAGCAGCGGGACGAGATCATCTTCGCCCGCTCGCCCTATTACGGCGTCATGATCTACGCGCTCGGGAGCGTCGGGTCGCCATGGCTGCCCGCCATCGCCCAGCTCGCCGTGGTGACGTACATGATCTGGCTGCTCAGCTCGATCATCGACGACGTACGCCGGCGCGCCCTGTTCATCGCCGGGGCGGGGGCGATCCTGCTCGCCACGCCGGCCCCGCTCTTCGCCTCCTACATGATGCCGGACGTCTTCGCCGGGGTGACGGCGCTGGCCGTGCTGGTGCCGTTCCTGTTGCGCGACCGGCTGTCCCGCCGCGACCGGGCGGCCGTCTTCGCCATCCTCGTCTTCTCGCTGGTGGCGCACACCACGCACCTCCTGCTGGCGGCCGTCTCGCTGGCGGCGATGCTCGCGTACGGCTGGCTGCGGGTGACGTTCCGCGAGGCGCTGAGGCGGTGCGCCTTCCTTGGCGGCGCCATCGCCGCGGCGCTCGGGCTCCACGCCGTCTTCGTGGCCGGCGCCATCCTCGCCTACGGCATGGTTCCCTCGAACCCGCCGTTCCTGCTCGCCCGGATGCTGGACGACGGCAGCGCGCTGCGCTGGCTGCGCGAGGAATGCGCCGACGGCCGGCGCTTCGTCCTGTGCCGCTACCTGAACCGCTTCCCGATGGACAACGACGTCTTCCTCTGGGCGCGGGACGCCCGCGGCGTCTTCTACGCGGTGCCGCCCCAGGTGCGCGACCGGATCATCGAGGAGCAGGGGGAGATCATCGGCAGCACCCTCGCCGAGTACCCGGAGATGCAGCTCGCCGCCTCCCTGGGGAATTTCGCCTCCCAGGTGCTCACCTTCCACATGAACGAGTTCAGCACGGCGGAGCGCCTGCACCGGTTGGTGCCCAGATACGCCCCGGACTGGGCGGACGACTTCTCCGAGACGCTGCTGGCGCGCGGGGAATTCCCGCTGCGGGCCCTGTCGCTGGTCGTCTACGTCTCCGTCGCTGCCAGCCTGGTGGGCTCCGGCATGGTGCTGTTCGCCCTGGCCTCGGGCGACCGGCGGCCGAACGCCGGGCACGCCCGCCGGACCGCGACGGCCGTCGTCTTCGTGCTGGGCTTCATCGTGGCGAACGCCGCCATCTGCGGCATCCTGTCGGGGCCGCACGCCCGCTATCAGGCGCGTGTCGTCTGGATCCTGCCGCTGATCGCGTGGCTGGCGCTGTTCGTGCACTGGGACAGCGTCGCCGCGGTCTGGCGCGGCTGGCAGCGGCCGTGGGCGCCGCCGGGACGCCCGCAGGCGGCCGGCGCGCCGCGTGTCCGTGCCGCCGCGCTCCCGGAAGCGCCCGCGGCGACCCGCGTGGCCGTCTGCATCGTCTCCTACAACCGGCCGGAGGGGGTGCGCGCGCTGCTCGCCGCGCTGGAACACCTTGCGTTCGCGGCGATACCGCCCGCGGTGACCGTGGCCGTCGTCGACAACGCCCCCGACCGGCCGCTGGAGCCGATGATTGCCGCGCTGCGCGACCGCTACCGATGGCCGCTGCTGTACGGGTGGGAGCCGGTCCAGGGCGTGTCAGCGGCGCGCAACCGGGCGCTGCGCCTCGCGCCGGCGGACAGCGACTTCGTCGCCTTCATCGACGACGACGAGACGCCGGAGCCGCAGTGGCTGGACGAACTGATCGCCGTCAGCCGGCGCTTCGACGCCGCGATGGTCATGGGGACGGTGCGGCCGGCGTTCGAGGGACCGCCGTCCGCGTGGATGGTCGAGAGGCGCTTCTTCCAGGTGGGCCCGCGCGCCGACGGCAGCGCCACCAGGTGGGTGTCGTCGGGGAACTGCCTGTTCCGGCTGGACATGGTGCGCGCGCTCGGCCTGTCGTTCGACATGCGCTTCAACCGGCGCGGCGGCGAGGACGAGGATTTCTTCGGCCGCGCCATCCGCGCCGGGTACCGCTCGGTCACGGCGAGCCGGGCGGTCACCTGGGAGCGCATCCCCGACCGCCGCATGACGCTCGGCTGGCTGCTGCGGCGGCACTTCCGCATGGGCAACACGCTCGCCCTCATCGACCGCTACCGCCGTCCGGCGCCGGTCCGGGCGGTGCGTGCCGTCAAGGGCTTCGGGCGGATCGCACTGGGAACGCTGCAGCTCCTCGGCTCGCCGCTCACCGGGCGCGCGGCGGCCGTCTCGGGCCTGTGCAACGTCTGCTGGGGCGCCGGCGCCCTGGTCGGCTTGGTGAACCCGTCGCACGACGGTTCCGTTGCCGGTTGACGGCATAGCCGATCAACGCAACCGGTTCCCGTCGGATCCTCGCCGCGCTTCCACGGCGAGGGTTACCGAAAGGATCCGGGCCGCGGTTCACCGGCGCGGCACACGCCAACCCGACAACGCCGTCCACCATCAGATCGCCAGACGCGGTTCGCCGATCCCCTGTGCGCCGGGGCGGAACATCAGGACGCGGCCGCCGTGGGGATCATCCGCGAGGTCGTCCGGGCCACGGCTGAGCGATGTGACGAGCATCGTCTGCATATCGTCGCCGCCGAAGGAACACATGGTGGGCTTGCGCATCGGCACCTCGATCCGGCGGTCGAGGTCCCCCTTGGGCGTGAAACGCTTGATGCAACCTTCGTCCAGGCAGCAGATCCAGTAGCAGCCGTCCACATCGACCGCCGCGCCGTCCGGCCGCCCCGCCATGCCGCGCATATCGACGAACACCCGCTTGTTGTGCGGGACGCCGCTGTCGGGGTCGTAGTCGTAGGCCCACAGCATGCGGACGTCGCGGTGCGAGTCGGAGGCGTAGAAGACCTTGCCGTCCGGGCTGAAGGCCGAACCGTTGGGAATCACGAAGCCATTCAGCTCGGTTTCGGTCAGGCCGTCGGCGCGGGTGTAGCGATACCAGCGTCCCGCCGGGTCGGCGAGGCCGATGTCCATCACCATGGTCGAGACCCAGAGCCGCCCCTGACGGTCGCACCGACCGTCGTTGAACCGCATTCCCGCCTTCGGATGGGTCACGGTGGCGATGCGGGTCGCCCTGGCGACCGGGCTGTCGGGCGGCAGATCGACGTCGAAGATCCCGGTTTCGCAACTGCACACCGGCCCGCCGTCGGGGCGCAGCACCATGCTCCCGATCAACTCCTCCATCCGCCAAGTCCGGAGGGTGCCGCTGGATGGGTCCAGTCGATGGATGCTGCGCGCCGGGATGTCGATCCAGGTCCAGCAGCGGGTGTTGGGATCCCAGACCGGGCTCTCGCCGGTCCCATTGCGAACGTCCGGAGCGATGATGGCTTCCGGGCCGATCGTCGTCGTGGTCGTCACTCCGTACCTCCTGCCGATTCTCCGGCGAGTGCGCCCTGGCTTGCCGGGCCCCTGGCGGCCTCAGACTTGGCAGAGCTTTTCTTGAGTTGCCGCAGCAGCGGCAGCAGCAGCGTGCACGCGGCGACGAGAAGCAGAACCGCCGTGATCGGCCGGTTGTAGAGGAAGTCGTAGCTGCCGCTGGACAGCGACAGGGCACGGCGGAAGTTGGCCTCCGCCATCGGTCCCATGATCAGCGCCAACACCACCGGCGAGGCGGGGAAGTCCCACTTCTGCATGAAGTAGCCGATGACGCCGGCGGCCAGCATGATGCCGATGTCGAACATGCTGTTGTTGATGGCGTAGGTGCCGACGATGCACAGCGCGAGAATGACCGGCGTGAGCACCGATTTCGGCATTTGCAGGATGCGGCCCATCATGCGCATCGATCCGAGGCCGATCACCAGCATGAGCACGTAGCAGACCAGCATGCCGGCGAACAGCGTGAACACCAGATCGGCGTGCTCGCGGAACAGCAACGGTCCGGGCTGGAGGCCCTGCAGGGTGAGCGCACCCAGCATGACCGCGGTGACCGCGTCGCCGGGGATGCCCAGCGTCAGCATGGTCAGTAGCGCGCCGCCGGTGCAGCCGTTGGCGCCGGACTCGCAGGCGGCCACCGCGGCCAGCTCGCCCTTGCCGTAGTTCTCGGGCGTCTTGCTGAAGCGCTTGGCCTCGTTGTAGGCGACGAAGGCGGCGATGTCGGCGCCCGCGCCGGGGATCATACCGATGATGATGCCGAGGACCGACGAGCGCCCCACCGTGCCCAGCATGCGGCGGTAGGTGGCCCAGGGCGGGATGATGCGGCTGAGCATCGCGGCGGCACCGCTGCGGAACGCCGGGTCTTCCATCGCCTTGAAGGCTTCGGCGGCGGCGAACAGGCCGATCATCACCGGGATGAAGGGCACGCTGAACAGCTCGGTGTAGCCGCCCGTGTAGCGCGGGAAGCCGGCCATCGGGTCCAGGCCGACGGTGGCGATCAGCAGCCCGAGGAAGCCGGCGATCAGCCCCTTGACCACCGACTTGCCGGAGATGCTGGCGATGATGCTGAGACCGAAGACGGCGAGCGCGAAGGACTCCGACGCGCTGAACTCCAGCGCGAAGCTGGCCAGCACCGGGGCCAGGAAGATCAGCACGAACACGCTGATGGTGCCGCCCAGGAAGGAGGAGAAGGTCGCCGTGCCCAGCGCGATGCCGGCCTGGCCCTTCTTGGTCAGTTCGAAGCCGTCCATGGCCGTGGCGGCCGCGGCGGGCGTGCCGGGGATCTTCAGCAGGATGGCCGTGATCGAACCGCCGTAGATGCCGCCGAAGAACACGCCGCAGATCATCAGCAGGCCGGACAGCGGGTCCATGCCGAAGGTGAAGGGCAGCAGGATGGCGACGCCCATGGTCGCGGTCAGGCCGGGCAGGGCGCCGATGACGATGCCGAGCGCCACGCCCACCACCGAGAGGAGCAACGCGAAGGGCTGCGACAGAAGTGTCTGGAAGCCCTGGAGAAGCATGTCGAGTTCGTACATGTCGTCTCTCCGGAAGGAGAAGGAGCGCGGCTATTCGAAGAGGCTGCCCACGGGCAGCGGCACCTGAAGGCCGGTCGAGAAGGTGACGTAGATGATGGCGGTGGCGGCCACCGCGATGAGCGGGTTCAGCAGCCTGCTGCGCTGGCCCATCAGCCACATCACGCTGGACAGATAGAGCGTGGTGGCGATGGCATAGCCGACGTAAGCCATGCCGATGAGGCAGAGCGTCGTCATTCCGATGCCCAGCGCGACGTTCACGCGGCTGGCCAAACGCCCGGCGCGGTCGCCCGCGGACTCGGGCGCGGATGCGGCGGCTCCCTTGCGCAGCGTGTTCACGATCAGGATGCCGCACAGCACGATCAGCGCGACCGAGTAGATGATCGGGAATCGAGCCGGGCCGACGTCGGTGGCCAGCGCGGTGGAGGGGAAGTCGCTCGTTGCTGTGATCGCTGCGATCGCGACGGCGATCACGATGACGGCGATGATCAGGTTGGCAAGGCGGTCCAGGCGGCTCATCCCGGCGGTGCCGCTGCCTTGGGTCGGAGCGTGGCTCATCGTGGTGTCTCCTGGTGGGCCGTCTTCCGCGGCGGTTTCCCGCCGCGGAAGACGGCACCCGGCCTGTGCGGCCGTGCTACTTGGCGATGCCGACCTTGGTCATCAGGTCCTTGAAGAAGGCGTTGTCCTTCTCCATGACGGTGCGGAACGCGGGGCCGTCGGCGTAGGCGTGCGTCAGGTTCATCTTGGCCAGCGACTCACGGAAGGCCTGCTCGTCGGCGGTGTTCTTCGCCGCCGCGCGCAGCGTGTCGACGATGGCCTGCGGCGTCTTCTTCGGCACGACGATGCCGCGCCACGTGTAGATCGACAGGTCGATGTTCTTTTCCTTGAGCGTGGGCACGTCCGGGAAGTTGGCGGCGCGCGTGTCGGCCATCACGGCCAGGATGCGCAGCTTGCCGGCGGAGACGTGGTTGACCACTTCGGCCGGGCTCACGGTGACCGCCTCGATGTGCTTGCCGAGCAGGGCCGTCACCGCCGGGTTGGCGCCGTCATAGGGGACGTGGTTGAACTGAACGCCCGCCTTGTCTTCCAGCGCTTCGGCGGCCAGGTGCCAGATCGCGCCGGTGCCGGAGTTGCCGATGCGGATCTTGCCGGCGTTGGCCTTGGCATAGTCCAGGAACTCTTCCACGGTCTTCCAGGGCGCATCGACGTTGACCGTAATGGCGCTGGGTTCGGCGTTCAGGCGGGCGATGGGGGTGAAGTCGTCCACCGAGAAGCGCGCCACGCCCATGTGCGGCAGCATGGTGATCTCCACCGTGCCGACGCCGATCTTGTAGCCGTCGGGCCGCGCCGCCATGATCTCGCTGAGGCCCACCGCACCGGCGCCGCCGGTCTTGTTCACCACGCCGATCGACTGCGGCAGGTGCTTCTTGGCCGCATCGGCGAAGGCGCGGGCCACCAGATCGGTGCCGCCGCCCGGGGCGTACGGAACGATCAGCTCGATCGGCTTGGCCGGGTATTCGGCGGCCGAGGCGCCGGTCGTCAGGAGGCCCACCGAAACGACGGTCGCAGCGACCGCTTTGGAAACGGACAGATAGGACTTCATTGGGGTCTTCCTTCGTAAACCCATCTCTTGTCGGGGGCGTTGGCCCTCGGGGATGGCTCTTCAAGTTTTGCGGGAGGCCGCGGGCGTGGGGCGGTTCTCGGGACCGCACCACGCCCGCGGAGGTACCGTGGAAGCGCCGGGCATCAGGATCGATGCCGGTCCTTCCAGGCGGTGGCGAAGCGCGCGGCCCGTTCGGCGACCTGATCCGGTCGCATGCCCGGAGCGTACAGCGCTGAGCCGAGGCCGAAGCCGGCGACGCCGGCGTCGAGATAGGGGCCCATGGTGTCGGGCGTGACCCCGCCGACCGGCAGAAGGCGGGTTTCGCGCGGCAGCACCGCGCGCATCGCCTTGACGATCACGGGCGTGATCAGCTCGGCCGGGAACAGCTTCAGGGCGTCGGCGCCCGCCCGCAGGGCAGCGAAGGCCTCGGTGGGCGTCGCGACGCCGGGCAGGCAGATCATGCCCTGCTGCTTCGCGGTACGGATCACCTCGGTGTCCGCGTGCGGCATGACCACGAGGTCGGCGCCGAGCGCGCCCAGCCGTTTCGCCTGCTCGATCCCGGTGACGGTCCCGGCGCCGACCAGCGCGTCCGCCGGCAGCAGGCGGCGGATCGTCGCGATGCTGTCGAAGGGATCGGGCGAGTTCAGCGGCACTTCGATGAGGCGGAAGCCGGCGTCGTACAGCACCCGCGCGATGCCCTCCGCCTCATCCGGCTTCAAGCCGCGCAGAATGGCGACAAGCGGCAGCGACGCCAGTGCGCTTTCCAGGCGCGATGCGCGATCGGTGTCAGCCATGAACGGTCTCCTTCGCCGGAACGATCAGCCCTGCCGCGGCAGCGAACTGGAAAAGCCCGCGCGGTGCGGTGTTGCCGATCTGCGCCGCCGGTTTGATGCCCAGAATCCCGAGGGCCTGCCCATAGCGCCGGCACAGCGCGCCCTCGCCGACCAGCAGCAGCGGCGTGTCGCCGTCGAGCGCTTCCCGCATCCGGGCGGAGCCGGAAACCAACTCGTGACCGATGAGCAAGCCGGAGAGATAGTCCTTCAGCGCCTCCGGCGGCAGGCGGCGCAGGAGGCCGAGGGTGCGGGTGGCGAACAACTGGTGCGGCAGGTCGCCGGGCAGGCTGTCGCGCGCCGCCTGGACGCCGGACACGAAGGCCGCGGCGGCGGCCGCGCTGTCCGCCGGGGCGCCGTCCGGCATCAGTCGGCCGAGGATCGAATGCTTGCACAGGACGGCGAAGAGTTCGCCGGTCATGTAGGTCGCGAAGCCGACGATCCGGCCATCCTTGATCCGCACCCATTTGGAATGCGTGCCGGGCATGGCCATGCAGGCTTGGCTGGCCCAGGCCGGATGCTCGGCAAGAGCCCCGGCGATCTGGATCTCCTCGCCGCGGATCACGTCCGGGGCGCCGTCGGCCGGCGCGAACACCACGCCCGGTGCAATCAGGATCCGGATGCCCAGAGCGCTGTCCACCGAGGCCGCGTGGGAAGCGAGGCTCTGTGTGTCGGCCGGGCAGGTGACGTAGGGGGCTTCCTTCCAGCCCTGGGCGCTGCCGACCATGCCGCCGGCCACCACCGGCAGGCCCGGCCAGCGACCGAGCCAATCGCCGCACAGTTCGGCGAACGCGCGCTCGAAACCCGCGATGCCGGCGACCGGCAGGTTCTGGATTCCGTGAGCGCTCGCGCGCTGATCGACGATCGTGCCGGAGGCATCCATTAGAAAGGCACGCAGACTCGACGTGCCCCAATCGAGCGCGAGGAGCGCCGGCCGAACGGCCGGCGTATCCTCCGCGGGGGTCGTTACCGTGTCCATCCCAACTCCTTGGAGATCGCGTGGGCGGTGGCGCGGACGATCGGCCCCAGTTCCGCCATACGCTCGTCGGACATGTATTGGCTGGCGCTCGCCACGCTGACGGCCGCCACCACCTTGTTGCTGATGTCGCGCACCGGCGCTCCAACACAGCGGACGCCGATCTCGTTCTCCTCGAGGTCGAACACCCAGTCCCGCCGGAGTGACTCGGTCATCTGCTTTTCGTATTTCGGCCAGGGGATCGGCCGCAGCCCTTCGCGGCCCTCCGGCCCGGCGTTCCTCGATTTCTTGTAGAGGTCCTGCCAGCGCGAGGGCGGCACTCCGAGCATGAGCGCCTTGCCCACGCCGGTGGAGGCCAGCGGCATCCGCTGCCCGACGCGCGAGCGCATCTCGAGGCCCCGCGTGCTGGAGATCTTGTCGAGGTAGAAGACGTCGTCCCCGTCGATGACGCCGAGATGGACGGTGTCGCCGGTGTATTGCGCCAGCGCCTCGATGTGCGGGCGGGCCAGGGCGATCAGCGGGCGCTGCTCCAGCGCCTTCATGCCCAACTGGATCAGCTTCGGCCCGAGGAGATAGCCCTTGTAGGGCACGTGGTGCAGGTAGCCTTCCGCCACCAGGCTGCTCAGCATGCGATGGACGGTGGCGCGCGGCGTGTTCAGCCGCGTGGCGATGGCCTTGACCTCGGTCGTACCCGCCGCGACGCATTCGAGCAACGCGAGGCCGCGGAGCAGAGTCTGCGTGCCGGCTCCCAGCCGCTTCTCCGTCGCGCCCTGATCATCTCCGTCAACGGCTTCGAACATGGTGCTGCTCCTGAGAGGGATGGCGCCGCTGGTCACGAAGGCCGGTGCCGTCCTGCCGACGACATTAGGCTCCGCCCGGCTGCATGTCAAATACAAGGTTGTCAATTTATATAGTGAGACATTCCACCGCACCGAGGATTGGCTCAAGCATAGCCGCACGGCTTGACCAAACCCCCGCACTCGAATAGCATCGCCTCACGTTATGGCGGTGTGTGTCATTATTTGAGACACTGCCGAGGTTCAACAGGACTCCCCAGAGCCCGCGCGGCTCCGCACCAGACGCCGATGAAAGCCGTGGCGGTGTGTGGATCCGTCGCAACGATCACAGGAAAGAAAACCGCGATGTTTGACGATCTGAAGGGCAAGCGCGTTCTGATCACCGGTTCCAGCCAGGGCATCGGGCTTGCGACCGCCGAGGCGTTTGCCCGCACCGGCGCCCGCGTCGGGCTGAACAGCCTGACAGCCCCCGCAGACCTGGATGCGACGCTTGCCCGCCTGAACGACCTCGGCGGCGAGGTCGCCTTCTTTCCGGCCGACGTGACGTCCAGCGCGGAGTGCGCCCGCCTGGTGCAGGCCTTCGTCGAGCGATTCGGCGGCATCGACGTGCTGATCAACAACGCGGGCGGCCTGGTCGGGCGCAAGCCGCTGGAGGAGATCGACGACGCCTTCTTCGATGCGGTGACCAACCTGAACGCGCGCTCGGCCCTGATGGTCACGAAGTATGCCCTGCCGCACCTGAAGGCCTCGGCGGAGCAGAGCGGCACCACCGCCTCGGTGATCTCGGTCGGCTCGTTCGCCGGCTACGCCGGCGGCGGTCCGGGCGCCGGCCTGTATGGCGCCGCCAAGGCCTGGGTGCACAACATCCAGAAGAACTGGGTGACCTTCCACACCAAGGACGGCATCCGCTTCAACACCGTGTCGCCCGGCACCTTCGACACCGCGTTCCACGCCGACAAGGACGCGGAGACCAGGGCCCGCATCTCCGCCGGCATCCCGATGGGCCGCTTCGGCCGTGCGGAGGAGCTTGCGCCGTCCTTCCTGTTCCTCGCCTCGCACGCGTGCAGCGGCTACATCACCGGGCAGATCCTCGACGTCAACGGCGGGCAATACATGCCGTAACCCGCATTCGGGTGAGCCGGCCAGCCCGGCTCACCTCCAGACGGCGGCAGGGGCATCGAATCGTCGCGCGGCGGAACCGCACCACGCCCCATCGCATCCGAAACCACTGCTGACCGCCGCGCGTCCAGGAGTCCATGCGATGAAGGCTTTCTTCTGGATCTTGGGTTTTTCCATTGTCCCATGCTCCGCGGCCTTCGCCGATGCGAGCGGGCATTTCGCCTATTCGACCGGCTGGTCCGCGCAGCTTGTCGTAGCCCTCTGCCTCGTTGCCTTGTTCGGTATCCTCATCGTCGAGGCCTGCCACAAGACGCTGGCCGCAGCGGCGATCGTCGGGACGATGCTCCTCATCTCGGCGGCGACGCCCCTGAAGATCATGGACTTCGAGGCCGCTGTCAGGGCGGTCGATTGGAACGTCATCTTCCTGCTCGGCAGCATGATGGCCATCGTCTCCGCCCTCGTCGAGACCCGCGTCTTCGACTGGCTGAATGTCCGGATGGTGCGCTGGGCCAAAGGGCGCCCGGGCGTACTCGCCAACATCGTCATGGCCGGCACCGGGCTGCTTTCCGCCTTCGCCGACAACGTCACCACCGTGCTGTTCATGGCCCCGGTCGTCTCCAAGGCCGCGAAGAGCCTGCGCCTGTCGGTCTGGGCACTGGCCATGCCGATGATCATGGCCGCCAACATCGGCGGGACCGCCACCCTGATCGGCGATCCACCGAACGTCATCATCGGCGTGGCCAGCGGACTGGCCTTCATGGACTTCATCTGCTTCCTGGCCGTGCCGGTCATCTTCATGATGATCGCGCTCTGCGCGCTCTCCGCCCTGTGGTACCGGCGCGACCTCGCCGGCGCGCATGCCGCCGAGACGGAACTCGAGGAGGTGGAGCTGCGCGATCCCACGGTGCTGGCCTGGACGCTGGGCGTGGTCGGGCTGACTTTCCTCGGCTTCTTCACGCACAGCCTGACCCACCTGCCGGTCGGCGTCATCGCCTTTGCCGGAGCGGCGTTGGCCATGTCGGGGCGGCACGCCATCCTGCGTCGGCAGATCGGCGCCAAAAAAGCCGAACACGTGTTCACCCATTCCTTCGAGCGCGGAATCGAGTGGCTGACGCTGGGGTTCTTCATATTCCTGTTCATGGCCATCAGCGCCGCCGAGCACACCGGGCTGATCGCCAACGCCGCCGCCCGGCTGCAGGACCTGGTGGAGTCGGTTTCGGTCGGCTTCAGCCTGGGGCTTCAGGCGAAGCTGCTGACGGCGGCGCTGCTGATCCTGCTGTTCAGCGCCGTCGCCTCGGCGGTGGTGGACAACATCCCCTACACGATCGCGGCGGTGGCGATCGTGCGGGTTCTGGTGGCGAGCTTTTCGGCGGAGCTGGAGGCGACCGGGATGGGAGCGGCGGAGACCAGCCTGGCGACCAACGTGCTGTGGTGGTCCCTGGCGCTCGGGGCATGCCTGGGAGGCAACGGAACACTGATCGGGGCGAGCGCCAACGTGACGACGGTGGGGCTTCTGGAGAGGGACGGACACCACATGCCGTTCGTCGGATTCCTGAAGTTCGGCGCGCCGGTGACGGCGATGACGGTGCTGATCTCGGCGGTGTACCTGAGCTGCTACGTGTACGCTGGGGCGGTCGAGACGAACCTGATCGGCGCCGCCGCTCTGGCGGTTCTTGCCCTCCTGGCCGCGGCGCGGCACTTCATCCGCCGGTCGCTGGCCGGCGCGGCGCTCGTCACCTCCATGCAACACGCCACCGACCGCACAAGGTCATTGTAGAGCGTCACCATCACCAGATGGCCGGCTTCGATCTGCGGTCCGCCGAATGCCGGCGCCGGATCCCATTCCACGGTCAACGTACCAAGGCAGGCATGACCGCACCGTCCTCCAGGGCGAACAGGAGCCGATGATGCTGGAGCTCAGCACCAGCGAGCGCGACGTCCTCGCCGGACTGATGAACATGGGGGTCGGGCGGGCCGCCGCGTCGTTCAGCGCGATGATCGGCGAAGAGGTGCTCCTGTCCGTCCCGTCTGTGGACATTCTGTCGCGTGACGCGGCGGCCCGCCTCCTTTCGGAACTCACGAGCGGCCGCGCCACAGGCATCTCCCAGCACGTCGGCGGCGCTCTGGTCGACCTCGCCGCCCTGGTGCTCCCGCAAGCCAAGAGCCTTCAGATCGTCCAGGCCGTGCTGCGCCATTCCCGCTCCGCCGGTGAGTTCGCCGAACTGGCGCAGGAGACGCTGCTGGAGATCGGCACCATCATCCTGAACGCCTGCCTCGGCACCATCAGCGATTACGCGGGCGCGGAGATCAGGTCGTCATTGCCCACGCTGACGAACCACCCGGCACGGGACCTGTTCGTCTGCTCCGAAGCCGGCCATGAGGCGGATACGTTGTTCCTGCACATCCGCTTTCAGGTCAGGACCGACGACATCAGCGGCTATCTCGTGTTCGTCATGGACATGGTCGGCGTGGAGCGCGTCCAGTCACACGTTCACGCATGCCTGGAGTCTTTGGCCAGGGGGCGGTGATGATTCATGAATAGTATTACCTCCGATGCGCCAAGCAGTCGGTGTCGTGGATCAATGAACCAGCCGGCGTTTCAACGGACACTGATCTCCAACAAAGATGCTGCCCAAAGCAATCGGTGCGGCAGGAACTCCCAAAGGGCAGGTCTCGGCTCTGCTTCGAATGCCTGAACTGCCTGTGGGCGCCAGTCCGCTCCTGTCCTTTGGCGGTGTCGGGAGGAGGATCGATGTTCAAGAAAATCCTGGTGCCGCTTCTGGATGGCGCCTTCGATCCCGTCGCGCTCAAGGCAGCGCTGTCCATGGCGTGCCGATACAACGCCCACGTCGCCGCCTTCCATCTCGGGGAAGACCCATCGTCGGCGTCGGACGGGGCGGCCTCCCGGATGGCCCGCAGCCGATTCGTGGCCGCCGCGACGGCATTCGGTGTTCCCATCGAGGACGGCCGGGATGTTCCGACAGCCGCGTCGGCGTCCTGGCACGACGCTTCCCTCAGCTTCCCCGCGGAGATCGGCCTGGCGGTCCGGAGCGCGGACCTGGTGGTGTTCTCGGCCGACACCATCGACCCGCATTCCCTGCTTGGCAGTATCCTGCAATCGACCCTGCTCGACTCCGGACACCCCGTCCTGCTTGTGCCCGGGCGGTGCACGACGCCATTCGGCCGTCGCGTGGCGGTGGCCTGGAACGGTGACCCGGAGGCCCGGCACGCGACGGACGGTGGCCTTCCGCTGCTGCAACGTGCCGACGCCATCGTCGTTCTGTGCGACCCAGTGGTTTCGAAGGATCCGGCATCCATGCGGCGGCTTCAGGATTTCCTGGCATCGCACCGCCTCGATGCCGAGATCGTCACGCTGGGCTCCCGAAATCGCGGGACGGCTCAAGCGCTCGTTGATCGGGCAAAGCAACTGAAGGCCGACATCCTCGTCATGGGGGCTCACCCGGTTCCCCATCGGGCGTCCCACGGCAACGCGCTTCGGGGAACCGTCACCCGGAACGTCATCGACCATGTGGAAATACCGATACTCATGGCCTCGTGACGGGGTGCGGCGGACCAATCGCCCATCGGGACAAGAGCCACGGAACGGGTGCTGCCATGATCACCATCGAAGACTGCATCGGCCTGAGCGGGCTGACGGAAGACGAGATCGACGCGATCGCCGTCCATGAGCATCTGCCGGAGATTGTCGCCGCAGAACTGGGCCACTACCTGGTCGCGACCAGGGCCGGGCAAAGCGAGATCCGGCGCATGATCGAGGACGACATCGTGGAGGCGGTAGCGCACGGGCGCCTTGAACGCGCCGCGGTGCTGAAGATCGCGTTGCGCCACTTCCGGCAGGAGCACGCACCGATCCGCAGCGTGAGACCGTGAGCGGCCCGGGTTTCGGGAGGCGTGTCGCGCAAGGGAGGCAGAGATGATCCGGCGTCTGTTCGTGACGGGACTGTTGGTGGCGGCCGGCGCCGGCGCGTTGGCGGCCACGGATGGTCCGGGCAGCCCCGCTTCCGGCCGACGGCTTGCCGTCGAGTTGTGCCGCGAATGCCACGTCGTCTCGCCCGACCAGGACCGCAGCGGCAAGGAGCCGGGACCCGATCTCACCCAGCGCGTGCGCAATCCGGCGATCACGGAACTGGCATTGCGGAGTTACCTGCAGACATCGCATCCGGTCATGCCGAACATCATGCTGAGCCAGGAACAGGCCGACGACCTCATTGCCTACCTGCTCACCTTCAAGCGGGGTCCGCGATGATCGGGCGTCGGGGTGCCACGTTGGTGCTCCCGCCGTGATCCCCGAGCCGTTCGGCCTGCCGGTTTCCTCGCCGGGGCCGCCCCTTCGACGCGTACCGTCACGGGTGCCCGGCCGCCGGGCGTCAGCACTCGCCGACGCCCATCACTTCGTTTCCGGACGTCATTACCGGGCTCCGGACCGGACAGGCAAGGTTGATGCGCGGGTTGCTTTAACCGGCGCAGCGCAGGCACTCACGGACACGGCGCGTGTTGACGTTCCAAGTGAGATCCGGGAGGGACCGATGCGCGAGCGCAAGGGGGCGCGCCCGAGCGCCATCACCGCGGACACGCCGCCATGAGCATCCTGGCACGCCTGCTCCTGCTCGTGCTGCTGGCGGTTGCACCGATCTCCGCCGTCGAGGTCTGGAACCAGCTCGACCTGCGCCGCAGCCGGGAGGCGGAACTCCACAGCTCCTCCCTCCATCTTCTCGGGATGCTCGGCGGCGAACAGCAGCGCCTGGTCGAGGGGGTGAAGCAGTTGCTGTCGCTGCTCGCCGAGACGCGCGCCGCGCGCGAACTCGACGCGGAGCAGTGCCAGGACCTGCTCGAGCGGACGGGTAGGCGGATCCCGGGCTATCTGACGGTCAACCTCACGGGCACGGATGGCGTCATCCTGTGCTCCACGGAAAAGGCACTGCCCGGCATCTCCATCGCCGACCGCACGCACGTGCGCGCGGTGCTGGAGGGCGGTGGCTTCACCGTCGGCTCGTTCATCCGCCGGCGGCCGAGCGGGACGCCGGCGATGCCGTTCGGGTTGCCGATCATACGCGACGACGGCTCCATGGTGGGCGTGGTCACGGCGCTGATCGATCTTGGCTGGCTGACGAACTACCTCGCCGACCATCCGCTCCCGCCCAACGCCTCCATGCTCGTGGCCGACCACGAAGGGGTCGTGCTGGCCCGGGTGCCGGAGTTGCCCGGCGTCGTCGGCACCGTCCTGCCGGACCGCTTCCGCGCGCTGCTCGAAGCCGACAGCATCGGCACCGCCGAACTGCTCGGCATCGACGGGCAGGAACGGGTGTTTGCCTACGTGCCGCTCGCCGCCGGTGTCCGGCACATCTTCGTCGCCATCGGCACCGACCGCGACGCGGCCATGGCCGGCATCGACGCGATGCTGCGGCGTTCCCTGCTGTGGACCGTGGCCGTGCTCCTGCTGAGTGTCCTGGCGGCCTTCCTGCTCGCCCGGCGCTATCTCCAGCGCCCGGTGGAGGCTCTGGTCGCGGTGACCCGGCGCTGGCGTTCGGGGGACCTCTCGGCCCGCGCCGGATTGGCGGATAATGGCTCCGAGCTGAGCCTTCTGGGCCAGGCGTTCGACCGCATGGCCGAGGACCTCGAGGCGCGGACCCGCGCCCACGCGGAGGCCACGACCGCCCTGCAGGCCAGCGACGCCCGCCACCGCGCCATCGTCGAGACCGCGGTGGACGCCATGGTCGTCATCGACGAACGCGGCGTGGTCCAGTCCTACAACCCGGCCGCCGAGCGCATCTTCGGGTACGCCGAGGCCGAGGTGGTCGGGCGCAACGTCGCCATGCTCATGCCTGAGCCCTATCGTGCGGAGCACGACGGTTACCTCGCGGCTTATCAGCGTACCGGCGTTCACAAGATCATTGGGATCGGCCGGGAAGTCGAGGGACGCCGCAAGGACGGCTCCACGTTCCCGTTGGAGCTTGCCATCGCCGAGTGGCGTGTCGGCGACCAGCGCTTCTTCACCGGGATCATGCGCGACATCACGAACCGCCGGGAGGCGGACGAGGCGTTGCGGGCGGGCGAGGAGCGCTTCCGTGCGCTGGTCGAGCACGCGCCGCAGAAGATGTGGGTGAACCGGCCGGACGGCACCCTGGAATTCGTCAACGCGGCCTTCCGGGCGTACACCGGCCGTGAGACGGACGAGGCCACGCGGATGCAGGACCTTCACCCCGACGACCGCGAGCGCATCCAGACGGCGCGCGCCCGCGCCATCGCCGCCGGTGAACCGCATGAGTACGAATTGCGTTTGCGGCGGGCCGACGGAGCGTACCGGTGGCATCTCAGCCGCACTCACCCCATTCGCCAGGGAGGCCGCATCGTCGCGTGGTTCGGCGGCGCCATGGACATCGATGACATCCGACGCGCGCGGGAAGCGGCGGAGGAGGCCGACCGCTCGAAGAGCCGCTTTCTCGCGGCGGCCAGCCATGACCTGCGCCAGCCCCTGCAGTCGATCCTGCTGTTCGCCGAGGCGCTGCGGCCGCATGTGGCGGACGCGGTCGGCCAGGAGCGGCTGGACCGGTTGCAGCACGGCCTCGACGTTCTGAAGGACCTGCTCGACGGTCTGCTCGACATTTCCCGGCTGGATGCCGGCATCGTGGCGCCGCAGCATGAGGAGTTCCCCGTGTGGGAGGTGCTCGGCCCCCTGGAGGGAGCCTATGGGCCGATCGCCCGGGGCAAGGGTTTGGAGTGGCAGGTCGTGCCGTGCGGCGCCAGGGTTCGCAGCGACCGCGTCCTGCTCGGCCGCATGCTGCGCAACCTGATCGAGAACGCCATCCGCTACACCGAACGCGGGCGGGTCCTGGTGGATTGCGCCGTCCACGGGGAACGCCTGCTCGTCGAGGTCCGCGACACCGGCCGTGGCATTCCCTCGGACCAGCTCGGCCGCATCTTCGAGGAGTTCCACCAGGTGGGCAATCCCGAGCGCGACCGGGCCCAAGGGCTGGGGCTGGGGCTGGCCATCGTGCGCCGGCTGTCGGGCCTCCTCGACCATCCTGTGGACGTGCGCTCCCGTCCCGGTGGCGGATCGCTGTTCAGCATCGCCATGCCCCTCGCCGCCGAAGCGGCCGAAGCGGAACGGATTCCGGCCAGATCCGCATCACTCCATGAGGCGGGCCGGAAGTTCGCGATGGTGGTGGACGATGATGCGATCGTCCTGATGGGGCTTGCGGCGATGCTGCGGGAATGGGATTTCGACGTGCTGGCGGCCGCCTCCGCGGACGAGGCGATGAAGCGCCTGGAGGAAGCCGCCCGCCCGCCCGACATCCTGATCGTCGACTACCGCCTGCGCGCCGGGAAGATCGGGACGGAAGCGGTGGTGCGCGTTCGTGAGCGCTACGGACAGGATGTCCCCGGGATCATCGTGACCGGGGAGATCGGGGCCGAGCCGCAGAACGACGCCATCGCCCTTGGTCTCGGGCTGATGCACAAGCCGGTGACCCCGCGCATCCTCAAGGCGGCGCTCGCGCGGCACATGCAGGCCGCCGAGTGAGCAGCCTCGGGCTTGGTCGCCGGGATCACCCGCCCCTGGCGGATCAGCGTCGTCAACGCGGGAAACTCCCAGTTCGCGCCCGTTAATGCGATTTCCGCTTCGACGTGCACCTTTCTCAACCGTCATCCCCGCCTGCGCGGGGATGACGGTCATGGGAAGCTCGGACTGATTGGAAAACTGCTTTAACGGCTGAACATCCTGAGCAGAAGCGCCAGTCCTGCGGCGATCGCCATGACCCAGGCGCCCGGCGCGTCCATCGCCCACAGGGTGGCGCCGCTGACGGCGCACCATGCCAGCGGAATGGCGAGGAGTTCCCAGCGGGTACGTTCCGCGGCGACCAGCACGCCCAGCGTGGCGACCACCGTCGGGTCCGGCGCGACCCCGAAGAGTTCCGTCTGCGACCAGGGACGTCCGGTGAGCCGGACGCCCAGAGGCTGGACCAGCAGGGCGAACAGCACGAGGCCGAGGCCGGCCCGGCCGACCCAGCTGCCCCGCGTCCGGAACCCGAGCCGGCCGCCAAGTACGCCGGCCAGGACGAGCAGCAGCGCCTCGGCGGCAAACGCTGCGGCCATGTACACGGCCGCCCAGTTGATCGTTGCGTAGCGTGTGTAGAGGAAGCCCCACGCCACCCAAAGCCAGCACGCGGCGAGGATGGCCGAAACGACGCGGCCCCGCCATGGCCCCCCCGTGCCGAGCAGCGCGGCCACGGCAAGGCCCAGGGCGATCGCCAGCACGTGCCCCGGCCAGATGGCCGCGTTGTAGAGTTCGAAAAGCCGGTGATAGGTGCGCGGCGAGAAGAGCAGGAAATCGGAGAGGGCATAGGTCCACCATTCGGACATCACAGCCCCTCGACGTGGGCGATCATGCGTCGGCGGAAGGCCTCGTCCGGCAGGCGGCCATGGGCGGCCCCCATGTTCTCGCGGACGTGCGCCACGCTGGTCGTCGCCGGGATGGCGCAGGTGACGGCCGGGTGCGATACGATGAACTTGAGGAGGAACTGCGCCCAATTCGCGCAGTCGGCCTCCGCCGCCCAGGCGGGCAACGGGTGCTTCGCGACCTGACGGATAAGGGCGCCTTCGCGGAATGGCCTGTTGGCGATCACCGCGATGCCGCGCTCAAGCGCAAGCGGCAGAATGCGTTCCTCAACCTCGCGATCGAGAACGTTGTAGGTGACCTGGACGAAGTCGAGCGGCCGGCTGGCCATGATGCGCTCGACCTCGCGGTGGCGCCGGCCCTCCGACGTGGTGATGCCGACGTAACGGAGTTGACCAGCTCCCTTCATGGCGAGCAGCGTGTCGAGATGCTCCTCCCAGGACAGGAGGTTGTGCACCTGCAGAAGATCGAAGCGCCGTATCCCCCAGTGGCGGCGGGACCGCTCGATCTGATCCGGGCCGCGCGATCCGGGCGAGACCCAGACCTTGTCGGCCGAGAACAGGCCCGACGGCCTGCCCAGCCTGGCGAGCCCGTAACCGATGACGGCCTGCGACGAGCCGTACATGGGGGAGGAGTCGATCAGCCGGCCACCCGCTTCGAAGAAATGCCGCATGACCTCGGCACATGAGGTCCGGGCCGCCTCGTCGTCGCCGACGTTGAAGGTGATCCAGCTGCCGAGCCCGACAGCCGGCACCGCTTCGCCGCTCGACGGGATGCGCTTGCCGATGGCCGCACCGGACTGGGCGAGGCCGGACGTGGGGCTCAAGGCTGCGGCGGCACCGGCAGCGGCCATGGAACCGATCACGGTCCGGCGGCTCAAGCGTGTGGCGTCCTGCATCGAATGCCCTCCTTCGGCGCGTCGGGGTGGACGAACGCGCGGCTCTTCAGGTGGGGTCCATCCTTCCTCCGCAAACCTCCGGATGTTACACCATCCATAAGAGCCTGAAAGTGTCCCCCGCCATGGCGGCCGACATCACGGATCGGCTGTGGAGCATGGAGGATATCACCCCCGCCATCGATGCGCGGGCGAAGCCGCCGAAGAAGCGCGGGCCGTACAGGAAACGAATGCCCGACCCCGCCAGCTGAAAAGCTTGCGGAAACACCGGCTTTTTTAGAGCCATAGCCTGTGCTTCACGGTCTTGGGTTGAGATTGTGGGCGCAGGCGATGTCGATGTTCCACAACCGGCACGTCTGCCGGCTGGACCCATGGCCGGACTGCCTGATCCGCACCGTCGAGACGCTGAGCCAGCCCGTCCATAGCGCCCTGCGGGGACCGGGCGAGTTCACCGTGCGCGGCGTCCTCAAGCATTACGATCGTGTCGACCGGTTGCGCGAGATCGCCGTGCTGGTCCTGTTCACCTGCGGCCGCCACGATGAGGCGCCCCCGGCCAACGGGCCGAGACGGCCGGCCCTCCGGCGGGCGGGTAGCTCCCCGGCGCGCCGACGCGGCTAACGCACGCTCTCCACCTTCAGGCGGCGCCAGGCGCCCATGCGGGTCTTCCAGCCGATGCTCTGGCCGGCGCGAAGGCCGACCAGGGCCGCGCCCACCGGCGTCATGATGGACAGCCGATAGCGCATCGCGTCCTCCTCCAGGGGCCACACCAGGGTGACGGTGTGGCGCTGTCTGGTGTCGCAGTCCACGAAGGTGACGCGCGAGCCGACGGTGACGGTCGACGGCGGCAAGGCGTCGTCCGGCACCACGCAGGCGCGATCCAGCTCACGCTCCAGGAACTCGGCCAGTTCGGGCAGCCGGTCCCCGGCGGCGACGGCGAGTTCCGACAGCCGCTCCTGGACGGTGTGCGTCAACGTGATGGCGGGCAACGGGCCCTGGCACGGCGTTGTGCTCATGATCCAATCCTGTGGAGGCAAGGAGGGGATGCGCCCTCGAATGCGCGGCGGCTGCGGTTCAGGCTGCGGCGAAGTCTCGCCCACATGCGCCGCCGGACGCCATCCGTATGATTACGGAAAACGCCCCGCCCGCGTTTCCGGCAGAAAATGTATAGCAAATCCAATGGCTTGGGTTTGCTCCGTAATGTTACGGATATTACGGTCCGGGTTTTACCCGAGTACAAGAAACGTCCTATGCCAGAGGAGCGGCAAGCGGAACCTTCCCATGCTTGCGGCCCGCCTTCGGCGCTCCTGACCGAGACGACAAGGGACGAAACGATGGACGATCTGCTTTCGGGGGCACTGAGCCGCCTGGACGAGGCCGCGAAGCACGTGGACGTGGATTCCGAGGTCCTCGAAAAGCTGAAATACCCCAAGGAAACCCTAAGCGTCCGCCTGTCCGTGCGCATGGACGACGGGTCGCGCCGCTCCTTCCCCGCCTGGCGATGCCGCTACGACGACACCCGCGGCCCGACCAAGGGCGGCATCCGCTTCCACCCCAGTTCCAACGTGGAGGAGGTGACCACGCTGGCGTTCTGGATGACCTTCAAGTGCGCGGTGATGAACCTGCCCTACGGCGGCGGCAAGGGGGCGGTGAAGGTCGACCCGCACAGCCTGTCGAAGTCCGAGCTGGAGCGCCTGTCGCGCGCCTACGTGCAGGCCTTCGCCGGCATGATCGGGCCAGACCGCGACATCCCGGCCCCGGACGTCTACACCAACGCCATGATCATGGGGTGGATGGCCGACGAGTACAGCTCCATCGTCCGCCAGCCCAGCCCGGCCGTCATCACCGGCAAGCCGCTGCCGCTCGGCGGCTCGCTGGGCCGCGACGACGCGACGGCGCGCGGCGGCTTCTACCTGCTCAAGCACCTGGAGGCGGACCTGGGCCTGGCCGGCACGCCCAGGCGCGTGGTGGTGCAGGGCTACGGCAACGCCGGCTTCCACATCGCCCGCCTGCTGCACGCCGACGGCTACCGCATCGTCGGGCTGTCGGATTCGCGCGGCGCCATCGTCTGCGAGGACGGGCTGGACCCGCTCGCGGTGCAGGCGGCGAAGGAGCGCGGCGGCTCCGTGACCGCCTACACCGGGGGCGGCGCGCGCGCCGTCACCGACACGGACCTGCTGGGCATGCCCTGCGAGGTGCTGGTCCCCGCGGCCCTGGAGGACCAGATCCACACGGGCAACGCCGGTTGCATCAAGGCCCGCATCGTCCTCGAACTCGCCAACGGCCCGATCACCCCGGACGCCGACCGCATCCTGGAGGCGGCCGGCGTCATCGTCCTGCCCGACATCCTGGCGAATGCCGGCGGCGTGACGGTGTCCTATTTCGAGTGGGTGCAGAACCGCCAGGGCTACTACTGGAACCTGGAGGAGATCCACGACCGCCTCCGCGCGATCATGGAGACCGAGGGCCGCCGGGTGTGGGCCATGCGCGCGGCCAAGGGCATCCCGATGCGCACGGCGGCCTACGCCCACGCGCTGGAGCGGCTGTCGAGCGCCATCGCCGCGCACGGCACGCAGCCGTTCTTCATCGGCTGATACGGCCGGATCCGGGAAGGGGGCCTCGCGGGCTCCCTTCCGTGCAGTGGGCGGACGCGCCGTGCGGCGGTATAGTCCAAGGCGGTCCGCCCGTCCCGCCCGAAGGACTATCCTGGAAATGCCTCTCCCGTCCGCCAGCCGAGCCCTGGGTGCGCCGTTCCCGGCCATGCCGACCGGCCGCGACATGCTCGTGCTGTCGCTCGCCTTCCTGGCGGCCTACCTGCCCATCGACTGGCTGACCTTCATCCACGCGCGGCCGAGCCTGAACATCACCCCGTGGAATCCGCCGGCCGGGCTGTACATGGCCCTGCTGCTGTGGACCGGGGTGCGCGCCGCGCCGATGGTCTTCGCCATGCTGGTGCTGGCCGATCTGGTGGTGCGCGGGCATCCGGCGTCGACCGCGTCGCTGCTGCTCTCGAACCTCGTCATCGTCGCCGGGTACGGCGCCGCCGCCCACGTCCTGCGCAACCGGCTGTCGATCGATCTGGCGCTGAACCGGGTGCGCGACGTCGGCTGGCTGGTCGGCGTCACCTTCCTGAGCGCCGCCGTGGTGGCGCCGGTCTTCGTCGGCGTGTTCGTCCTGGACGGTGCGCTCGCGGCGGCCGACCTGCCGCTGCTGGCCTTCCAGTACTGGCTGGGCGACGTGATCGGCATCGCCGTGGTCACGCCGTTCCTGCTGCTCCTCTA
>Ga0196970_1000398_pt1 | contig 52798 bp, 42 predicted proteins | sample S1v_513CmetaG_FD_148672 | JGI IMG/M metagenome (GOLD analysis project Ga0196970, IMG submission 148672) | Soil microbial communities from Anza Borrego desert, Southern California, United States - S1+v_5-13C | ecosystem: Environmental > Terrestrial > Soil > Desert | place: USA: California... | reverse complement strand
TGATTCCGCTGGCGCCAATGACTCTCGCCGAAGCACTGGCTGCACACAGCCCCGACCTAGGCACCAACGACCTTCGACTGCTGTTGAACTTCAACGGCGTTTTTCTCGCCTTGGGCGACGCGAGAAACCGCGTCGCTTACTTCGCCCAGTCCGTTCGACCGGAAAGCATTGTGAGGGCCATCGGGTACTACAACGATCAGACGGCAGCTATGACGTTTACCGCCGCCGTCTCTTCGCCGGAGGCCGAAGAGTTGATTGCCGCTGCCAGGGCAAGTTCTGCCAACGCGCTCAATGAAAGGCCTGAAATCACGGATCCTTTGCGGCAAGCCTCGTTTGTCGTTACGCAAGCGACGGAAGCTTCAAGAACGGAGGCTGAGCGCGCGCTCGCACAGCTTCGCACGTACAAACGCTTATGTACCGGGACACCGGAATGCGAGGCGCGAAGAAGAGAGCAGGGTTTCGAGGTGGTAACGGCAGCATCGAGGTTTCTGGTGTACCTGATGCGCGCAGAACGCGCTTACCAGGCGAATGCGAACCTGATAGGGGAGAAGCCATTGGAACTTACAGAACTGCAGCAGTTGTCCGATGATATTGTCCAGCAGGTGAGATCGTCCGTTGGCCCGGTTCAGTTCAGTCGCAGGTGATTTAGAGCGACTGAACCGGAATCATGAGCAGGTCATCGATCAATCCGACTTCCTTCTGAAGAAAGGGTTCGGCGTACTTTACTCCCGCGAGCAAGCCAAAATACCGGGCCATAGCCTCGATGCGTTCACGCATTTCCTGTTGAGCGGGGAATAGCTGTGCGCCTGCAGTTTGGTCCGCGTATTGAGACTTGTACGCGAACAGAGACTGGACACGAGCTTCGAACTGCTCGGTGATGTCCACCACGAAAGCCGGTCGCACGTCATAGTAGAGCGTCGCGTAGACGAGTTTGAATGGACGGTGCGGTTCGCCTTCTAAATCAAGCTTCTTCAGTCCGGCCGTGAAACATGCTTCATAGCCCAGAGTCGATGCGGTGTAGTGGTCGGGATGCCGGCCCTTCCAGTAGGGAAGAATGACAACGCGCGGCTTGAGTGCGCGAATTACACGTGCAACCTTCAGACGGTTTTCCCAGGTGTTTTCGACTCGTCCGTCGGGAATGTCGAGCGCCTCGCGCCAGCTGACCTTCAGCAATTTGGCTGCATCGGAAGCTTCGCGTGCCCGGTCCTCGGCGGTGCCGCGGGTGCCCATCTCACCGCGAGTGAGGTCGAGGATTGCCGTGCGGTGACCGCGCTCAGCCATCTTCAGAAGCGTGCCACCACAGGTCTGCTCTATGTCATCGCGATGGGCGGCGATGGCTAAAACATCGACTGGGTCCGACGAACGGATGAACGGATGAGCGGGTGATTGCGCGTCTTGCATGCCGGGGGACATTGTAAAGGCGCTGTTGGCAGTTGGCTATTGGCCGATGGAAACCAACAACGATACCGGAGCTCAAAGCAGCCAAGCCAAAGCCAACATCAATCTGCCCAACAAGCGAGCGAGATGGCTATTTCTTCCGCTCGACCAAGAACCGCCCTATCTCCTTCAGCGTCGCTGCGCGTTCGCCGAACGGGTCGAGACTGGCGCAAGCGAGGTCGATCAGTTCGGCAGCTTTCTTTTCCGAAGCTTCAAGCCCGTAAAGCGCGGGATAGGTCGCCTTTTCAGCTGCGACGTCCTTTCCGGCTGTCTTGCCCAACTGCTCGGAGGTGGCGGTTACGTCGAGAATGTCGTCCGCGATCTGGAATGCCAAGCCCGCATTCTGGCCGAACTGGCGGATGCAATCGAGTTGCTCACACGTTGCGTCGCCATAAATCGCACCGGTCACGAGCGCGGCAGTTATCAGAGCGCCTGTTTTTGCGCGATGGATGTACTGGAGGGTCTCGGCGGCGGGTTTGGTGTGTTCGGCTTCGAGATCAACTACCTGGCCGCCGATCATGCCATCGATTGTGCCGGTCCCGTGTGCCAGTTCCTCGATGATCCGCACGCGAGCCTCAGACCGGCAGCGAAGGCGTGACATCACTTCGTAAGCGTAAGTCTGAAGGGCATCTCCGGCGAGAATGGCTGTTGCTTCACCGAACGCCTTATGGCACGTGGGACGGCCGCGACGAAGGTCATCGTTGTCGAGAGCTGGCAGGTCGTCATGAATGAGCGAGTACGTGTGCAGCATTTCGATGGCTGCGCCGAGATCGTCAACACCCTCCGGAACGGCGCCGCAAATCATTCGAGCCGACTCCATGCAAAGAATGGGACGAAGGCGCTTGCCGCCGGCGAAAACGCTGTGCCTCATCGCAGCGTGGATGGATGCAGGGTACTGCGTGGCGGACGGCAGCAGACGCTCCAAAGCTGCGTCGGCGACTTCACGGCCTTGTTCCAGGGTCTCTTTGAGCATGAGAAAAAAGTATAAACAGCGCTGCCGGGGTTGGCTATGAGTTCTGTGTGACCCTTGCGACAGCCTGAGGCTCGGGCAGCGTGCATAGCGCTAGAGCGAATCCATGTACGCTATGGCAGCCAAAAAGCGCAGTAGCTCGGGCCAAGCTGAGAACGATATTGCGACGGGCGCCGTCGCGCCGGAAGAACTGAAGGCGGAATTCCCCGAAATCAATCTGCCGATCCGTCCGCCATTTTCGCCAGCAGAGGCCAAGTCGGTCGATGAGATCCCATCAGGAGAAAACTGGCAGTTCGAACCTAAGTGGGATGGCTTTCGCTGCCTCGCTTTCCGCGACGGCGACACCGTCGCCATGCAATCGAAAAGCGGGCAGCCGCTGGGCCGATATTTTCCTGAACTCATTCAAGCTTTGGTTGAACTCTTGCCACAAAAGTATGTGTTGGACGGCGAGATCGTGATCGAGCGCGAAGGGCAGTTGTCGTTCGATGATCTGCTGATGCGAATACATCCGGCGGAAAGTCGCATTAGAAGATTATCCCGGGAGACGCCTTCGACTTTGCTCGTTTTCGACTTGTTAGTCGATGAGAACGGCGAACCGCTGTTGGGAGAACCGTTGCGGCAGCGGCGGAAACACGTGGAGCGTTTTGTACGTGGAATGGGACGGACGGAGCGCGTGCAGCTTTCGCCGGCGACAACCGACCGCGCCACCGCAGTCCGCTGGATGAGCGAACTTGCGGGTGCCGGATTCGACGGCGTCATAGCGAAGGATCTGGAGGCGAGTTACGCTTCGGGCGAGCGCACGGCAATGCGGAAGATCAAGCGAATGAGAACCGCCGACTGCGTCATCGGTGGCTTCCGCTGGGCGGCAAAGGGCGGCGAAGTCGGTTCACTTTTGCTCGGACTTTATGACGATCAAGGATTGCTGCATCACGTCGGGTTTACTTCTGGATTTCGTGGTGAACAGCGCAAAGAGTTAAAGCATATCTTGAAGTCACACATGAATGGCACGGGGTTCACCGGCAGGGCTCCTGGCGGTCCGAGCCGATGGAGTACAGAACGCAGTGGGGAATGGGAGCGGCTTGACCCCAAACTCGTGATCGAGGTGCAATACGACCATTTTTCCGGCGACAGGTTCCGCCATGGCACCAGGTTTCTGAGATGGCGTCCAGACAAGGATCCCAGCAAGTGTGGGTTTGATCAGGTGCGGATCGAGCCGGCGAAAATCTCAGAGTTGATCAAGGCCGCGTGACGTCTCGCTTGACAGAAAGGGAGTTGAGTTTGGGGACGTGAATGAAAGCAAGAATCCCGAGACCTTTGCCTTTTTATCTTGGCCAGTAGCTTGCGTTAGACCCTCGCTGATCTAATACGTCACTGCCTTGCGGCTTGCGACATAACGATCTTGGCTTGGGCTCCGGGCTCACTGCTAACCGCGAACGGGGCAAATGCCTCGGGATCCTATGTGGTCTCCGACATTCAGTTCTTCACGAATCGCGCCTGCAATTGGCCATTGCCTTGTTGGCGTCTGTTGTAGCTTCCGAGCCGCGGAGCATCGGAGCGCCATCTCTCGCCTCGCGCGGGTGAGAGAACTCCGAGCAGCTCGCGAGACCGCTCGGGTTTGGGACGCCGACCAGGTTCTTGCTTCCGGAACCAGGCCGAACCGCGAAACGTTGAATGTCAAAGAACGAGTGTGAACATACTCCTACGGCTGAACGAGTCAATAACCAACTAGCATCTTTATCTCTTGAGTTTTCAATGAGGTGCAGCTCGTCCACAGGCGCATGCAGCGGAAATGGTGCAGTCGTGCGCTGGCTGATAGCTCCACGGGATAAATTGGTCAGCGTTCACGCAGGGTTTTCGGGTACTTGATTTTGGCTAATGTGGCCCGGGTCAATTGCGCCGGATGTGAAAAACACGTCCAAAACCGCATCATTGTTGGCTGCGCTCGTAATTGGGATTGTAGGTTTCGAGGCTCGCGAGCCTGACAGACATGGCTCGAAGTACGCCCAATCACCGCCTCAAAAGAAAAGGAGCGCATTTTCAGCGCTCCTGCTGTGAGGAGGAGAACAGATTCTGCTGCTATAAACCCGAATGTTTCAACGTAGTTGCGAGAAAACGAGCGGAGTCTGATCAAGCGGCGTGGGACGAGAGGCCTGCATCGCGGCGCACGGCGGCAATGATAGAAGCGATATCCGAAGTTTGACAGCAGTCCATAGCTCCGTGTCCGAGGGCTTCGGCCCACATCGACTCGTCGGGAATGCGGTGAATACCTATGATGAACGTTCCATGATCGTTGCGGAGTTGCTGGACGCCTCTCATGCCTATGAGGTCGAGGTCAGCTACGGCGATTGGTATGCGTTTGCTCGCGATCGCGGAACGGAGCTCTTCCGCTGTCGTCGCTATGGTGACAGAACGAAAATATCGGCCCAGGGACAACGCTAGAAGCTGTCCTGATTCAGGATCGGTATGAGCGATTACTACATCCAGGCAATCGATCATTATCGCCTCGCAGAATGACGTAGTCGTGCTCCGTTGCTGGAGGTAGACATACTGCTGATCCAGCATGCACACCTTCTTCGGAACTTACGTGATTGGAAGCGAGGGTCTTTTCTCGCGGCGATTTGTGCAGCAGCGTGGCGAGTACGGCACGCTATTTCTTGGGTTCGGCCCCATCGGCCAAGCCTTCAAAAGGCTCAGCCTGCATTCTTCCATTTCGGTTCAGGAGGATTTCAACCTTTCCCTCTGCGTCTTCAAGTTCCTGGCGGCAGGAGTTTGAGAGACGGATACCTTCCTCGAACAACCCCAAGGCCTGTTCGAGAGGAATATCGCCTTTCTCCAGTTCACCGACGATCTGTTCTAGCCGCTGAAGGCAATCTTCGAACTTAGCCAAAGCAATTCTCCGTCCGGACATTCTAGCGAAATTCGAAAGTTCGTTGGCTTGAAAAGGTGTGAGGATGCAGCGGGGAACTCAAAGCGTTAATGGAGCGAAACACTGAGCCGCTCAGAAAGCGGCTCGGTGCTTCAGAGAGTCGCGTCAGGCCGTGACGGCTCCTTTGGTGTTACCGAGCGCCTCAAGCACGTCCACCGCGGACGAGTACCGACCAAACGGGGCGCTGATCTGTGCTCCCTGCACGACGTGTCGGACGGCGGCGAGCATCTCGCGGGCAATCGCGACACCCTCAGCGCGGGCGGCATCTACATTCGTCGCTTTTCCCATGCGGCTGAAGATGTAGTCGGGCACAGAGACCCGAAGCTCATTCTTCATGAACTCTGCATTGCGCACGCTCGTAAGGGGCCAAATCCCCGCCACTATGGGGATCCGGTACTGCTCAGTTCGCTTGATGAATTGCTCGAGCAGATCGAGATCGAATACCGGTTGAGTAACGCACAACTCCGCTCCGGCTTCCACCTTGTAGGCGAAGCGGCGCAACTCTTCGTCGATATTGGGACTCCCGGGATTGGCGCCGACGGCGATCACAAAACGCGTTCCGGTGCCAATTGGATTCCCGCCGATGTCGAGTCCACAATTGAGATTGCGGACTATGTTCACGAGTCCAATCGAGTCGACGTCGAAGACAGCAGTGGCATCCGGGTAGTTGCCGAGCTTCGGCGGATCTCCGGTGATGCAGATGAGGTTTCGGATCCCGATGGCATCAGCGCCTAGCAAGTCGGACTGGATGCCAAGCACGTTGCGGTCGCGACAGGTGTAGTGCAGAACCGACTCGATACCTACTTCTTGTTGTATGAGCAGAGCCAGAGCCTGATTACCCATACGGGCGGATGCTCGCGGGCTATCGGGAATGTTGACCGCGTCAACACCGACTGATTTCAGGAAGCGTGCGCCCTCGATCTCCTTCTTCGGATCGGTGCCGCGAGGCGGGACGATTTCAATCATCGTGATGAACTCGCCGGCAGCGAGCTTTGCGCCCATCTTAGAGCGTTCGGCGACAGGAGGCGGATTCACAGCGGCCCTTGCGCGCGGTTCCGTGACGACCTGATACGGAGAGTCCTTCGCCCCTCCCATACGCAGGGCGGACTTCATCGTGTGGATGTGCTCGGGAGTCGTACCGCAACATCCGCCGACAAACTTGACACCAGCCGCGAGAAATTCTGGAACGAAGTTTGTCATGTACTCCGGGGAGCACAGATATATGTTCCGTCCTTCGACATTGCGCGGCATACCGGCGTTCGGTTGTGCCGAGAGAGGCTTGGTGGTGACCTTCGCCATGCGTTCCACGGCCCCCAGCATCGCGACAGGACCCACGCTGCAATTGCACCCGATAACGTCGGCACCCCACTCGTCCAACTTGGCGGTGAACACTTCCGGGTCAGAACCATCGAGGCAGTTGCCGTCCTCGTCAATCGTCACTTGGGCGACTACCGGTATGTGCGGAGCCACTTCGCGCGCCGCGAGAATGGCCTGATGAAGTTCTTCGACGTAACCAAAGGTTTCAAGGATCAGCAGGTCTACACCGCTCTCAGCTAGTGCGGCAATCTGCTGACGAAATGCCTCGCGAGCCTCGTCGAGGGAGGTCTTGCCGAGGGGTTCGACCCGTACCCCTAGCGGTCCGACTGAACCGGCAACCCAGGCATCAAAACCCTTGGCGGCCTCGCGAGCCAAACGGCCTCCGGCGATGTTGATGTCGCGTACCCGGTCGCCTAGACTATGTCGTGACAGCCGAAACATGTTGGCGCCGAACGTGTTTGTCTCGACCACTTCGGCACCGGCCCTGATGTAATCGCGGTGGATGTCGCGGATAAGGTCGGGCTGCGACAGGTTTAGTTCGTCGTAACAGCGATTGATGAAAACGCCTTTTGAGTACAGCAGCGTTCCCATCGCGCCATCGCAAAGTATGGGGCCCTTTTTCAGTCTATCGAGGAAGTTCTCAGGCATGTTGGTCCAAGTTGTTCACAATCGTTCAAGTTAACTCAAAGCTGCCCTATTGACTAGCTTGTGCGGATGCCGGGCAGAGCTGCTGAGATGGCTGGATAATCCAATCAACTGTGAGGTTGAGGGCAGAGCTGAATGCCGGTGCTCTGCTATAATCCACTTTCAGCGGCTAACTTTTAGGTTTTCAAGGGAGTTGTGGCGCTTGAAGCGTGCCATATTCAGTACCGTCCTGTTAGTCGTCCTCGTAGGACTCACGTCTTGCGGGGGCGACGGTTCCAGCGATCAACCGACGACGAGTGAGATCAAGACCCGAGCGATTGTGTCCAACTCTTATGTCGGATCGCTGAATATCATCGACTACTCCAGAGATCTGCAGTCGTTCACGACGATCAACGTTGGAACTCAGCCGCGATTCATGGTTCTTTCCAAGGACCGAAAGCTGGTTCTTTCGGTCGATGGTTTGAGCACGGTGGTTGCAGTGAACACCGAGACCGAGTCGGTTGTTGGCAGCGTCACGCTTCCGAACTGGACCGAGAGCCTCGTCATCAGCCCTGACAATAAGACTGCTTGGGCCGCCGTGCCGAACGCCGCAGTGGCAGGGGCGAGTCAGACTGGTGTCATCCAGCCAATCGACATGACGAACTGGACGCTGGGAACTGCAATCCCAGTGCCGCTGGCCCGCCACGTTGCCATGAACAACGCCGGCAACAAGCTAGTCGTGCTTAGCGACCCGACGTCACAGGTTGCAAATCCGATTTCGGTAGTCGACATAACCGATGTGACCAAACCTCAAGTCACAAAGAGAATTCCGGTGGGTGCTGGTGTTGACCGGCCAATCCGAACCGCCTTCGGTTCGGACGACGCCAAGGCGTACATTCTCAACTGCGGCCGCGAATGCGGCGGCACCAGTTCGAGCGTGTCGGTGCTCGATGTCGCTGCCGGGGCTCTGGTTGCCGGTTCAGGCGTACCGGTCGTGGCTGGTAGTGTGCTCCTTTTGGACGGATCCAATCTGTACGTAGCCGGTACTGTCCCCAGCACGAATCAAGGTGCACTGACCGTCGTATCTGTGAGCGGAACCACTTTGACAGCGAGTGACCCCGTCGCGATCGGAGATGGCTTTCATACAACGATGCTACTCGCCGGCAACAACAAACTTCTGGTTGGTGCAAACCCCTGTAGCAACGAGCCGGTGGGTGGGTCGGAAACTCCCAAAGGCTGCCTAACAATCTTTGACACGGGAACGCGGAAAGCTGTCGTGCAGCCGGCAAAAGGCTACGTGACGGGAATGAGCCTAGTACCCAAGCGCAATGTTGTGTATGTGGCCGAGGGCGAGGAACTGAGAATCTACGACACAAGCACTAGCGCCGAGTTCACCGGCAGGTTTATCGATGTATTCGGAAGCGTTTCGGACGTGAAGGTGTTGGATCAGCAGTAACCGGGTTCAGTGCTGATCATCTCGAGTTAGCAGTAAAGGGCGGCCTTAAACGGTCGCCCTTTTCTGTTGGTCTAGATTACCTGTGTTTCTGGACACTCCTATTTGGCCGGTTCTAGTACCAGCCTGTGAGCACCTGACTGCTGGACAGATGAAGGCGTAAACGGCAGGTTGAACGAGTTGCCTTCGTACCACGCCCTCCAGTGATCCATGAAGTGCCGACTGAAGATGTTTCCTGACTGTCCGGTGACGATGTTCAGCGTAGATGCGTCGAGGTTCGAAAGATCCACCGTCATGCGCTCTGATGGGCCGAAGCTGCGGCCGACTTGTTTTACTGTGTAGCCGTTCCCGGACTGTTCGAGGTTGCGGGGCCCGGTCCAACGGCGGAGCACGGGGATCATCCCGAACAATGGATGCTGGATTTGCACCGTCGAGGACTTACCCCACCTCCAGTTGTTCAGGTTGCGCGGAGCGTCTTCGTGGTTCAGAGCATTTTCAACCGCAGCAGTCAGCAGTTCGTCGTACGAATTGAGGGAACCAGGCAGCCACCGCGTGGGCTGAAGTAACAAGAGGTTTTCCAGCCAGACTGACGACATGAACCAGCGATAATCCTTGTAGTCCGCACCTAACTTCGGCTCAAGTAGCAGTTTCACGAGTTGCTGACGCGAAACGGAAACGATTGACGCCGCCACCGAATCGGCAGTTACTTTCCCGTCCCAATTGCGCATGATTTCAGCGGCCTGCTTCGCGCGCCCAGAAGCTGTCGAAGATCGATCGACCGCGTACACGAATCGTTGCGCGCAGAAGCGGTCGAAGTCGGAGTAAACGTCTGTCTGGAGAGCGAGCATGTCTGCCGCGGTGAACTTGCGGTCCGCTCCGAGGACTCGATAAATGCGTTCCGTGCGATATGCCGAACCCCACTCGGCGCTGATGAGGTAGGGATAGCCGTCGGGCGTGATGCGACCATTCGCGGTGGCGATGACCCCGGACGGAGGATCGAAGCTGCTTGGGAGCTTGTCAAAGGGAATGTATCCCGCCCATTCATGAGCGTCGTTCGCCCCTGGCCACACCTGCAGAGCCGCTCCTGAGTTCTCTTGATCGAGCACAGCCGGATTGCCGGTTCCTTGGGGAGGCGAGCCCAAATTCGGCTCCGATTGTTGCTGCGCGGTCGGGATATTGGGCGATACGCTGCCGCTCGCATTTACCTGGGGCGATTCAGTCGCGACGCTTAAGGCAGGACGAACGGGGACAAGTCCCGTAGCCTGATAGCCGATGTGGCCGTCAACGTCAGCGTAAACAACGTTCTGTCCGGGGCTTCCGAATCGCGAAAACGCACTTCGGAACTGCTCCCAGTTCTGCGCGGAGTTGACGTCGAAAAAGGGTTCTCGCAGGGCTGCAGGGTTGTGTAATACCCACTTGAAGGCGAGCATTCGTTTTTCGCCGGGCACGAGATGCGAGACGATAGGACCGTGCCGAGTAATGGCCAGATCGAGGTTTACGTCGCGGCCCCAGCGTACACGAATGTGCTCGCGGCGACGTTCGGGCTGCTTCCACCCTTCAGGGGTGAGGTACTCGCCCTTGTCGTTGAACGTCTCGGCGTACAGGTCGGAAACAGCCGGACCGATGTTGGTGAATCCCCATGCAATTCGCTGGTTGTGTCCTGCGATGACGAACGGTAGTCCCGGCAGACTGACGCCGGCCACGTCGAAGTCGCCGGAGGTCAAATGCACCTCGTACCAGGTGTTTGGTATCTGATGCGGCAGGTGCATGTCGTTAGCTAGCAGCGGCTTGCCGGAGGCGGTACGTGTGCCGGAGATAACCCAGTTGTTCGAACCGGGAACTAGGGGACCAAAATCTGGGATGAACTCGTCCGACACTGCCATCCGCAAAGAGGGAGAGCTTTCTACAGCAGCGCGAGTTTGGCGAGTCCGGCCCGGACGTCGTGAAGTCGATCGACTTCGCCCACGTCTCGCACGTCGGCGGGTCGGCTTCTGCTCTGCGGCATCTCGATCGTTTGAGGCAGCGGGTCCACCTTCGGCGTGCTCGTTTTCCTCTGCAAACTCTTCTTCATCGGGGCCATTTACGGGCGGATGATCGCGGAACGAGGAGTTGGGGTACAGATCGGCTGCGAGTTCCGGGCCGATCCGCGCCATGATCTTTTCTCGCTCCAGCACGTTTTCAAGTTGATCGAGGTTCAGCATTTCGCTCATGCCGGCTCCAACCAGCATGGAATCGACCACGGTCCACGGCTGCGGCGAGTACTGGAGCACCCGAAACTCGATGGGCAAATGATTACGGTTCGCCTGAATAAAGGCGTTCACGCCACGGGCGTACGCCTCGAGATATCCCCGATCTCGAGATTCCAGGGCGGCAGCGGCGCGCTCCGCAACCAAAGGCATGAGCAGCGTGCGCTGTTGGACATCAACCTTGACGTACTTGGAGCCAAGAATCTCTGAAAGACGACCGGAAGCGTAGCGGCGCGTCATATCCATCTGCCACAACCGGTCCTGGGCCGTCACGTACCCTTGGGCGAAGAACAGATCTTCGAGCGAGGATGCAGAGATGTGTGGAACTCCATGGGCGTCGCGCAGGACGCTGACGGGTGCGGCGAGACCCGCCACCGAGAGTTCACCGTCCAACTTGGGCAGCGCTCCACGGGCAGCGAGCGTGAACCAAGTGAAAAATCCTGCAGTGAGCAAAATGAGAACGGCTAAAATTCCGAGCGAAGAGCGCACGACACGGTACGCATGGCGACGCGGAGCGGAGACTAACGTGGGAGTGGCCATGAGTGTTCGATTGTAGTGCAACGAGCTGTGCATGGAATCGGGCACATTTCTGAATTGTTCAAATGTTTCTGTGAATTTTCGCCTGAGCGCAAGAGTTCAAGAGGCCCCATAGCGGTGTACGCGAAAATCTTGAGAGCAGGGCCTAAGGCAGGTGATATGCTGAATAGGGTTCCGCGGGCAATCAGCAGGACGGTTTCGGCGCGTGTATCCCGCGGGTTTGACGACTCTGACCGCCGGCCAGGACACGACCATCCATGCTGCAGAAGCGCGTTGATGAACGGGCGATCTCGCCCGAGATGATCCGAGAAGCGGAACAAGTATTTCATCAGCACTTGAGGCGTGTCGGACTGAAGCATACCGATCAGCGCGACACGATCCTACGGACCTTCCTCGAAACTCGCGATCATCTTTCTACCGATGAACTGCACCGACTGGTCCGACAGCGCGATCCCAAGATCGGCTTCACCACGGTTTACCGAACCTTGAAACTGCTCGCAGAATGCGGTCTTGCCAGCGCCGTGGAGTTTCAGGACGGCGTTGCCCGCTACGAACACCAGTACAACCGCCGCAGCCATCACCACATGGTGTGTACGGATTGCGGCAGCTCCGTTGAGTTCTTCTCTCCTGAGATCGAGCGCCTTGAGCAGGAGATCGGTCGCAAGTACCGGTACGCGACTACCCGCCACACGTTCCAGATTTACGGCGTTTGCGAACCGTGTAAACGCAAGCAGAAGCGGATCATTTGATCGCGAATTGAATGGACGCGGACGAAATAGTCGGTTCATCCTTCCGCGACTCCGCATGGCAACCGTACGTTTAGGTAGCGTCCCTTGGGCGCTCCGTGAGGACACTCATCCACCGTGTTTCCTGCCTGAGTCGTCTCCGAACGCCGATGGCGTTTCATTACGGTCGATTGCCGTAAACATAAGGTTTTGTTGCGTTTTGGACCGGAACAACAGATAATGTGCGGCACGATCTCAGGAGTCCACGTCCGGCTGCGTTAGCTGTGATCGTACGGCGTCGCGCCGGGCGCGAGTGAGGTAATAGCAAATACACGGAGGGGAGAATGCCACGTTTCTGTGCAAATTGTGGCGCGCAGATGGAGGATAACGCGGGGTTCTGTCCGGCTTGCGGAAAAGCGGCCGTACAGGGAACAACGGGCGGTGTTGCCGCCGCGCCCGCACCGGCTGCGACAACAAGTGCCATGGCTGATAACGTTGCAGGGATGCTCGCGTACGTTACGGTAATCCCAGCGATCATCTTCCTGGTGATGGAGCCATACAACAAGCGGCCGTTTGTGCGCTATCACTCTTTCCACAGCATCTTCTTCGCGGTGGCTTGGATAGCGTTGTGGATCGTCCTGAGCATCGTCGGGATGGTTCCGTTCCTCGGGGTAGTGACATTGTTTGTATTTCCGGTTGTGGCGCTACTCGGACTGATCGTATGGGTCGTTCTGCTGCTCAAAGCCTACCAGGGTCAGGTTTTCAAGTTGCCGGTCATCGGCGACATGGCGGAAAAGCAAGCCAACGCGATGTGAGAACTGAACGTTTTTCCAAAAGCGGAGCCGTCGAGGCTCCGCTTTTTTGTCGCTCATGACTCGTTCCCGATCGACGCATTGTGGGCGGCAATGTCGCAGCACTTGACTTTCCTCGCAGAGCCACGTATCTCTATTTGCTTTTGTAGTTTCTGCGCGGACAGCACGTGTCCCGCTAAGACCTGTCATTGTAAGAAGGGAATCCCTTGAAAGTTCGGGTGTTCTATCACGACAAGTGTTTCGACGGCGCAGCGTCGGCTGCCGTATTCACTCGCTTTTATCAGGAACGCATTCGCCTCGGTGCGGAGTTTCAGTATACCGGCCTGGTGCACAGGGCCGGAGCCTTGTTTGACGAAAGTCAGTTTGACGGTGACGAGAACGCCATCGTTGATTTCAAGTATTCGGCATCGCCGAAAATCACTTGGTGGTTCGACCATCACCAGAGCGCGTTCCTGACCCCGGAAGATCAGGAGCACTTCGAGCAGCAGCAGAGTACGAAGAAGTTCTACGACCCCGACTTCAAGTCGTGCACCAAGTTTCTTGCGACCATTACGAATCAGAGGTTCGGTTTCGATCCGGAGCCGATCGCGGAGCTGGTGGAATGGGCCGACATCATCGATGGTGCTTTGTACGAGGACCCGCAGACAGCGGTCGAGATGAAAGAGCCAGCGATGAAGCTTACCATGGTGATAGAAGCTACTCAGGACCCTGCGTTGATTCCGCGGCTCATCCCAATGCTCGCAACCGAGAAACTCGCAAACATCATTCAGCAGCCTTTTATTGCTGATCTCATTCCACCGCTGATGGAGCGCCACAAGAAATCGATCGACATACTCAAGGAACGCTCTGAATGCAAGGACGGCACTATCTATTTCGACGTTACCGATTACGAACTTGAGGGGTACAACAAGTTTGTCCCGTACTATCTTCACCCGGGTTGCACGTACAGCATCGGGTTAAGTAAGAGCAGCTTCCGCACCAAAGTAGCAGTGGGATCGAACCCGTGGGCCCCGTCTGAACCTAAGGTCAATCTCGCGAAGATTTGCGAGCGGTACGGGGGCGGCGGACACGCCCGAGTTGGAGCAATCTCTTTCCCGCCCAATATGTTTGAGGAGGCGCGGCAGGCAGCGGCGGAGATCGTTAACGAGCTACGGACCGCCATGCTCGAAGGTCGCGGGTAGCGACACGCTTTTTCGTCGCTTCTGATGAATGCGTGCGAGAGGGCATTTTCCGCCCCCTCGCGTTCCTCATGAACGCAGGCCGTGACTTGCACTAGTACTAAGGCAGTGCGTAACCCTTCCGTAGCCCTCGCCTTAATCTATCGCGCAGCTACCTCCGTTTCGGCTTGAGGGCGAGTTGATGCTTCCTTAGATTCCCACCTTCCGTACAAAAAGAATGCTCACGGGGCGAGAGATTTGCGAGGTCCTTCGCCTGTGAGCAGATGGCGGAATACCCAAAACTTACAGTTGGAGCTTTCGAATGTTCACTTGCACCCTCCTTAGAAGCATCTACGTGCGTCTGGTGTTTACCGTCTTCTGCGTGATAGTTCTGACTTCTGCAGCCATGGCAGGAGTCGTGGTCAATTCTCCCGCTAACGGAGCGACGGTGTCGTCTCCGGCTCACGTCGTGGCCTCCGCATCATCCACACGTCCAATAAGCGCCATGCGCATCTATGTCGACGGCAGGAGCGCGTACACCGTTGGTGGGGGAACGCTCAATACTCACGTTAGCCTGTCACCGGGATGGCATTCGCTTGTAGTGCAGGCATGGGACACGTCGGGTGCAGTCTTCAAACAGGTGAGAAGCGTAAACGTGGTCGGGTCAGCACCGAGCGGAGGAAGCACCGCTCCGGGCGGGGCCATAGTTCATAGCAACATCGACAGTATGGGCGGATGGGATACATGCGCTCGATGCGCAGGCCATGGCGGAACCGGCCCGGCGACACCGCATTACGTTACGTACAACGTACGGTCGCCATCGATGGATGGTGCTTCTGCGAAGTTTGTGAATGCAGGTGTTGTGAGTTACTCGAACGCGATCTGGTGGAAGCAGGTAGGAGCCAGGGACAGTTCTACTCACTTCATCTACGACCTGTACTTCTACATCAAGGACGTCGGCGCGTCGCAGGCACTGGAGTTCGATGTGAACCAGTCTGTCGGAGGTCGAAGGTATATCTTCGGCACAGAATGCGGAGTCAGCTACAACCGTCAGTGGAGTGTATGGGGCAATAATCGGTGGAACCCAACCGGTATCGGCTGCAGCATAACACCTTACACATGGAACCACCTTGTCGAGGAGTCTTATCGTGCGAACGGCAGGGTACACATCGTCTCGATCACGCTAAACGGCAAGAAGCATTACGTAAACAGGTCGTATGACTCGATTCCATCAGGGGCGAGAGATCTCAACGTAGCCTTCCAGATGGACCAAACCGCAGCTCATCGTGCCTACGGAGCATGGCTCGACAAGGTGACGCTGAAACACTGGTAGGTATGCTCGATGTTGGCTGAGTGGGTGGCCAGACCTGCCCAATGTTGCTAAACTAATAAACATCTAGCCAGCATCGCTGTTTGTAGTGGAGTTTGTATTGCGAACGATAGTGTCTTTATGCCTTTTCAGCCTGGTGGTAAACGCTGGGATGGCTAATGCCCAAGGTGCGGCGTCGAACAACGCCGCAACGAAGGCGGGCTCTCAGAAGTCACATACGAAACAGACCAGCAAGCCTTCCGCAAAGCCGACAACTCGGCCGCAGTCGGCGCAGAAAAAGCTGTCACCTCAAAAGCAATTTGTTTCTGATGTTGTGCGAATGGCGGTGGCGTTGCCGCAGGCCGATCCACAGGACCGGTTGCGTGTTCTGACAGCAGCAACCAACCTGATCGGGCCGGTCAACCGCAACTTGGCCAAACGGTACGCGAAAGAGGGGGCGAGGATCGAAGCTGAACTCGTAGCGCGCGGACAGAAGCCCGCAATATCGATCTTGTCAGCGGGTCATTTCGATTGCGCGGGGGCCCAGGAGTTTCTGGATCAGATCCCCACCTCGGCAGTTGTCGACGCCGAGCAGTCGCTGATCAACGTGCTCTCGGCCTGTCCGAACCAGGCAACCGAGCCTATCCGGCAGAAATTCGAGACAGCACTGAGCGAAGGAAATCTGCCTGCCCGGGGCTTGCTGGCGATGATGGAGAAGACGGGGCCGAAATCCGCCTGGTCGCAGACGACTTTCGCGAAGATGTTCCGTACTCTGCCTTCGGATGCCGAAAGGGAGCGGGCAGAAGCGCCCAATTATGCGGCGATGTTCAACCGCATGGCTCCCGAGGTCGAAAAGGATGTGGCCCGGGATGCGGGACTTCGTTTCCTGGAATGGCTGGGCAAGTTAAGCGAAGGAAATGAGCGTGGTATCGCGGTCAACATGACGACCGACACGCTGAAGCAGGTCCTTGGTGAGAAGGCCTACGACGAAGCACTGCGCGGCAATCTGGTTGCGCGTGACGTGGCGAACAGTGCCGGGCAGGCAGTCGAGGTGGAGCACGTACAAGAAGAAAGCGTATCCGTGCTTTCGGCGATGGGGCAGGTGGGGAACGACCGCACCGATCACATCTCGAAGATGTCACCTTCGTTGCGGGCAAGGGAAGCGGCCGCTCACGGTTTTGCGACTGGCACCTCTGGTGACCCCAAGGGGGCAGATCGCTATTTCAACATCGCCTTCTCTGCACTGGACGATGTCTGGAATAATCGAACTGAGCAGAAAGACGCCCCGGACGTAATCCAGGAAGTGAGCGAGGCGGCCGCACAGGTGAACGCGGTCGATGCGTTAAAGCGCACACAGGCTCTGGGTGACCCGTCCGCACAGGCGATCGGTATGCTGGCCGTGGCACGGGTGGTCCTTGGGCAATCGATGACTGCGGAAGACGGACGTCCAGCGCGCGAAGGGTCAGCCGTCAACCACCCTATTCGATAAACATCAGCTTCAATCCCATCGCTCTGGCCGAGCAAAAGCCCTCCCGAAAGTGGGAGGGCTTTTATCATTGAACGGCCGCGAGGCTTCGCCTGATGCGACAGACGCGCTGAGGCCTTACTTCTTGGCTCCGTGCTTTGCTGCGGGATTAGCAGCCTGGGTACCCATAAGTTCGTTCGCCAGGCCGGTGGCACCGTAGACGGTTTGGAGGATCTCCATGATGCCTCGGCTGTCCACCTGGATCGCACGACCGAATTTATCTTCAAACGCAAAGTTCCAAGCGTTCGAGTAGATGTTGCCGTCAAAGATGATCCCGACGACCTCCCCGGCAGTGTTCACGACGGGAGAACCGGAGTTACCGCCGATGATGTCCGCGGTTTGAACCACGTTCAGCGGCGTGTCTCCCTTCAGCTTGGATTTCGCCTTCATCCACGACGCAGGCAAGTTGTAAGGCGGCTTCGAGTCATGGTTGGCTGCGTGCTCAAAAGCACCGGCGATAGTGGTGAAGTACGGCAAGTTCGTGCCCGGAGGCGTGGGACCTTCGCTGCCCTCAACATAGCCTTTCACTGCGCCATAGCTGAGTCGAAGAGTAAAGGTAGCGTCGGGGTAGGCTTCTGTTCCGCTCTGAGCAAATCTTGCGCGCGCAATTTTGGCGCCTTCCGTGCGCTCGACGGCTTCAACCTGGTCGTCGTACTTCTTCCGCACTTCCCGCGCCGCTTGGTCGATCACCCGCATGATGACGAGCAACGGGTCCTGGCTGGATCGGGCAGCTTCAGGATTGCTCCAGAGTTCCCTCCGATAATCGACGTCGTCCAGCTTTGTACCCGCGATCGCCTCACGCGCCACGTCCTCAGGCTTGCGGCCTTTCAGAACAGCCAGCATTGCGGGGTTATCACCAAGTCTCTGTGCCGCGTCTGCCAGCGAGGTTTCGAACCAAGCCGTCTCCAAACCCTTGTAAATTGGAGCCGTTGAAAGAACAGTCTGTTCAAGTGAGGGCAGGGCAGACTCGCGATACTCACGAAGCCGCTGCTCACTTGGTTTCTTTCGCTCCTCAGCGAGTCGAACGAAGTGCCGAGCGTAGCTGTTCAGGGTTCCACGGAAGCCAAAGCGCTTCTCCAAGTAGAGATACGGATAGTAGATGTCGGTGTGTATTTTGGTTGCGTTCGCAATAGCGGCCCACGGATCACCAACATCCTTCATGTTGGGATCGTTCGCGACGAAATCCTTCAGCTTCTGCTCTTCTGCCGCCTTCCTTGCCATCAGCGATTGGTCTTTCAGGCCGCTGAACTCGCCCGTGTACGCCTTGATTGAGTTCTCGAGACTGAAGATGTCTTCCTGGGATTGGCGCGCGCTTTCCGCGTCCTTGCTGCCATAACCCTTCAGCGCGGTATTCCAGCGCTGGAGCGTTTGGAGGAGGAAGGGGTATTCCAGTTCTCTCATGAACGCGAGCTGGGCCATCGTTCGCAGGCGATCTGTAGATCCAGGATGGCCTGAAACGAATACGAGATCGTTCTCCTTGACTCCCCCACGAGACCACTTCAACGAGTTTCTGAGGCGGACGGGGGCGTTCTTTTCGTACACCCGGAAGAATGCGATGTCCAAGTTGTAGCGCGGGTATTCGAAATTGTCAGCGTCGCCACCGAAGAACGCAGCTTCGAACTCTGGAGCGAACACGAGCCGCACGTCCGTGTACTTTTTGTACTTGTAGAGGTGGTACATGCCGCCGGAGTACAGCGTGACGACGTCGCACCTCAGCCCGGTCTTTTTGTTGCAAGAGGACTCGATCTCCGCCATCTTGGCACGCTGAGCCTGACCCCGGTCTGCAGTACTCATTCCTGCCGTGCCCGCTGCCTGGATCTGCGGCGTGACATCCTCAATCTGCTGAAGAACGTTCAACTCCAGGTCAGGACACTTCGCTTCCTGCTTGCGAGTCTTGGCGTAAAACCCAGTCTTCATGAAGTCGCGCTTTTCGGAACTAAGCTGCGCAAGGCAAGTCGAGGCGACGTGGTGGTTGGTGAAGGTCAGTCCATCTGGCGAGACAAATGAGCCCGAGCCGCCGTTATTGAATCGTACGGATGAAAGCCTAAGATGGTCGAGCCACGCCCTGGTGGGCTCAAAACCGTATTTTGCCTTAACCTTCGCGCTTGGGAAGGCATTGTAAAGCCACATCCCTTCGTCGGCCAGAGCGGCGCCGCAAAGCAGCGCAATCGCGACAAGGGACTGCAGAAGACATTTCAGCATCAGGTGCTCCTTCTAACTGGTAGGCGGAAGCGGAACCGGAAAGCATAACAGGTGTGCAAATCGCCTCCTACCTGCCACCTAAGTTGGACGCAGCATCAATGTTCTCGTGAGCGAACATCTACATCCAAGCTGATGGAGGCGCTCTATGGCTCAGACTGCAAACACGTACGACTTCCTGCTGGACTCGTACGAGACGGAAATCCTGAAAACCACCGGCATCTGGCTGGCTTTTCCGGTGCAAAACATGGAGTGGCGGCCACACCAGAAATCGCGCACGGTACTAGAACAGTTCGAGCATCAGTTGCAGTCCGAAGCGCGCTGGATGACGACCATGCTGGGGATAGAAACAGGCGAGCCGCTTCCAGACCGGCGGACTCGCGACGCCTTCATCGACAAATACCGCAGCGACGCCCAGCACCGTTTGTCCATCTTGCGAGGCAAGCCCGAGGAATGGTGGCGTGAAGAGACGATTTTTTTCGACGTGCGGCGATCGCGCGCATGGATCATGCTGCGCCGCATTGCTCACTCGGCTCACCATCGAGGCCAGCTAATCATCTATTTGCGCATGCTGAACTTGTTTGTACCGTCTGTTTATGGGCCTACGGCGGACACGAAAGGCAAAGTTGTGTACAACATCGCGGCATAGTCTTGGCAAAGAAAGCGGGGGAGCTTTCGCTCCCCCACTCAACACCAACAGCTCTCGGGGCCTTACTTGCCCGCCATGCCGCCGCAGCATTTGCCACCCTTACGACTGCAAGAAGCTCCGGCCGAGGCCGTTTCACTCTTGCCGCCGCAGCAACCAGAGCCGCATCCTTCTTTCCCATCCTTACCAGCACAGCTTCCGCCGTTGCAGCAGCCACCCTTGCCAGCGCCGTGTTTCTTGCAGCAATCATCCGTGCACTTGCCGGCGGCGTCGCGCTTGCAACCACCCTTGCAGCACTTGTTATCTCCGTCACAGCACGATACGGCTGCTCCGTCGTGCTTGTGAGTGGATTGCGTTGCTTGCGCAAACAGGAACGAACAAACGAAAAGAATGGACGTAAGAATCAGAACTCCACGAACTACTTTCAACATGAACTCTCTCCTAGAGTTTTCTATGGCGCACCCAAGGTGCGGCTGATCGCGAATTAGCGAAGTTGGACAATTTTGGGCGTTCGCCCGTGCAGTTCGCGACTGGAGAGAGGTCTAGATCCGCAGAGTACAGAGCAATGCAAGGCCAGGCGGAGCGAGCGCCCTCAAGGGCTGGTTACGAAACGCCTGCGGACGAGCCTCGGTACGGACCTTGGGGCTTGAGGCATGTGCCGAGCTTAGGTCGCGTGTCGACCTCCGCTCTTCTCGGATGGGCCTTACGGCGCTAGTCGGGCACGTGGTTGCGCAGCATTCGCGAGGCCCGTTCTGGGGCCGCGTTTCCTGCGGATGACAGCACTCATGCGCAGGCATGGCGGCAGCGCAAGAGGCCAAGGCCCCTGCCGGGATGGCTAGCATAGCCGCCATCGCAAGCATCGCTACCAGTTGAGTCAGTATCCGCATGCCGACCGTGAGACCAGCGTACACTGAGCTCTCACGTAAGTTCGTGACAAGCATCACACGCCAGACATGCGCCTTGAACAGACTCACGTCAACTCAGGCCAGAGTTCCCGAACCACTTCGAGTAGCTTTGCCACTGTGGGGGGAACCACTCCGCTGCGATACACGAGCAAAAGCTTCGCCGTGGGCGCGGGTTTCGCCACCGGTCGATACACCAGACCGGGTCGCACCAACCCCTTCAAGCTTACAGGTACGATCGTGAGCCCGAGGCCGGCAGCCACGAAACTGACAGCAGTCGCCGTCTCACTGGCTTCCTGTGCCACCCGCGGTTCAAAGCCCGCACTACGGCAGATACTGCTCATGAACTCAGCCCAACCTGACGGCCGGGCTGGATGCACGACCAGCGGCTCATTACGAAGTGCGATGATCGGGATCTCGGCACGCCTGGCGAGTGGGTGTGACCTGGGCAGAATGACCCCGAGTTTCTCTTCCAGCACCGTCCTTACAACGAGCCCTTCTGTGCCAAGGGGCGGGCGGACGAAGCCGATGTCGATTTCCGCATTCCGAAGAGCCGACATCTGAGCAGGCGACGGCATCTCGCGGATCGCCAGATCGACGTTCGGATGGCGCTTGCGGAACTCCCGGACCAATTGAGGCAGCACAACCCAAGTCGCCGCTTCCGTGCCGCCGATCGTGAGGCGTCCTATTTCGCCCGAGGCCGCCCTGCGGGCAAGTTTCTCAGCCCGCTCCACTTGGGCCAATGCGCGCCGTCCTTCCTCAAGAAAGACCTGCCCGGCAGCCGTCAATTCCACGCGGCGCCTTGTGCGCATCAGGAGTGGAACTCCAAGTTCTGTCTCAAGAGCCTTGATCTGCTGGCTTAAGCCGGGCTGGGCGATGTTCAGTCTCTGAGCGGCGCGGCCAAAATGTAACTCCTCGGCGACGGCGATGAAGTAGCGCAAGTGGCGGAGTTCTGTCACGCCGACAATGATAACTCGCGCTTCTTACACGGCAACAAATATCTATTGGACTTATTAGTCCTGAGCAGTGAATATGGTTGGTCTTCTTCGTGAGGAGTGCGCGGCAGGTTTACGCCCGACAATTCTCAGGCGTATGCTGTGCAGTCTGCACGATAACCAGTTGCGTTCAGGAGAGACTCTGATGAGCCACGCCGCGACGCCGGCCGGCGCGCCCGAGTTACACGACGCCGTACGCAAGCTCTGGCCCGAGCTGGAATGGATTTCCGATCCCGTACTGCGCCAGACAACGGAAAACACCTGGGTTCGCGCCTTCGAACTCAGCCCGCTTCAGCCGGACGATCTCAACCGCATCCCGTTCACGCTGCTCGTCCCCAACTGCCCCACCACCTTCATGGAGCACAAGCGTTGCGTCGTCCACGTTGCGCGCAGGTCGGCCGAGTCGATGCAGGAGTTCATGGGTAACGCGCTGAAGATCGACATAAACGTGGTCATCGCGGGCGCCATCCTGGCCGACGTAGGCAAGCTACTTGAGTACGAGAACAAGGACGGCAAGACCGTTCAGAGCGAGCGCGGCGAACTGCTGCGCCACCCGTTCACCGGCGTGTCGCTGGCAATGGAGTGCGGTGTGCCAGACGAGGTCTGCCACGTCATCGCCGCCCACGCCGCCGAAGGCGACCTGGTCAAGCGCACGACTGAAGCCTTCATCGTGCATCACGCGGATTTCATGGCGTTTTTACCGTTCAAGAATGCTCGAAATTTGAAGGTCTGATGCTATTCACAGTTGAATACGGTGATGAAGTTGTCGAGATCAATTGTTATCAACAAGGGCTGGCGCTGCTGATATCGAAATTGCAGCACCTCCAGCAGCAAGGAGGCCACTGTCACCTAATGACTCCGTCCTGGGCTGGCACGGAGCTCACTGAGGAGAAGCAGGGCGATAATAACGTGCTGATCAATCATTTGCGAATAGCTGTAAAGCCGTAAAGCAAGCAGCCCCGTAGGGCGGCATTCATTAGCCCAGCCCGGAAGGGCTGGATGAGATATACGAACACAGATCACGAGCCCCGTAGGGGCGGCACATTCAAGAGGACTCATGGCCGGTTCAACTCCCGCACCGAAGAAAGATTTCATCACCGCCAAGATGGCCCAATGGGCCGCCAACGTGAAGTTTGAAGACATCGCGCAGGACGCCGTTCACCAGACCAAGCGCTTCCTGCTCGACTCGCTCGGCTGCGCCCTCGGCGGCTACCAGCAGCACGACGTTAAGATCGCCCTCGAAGTGCTGGACGAAGTTGGCGCCAGCGGCCCCGGAACCGTCATCGGCACTGGCCGCAAGATGGACGTTGTCTCGGCCTCGCTCGCCAACGCGCTGATGATCCGCTGCATGGACTACAACGACATCTACTGGAAGCAGGACCCGTCGCACCCGTCCGACATCTTTCCGGCGGCGATGGCGTGTGTAGAGCGTGGGGGTGGCGATGGCCGCGAACTGATCGTCGGTTTTGCCATCGGTCATGAATTCGAGCAGCGCCTCTGCGAAGCGGCGTTCCCGGGCATCCGCGAGCGCGGCTGGCACCACGCGACCCTGACCGCCTTCGCTTCTCCCATCGTGGCCGGACGCGCTCTGCACCTGAATTGGGAGCAGATCCAGCACGCCATCGGCATCAGCGGCGCAACGCGCTGCTCGCTCGGCGGCGTGGTCGCCGGCAAACTCACCATGATGAAGAACACCGCCGACCCAATGGCCACCCAAAGCGGCGTGTTCGCGGCATTGCTGGCCGAAAAGGGCTACACCGGCCCCGAAGGCGCCATCGACGGCAAGGAAGGCCTCGTTCACTGCATGGGTCCGGAGTGGAAACTGGAAGTCCTGACCGACGGTCTGGGCGAAAGCTGGCGCATCAACCAGTGCGGCATGAAGGCCTACCCGACCGAAGCGCTGACCCACACGCCGATCTCGGCCGTGCTCGATCTGGTCAAGTCGCACGACCTCAAGCCGGAGCAGATCGAGAGCGTCAACATCCGCTCGCTCGCGCGCGTGGCCGACATCCTGAGCGACCCGCCGAAGTACGACCCGCGCTCGAAGGAAACGGCCGACCACTCGCTGCCTTACGTGATCGCCGCCGCTATCGTCGACCGCCAGGTCACTCCGGTCCAGTTCAAGATGGACAAGATCATGGACCCGCGCATCCGCGAGCAACTACACAAGGTGCACGTAGTCGCCGACCCCGAGATCGAAAAGGTCTTCCCGGCGCTCCAGCGCGTGATCGTCACCATCAAGACCACCGACGGTAAAGAGTTCGCCAAGCAACTCGATTACCCGACCGGCGATCCGCGCAACCCGATCTCCGACAAGGGTATTGAGGAGAAGTTCGCCGCGCTGGCCGATCCGGTAATGTCGAAGGCCGCTCAGCAGAAGCTGATCGACGCCGTCCGGAACCTGGAGAAGATCGGAAAGGCGAGTGAGTTGATGGAGTTGTGCAAGGCGGACCGCTGAAAGCCTTAACCAGGATCGCACGGGTTGGAACGGATCAGGATAGAAAAGCAAGGCGTCGTGAACCAACGACCAACGACCAACGACTAACGACTAACGACCAAGGACAGGCGGTATGCCGCAAACCATAGTTGAGAAACTCGCACAGAAGCACCTCGCCGAAGGCCCGAACCGGCCTTTGCGTACGGGCGATTTCGTTTCCATACGGCCGTGGCACATCATGACGCACGACAACACGTCGGCCGTCATGAGCAAGTTCAAGGCAATCGGGGCCAAGCGGGTCAAGGACCCGAAGCAGCCCGTGTTCGCGCTCGATCACGACATTCAGAACACGTCGGAAGACAATCTGAAGAAGTACCGCGCCATCGAGGCCTTCGCCAAAGAGCAGGGCATCGACTTCTATCCAGCGGGCACCGGGATCGGGCACCAGGTCATGTGCGAGAAGGGATACGTCGTGCCCGGCTCGTTCGTCGTCGCCTCCGACTCGCACTCGAACATGTACGGCGCGATTGGCGCGATCGGTACCCCGGTCGTCCGCACCGACGCTGCCGCCGTCTGGGCTACTGGTGAGTTCTGGTGGCAGATACCGCGAACAGTTCAAGTCGTACTTGAAGGCCGCTTGCCCGAAGGCTCGACCGGGAAGGACGTCATCATCACCCTGTGCGGCCTCTACAACAATGAAGAAGTCCTGAACGCCGCCGTTGAGTTCACCGGCCCGGGAGTCGCCTCGCTCAGCATGGACGCTCGCATGTCCATCTCGAACATGACCACCGAGTGGGGCTCGCTCACCGGCTGGTTCCCCTGCGACGAAGTCACTCTGGCATGGCTGAAGCAGCGGCAGCAGGAGTTGCAGGCCGCTGGTGTCCCCGACCGTATCACCGACGAGATGCTGGCCGAGTGGAAGGTCAATCCGCCCGCGCCCGATCCGGGTGCGCAGTATGCCGCCCGCATCGTGCTGAACCTGAACGAGGTCACGCCGCATCTGTCGGGACCCGATACAGTTCAGGTCATGCAGTCCGTTGCGGCCATGCAGGAGAAGAAAGTCGCCATCCAGAAGGCATATCTCGTCTCCTGCGTGAACTCGCGGCTCGAAGACCTCGAAGCCGCTGCCCGAGTGCTGAAAGGGAAGAAGGTCGCGCCGACAGTGCAGTTCTACCTTGCCGCCGCCAGCAAGAGCGTTCAGGAGGCGGCAGAGAAGAGCGGCGTGTGGCAGACGATCCTCGAGGCCGGAGCCGTTGTGCTGCCTAGCGGCTGCGGTCCCTGCATCGGCCTCGGCACCGGCCTGCTCGAACCCGGCGAAGTCGGCATCTCTGCCACAAACCGTAACTTCAAAGGCCGCATGGGCTCGCGCGATGCGAAGTGCTACCTGGCTTCACCGGAAGTTGTCGCGGCCTCGGCTGTCGCCGGATACATCGCCGGCCTGGCAAACGGCCAGACAAAGGTAGGCGAAGTTAAGCGCCGGTTCGACGATCTCACCTCCACCATGACCGTAGAGGCCGAATCCGTCAGCATCCTGCCCGGCTTCCCGGAGCTCGTCACTGGACGCCTCGTCTTCTGCCCAGCCGACAACGTCAACACCGACGCGATCTACGGCAAGGACTATACGTACCGGGACGACATGACGCCTGAAATGATGGCCAAGGTCATCTTCGAGAACTATGACCCCAAGTTCGCCGAGCGCACCGTCTCGGGCGACATCATCGTGGGCGGCTACAACTTCGGCACCGGCTCCAGCCGCGAGCAGGCCGTGACGGCGCTAAAGGCCAAGGGCATCCCGCTGGTCATCGCGGGCAGCTTCTCGCAAACGTACCTGCGCAACGCCTTCAACAACGGCTTCCTCTGCATCGAAGTCCTGGCGTTCGTGAACCGAGTCCGCGCGATGTTCACCACCGAAATGAAAGCCGGCGAAAAGACCATCATCCCCGGCGACGAAATCACCGTTGACTTCACCAGCGGCACCATCACCTTCCGCGGCGAGAAGTTCCAATTCCCGCCGATGGGCACGGTTCCGCAGTCGCTCGTGATCGCGGGTGGAGTGGAAAACCTGGTGGCGAGGAAGTTGGGGCTAGCGGCTAAGATCGGGTGATCTGACCATCGAGCTATTGCGCGAGGGGGAAGACTTGGACAACTGGGCTGCAACGGCTAGCGAATTGCGACGTGCATTAGGCGACCTATGTGAGTTCTGTGGCAAGACACTGGACGGGCACAGGTTTGCTCAGTTTGCAAGCCGGATCGGCAGCCCAGAAGAGCTGTACGAAGGCGATCCATTTGTTGAACACTTTGGGCACTGCCGCTGGCGCGACCTTAGGAGCATTAACGAGTTCGACCGATCCAGAGATGCCGCCGTTGTTTACGCGATAGAGTGCCCGAACAGTGTTGGGCCAAACGGGCCGATATACGACATGGTTCTTGTTCGAAACCCGTTTGAGTTGTACGAGCATGATGAAGTTGTCGAGCGGTTTGCCGCCGTGCTGGACGATGCGGACACGGTTCGTTCGCTGGTGAAAGCAGAGGAGTGGCATTCTTTTTGAAAGCCAGATTCCTCCACTCCACCAGCGAGAGGTGGCTTCGCTCAGAATGACAGCAGCTTTGCCTAGCTACTAGCTACCAGCTACTAGCTACTCGAATTTCATCCGCGTTCCTCCGCGTAATCCGCGGTTAGTTTTTGCTTTTGAAGTTCTAAGGAGAGATCAATGGCGCGTTACACCGTAGTGACCATGCCCGGCGACGGGATCGGCAATCAGGTGCTGCCCGAGGCGATCCGGGTGCTGAATGCGGTCGGCTTCGACGCCGACTACGTCCACGGCGACATCGGCTGGGAGATCTGGTGCAAGGAAGGCAATCCGCTACCGGACCGCACCATCGACCTGCTCGCCAAACACAAGCTGGGCCTGTTCGGCGCGATCACCTCGAAGCCGAAGAAAGAGGCCATGGCCGAGCTCGCGCCCGAGTTGCGCGACAAGGGTCTGGCCTACTACAGCCCGATCGTGAGCATGCGGCAGCGTTTCAATCTCGACATCTGCATGCGTCCATGCATCGCGCTGCCCGGCAATCCGCTGAACTTCGTCCGACGCAATCCTGACGGCGCAATAGTCGAGCCGCCGATCAACACAACTGTCTTCCGCCAGAACACAGAAGGTCTTTACGCCGGCATCGAGTGGACGAACCCGCCCGAGCACATCCGCGCCGCCTTCAACACTCACCCGAAGTTCAAGCCGTTCTCGCAGGTCCCAGGCGAAGACCTGGCGCTGAGCGTTCGAGTCATCACGCGTCCGGCGGCCACGCGCATCGTCCGCGCGGCGTTCCAGTTCGCCAAGCGCAAGGGCTTCAAGGGAGTCACCATTTGTGAAAAGCCCAACGTGGTGCGCGAAACCAGCGGCATGATGGAAGAGGTTGCCAAGCACGTCCAGAAGACCGAGTTCCCGGAGATCGCGCTCTGGTCCACCAACATCGACGCGCAGCTCATGTGGCTCAACAAGAACCCCGAGGACTACAACGTCATTGTTGCCTCGAACCTGTTCGGCGACATCTTGAGCGATGCCTTCGCTGGCCTGGTCGGCGGACTCGGCTTCGCAGCCAGCGGCAACATCGGGGACGAAGTCGCGGTGTTTGAGCCGACGCACGGCTCCGCGCCGAAGTATGCCGAACTCGATCCGCCGATAGTGAACCCGGTCGCCATGATCCTGTCGGCCGCCATGATGGTCGAGCACGTCGGTGAGAAGTACAATGACACCGCCGCGCAGGAACAGGCAAAGCGCATCTGGAAGGCCGTTGCCGACGTGGTGGCCGAAGGCAAAGTCCGCACCTACGACATGATGCGCCTTAGCGGCGGCCCGAAGGCGATCTCGCAAGGCGCCGCTTCGACCACGCAAATGACCGACGCCATCCTGGCTAAGCTGGGCAAGGCGGAAGCAACCAAGGCGTAAAGAAGAAGTCGTTGGTCGTTGGTTCTTAGTCGTTAGCACCCAAGTGGATGCGTTCGACTAACGACTAACGACCAACGACCAACGACCAAGGACTGACTTTCATGGCTACATCAGCCGTTGTACCGAGAGTTTTCGAAGCAGGCCGCTGGGGCAAGGACGTTCGTTCGGATTGTCACGTAGCGGTCGAACCACGCGAGCAGGGGGGAGTCGAGATCGAGCTTGAGTCGCGTGTAGGTTCGTATTACGGCACGTCGATCCGCGAGCAGGCACAGAACGTGCTTGCCGAACTCGGTGTCGAAAACGCTCGTGTCACGATTCATGACGAGGGTGCACTGCCGTTCGTGATTTCGGCGCGCATCGAGGCAGCAGTTCGCCGGGCAGGGATCGGTCACGGTAAGCCGTCGTTCGTCGGCGCCGGGCATCATCGCGCCACCCGGCCCGAGCACAAAGCATCAGCTAAAGACCGCGTGCGCCGCTCGCGCCTATACCTTCCAGGCAACGAGCCGAAGTACTTCATCAATGCGGCCCTGCACGAGCCCGACGCCGTAATCCTCGATCTCGAAGACTCCGTGCATCACGCCGAAAAGGACACGGCACGCATACTTGTGCGCAACACGCTGCGCTCAGTCGACTCCGGAGCGTGCGAGCGCATGGTCCGCATCAACCAGCTTCCACTCGGCACGAAGGACTTGGAAGAAGTCGTCCCGGAGTTGCCCGACCTCATCCTCATCCCGAAAGTCGAGACCGCCGAGCAGGTGGCGACTGTGGACCATGAAGTTCGGCGCATAGTGCTCCAGTCAGGTCACAACGCGCACCCGATTTGGCTCATGCCAATTATCGAATCGGCGCTGGGCATCGAGAACGCGTTCGAGATTGCGAAGGCCAGCGACCGAGTCGTCGCGCTCACAATCGGTCTCGAGGACTACACCGCCGATCTCGGCGTTATCAAGACCCGCAAGGGAAGCGAATCGCTCTATGCGCGCCAGCGCCTTGTGAACGCTGCGAAAGCCGCGGGCATTCAGGCCATCGACTCCGTCTATGGCGACATCGGCGACATGGACGGACTGCGCGAGTGGGGCAAAGAGTCCTACGCCATGGGATACGAAGGTATGGGCTGCATCCACCCGCTCCAGATCGAGGTTATTCACGAAGCCTTCGCGCCTTCTCAAGCCGAGATTGACAAAGCTCTCAAGATCGTCGCCGCCTTCGAAGATGCCCAGGCAAAGGGCCTCGGCGTGGTCAGCGTCGGATCGAAGATGATCGACGCTCCGGTCGTACATCGCGCGGTGAAGCTGGTAGCAAGAGCGAAGGCCATGGGGCTGGTTTCGTAAAGGGGCTCCGGAATGGACGAACGCATCGCTCAGGAACTGATAGCCCTTGAGTTGGCGCGAATTCGCGAGAAGCCTCATTCCGAATTGGTCAAGTTTGTTGGGCACCCTGAGCACCGCGTCGCTCGCACACGAGATGGCAAAACGTACCAACTGGAAGTAGAAGCATTCTGGGATAACCGAAAAGGAGGGGACGTTCGGGTTATCGTATCGGCTGACGATGGCGGCCTGCGAGCCTTCGTGCCGGTGACGGATGACTTCATCAAAGCTCCAGATGGCTCATTCGTCGGAGAATAGTCATGAAACCTCCGAAACATCCGACACCTCCGAAACCCTAAAACGTTGAAACTTCGAAACTCTGAACCCTGGACTTCAAAATGAGCACCGGTCCTAGCACAAAAATCGAACTCGTCAAGAACGCCGCCGGACGCCTTGTTCCCACAACCGTCAACGGCAAAGATCAGATCGCCTATCGCGGCTTCGACAGGGAAGTCCCGCTCGGCCGCAAGGCCGCGCCGCCGGTGCGCTCGAATCTCGACTACCCGGCCAACGGCGACAAGCGCGTGCCGGACATCGAGACCGCGCTGCGCAAGTGCGGTATTGCCGACGGCATGACCATCTCGTCGCATCATCACCTGCGCGATGGCGACGCGGTTGCCTTGCAGGCACTTCAGGCGGCGGCGAAGATCGGCATCAAGGACCTGCGCTGGTTTCCGAGCGCTTCGTTCCCGAGTCAGAAGCCGGTCATTGACCTGATGGAAGCCGGAGTCGTTCACCACATCGAAGGGTCAATGAATGGTCCGCTCGGCGACTACTGCACGCAGGGCAAGATGCGCGGCTTGGGCGTGTTGCGCTCGCACGGTGGACGCTGGCAGGCGATCCAGGACGGCGAGGTTCACATCGACATCGCTGTGATCGCCGCTCCGACAGCCGATCCCTTCGGCAACGCCGATGGATCCCACGGCCCATCTGCCTGCGGCTCTCTCGGGTTCGCGCTTGCGGATTCGATGTACGCCGACCGGGTCATCGTCGTGACCGATAACCTGGTCCCGTTTCCGTGCGTTCCTTGGCAGATGCAGGGCAATAACGTGGACTACGTCGTCGAAGTCCCTTCCATCGGCGATCCAGCCAAGATCGTCTCAGGCACTACGCAGATCACCAAATCACCCGACCGCCTGCGCATCGCCAAGTTCGTAGCCGAGTTCCTGCGCGCAGCCGGCATCATGCGTAACGGCTTTTCGTTCCAGGCCGGCGCGGGCGGAATCGCTCTCGCCTTCGTCCAGTACCTCAAGGACATGATGAAGGAAGCCGGCGTGAAAGCGCGTTTTGTGCGCGGCGGCTCCACCAAGTACCTCGTGGAACTTCTCAACGAAGGGCTCGTTGACTACATCCTCGACGGCCAGACATTCGATCTTGATGCGGTTAAGTCGATCGCAAGCGACCCGCGGCACGTCGCGACCTCTCCATTCACCTCATACAACTTTCACGGCAAAGGCAACTTCGCTTCGATGGTCGACGCTGTCATTCTCGGCGCCACAGAAGTTGACGTGAACTTCAACGCCAACGTTGTGACGCACAGCGACGGACGCCTGTTGCACGGCATCGGAGGCTGGCAGAACTGCCTCTATTCGGGCTGCACAATTCTCGCGCTGCCATCCTTCCGCGATCGTATTCCCGTGATCGTGGATCAAGTGACGACACTCACCGGACCTGGCGAACTGATTGACGTGATCGTTACTGAGCGGGGCATCGCCATCAACCCGCGCCGTCAAGACCTGATTGACGCAACCAAGGGCTCCGGCCTGCCGATCCGACCGATTCAAGACATCAAGAACGACGTCGAAGCGATCTGCGGAAAGCCCGAGAAACCAAGATTGGGGGATAAGCCTGTCGCTATCGTGAAGTGGGTCGATGGCACGGTGCTGGATACCATTTGGCAGGTGCTCTGATCTGCCTGGAATTGGTCGCCCAATTGTCAAACGAGGGGCGGCGATTGAGGCGTCGCCCTTCGTTCATGTTCTACCAGCAAATCACGCTGCTGCCGCCTGATAACTCGCGCCCACTGTCAGCACAGGGCATGGCGCCTCGACGATCACCCTGTACGCCGTGTCCATCAGACGAGTTGTAAAAACAGCCGGACGTCGTGCTCCAAGCACGATCAGGTCTGCGTGACGCGTGGCAGCTGCGCTCACGATGAGTTCAGCGGGGCTGCCAATCTCGACGACTGCTTCGGGCTGGAACTTGCGATCGCGCTCCAGCGGCACTAATTCCATCAGTTTGCGACGAAGAACGCTTACCGCAGTGTAGGCGTCCACTACTGGCGCGGTCGGAATCGCGTGGAACAATGTGAGCGCCGCATGGTACTCGTTGGCAATGCACATCGCATGCTTCAGCGCGGGCTCATTGACGCGGGCAAGGTCGGTTGCGAAGAGGATGTGGTTGAACTTCGCTTCCCGGCGTTCTTCGGCAGACACTCTCGGGCCAAGCGTAAGTACTGGGCACGTGGCATGACGAACAATTTCCTCTGCCACCGAGCCTAGGACGAACTTTCTAATGCCTGTGCGTCCGTGTGTGCCCACCAGTACCAGGTCAATGTCGTTGTCGTGCACGATCGCGTTTATGGTTTCGGTTGTGTCTCCGCTGGCGACTACCTCGGTATGGTGCACTCCTTCGAGCTGTTCCGAGGCAGCGAGGTCCTGCATTTGGCGCTCGGCGTTTTCCCGCGCCTCCAGAATTAGTGGCGGATCAATGCTGAGCACCTCAGGCGAGAGTACGTGAACAATGTGAAGCGTGGCCTCATTCTTCCGCGCGATGCTGCAAACGTAGGGAAAAACCGTTTCGGAACACGGCGAGAAGTCTGTGGCGAAGAGAATATTTCGGGCAGGGATGCGGGCCGGGACGTCCGTGAACATACGTCACCTCCCAGACAAAAGCCAACGTAGTCCAGACTGGTCACCGGACGCGAGGGCATCGGTCACATGGCGCGGTGACGTCTCCGTATTAATCCACGGCTCCGGCCAACTCTTCTTCTAGCAATTGCTTGTTGTAGAGGTCGTTGTAGTAGCCGTTGAGAGACACCAGTTCGTCGTGCGAACCATACTCAACGATGTGTCCGCCGTGCAGCACGGCGATCCTATCGGCGTTTCGCACGGTTGACACGCGATGCGAGATGAAGATGGTCGTGCGACCGCGCATGATCTCTCGCAGGTGGTTTAGTATTTTGTCTTCGGTGTGCGTGTCGACACTCGACAGCGCGTCGTCAAGAATCAAAATCTTTGGATCGCGGATGATGGCCCGCGCGATGGCGGTACGCTGTTTCTGCCCACCCGACAGAGTGATGCCGCGTTCACCAACGGTGGTGTTGTACTTCTCAGGGAAGCCCTCGATGTCGGCAGAGATGCTTGCCGCCTCGGCCGCAAGTTTTATCTGATCATCGGTTGCATCCTCGACACCGAAAGCGATGTTTTCCCGAATGCTATCTCCGAACAGAAAAGTCTCTTGCGGGACAAAGCCGATGCTGCGCCGCAGAGTCTCCAACGAATAATCGCGGATCGGTCGGCCGTCGATCAGCACCGAACCGGGAGCGGAGTCGTAGATACGAGGGATAAGGCTTACCAGCGTTGATTTTCCCGACCCGGTCGGACCGACAATCGCCAGGCTCGTTCCGGCAGGAACGGTCAGGTTTATGCCACGCAAAACCGGAACACCGTCATACGAGAAGTTCAGGTTCCTGAATTCAATCGTGCCCCGAATGTCGCGAGGCTGACCATCGCTGCTTGGCTTGGCAGCCGAATCGGTGATTTCAGGCTTGGCACGCAGAATTTCGGCGATACGCCCCATCGAAGCCGTTCCGCGCTGGAAGATGTCGATGACCCATCCCATGGCGATCACCGGCCAAGTGAGCTGCACCATGTAAGTGTTGAAGGCAACGAAGCCACCTACGCTCACGCGTCCGGAAAGCACTTCGCGTCCGCCTATCCAGAGCACAGTAACAATGGCCAACCCGAGCATTAGCTGGAGAGTTGGCCACAACATTCCCCTGATCCGGACAAGTTTTAAGCTTCGCGATATGTACTCCTGGTTTTCCGTTTCGAACAATCGAACTTCTGCGTGTTCCTGCGCATACGCTCGAATCACCCGCGCTCCGGAGAAGTTCTCCTGGGCTCGCGCCGAGATATCCGAGAACATCGCCTGTATACGTTCGAATCGTTCGTGTATCTGGCGGCCGAAATACTGCACGATAATGCTGGCGATTGGCAGGGGCGTGAAAGCCAGCAGCGTCAGCTTGGGGCTGATGCTGAACATGAAGATCAGGGCGCCAATGGTGAACACCAGCGTATTAGCCGAGTACATGATGGCCGGGCCAAGCAGCATTCGGACGGCATTCAGGTCATTCGTCGCCCGCGCCATGATGTCGCCCGTACGGTTCCGCTGATAGTACGAAAAAGAAAGGCGTTCCAGGTGATGGAAGAGATCGTTGCGCAGGTCGAATTCAATGTCTCGCGAAATGCCTATCACGATCCAGCGCGTCAGGAACTGAAAGATGCCCTTCGTCGCCGCGACAGCCACAAGCAAAAGGGAGTAGGTGATCAACTTGTCCCGCGTGACGCCCTGGTTAAGTCCGTCAATTGCACGCTTGATCACGAGCGGGAACAATATCCAAACCAGGTTGTTCCCCAGTACAGACAAAGTGCCCCAAAAGTATGGCCAGCGATACTTCTTGACGTAGGGGAACAGGGGACGCAGTGAACTCAGCATAGCTATATGGATGAATTGTAGAGGATAGACGACTTACGAGTAAGGGCCCAAAGCTCACGTACGACGCGAAGGAAAGTTGACGCCGCCTCGGCGTAATGATTCAATTGCCGACTCAGTCATTCAAGTGCAAACGAACACCCTCGTCGGGGCCTTTTACCGGACGTCGGGCGTACCATGCGCGCAGGATGAACGTGATTCCCACGCCAAGGATGAAGGCGCCCAACAGAAACCACTTCAACGCCGGAATCCAAAGAACCAGCCCGACCACAGCTACGACAGCGATGACGAGACTCGCAATCCCTTTGATCTTCATATTGCCTCCGCTTCCGCCTAGTGCACGGATCTTACGTCGGCACCTTTAAAATCATATACCCGCCTACAAGCGCAAATATCACGTCGGGCGACCATGCGGCTAGAAACGCGGGGAGCTGGTTTGCGTTTCCGAGACCCTCAAACAGACCAGAGGAAATCCAGTATACGGCTGCTATTCCTATCGCTACCGCTACACCTGTCAAAGCACCTCGCTTTGCTGTCGACAAGGCGAATGGGATAGCGAGTACAGCCATTACGAATGTTATCAGCGGGTAAGAGAATTTCTTCTGTAATTGGACGCGCAGCCGCACAACATCGAAGCCGCTCTGCTGCAATTCGTGAATGTAGCGCTTCAGTTCGGCATAGTTCATCTCTGACGACTGCTTAACTTCTTTAAGGAAGTACGAAGGCGGCTCATTCACTTCCGCGAAGGTCGCCACGTCGAATGTCCTATATTCATGGACGGTGGAACCGTCCAACGACCGTTCCCACCCCTGCTCGAACACCCACTTGCCCAGGTTCTCGCCCCAGTGCGCCCGGGTTGCGTAAATTCGCTTTTTCAGCTCGAACGTGGCGGGGTCGAACTCGAATACAGATATGCTGCCAAACCGGTTCTGATCCGCGTCGAAGAACTCGTAGTAGAACATCGTGTTGTTCTCGCCGAAGATCCACTTACGGTCGGGACGCAAGTACGTTTGCGGCGGCTTGCCCTTGATCTGGTTGCGCAGCGCGTCCTGGCGCTTGTTCGCCTTGGGCAAGTAGAACTGATCGAACGCGAACAGTCCGATGGCGATCAACATGGAGACGGTAAGCACGGGTACGATCACCCGATAAATGCTGATGCCGGTCGCCTTCATGGCCGTGATCTCGTTCGATTTCTGCATAAGACCGAACGTTACGAGTACCGCAAGCAGCACGCTCAGCGGCATCATGTTGTAGATCATGTAAGGCGTAACGTTAATCAGGTACTCGCCTACGAGTATCAGCGGGACCCGGTTGGCGATGATGTCCTTCAGCAACTCGAAAAACGTGAACACCAGCAGGAGCACCAGGAATGTCGCCAGGATCATTCCCAGGTAAAGCATGAAGTCCTTCAGGATCAAGTCATCGATGATTAGCGGGAACTTGGTGTGAAGAACTCGTCTCCGGGGCATCAGGCGATCATAAGGACTTCCGTTGCTCAGCCCTCGTGAGAGCCGCAACTTCGCACCTAACCCGGTTTTCAGCCGCGCCCAAATGCTTTTCATGGACGCGATTTCAATCGGCATTTTGTCTACGCGCCAGAGCAGAAGGAATCCGCCGATCAGGAACAGAATGTTCCCCATCCAGATCGCAGGCGCGACCGGCATTCGGCCCTGACGCGCCAAAGCCATTCCGGCCAGCATGGCGAAGTAGTACAGAAAGACCAGCGCGATTGTGAGCACGAACCCTGTGCTCTTTCCACCCCTCTTGGATGAAAGACCGAGCGGAATTCCAACTAGCGCCAGCACCAGGCAGGCGCTGGCGAAAGCTAATCGCCGGTGAAACTCGATCAAGAGTAGACGCTGCTTGAACGGATCAGATTCCGCTTTCGCGAGTCGCCAAAGTTCGACCGTACCCGCCTGAGTCACCGGAGTGATTTGTCGGGTCTTTGGCCTATCGGACGACGGCAGTGGGATAACGATGTCGGTTGCCGCGAAGGTTGACGCCTGGTACTGGTCGGGTTGTTTAGCGACAGTTTCGTGCTGCGCGCCTTGACGTAGGTGAAGCCTAAGCCGGTCGCCCCCCTCGTTGATCACCAGTCCGTCGTGCGCGACAGTGATTCTCGGCGCGGACGGGTTCGATATATCGGCGAGGAACACGCCCTTCCACAGCGCCGCACCCTCTCCGGGGCTGGCATCCTGTACGTAAAGGACGTAGTTCTTTAGGTCTTCGTAAAAAACTCGCGGCTGAATCTCGAAAGATGCTTGAGACGCGGTGAGCTTGGCCTGAAGGCGGTCCAGTGCTGCTGCAGAGCGCGGAGCGAGGTAGGCATTGTTGAACAGTGCCAGAAACCATGCCCCGATTACCAGGATGAAGATGACGCGCACGAAGGCTAACGCACCCATCCCGGAGCTTCGCATCGCGGTGATCTCGCTATCGGCTGCCAGTCGGCTTAGCCCGATCAGGATGCCGACCAGGACTGCCATCGGTATGGTGAAGGTCAGCGTGGCGGGCAGGGTATAGGCGAAAACCTTGATCACGCTGGACAGTGGCGCACTCTGGCGAACGATCAACTCCAGGATGCGCCCGATGTCACGCATGAAAAAGATAAAGGTAAACACCGCCGCGCCTATGGCGGCGTGCGACAGGACCTCGCGCAGAATGTAACGGGTCAGTATGCGCATGCGCCTAAGGCATGAGTCTAGCATGTGAACGGCGGGAGCACGGGTGTGTGTTTTTCAACGTGTTGATGCGTCCAATGGCCAGAGACGGGCGAGGCTCGTCTCCGGCCCGGTACTCTGATTTATGTCTTGTACGCAACGCAGCGCGCCATTCACCGCGTCGAAATGACCGGCGAATGCTAATCCTTGGCATTTCTGATGGTTACGTTCGACTGATGCAGCAACCCACGCTAGTTTTGCATCTTTAAGGTTTAGGACAGCTCCGACTATACTTGGACACTAAATGACATTTGCTTCCGAACCGAAGACCGTGCTCCTGCTGAAGCCGCGTGGCTTCTGCGCTGGAGTCGTACGCGCGATTGACATCGTACGCATCGCGCTGGAGACTTTCGGGCCCCCGATCTACGTGCGCAAAGAGATCGTTCATAACCGCTATGTCGTCGAAGAACTAATGGCGAAAGGCGCGATCTTTGTTGACACAGTGGAGGAAGTTCCGGAAGGCGAACGTGTCATTTACAGCGCTCACGGAGTTGCCCCCGAAGTGCGGGAAGCAAGCGAGCACCGGCGCCTACGTGTCATCGATGCTACTTGTCCTCTGGTGACAAAAGTCCACGTGGAAGCAGTTCGGTTTGCGAAACAAGGATACTCGTTGATTCTGATCGGCCACCACGATCATGACGAGGTGGTGGGCACGTTAGGCGAAGCACCTGCCGTTACACAGGTTGTCGGCTCTGCAGAAGATGTCGAGAGCATCAGCGTCCCCGATCCCGATCGTGTCGCTTATCTGACCCAGACAACGCTGAGCCTGGATGAGACCCGCGACATAATCGCGGCGCTGCGAGGCAAATTCCCCAACATCACTGGCCCTGCGGCATCGGACATCTGCTACGCGACTCAGAATCGGCAAACAGCGGTGAAGAACGCCGCAGTGGGTGCTGATCTGTTGCTCGTCGTCGGTTCAGTCAACAGTTCGAATTCGAACAGGTTGGTAGAGGTCTCACGTAATCTCGGCACCCCGTCGTACTTGATCGAGAATTATAAGTCGATTCAACCGGACTGGCTTGAGGGTGCCAAGACTGTGGCGCTCACGGCGGGAGCATCTGCTCCGGAGTGTCTCGTTGAAGAGGTCGTGAACTATCTTCAGACCAGAGGATACAGTGACGTCCGCGAAGTAGAAGTCATGCCAGAGAACGTCCGCTTCGGACTGCCACCGGAGATCGTCGATGCTATTTCCGGCGTTCCCGTAGCTGGTTCATCGGCTGACTCTGGAATAGCGACTGTGCGGGCGGAGAAATAGCAGAATGGGTGAAAGCTCCGAGGCGATAAACGCGAAAGCTGAGATGCGGTTCGGCAAGGTTGACGACATGAGCGGTCGGGTTGCCGCTGCCATGGACGCCGCCGGGAGCTACCTGTTCTCGAGACAGCACGAAGAAGGTTACTGGTGCGGCGAACTCGAAGCCGATACCACCCTCGAAGCCGAGTACATCATGATGCACACGCTGCTCGGCACCGGCGATCCGAAGAAAATGTACAAGGCTTGCCGGTGGATGCTCGATCATCAGAATGATGATGGTGGTTGGCCTGTTTACGCCGGCGGCCCATCGGAGATCAGCGCCTCAGTTCTCACGTACTTTGCTCTGAAGCTATGCGGCTATAGTGCCGATGACCCCCGCTTGGTTGAGGCTCGCGAATGTATCACTAGGCTGGGTGGTCCGACCAAGTGCAACACGTACACCAAGATCTATCTGTGCTTCTTCGGACAATATGAGTGGTGGGCTGTTCCCGCAGTGCCGCCGGAAATCGTCCTTTTTCCGAACTGGTTCTGGTTCAACATTTACGAGATATCATCCTGGTCTCGCGGCATTTTCATTCCCCTATCGATCGTTTATTCCAGGAAAGCATTCAAGAAGATCGCGCCAGAGCAGGGGGTTCAGGAACTGTTCCCCGGCGGGGACATGCACAACATCAACTTACACCTGTCCTGGGACAGGAAGGTTGTAAGCTGGCGCAACTTCTTCCTGCTATTGAACCAGTTGACGCACTTCTTCGAACGCGTGCATATCCGCCCGTTGCGCAGCATTGCAATGAAAAAGGCGGAAAAGTGGATGCTGGAGCGCTTCGAGATGAGCGATGGCCTGGGTGCGATTTACCCGGCGATGATGAACTCGATTATCGCGTTGCGGTGCCTCGGCTACTCCCTTGACGACCCGCAGTTTATACGCGCGATGGACGAGTTCGAGGAACTCGGAATCGAGGAAGAAGACACGTTTCGCATGCAGCCCTGCAAGTCGCCAGTATGGGACACGGTTTACGCGATGTTCGCATTAGGGGAAGCAGGGGTGTCGCGCAGAGATCCGCGCATGATCGCGGCAGCCGATTGGGTGCTGAAAAAGCAGGTCACTCATAAAGGCGATTGGGCAGTTAAAGTAAATAACGTGTCACCGGCCGGCTGGTACTTCGAGTTCAACAACGAGTTCTATCCCGACGTGGATGACACCGGCATGGTCAATTTGGCGTTGACTCACGTCGAACATCCGAACGAGCGGTACCAGCACGACTCCGTGAACCGAGCGATCGACTGGATTTTCGCGATGCAGTGCAAGAACGGCGGCTGGGCGGCTTTCGATAAGGACAACACGCGAGTCGTGTTCCAGTACATTCCCTTTGCCGACCACAATGCCATGCTCGACCCGCCTACGGTCGACATCACCGGACGCATGTTGGAGATGCTGGCGGCGTATGGATACACGGATGATCATCCAAATGTCCAGCGAGCCATAGAATTCATCAAGAAAGAGCAGGAGCCTGATGGTTCCTGGTTCGGGCGTTGGGGCTGCAACTATATCTACGGCACGATGCTTTGTTTGCGCGGCCTCGAAGCGATAGGAATCGACCATCACGAACCCTATGTTCAGCAGGCTGCTGAATGGCTCCGCAGTATTCAGAACCCAGACGGCGGTTGGGGCGAGACCATGGGCTCCTATGACGATCCAGATTCACGCGGACAAGGTCCAAGCACTGCTTCCCAAACAGCCTGGGCGGTTATGGGCCTGCTTGCGGCTGGCGATACGCGAAGCGACTCGGTCGAGCGCGGCATAGCGTATCTCATCAGCGCCCAGCGAAAGAACGGTTCGTGGAAGGACGACTACTACACCGGGACGGGGTTCCCGAAAGTTTTCTATCTGAAGTACCACATGTACGCCGAGTATTTTCCACTCATCGCTTTAGCGGCGTATTCCAAGGCTATGGGCTTTAAGGCGCTGCAGGGCAGTAAAGCTGTGAAGCGCTCAGCAGCAACAGAGGCGTGAATTAGCGAGAGTTTCACATGTCCGGTAGCTTAAAGCCGGGTTCTAACACGAGAGATACGAGACAGACTGGTCTTTCATGCGTTTCCCTATAGTACTGACGACTGATCTAACGAAGTACATCGTCAAGCAGAAACTCGCAGGACGCGACAAGTTCCCGCTTGTCATGATGCTTGAGCCGCTGCATGCGTGTAACCTCACCTGCACCGGTTGCGGACGCATTCGAGAGTATGAGAGCACGATTCGCGAGGTCATCCCCGTTGACAAGTGCTTGCAAGCCGCTGAGGATTGCGGCGCTCCGATTGTTTCCATTTGCGGTGGCGAACCGCTCATTTACAAAGAAATCGGCGAACTGGTCGCTACTCTGATACAGCGCAAGAAACATGTCATCCTTTGCACCAACGGGATGTTCATGCGCAAGAAGCTTGACGAGTTCAAACCCGATAACCGGTTTTGCTTCAACGTGCACCTGGACGGAATGAAGAAGTCGCACGACCTTGCGGTTGAGAGAGACGGTGTGTTCGACGCCGCCATCGACGGCATCAAGGCCGCCAAGCAGCGTGGCTTCCGGGTAACAACCAACACGACGGTGTACGTTGAAACGGACATGAACGAGATTGAGGCGCTCTATGAACATCTGGCGACCCTGGGCGTAGACGGACACACACTATCGCCTGGATATTCGTACAGTGCCGTACAAACGAAAGAGATCTTCCTGGATCGGGCGATGATTCGGGAGAAGTTCAAGAATGTCGATCGGCTGATGAAGCGTTTCCCGCTGATCAATACGCCCATCTATAGCGAGTTCCTGTCAGGCAAGAGAGAGTTGACGTGCACGGCATGGGGAAATCCGACGTACAACACCAAAGGGTGGCGAGCACCGTGTTATTTGATGTCGGATGGACATTACGCCGGCTTCGATGAATTCATGAACAAGACGCAGTGGGAGCGATACGGTTACGGACGCGACCCGCGCTGCGAGAACTGCCTGGTTCACTCCGGATACGAGGCCAGTGCGGCAACTGCCAAGAACGCCCGCTTTGGTGATACTTGGAAGATGGTGGCGTTTACACTGTTTAGTTGAGCAGTTAGCGCTCGACAGTCAAGACACGTTTACTTGTGAGCGGATTGTTAGTTCTCCTGCTGCCTTGTGCAGGAGCACCGTTGGTGAGGCGCGCCAATGCCAAGGATGGGTGCGAACCGTCCATGGCTGAACTGCTGAGTCCTGACAGCTGGATTCTACTTTGAAGGTTTTCGTTACAGGTGCGACTGGTTTTGTGGGCAGCCATGTGGCTCGCGTGCTGCATGACTCTGGTGCTGACTTGCGGCTGCTCGTTCGTGCAACCAGCCGGACGGAAAACATCGATGGAATTCCGGCCGATCGTGTTATAGGCGATCTTCGCGAGCCGGATTCGCTTCGGCCTGCGATGTCGGGTTGTGAGGTCGTGTTCCATGTAGCGGCCGATTATCGGCTGTGGACTCGCGACTCCGCAGACATGTATCGCGCGAATGTGGGTGGAACGCGAGGAGTAATCCGTACTGCGCAGGAGGCCGGTGTTCGTCGCATCGTTTATACCAGCAGTGTCGCAACCATGGGCTTTACCGCCGACGGCACGCTGGCTGATGAAGATTCACCTGTAACAATGGCGGACATGATCGGCCCTTACAAGCGATCGAAATTCGTTGCCGAACAGGTGGCGCTGGAGGCCGCTCGCGACGGAGTGGACGTCGTGGTCGTCAATCCCACAACCCCGGTGGGGGAGCAGGATATCAAGCCAACCCCGACGGGTCGTATTATTGTGGACTTTCTCAAACGAAAGTTTCCTGCGTACGTGGACACCGGCTTGAACCTGGTTGACGTTGTCGTCTGCGCTCGCGGCCATGTTGCCGCCCTTGAGAAGGGAAGGTCGGGGGAGCGATACATTTTGGGTGGCGAGAATCTTACACTGAAGCAGATCCTCGACAAACTCGCGGTGATCACTGGGTTACCTTCTCCGAAAGTCCGCCTGCCGTATGCTGTCGCGTTTGCCGCTGCCGTGGCTGACACTGGCGTGAGCGGCTATATGCTGCATCGAGAACCTCGAGCTACTGTCGACGCGGTTCGAATGGGACGAAAGAAGATGTTTGTCAGTTCGAGCAAAGCCGAACGTGAGTTAGGTTGGAAGATCGTCCCGGTAGATGCTGCACTTATACGTGCCGTGGAGTGGTTCCGGAATCACAATTATGTCGATTAAGGTCGTCATCATCGCCGCCCTGGAACGCGAGGTTGCGCCTCTTGTAAAGGGTTGGCGTGTGCTCGACAACAGTCATTCCGGGGTTTACAGGACGTTCCAGCACGGCGATACCACAGTCGTTTGCTCCGGCATCGGCTTCGGTCCGGCCCAGAAATGTGCGGAGTCGGCGATCTCGATCCTAACTCCTCAGGTGGTTGTTTCAGCAGGACTTGCTGGAGCGCTCGTCCCCGAGATGAAAGTTGGCCAGGTGCTTGTCCCAGCAACAATCGTCAACTCGCGAACGGGTGCCCGGATCAACACGGGGCACGGATCAGGCACATTGGTAAGCGCAGCAGGGATTGCCGGTCCTGAGGGCAAACGGTTGCTCGCCCACCAGCACAGCGGTCTCGCAGTGGACATGGAAGCCGCTGCGGTGGCCGAGGTCGCTGAAGGACACAAGATCGGATTCACCGCCGTCAAGGCGATCTCGGATGACGCCGATTTCCCAGTCCCCGATCTGGAGCGTTTTGTTGACGATGAAGGTAGATTCTTGACGGGAAAATTCGTTGCACACGTAGGTTTGCATCCGCGGCTCTGGGGGACGGTTCGTCAATTCGCGTTGAACAGTGCCCACGCTTCTCAGGAGCTTTGTCGTGTGCTCCGGAATCTAATCGAATCAGGCAAGTGGCAAGTCGGACCGAAGTCCGTGCGTCCTGCCGCAACTATTGAGGGTATTCGCGTCCCATGAGTGTTGTTGCTAACCCAGCCGCAGTCGAAGGACTTGCGGCAGTTCCTACGATTATGCTTGCAGCCGTTTATCGCGGCAAAGACGACGTTCGCATGCAGACCGTGCCAGTCCCTGAGATTGGGCCGGGCGAACTTCTGGTTCGTGTCCATAGCTGCGGTGTTTGTGGAACGGATTTGAAGAAGATCAGCACCGGTTCGCACTCTGCCCCGCGCATCTTCGGACACGAGACCACCGGAATGGTAGTTCGGGTGGGAGAGGGTGTGACGAAGTTTCTTCCAGGTGACCGCGTTCTCGTATTCCACCATATTCCTTGCAATCAGCCGGATTGCTTTTATTGCGCTCGCAAAGTTTTCGCACAGTGCCCGACCTACAAGAGAGTCGGCGCCACCGCCGGATTCGAACCGAGCGGCGGTGGGTTCGCCGAGTACGTTCGTGTAATGGAGTGGATTGTCCGGTTGGGCGGGGTAGTGCGAATACCCGACGAGGTGTCTTGGGAACAGGCAGCGTTCGTTGAGCCCGTGAATACCTGCATGAAAGGTGTGCAGACGCTTAACTTGAACCCCGGCGAGGTCGTTCTCGTGATCGGCCAAGGCCCAATCGGCATCATTTTAGGTGTTCTCGCACGCCGGCTTGGTGCACAGGTAATAACTTCCGATTTGTTCCCTCAGAGGCTTACAATTGCAAAAGGCTTTGGCCTAGGGGATTCCATTGATGCCTCGTCCGCTGATGCGGTTAAGTCCATACTGGACCGTACCGATGGGCGCGGGGCTGACGCGGTGATTTTGGCCGTGGGCGGGAACGCTTTAATTCCGGCTGCCTTGGACGCCGTGCGTCCGGGCGGAAGGGTTCTGTTATTCGCGCAAACCGTACATAGCGAGGCGAAGTTTGACCCCGCGGCCGTCTGCGTTGAGGAAAAGGCCCTTCTGGGCTCGTACAGTGCTTCTATTGACTTGCAGGAGGAATCGGTCGAGTTCGTGTTCAGCCGCGAAGCAAATCTGGAACGGCTGATTAGCCACCGTTTTCCTTTGGAGCGAGCCGTCGAGGCCCTGAGCTTGGCTGCCCACCCCCAACCGGATACGCTGAAACTCATGATTCAGCCGGGCAGCAAGTGGGAAGGACATCGCTAGTGAACGGACAGATGACAGCCGCCGTCCTCTATGGCAAGGAGGACGTCAAGATTGAACAGGTGCCAATTCCGCGCGTTGCGGACGGGGAAGTGCTGATCAAGGTGCATGTCGCTTTGACCTGCGGCACGGACCTGAAGGTGTACCAGCGCGGATACCACGCGCGCATGATCGTACCCCCGGCGCTGTTCGGCCATGAACTGGCCGGAGTCATTGAGGAGGTTGGCGCAGGAGTAAAGAATTTCCGCAAAGGCCAGCGCGTCGTTGCGCTCAATTCCGCCCCTTGCGGCCAGTGTTTCTATTGCTCCCGTCATCAGGAAAATCTTTGCCAGGATCTTCTCTTCAACAACGGGGCATACGCCGAGTACATCAAGGTCCCCAGGCGAATCGTTGAAACGAACATGCTCGCCATCCCAGCCAATGTCACTTATGAAGAGGCGGCGATGGTTGAACCGCTGGCCTGCGTCTTACGCGGCCTGCACGAGACTGGCGTGGAGATAGGCGACACCGTAGCCGTGATGGGTGGAGGCCCGATTGGCCTGATGTTCATGCAGGTAGCCAAGCTGACTGGGTGCAACGTCATCGCGGTGGTCAAGCGTGATTCTCAGGTGGCCTTTGCGAAGCGGCTTGGAGCAGATGAGATCGTTCAGATCACGCAGGTTCATGATCCCGTTGAGGTCGTTCGCGCGCTGACGCCGGACCGGCGTGGCGCCGATGTGGTTATCGAGGCCGTTGGCCGCACCGATGCGTGGGAGTCGGCTATTGAGATGGTTCGCCGTGGTGGTACGGTCAATTTCTTTGGCGGATGCGCCAGCGGCACGAAAGTGCGCCTCGATACTCAGCGCCTGCACTACTCCGAGATCACATTAAAGGCCACGTTCCACCACACGCCTGAGAGTGTGCGAAAGGCCTTCGCTCTGATTGCTGAAAAGAAGATCAAAGGGACTGACTACATCACGGGCGAAGCTCCGCTGTCGAGCCTGAACAGCGTCCTCCGCCACATGCTCAATCGTAACGGCGACATCAAGACCGCCATAATCCCGGGTCAGTAAGGGCCGGTCACCCGGAACCGCAAAACATGGCCCCTCCCCCCAGCAACGGATCCGAATCACACGGGCTGCACTCAGCCCGTGTATCCGATTCCGGCTCTGCGAACGATCAACTCAGTCATCCTGAGCGCAATGAAGGACCTTCCGCTACGTCCGATACGTGTGCATTCACCCGCACTCCGCCCAGCCCAGCACTGCTGGAATCCGCGTGGTCAAAGCTTCCACCGGAGTACCGCATTCCCGACCAGGCACCCTCGCTCGAAGAAGCGAACGCCTACTGCGAACGTCTCGCGCGAAGCCACTACGAAAATTTCTCCGTAGCGACGTGGTTCCTCCCTGAGCGCCTGCGCCCGCACTTCCACAGCGTGTATGCCTATTGCCGCATCTCCGACGACCTCGGCGACGAAGTTGGCGACGCGCAACAATCGCTCGCGCTGCTCGATCTTTGGGAATCAGAACTGAACGCTACGTATGCCAGTGTGGGCCGGGACCCCGACATCCATGAGTTCCCGCCAGATACAAACGTAGACATCGAGAAAGGAACCGACTGGTTCTGTTCTGACGTCCCAACTGGACCCGCTGGCCCACGCCATCCCGTTTTCGTTGCCCTCAGCCGCACTATCTGTGCCTGCGACATTCCCAAGCAGCCTTTTGTCGACCTGCTCCGTGCTTTTCGTCAGGATCAGACCGTCAAGCGGTATGACACGTTCGACCAGCTTCGGGAATACTGCCGATATTCAGCGGACCCGGTAGGCCGCCTCGTACTCTACATCTGTGGCTACCGCGAAGATTACCGCCAAGAGCTCTCGGACAACACTTGCACAGCTCTTCAACTGGCGAATTTCTGGCAGGACGTCAGCGTGGATTATGGAAAGGGCCGCATTTACCTGCCGCGCGAGAGCATGAGCCGGTTCGGCGTAACGGAAGATCAGATTGGAGCACGTCGATTCACGTCCGAATTTCGCGAACTGATGCGCTTCGAAGTCAATCGCGCCCGCGAGTGGTTCGAGCGTGGTCTGCCCCTGGCAAAAGAGGTCGACCGCGAACTGGCCGTAGACATTGAACTGTTCAGTCGCGGAGGGCTGGAGATCCTCAATGCCATTGAACACCAAGACTTCGATGTGCTGAGGTCGCGCCCGGCAATTTCCAAGCTTCGCAAACTGTCCCTCGTAGCACGTGCCGCGCTAAGGAGGCTCGTCGCGTAATGAAGTCTCACGTTCAAGCCGAAAAGCGCGCCGAGGTTCCCCACAAAACGAATTCGCTTCAGTTGCGTGCCGCTTACGCGGTGTGCCGCAGCATCGCCCGTTCAGCGGCGAAGAACTTCTACTACGGCTTTCTCGCGCTGCCTCGATACAAACGGAACGCCCTCTGCGCGGTGTATGCATTCATGCGCCAAGCGGACGATATCAGCGACGACCCGACGTTGCCGATTGAGGAAAGACGCGTGCGCCTCGCGGAACTCAGCGAGCGTATGCACCGCGTCGTTAACGGTCAGCCTACGGACGATCCTGTTCTGCTTGCGTTGGCCGACACATCAAGGCGATATAACATACCGGTGGAGTTGCTCGATCAGTTGGTTCACGGTACGGCCATGGACCTCGACGAGGCGATTCCGCCAGTGATCGAGCCGAGACCACTGAACGCGCCGCCTCCTGCCGTGCTGTACCTTACCTTTGATGCCCTGTACGGGTATTGCTACCACGTTGCTTCAGTAGTCGGTCTGGCCTGCATACATATATTCGGCTATAAGGATCCCGCAGCGGAACGCTACGCCGAACAAACCGGCATTGCCTTCCAGTTAACCAATATCATCCGTGATGTCAAAGAAGACGCGCTCATGGGGCGAGTCTACCTTCCGCAAGAAGACCTGCAGCGCTTTGGCATCTCGGATGTGGAATTCCTCAATCCGGATCCGGTTCGCCTGCGACCGCTGCTGGAGTTTGAGGCGCAGCGTGCTCGCGACTACTATCAGTCCGCTCAAAGGCTACTCCCACTCATAGATGAGGACAGTCAGCCCGCACTCTGGACGCTCGTCGAAATCTACCGCCGGTTGCTCGAGAAGATCGCTGCGAATGAATATAACGTCTTCGGCGACAAGATTCGTCTCACCACTCGCGAAAAGCTGAGTATTTTAGCTCGAGGACTGTGGCGACGACTCCTATGAGCACCCGCAATCAACGCAAGACGGTGGCAATCGCCGGAGGCGGTCTCGCGGGCCTGGCCGCCGGGTGTGCGCTCTCCGACGCCGGATTCGATGTGACGGTCTACGAGCGGCGCCCCTACCTGGGTGGACGCGCTTCCTCTTATGAGCACCCCGGCACAGCGGAAGTCGTCGATAACTGCCAGCACGTGCTACTCGGGTGTTGCACGAGTCTCATCGACTTGTATCGCCGGATCGGCGTAGAAGATCAGATCCGCTGGTATGACCGCCTGACCTTTTTGGAACCCGGAGGACGCAGATCAGAGATCGGCCCTTCAGCCCTGCCAGCGCCAATGCATGCCGCACCTTCGTTCTTGCGAGTGCCTATGCTCTCGCTGAAAGAGAAAATGGCCATCACTCGGGCCATGCTGGCCCTGGTTCCGCGCCTTCCTGAAGACGACGGGTCTAATTTTCTGGAATGGCTTAGGCGCCACGGCCAGAGTGAGCGAGCCGTGGATCGCTTTTGGAAGACTGTACTGGTCAGCGCGTTGAATGAAGACCTCGACCGTGTTTCTGTATCCAACGCCGCCCTGGTCTTTCGCGAATCGTTTCTGAAATCGGCCGCAGCTGGCCGCATGGGCGTGCCGGTTGTTCCGCTATCGGATCTTTACAGCCGTGCCGGTGACTACATCACGGGTCACGGCGGGCACATCGAATTGCGAGCGTCCGTTGAAGCAGTGCAGCCCAGCATTTCTAGCGAGTGTGGCGCAGGCGGCAAAACGAACCTGAACGCGACGGGTCCGGCGAACTCCGATTCATGCGTCAGACTTTGCGTTGGCGGCAGCGAATTGTGTTACAACTTCGCTGTTCTCGCGCTGCCGTTCAACACGCTGGAGCGCGTCTTGCCGGATGAGTCGCTGTCACTCCCTCTGCGTCGGGCGCTGAACCAGTTCGGAACTTCACCTATAACGGGAGTGCACCTCTGGTTCGACCGCAAAATCACTGAGTTGGATCACGCCGTTCTACTGGACCGCACCATTCAGTGGATGTTTCACAAGTCTCAGATCCAAAGCCAGACTCCTGTATCTGAGTCGTTTGGGACTCACACGGAGCGGCGCGAGGGAACTACGCCGGGTGAAGCTGATCGGGGTTCTTACGTCGAACTCGTCATCAGTGCTTCGAAAACACTTCTCTCGAAACCGCGCGCAGAGACCATTGAACTGGCGCTCAAGGAGTTAGCCGAGTTCTTCCCCGCCGTCCGCCATGCTCAAGTGCTCAAGTCGACCGTTATCAAGGAAGTGCACGCAACGTTCTCGCCGTCGCCCGGTTCCGATGCGTACCGTCCTGGCCCTGAGACGCACTGGTCCCGGTTGTTCCTCGCGGGTGACTGGACTGCAACCGGCTGGCCAGCAACAATGGAAAGCGCCGTCCGAAGCGGGTACTTAGCGGCAGAAGCAGTTTGCCGGGCTGCCGGCATAGAACGCCGATTTCTCGTGCCCGACCTTGCAGCCGCTGGATTAATGAAGTTGTTCCCATGACCAGCCTTCAGGGTGCGTGTGCCGACGACTGAATAAATCCATATAGACCAGCGACTTAGCTTACGGAATTGAAACGATTGGTTTGGCAGAACACGTGTGCCTTTCACTCTCGAAGATGGCACGTAGAGATGTGACAAGCTGCTGCACGTTCTCTACAATCAGAGTAGACCATGGAATCTCACGAACTGTTGTTCTGGATCGGCTTCAACCTATTCGTTTTCGCCATGCTGGCGATTGACCTCGGCGTGCTCAACCGCAAGGCGCACGTCGTTCAGTTCCGAGAAGCGCTCACTTGGACGGGTGTCTGGATCGCATTGGCCACTTCCTTCGCCATTGGGGTTTATTTCTGGCGAGGCAGACCGGTCGCACTCGAATTCACGACAGGCTACCTGGTTGAGCTGGCGCTCAGCGTTGATAACCTGTTCGTTTTCCTACTGGTATTCCGGTTCTTTAAGGTTCCCGGCCAGTTTCAGCACAAGGTACTGTTTTGGGGCATCCTTGGCGCGCTCGTGATGCGAGGCATTTTTATTTACGCCGGAGTTGCCCTGATCCATCGCTTTCATTGGATCATTTACGTGTTTGGAGCGTTCCTGATCTATACGGGAATTAAGCTGGCCTTACAAAAGGAAACCGAGGTTCATCCGGAAAACAACCCCGTCATTCGCTGGTTCCGCAAGGTCATGCCGGTCACGCACGATTACGTTGGGGGGAAATTCTTCACTCGCTCGCAGATGGGCTTGTGCGCGACACCGCTGTTCCTGGTTCTGCTTGTAGTTGAGACAACAGACGTCCTGTTTGCAGCCGACTCTATCCCGGCGATTCTTGCGATCACGCGCGACTCCTTTATCGTGTATACGTCCAATGTGTTTGCGATCATGGGTCTGCGTTCCATGTACTTCGCCTTGGCAGGCATGATGGACATCTTTCACCATTTGCACTACGGTCTTTCGGCGATCCTAACGTTCATCGGGGTGAAGATGCTTATTTCGACGTTCTTCATCGTACCGACGGGATGGGCGCTGGGGATCGTCGCGGCCGTGCTTGCGCTGTCGGTCGTCGCGTCACTAGTATTTCCGAAGAAGCAACCTACTTTGGTCCAGGCGGAAAGCGAATAGGTCCGCACCGTGATGGAGGGGCATAGTGCCCCTCTATTACGGATCAACGGGCCGCGACCTCACTTGCCTCGAACCTGACACTTTTACCTGCAACGACAGAATGCCTTAAGAACTTCGCGTCATTGTGCGTGGGGAAGTCGGTACGGTAATGCGCGCCTCGGCTCTCCTCGCGAGCCAATGCCGACCGGGCTATGAGTAGGCCTGTCTCATGGATATTTCGTGCTTCGCAGCAGCGACGGCAGCCGACGACGTCCACCATCGGTTTCATCTCCTGCAGTTGCTCGATGGCCCTTTTCAGCCCTTTCGCGTTACGCACAATTCCTACGTCCCGCCACATGATCTGCTGAATGCAGCGGATACTCTCCTCGGCCTTGCTGGACGGGTCGGGCGAAACGCGAGAACGCTTGTCTTCAGGACTGACGCTCAGCCTGTTTTTCGGATTATCCAAGTCGCTCATGGCCTTAGCTGCGCGTGCACCAAAAACAAGGCCTTCAAGCAGGGAATTGCTGGCGAGTCTGTTAGCGCCATGTACACCCGTACATGCCACTTCGCCCGCCGCGTAGAGTCCCGGCAAGTTCGTCGACCCATCAAGATCGGTTCGAACACCGCCCATCGCATAGTGAGCCGCAGGACGGATTGGGATCAGGTCGGCCGTGATGTCCACGTTGTACTTGAGGCAGGTCTCGTAGATGCGCGGGAAGCGCTTAACCATCCGTTTGCCTGCCAGGTGCGAAAGATCCAAATACACCGCCGGATGCTTTGCACGGCTCGTTTCCAGTTCGTGTGCGATCGCCCGAGCCACCACGTCTCGAGGCGCCAATTCGGCGAGCGGGTGATACTTCGGCATGAACCGGTCCAACTCGGCATTGCGAAGGTAGGCGCCTTCGCCGCGCAGGGCTTCAGATAACAGGAAACGAGGAACACCTTTCAGGTAGAGCGCAGTCGGATGGAATTGCACGAATTCCATGTCGCTGATCTCCGCGCCTGCCCGATACGCCATAGCGACGCCATCGCCGGTTGCCACGTCGGGGTTAGTCGTATCGCTGTAAATCTGTCCGAGTCCCCCGGTTGCCAGTAGGACCGCCGAGGCAAGCACGTGATGCGTTTCGCCCCCGTCGTTGATGAGCGAAACGCCCATTACGCGGCCATCGTCGAGCAGCAGATCGGTCGTAAACTCGAACTCGCAAATTGAGACTCTTTTCAGGGTGCGAGCCTTTTCCCAGAGAGCGCGCCCAATCTCACGGCCTGTGGAGTCGCCATGGGCGTGGAGGATTCGATTTCGGCTATGGGCGCCTTCCCTGGTGAAAGATAGCTTGGTGCCATTGCGGTCAAACTCGGTTCCCCAAGCAATCAGTTCTTCGATTCGCGCCGGACCTTCCTCAACGAGCACCCGTGCGGCGTTCGAGTCGCATAAGCCGTCGCCGGCCGCAAGCGTGTCCTGCAGATGCAGACCAATTTCGTCTTCGTCGCTTAGAGCGGCGGCAATTCCGCCTTGCGCGTACTGCGTATTCGACTCAGTAACTTCTCGCTTGGCGAGGACCAATACCCGTCCCGCTTCAGCCAATGCGATCGCGGCGCGAAGACCTGCAACGCCTGCACCGATGACGATGAAATCCGTTTCCTTCGACAAACCTTTCACAAGGCGAATGTTACCACTCAACGAGAGTGGTTGTTTGTGATGTTGAGTTATCCCGCATCTCGGACACCTTCTCCACGGGGAGCACAAACCTGGCGCTTGCAGATTGCCCCAGCCGCTCTGTTGAACCCTGAATACGCTATGATGGATGCTGTGCAAAGAGTTGAAGTCAGGACAGAATCACGGCCTTATGCCGTCGAGATCGAAGAAGGACTGCTGTTGCGCTCTGGCGAGCGCATTCGAGAGCTTTTTCCGGACCGGTCACGATTTTTCGTGATCACTACCCCACCCATCAAAAAGCACTGGGGCTCCGGGTTTTCCGACGCATTGAACGCTGCAACTGTTCCGCACCAAACCATCGAGATCGGCGACGGAGAGCGCTACAAGAACCTGAATACGATCGAGGAACTCGCTGACAAGTTGATACGCCGCGGCGCCGACCGACAGTCGGTATTCATAGCGTTGGGTGGCGGTGTTGTTGGTGATATCACGGGTTTCATGGCTTCGATTTATATGCGTGGTGTCGATTTCGTTCAGGTTCCCACGACCCTCGTTGCACAGGTGGACGCCTCGATTGGTGGCAAAACCGCGGTCGATCTGAAAGCCGGCAAAAACCTCGTTGGGACCTTTTACCACCCATGGGGTGTTCTGGTGGATCCGGGGGTGCTTAGCACCCTCCCAGAGCGCGAATACCGGTCAGGTCTTTATGAAGCTTTGAAGTGTGGCATCATCCGCAATCCGGAGATATTCACCTTCATGGAGGATCAACGCACGCGCATACTGCAGCGCGATCCCTCAGCGCTGGAATGGTTGATTGCCGAGTGCGTCCGGGTGAAAGCCGACGTTGTCTCGGCCGACGAACGCGAAGCAGGCCTGCGTCGCATCCTGAACTTCGGACATACGATCGGACATGCGCTCGAGGCGGAAACCGGATATAAGCAGTTCCTGCACGGCGAAGCCGTAGCGTGGGGAATGGTTGCTGCGTCGATGATCGCGGCTGCGATGCAA
>Ga0196970_1000397_pt1 | contig 52851 bp, 46 predicted proteins | sample S1v_513CmetaG_FD_148672 | JGI IMG/M metagenome (GOLD analysis project Ga0196970, IMG submission 148672) | Soil microbial communities from Anza Borrego desert, Southern California, United States - S1+v_5-13C | ecosystem: Environmental > Terrestrial > Soil > Desert | place: USA: California... | reverse complement strand
GGGTTGCTCCCCTTGTTTCGTCGCTCCAACCCCTTTTCGGGCTCGTTTCGGCGTTCAAACGAGGCTTCTTGTGCCGGACGATAAACATTTGTCAGGTGTGAGGTCGAGATTTTCACCTGACTTCTAGTAGCAATTCCAAACGATTCGCCCTGTCTTCGGCCTTCCGCAGCCGCCGCTCCGCCGCCGATTGCTCCTTAGTATCGTATGGGGTCGATTCTCTCGCTGTTTCGTTGGCTTGTTGGGAAGGAATATCGTCGATAATCCCGGCCGACAGCAACAAGCCGCGGATCTCAGGATTCGTATAGAGTACTGTCCGCCCGCACCCGATCCGCCGCGCAAGCAACGTGCCGTTCAGCCTCTCGCCCGTTACCTCTGCACGGGCCAGGTGCTCCTGCACGGCGGCGCAGATTACTTCCGGGGACATCCTTCCCTTCGCCATATCCTTGCCTCGCTTTCGATGGGCTCTACCCTGCCGGGAGTCTGCGCTTGCTCAATACCTGAACGGACAGCTCTTGATTCTCGGCCCTCAGGACATCAAGGGCCTTTCTGTACTCCTGGATCGTGCGTGCCTGGACCTCCGCCTTCGCACGGAGTTCGTGCAACTCTTTGAGGACAACTCCTCGCACTGCGGTCGGTTCCTCTTGCCGGTCCGGAGGTATGATTTTCTCCCACTCTTTCTGAGCGTCAACGAGCACTCCCGCAAACCACTTGTCCAGGTACTTCTGTCTTGGACCCGGCTGTTGCGGATCATCCTTGTCCTTATCGTATAGTGGGCGAGTAGACTGCAGGCCTAGCCGTGGTCGAGATAGGAACAGAGCCAGGCAGTCAGTCTTGATCAGCGCCTTTGGCTCTACTTCGCCCTTCTTCACCCGCTCCAGGATTCGCCGCTTCACCTGGGCAGCCTCTTCCTTAAGGAGGCTCAGGTCAAACTTTGGTTTCTGGCCCAAAGGAGATCACCTCACAGACTGGTTGCCAGGAAAAGCAGAGCTTCCGCCTGCGTCATGGTCGGCTGCTCAGACAGTTTGCCGTTCTTCTTGTACCACTTCTCGGCCAGGGTCCACATGCGTTTACGGAGTGTTTCTCGCTCCTTTTCCGCCATACCATAGCCGCGTCCGAAGGTGTGGTAGAAGACACCGGATTTTCCGCTCTTCGCTCCATCAATCAGCTTCCGCTCCGTATCGGTCCGCTTGTAAACCGCTATGCGTTCGCCTTTCAGTTTGTGGTGTTCCGCCAGCGCCTCGTTGTGAATCACCCCGATCATGGCTCGGAAAACCAACGCCGTGTGATCTTCCAGCCTGTCCCGGTCCGGCGTGTAGTCGCCGCAGGCAAAACAGTGCGAAACCGTGGCGCCACAATTGTATCGGGCCGGCGCATGGCAGTTATGCGTGTGCAACGGGTTACCAGTGGCGACGGGGGTAGATGGCGTGAACTCGCCCCGATCGGTTGAGGATATCACCATCTCCTTCGTTTCCGTGAAGACCCTGTCCAACAGCCTGATGACGTGCTCTTCCGTCTGCTTATTGGGGGTCATAGATTGCACCTGCGCGACCACCGCATCCACAGCGATTCCGCTTGAACCTGGGTCAGCACTTACGTTCTTGTAGACGCCCTTTTTGAAGAGCATGGCGAAGTCTTTTACTGCGTCGGGATTCTTGCCCATATAGGTCAGGGTTGAGGTCAGATTGTCGTGATGTAACTTTGCCTTGATCATCTCGGGAGCGTATCCCGCTAGGACCATGAACTGAGCCTGAAGCCGCCGCAGATCGTGTGCGGAAAAGAACTCGCCGTTTGGGTGTTGGGTTGGCCAGATTTTGGCTTGGAGTCTGATGAGGAATTGCCTGACGCTATCAGCGCTCATCGGGCCGTCGTTGCGATTGCTGGCAAAAACTCGTAAGGCCTCCAGATCGTCACCTGCGGTCCCCCCGTTGTCCTTATCCCTTGGAATTAAGATCGGGTTAGGGGGTGCGAACTGCAGAAGATCAGCAAACCAACCGCGCAACTCCTCATCTGCCCAGGCAACATACTCCTTGTCAGTCTTGTTCGCGTGGAAGTAAAGTCTCCACTCATCGCCGTCCTGCGTCAATGCGTCTTGCTTTAGGCACAGAGTCTGACTCACTCGTGCACCTGTCGAGAGCATGATTAGGCAGGCGCGGCGACAGCGGTACTGAAGAAGGTCGTTTTCTTCAATCAGGTTCATGCTCATGTGTAGAAGCTCGCCAATCAGAATACCCGCAGCGTTCAAATCGAGCTGTTTGGCGTGGTGCTTGGTGGAACGCCTCAAGGTGGGCGGGATTGCGCGGTGAAGAACAAGTCCCTCCAGTCGCTGCTGCGTCTTCGAGTACCAATCGGCCCACGTGGCAGCGTGCCACTTAATGTAGTTGAAGTTTCTCGTACTCATTTCCGATTGCGCCCTCAGGTCGGCGAGGGCATGAACAAGCCGCTCTTGGACAAGGAGCTCTTCCACACTGTACTTGGCCACAGCAGGGGCAAGTTGACGAAGTAGCCTGGACTGGGCGTACCAAGAACGTGGCTTAATCTTTCCAAGCCTTTCTCGGATTTCCGTACCGTTCTCGTTCACATACAGGCGACTTATCTTCCCTTCGCAACGCCCTCTGGCCTCACTGAACACGTATGTATGCAGGCTGGCAATCACTTGGCTGTCGGGGTAGGCATTAAGAACCGACTTCCAATTCTCTTCCTCAATCTCAAAGAAGGTCTTGCCTCCAACCGGTTGTCTCCACGGTTCTCTTACGGGCGATTGCTCATCTTTCAGGAGCATGTCCCAGAGGACGTGCACGGATACGACAAAGGGATTGCCCCCGGCTCTAGCCTGTGAGACAACTCGCAGCGAGTGTTCATCGACTGTTCGGATCGCGAAACCTGGCAGTATACCATAGCCTGCAAGCCAGAGGTACAGCGCAACATGCTTCATGCGGTGCAGAAGGCGCTCGCGGTGCGAAACCTTCCCCTTTTTGAGTGGGAAGAGGAGATCATAGTGTCGGTCAAACAAGGCTTCGAGAGCCAGGAAGTTTGGCGTTTCCGCAATCGGGTAGTACCTTGACTGCAATCGGAGCTGCAAAGATGTATCCAAGGGGAGCTGAAGTCGCTGGTAGTAAGCGAGGAGGTGGACATACCGCGCACAGCATGTGCTCTCGTGGATGCTGTCCAGCTGCTCGAACTCCAAGAGCTTGGTGCCATCGGCCAGTTCGGCCAGTGTGTAGCAGCGAGCCACCTTTGTGTACTTCCACTCGCTATTTGGTGGCAACAGCTCATACTCAGCCTCGGTAAAATGATCTGCACCGCCCAATCGTACCCCACCGACATAGGAGCACTCCGTTGGGTTTTGAGTTGTAGACAGGGGTTGAATTGAGTGGGGAAGAGACACTACCCAATCACCTCCTGCCCGGCATGATAGACGTACCGGGTCACTCCGAGGTCAATCTGTTCTGTGGTTAGCCCCAGGGCGATAAGGTGCTGAGTAATCAGGCTGATCACTTTGGTTTGCACGAGCACAACCGGGCTGTTCCAGTCGAAATTCGTGCTATTGCTCTTCATGCGCATCACCTCACGAATGCGACTCGCCATAGTGCGAATCGCGTCATTTACGTCGTCTCGACTGAGGAGAAAATGCGGGCAGCCCCAACAGGCATAGTTAATCTCGCAGGCGAACTGCGACATGCACTTGCCGGCGCCAGTAGGGGCGGGTAAGCCGTACTTGCGGATGAAGTCGTCCGCTGTAATCCCTGTAGTCAGCGCCCGCAGCACTTCGTCCTCGGGAACCTCGTCTGAGGACAGGAGCTCCACTAGACGAACGAAAAAATGGCCTGTGAAGTCACCTTGCTCATACTTGCGGACGAAGGAAAAAAGCAAGGCGTTCTTGGCGAGGTTGCTTCGTAGGTACATACGAAGCTGTACCTCGTTCCGCCACCCGCCAGCGGTCTGCAGCGTGGCAAGATTACCTGTCTCAGCCATGATGTGGGCCGAAAGGTAAGAACGGTAGGAATGGGGCGATCCGTCCACGAGGCTTCCATCGGGCTTTCTCGCCTTGATCAAGGTTTTCATCTTGGCCCAAAAATCCCGAACTGAATCCTGACTCAGAGTACTTTCGTTGTCTATCTGAAAAAGGTGGACGTAGGGTTCTTCGTCTGGGTACTGGGACGGGATCGGCTTCAAAGCGAGGGCATCTATCCTGGCCTCTGCCGCACGAACTGCTTCAACCCCCCGTTCGTCAAGGACGGGCCAATTGCCCCACGCGTGGCCGGCCTTATCCTCATATGAGGCGTATATCCCCCACGCAGGGTCGTCTTCGGGCGAGTTCTTGAGCGGGGCAAGGCAGCGCCCGGCTTTCAGGTTCAAGACGTATGTCATGCGCGGCATTGTCGACATTTGGAGCATGCAATACCAGCGGCACAGTTTCTCGGTCTCGGTCAGAGGCCGGTACTGGTACACTGTATCGGCCAGTTGCTGGGCTACCTCAAGTTGCGTGAAGGCCCGCCCCTCGTTCTTTCGCGGTGCCTCAACACTCTGCTTATTTATCGATCGCCATTCTTCTTCGGGAAAAGCCAGTGTTGCCGGAAAACCCGCCTTCCCTTGCCCCCAGCGAAAGAATCGCTTCAACTGTGATAGACGGGCAGCAACCGTCTTTGAACTTAGCCGATCGTCCTCGGTGCCTGGACCCTTGGGCTTAAAGTACCAGTCCGTTAACTCTACGAAGTGATGGTAGTCAAATGCAGCCAAGTCGGGCAGCCCGGCAGCGTCGACGTATTCCGCCAACACTGAGAGGGCACACAAGTTCTGATCTACGATGCTTCTACTGGCCCCGTCAATCCAGGACAAGTAGTCAGGGGCAAACCGCCCCAGCACGGCATGGTTATAGAGATGCACAACACTTGGACGCGAGCAATTCTTCCTGGGCCGCACAACTCGATAACCGGTCTGCCCGGCGTGTGACAGGCGCAAGTGGAGAGCTTCCAGGGTTCGCTTGGTGTATCCTTGGACCGAGAATAAGGGTGCCTCCGAAAACTCGGCAGGGCCGAACTCCCTAAACGGCTTGGCCCGGACCAGAGTATGCGTTGCAAGGGGAGTGTGCAGATTGCTTTTTCGAATCTGTGTCATGCAGTCTAGTTCAGCCTGTGTTATGTAGCCGTAGTGAAGAGCGAACCGAATCACTGTCTTGTTCCTGGAGTATTCGCGCACCTTCACGATATACTGGCGAACCGACTCACGTCGCTGCTCGGCGGCTGTATCGAGTCCAGCGCAGATTCTGCTTGTGAAGGCCCACGCCGCGATGTAAGGGTTGGCTTGGGAAAATCTCACTCTCTCGTCCACGGGAGCAACAAGCCAGTCGGTCGGAGTCTTATAGACCTCTAGAAATTGTCTCACAGCTTTCTTGACAATGTACCAATTTTCCCCTGCCTTTCCGTCCTTTCTGAACGCTTTCGGGTAGACCTCACGATACTCTGCTGCGAACTTCTCCTTGGACATCCACTCATACATCTTCGAAACGCAACCCCCTACTTGCGGCGACTGCTTCACGCAGTGACCTGCCTACTTCACCGAACTTCTTGGCCATCGCCTTCACAGTACCGCCCTTGGGCAGCAAGTGACGCTGCAGGAAGTGTATGTAGGTAGTTTCGGTAGTCTCCCGATCCTTATGGCCCATCAGGAGCGAGACCCGCCCACTGTCCATCTTGTGAGTCACCAAAAGTTCGGTGGCAAATAGGTGGCGAAAGCTGTGTGGTGAATAGTCTTTTCGCTTCAAGTTGTACCACGTGGCTCCGGCGTCACACCGCTTCCGCATCCGCCCGTCTTCGGTCGCCCTCGCCGCTATGGCGTTGAACTTCTGGGCCACGGCAACGCCCGTGAGGCGAGTGCCCCGGTGGGCGTGATGCTGGCTCACAAACATAAGGCCGTGGTCTGTCTCGACCGTTCCGTGCATCAAGAACTCACGCTCGACAATGGCATCGTAGAGAAGGTGCAGGAACTTATCCTGCGGAAAGCCCCACTCCCTGAGGAACGGTACCTTGCGCTGTCCAGCCAGTGTCTTGCTCTCGCAGATATCTACCTGCCAAACGGGGTCTCCTAACCCGTCATCGACCAGTTCGATGTCGCCGCCCAGCCGTTCTTTGAGGAACCGCTTGGCGCGGAGGACCGTCCACTGCGAGAAGTCACGCGGCAGGGAGCGAAGACCGTCGTCATCACCTTCGAGAGGCGGCTTGACCTCAATCCTCAGCCCTGCCACCTCGCTGGCCCGTAGGCCGAAGTACCGCATGATGAAGAACAGGAATCGATCTTGCGCCTTGGTGATCGCCATCTCAAAGTAGTCAGCTTTTCTCGGGGGTAGCATGCGGCTTTGCCGAACCGGGCGAATAGGCTTCCCTTGCTTATAGTTCAGGTCCGCATGCTGCACGATGTTCTCAATGTCCGGCTTGTCGACCAAGACGCTGCCGGATGTAGAAGAACTAGAGCCCGCACCGTATGCACTCGTCTTCATCGGAATTAACCTCACGGGGTAATTGGCGTATTCCGGGGCGTGTCGCTGAAGCCACTGCATATGCTCCACGACCGTGTGAACGCACCTAGCGATGTACCGCTTGGGATATTCGCCCCACTCGACCACGACGAGTTTGTTGCGCGGACCCTCGCCCACCGGAACGACCTTACCTGGTGAGCCAGCCACGACGGCACCCAACGCAACGTCATGCAGGGGCACATGCTCAACGGCGGCCCAAAGCACCACATCGGAAGGCGTTTTGCGATCACTTGGGTCAGCGGCTGGGACCTCACTCGATTGGATAAGGCGTAGATAATCGACAAATCCGACCAAAATCGTCATCGGGTCACGTATGATGGCTAGGTCAATGTCCCAGAAGGAGAGGAAGTCGTAGAACTTCTTTAGGTGCTGGGCTTTGCTATAGACTGTCTTGTCCGCTCGATCACTGTAGAGTTGATGCAGAAGGTAAGCCGTGGCCAGTTTATGTGTTGAATGGTCTGGCTTCGCCAGGGCCACTTTCATGAGGTCATCAGCGATCTCCGGGTCTTTGGGCCTGTGGTAAACATAGTGGAGGCCGTTGACCGTCAGGGTAGCATAGTAATTCGCAGCGTCCATCAGGCGCCTCTTTGTGTCTAGCTGGTCGTAAACGACGCGATCCAACAAATCGTAAGTCGAGGCAGTCACAACCTTTAGTTTACTCTAATTCCATTGTGTTCCACAGAGCCCCTGCATATCCTTCAAAAATGTTTCTTGACGCTAAAACTGGCCACACCGTTACAGGCTTGGTTATTCTGGTGTGAGGACACGGTTACATTGGGGAGTCCAGATTCGGGCGAAATCAGCTTCAAAACTGGTATCCCCGACTTCTGAAGGAAAATGGCACTCACTCCGAGATGGAGTGAGTGCCATTGTACTCTGCGCAACACATTCGCGGGCCAGACGGAGTCACGGTAAGACAAAGGCACGTGTTACATCGCAGACCCATACCGAGCCGTCGCCATATTACGGCCTGAAAGTGGCGGTTGTGGGCGGCAAGAACTCCGCTGTGGAAGCCGCACTGCAGTTGTACCGGGCCGGGGTGAAGGTCTCGCTCATTTACCGCCGGGCTGTGCTTTCGCCCAGCGTCAAGCCCTGGGTCCGCCCGGATATCGAGAACCGGATCCATTCCGGGGCGATACCGGCCTACTTCGGCACCAACATTCTCGCGATCAACCCGACCAGCGTGACCCTTGTGCGCGACGGTCGGACGCTCGAGCTGGCGAACGACTTCGTCTTCGCCCTGACGGGGTACAGCCCGGATCAGTCGGTGCTGCGCCGCCTCGGGGTCGAAATCGACGAGGCGACGGGTAAGCCCCGCTGCGACGAGGCGACCATCGAGACGAACGTCCCCGGCCTCTTCCTGGTCGGCGTCATCGCTGCGGGGTACGATGCGAACAAGATCTTCATCGAAAACGGGCGCCTGCACGGCAGGGCCGTCGTGGACGCCATTCTGGCCAGACGGTAGGGCTGCCCGGCTGCGACGCCACCGCTCACGCACGCGGCGGAAGCGGCACCCCCGTCCCGCCTTTGGAGCTTCCCAGACGCCGTATATCTACGGCCCGGATCTCTTCAGTGAGCGCATCGAATCGGGCGAGCACCGCCGCCAATGTGGCCGTTGCAAATGGCGACGGCTGTTTTTTCTGCCCGAACGAGAACGCCTCAAAGCCCTTGTAGCACGACTGAGGCACTACCTGACCATCGCCGTTGAAATTATAGGCGATCAGACAGGCGCACATTTCAGCGAGGGCCTGCCTGTCCTCCGGCGCGGCGCCGGGCTCCGACCAGAGCTCCGGGTAGCGCCCCAGGGTATCGAGCATCCAGAAGATGTTGTACCAGAACGCCGGCCACTTGATCACCTTGAACTGATAGCCGTGTCCCATCATATACGGCTTCTCCTCGGACCTTACCCGCCAGGCCCGGAGGGCTGTGCGGGCGGACGCATGCAGGCCGGGCGGCCGCACGGAGTCGGGCAGCCAGGCGAAAGCGCGCAGTGCCTCCACGGTGACCATGGGGCAGAAGTCCGCCTTGCGCCCCGGGCCCCGGAACCCGGTGACCGAGTGAGGGATGCAGGGCCATGCCTCGCCCTGAGCCGTGGCAATCCGGTCCTCCGCCATGCACCGCAGTGCGCTCCGGGTTCGCTCATCGGCACCCAAGCCGAAGCGCACCAGTACGTCCGTAATGGCGTGCGTGTCGCACAGCGTCGTCCCCCAGACGGGTTCGGGCAGTCTTCCCGTGTTGCCGTGTCCGCTCCGGCTATACGCCGCAAACCGCCCCGCCGCGTCCTGGTGCCTCAGCATTTGCTGCAGAACGGCATCGACCCGGGGATCATCGCCGCCCTGCAGCCCCATGTCGGCCAGCAGATTCAGCAGATTCGGGGCGAATTTGGGGCTGCTGTGGCCCGAAACTTCATTGTCGACTTCCCAATCGGGCAGGCGCCCGATCAGTTCCCGGGTCAGCGGGTCCTCAAGGACCGCAGCGCGGGCGCCCACCACCTGAGGGTCATCAGCCGATCTGCCCAGCAACTGCGTCAGCGTGATCCAGCGCGCCGCCGGCTCATCCGATGCCAGCAGCCATGGCTTTGGGTCTGCCGCCAGGAGCGACACCCAGCTTTCCATACTCGACACCTCTTCCCTAACACCTATCCGACCAACTCTCGCGCCCGCGCAAAAACAGCCGACCACATCTCGCGGGTGAGCACGCCGGTATTCGTGTTCTGCCGGCTGGGATGATAGCTGCAGAGCAGCACCGGCAGGGCGGGATCTTCAAAAAGGTACTGCGCTCCGTGTGCGAAGACCGGCTTGCCAACGGCGCAGCCCCGATCCTTCAGCGTTCTGACATACTGGTCAAACGCAATGCGGCCCAGGGCCAGTACGACCTTCACGCGCGCAAGCAGCGCCAGCTCCCGTTCCAGGAACGGACGGCATGCCGCCAGCTCCGCCGGCACCGGCTTATTGTCGGGCGGCGCGCAGCGGCCCACGTTGGAGATGTAGGCGCCCGACAAGACCAGGCCGTCATCCTGCGAGACGGACGCTGCCCGATTCGCAAACCCAAACTCGTGCAAGGCGCCGTACAGCCAGACCCCCGAGTCATCCCCGGTGAAGACCCGCCCCGTCCGGTTCGCACCGTGGGCGCCCGGCGCCAGCCCCAGGACCAGCAGGCGGGCTTCGGGGTCCCCGAAGCCGGGCACCGGCCGGCCCCAGTACTCCTGGTCCCGGTGCCGCTTCACTTTTTCACGGGCGACTTGGGCGCAATACTCCCGCAGGCGGGGGCAGCGCGCACACGCCGCGATCTCGGCATGCAACTGTTCAAGCTTTTTCATGGCCTGTCCCTTCGGGGCCAATCCGGCGAATTCCTGCGCGTGGGAGATTGTGGTATGATTGAGGGCGGTGAATCATCGGGGCAAGGAGTGTTCGCATACCATGGCGACCGATTCCTCATTTGATGTGGTCTCCAAAGTCAACATGGCCGAGGTTGTCAACGCGGTTAACCAGTCGACCAAGGAGATGGAGACCCGCTTCGACTTCAAGGGCAGCAAGTCAAGCATCGCGCTGGACGAAAAAGAAGGCAAAGTCACCCTCATCGGCGATGACGAGATGAAGCTCAAGAACGTCATCGACATCCTGCAGACCAAGCTGATCAAGCGTGGCATCGCTCTGCGGGCGCTGGAGTACGGCAAGGTCGAAGAAGCCGCGGGCGGCACCCTCCGGCAGATCGTTACACTCAAGCAGGGCATCGCGCAGGAGAAAGCCAAGGCGATCACGCAGGCGATCCGCGACACGAAGCTGAAGGTCAAGGCGGAGATTCGCGGCGACGAAGTCCGGGTGACGGGCGCCAAGAAGGACGACCTGCAAGCCGTTATCCAGATGCTCCGGGCCAAGGACTTCGGCATCGAACTCCAATTCATCAATTATCGGTGAATTCAAGAGCGGGTATGGACTTCGCCGCTGCGGGCCATGATAATAGCGTCGGGCACACAACGGTTGAGCCCAGGCTCAGGCGGGTTCCATGAACGGGGTCCGGTTGGGCCGGCCAAAGGTTGCATGCAGGTCGCCTGCCGGCTTGTATGCACCCGGCGGGCAGATTCCGTCAGGTGGGGAAAGGTTTCGTCGCAGCCGGCGGCCTACGGGCCCTTGGTTGCGGCGGGATCCCAACCGATCTGGCGGGGTCGAGCGAAGATCGTACGTGGTTTCGCAGGCTGTTCGCAGCTGATGGTCCTGCACAGCCGGGAGGTTGTGCAGGGCTGTCAAGAGATTACGTACGGTCGAACGAACCATCGGCGTTGGTGATGACCTGCCTGGTCGTGGTCGAAAGATCACGGCTTGGTAATCAGTCATCTGCGTCGGTGCTAGGTAGATCGTTGTGTGTTCGCCTGAAAGAGGAGGGGTGACCCTCTTCTTTCGCGTTTTCCATTGGTGCAGAAATCTTGACCAACCATCCCCATATATGACCGGCCAGGAGTAACGTCTAAGATATCGTAGGGGGACAAGCAACATTTTCATTGATCCAGTTGCCTCGGCCGTGCGTAGGTCAGGTAGATGCTCACAGAGACATAGGAGGGTGCTACAGAGATGAAGGGGAGACTATTGCTTGCAGGACTGCTCGTCGCTGCGGTGCTGGCCGGCTGCAGCGGCAAGAAAGAGGCCCCCGCCCCGGCGGCGGCAGCGGCCCCGGCCCCGACCCCAGTCCAGGCTCAGCAGATCCAGCCGAGCGACCCAGCGCAGGCCGACGGCACGTACAACATCGTGCAGCAGGAATCCAACGCCCAGTATACCGTCAAGGAGACGTTCATTACCCAGTCGCTGAACGCGACAGCTACAGGCAAAACCTCGGGCATCACAGGCACCCTGGTCTTCGACAAGGGCAAAATCCAGCCCGCGAAGATTGCCGTCGATGTCAAGAGCCTCAAGAGCGACAAGGCGAAGCGGGACGAAACGCTGCAGACCCGCGGCCTGGAGACCAATAAGTACCCGACTGCCGAGTTCGCCATCACCGGGGTGGAGGGGACCGCTCCGGCGATTACCGGCCAGGAGACCGCCTTCAAACTGAAGGGTGACATGACCGTCCACGGCGTCACCAAGCCCGTCGTCTGGGACGCCAAAGCGATGGTCCACGGCGACAAGGTCATGCTGAACGCCACCATCACCTTCAAAATGGAGCAGTTTGGCATCGAGCCGCCCAACGTCCTTAACATGATCAAAGTGGAGGACGAAGTGAAGCTGGACGTCAATCTCGTTGCCAAGAAAGGCTAATACGAAAAGAACTCGTCCTCCCAAGAGGGCGAGTTCTGCTTTTCTAACTGACGTAGCTCAGGAAGATCTCCTCCAGGCTTTGGTCGAAAACCTGTAGCCCGGTCACACCGGTCAAGGACCGGATGGTCGCCTCCATGGCCGGAAGCTCGCCGTTGGCATACAGCAGCCAGCCCCCGGACTCCTTCACAGCCCGGCGCACCCCGGGCACCGCCAGGAGGGTAGCCGCCGGCACGTTGCCTGCCACCCGCAGCCGCCGCTCATTCAGCTTCAAGTCGTCCACCGTACCCGTTACGACCACGCGGCCCTCCACCAGGACGGCCACCCGGTCCGCCAGCCGCTCGATCTGATGGAGATCGTGGCTGGAGAGGAGGACCGTGCAGCCCGTCTCGATGCTGTCGGAGAGCAGCACCTGCAGGTACTGATACCTGTTCAGGGGATCAAGCCCCAGGGTGGGCTCATCGAGAATCAGCAGTTCGGGCGTGCCGCCCATCACCAGAGTCAGTGCCAGCTGCGCTCTCATGCCGGCGGACATGTGCCTGACGATTTGATTGGGGGGCAGGCGGAAGAGTTCCATATACCGGTCGATGATCTTCTGATCCCACCGGGGCTGCACCCCCCGGCACAGCGCGATCAACTCCCGCGGCGTCATGCGCTCGAAGAGCGACTGCGCCTGGGCCACATAGCCAATGCGGGACTTCAGGGGCAGCGGCGGGTAGCCGGGACCGAGCGGCACACCAAGCACCGTACCGGAGCCCCCGTCGGGCCGGATCATGCCCGTCAGGCAGCGCATCAGGGTCGTCTTGCCGGCGCCGTTGGGACCGAGAACCGCGAAGAACGATCCGGCGGGCACATCCAGATCAACTCCGGACAGGGCCGCCTTGGCGCCGTAATGCTTGGTCAGCCCTATTATGCGGATGGTCGCGTTACTCACCCGATCGCCTCCTTTCCGCCTCGGCCAATCGTTCCCGGAGAATCGCGACAGCCCGGTCGGAGGCTACCCGCAGCCGGTAGGCGTCTGCTGCCAGCTTCTCAGCGGCCTCGGTGAACTGCCTCAGCCGTTCTTCCTCCGAGATGCGGTGATCGCGATCGGCCACGAAAGATCCTTTGCCCCGGGGCGTCTCGATGACGTTCTCGCGCTCCAGTTCCTGATAAGCCTTCGCGATCGTGTTCGGGTTGACCGCCAGTTCGATGGCCAGATCGCGCACGGAGGGCAGCTTGTCGCCTGCCCTGAGCACCCCCGACGCGACCGCCTGCCGCACCTGATCCACCAACTGGCGGTAGATGGGCGTTCCGCTTGATGGATCGATGTGATACCACATGGTCCGCCCCTCCTCCCGCCAATCAGTCTACACGGCAATCGGCTTGCGCTGGAAGACACAGACGGATACGGCCAGCAACAGGAGAGCGCCGCCGGCGAGGAGCAGCATGTGGCCCCAGGGCACGGCACCGTCCATGACGATCGGCTGCACTTCATGCCAGGCGAACGGCAGCATCCCGCGCACGCTTTTCAGCGCGCCGGTCGCTTCCGCGGTGCCCATGTGCAGGATGTTCAAGCCCAGACCGATGCCCATCACGGCGCCCAGGCCCGCCCCGTAGTCATCAAAGAAGAGGCTGACCAGCAGCATCAGCGTACCAACGAAGAGATGCAGCAGCAACGAGCTGAACAGAGCGAGTGCGTAACGGTCGGGGTGACCCCGCTCCCCCAGGGCGGCCAGGCCGCCCAGCACTCCGAGGAAGTGGAACAGATGCAGGGTGGTCAGGGACCCGCCCAGCACCAGCCAGCGTGAGACCAGCAGCTGGGCCCGGGAGACGGGGAGGGAGAGCACGAACTCCATGGTCCGCCGATCCATCTCCCGGGTAATCATGCCGGCTGCGAACAGGGCCGTAAAGATCACGTAGGGCAAGGTGACCCAGGTGCCCAGTGCATAGCCCTGAATCCAGCCGTCCAGGGAGGCGAGGCTGAGGCCCCCGGCACTGACAAGGCTCTTCAAAACCCCCTGGGCGTTTTCCAGTACCTTCTGCAGCTCCAGCATGCTCCCGGACTGACTGAGCAACTCCCACAGCCAGGTAGTCAAATAGCCGACCAGGCCCAGGACGACGGCCCAGATCAGCGTCGAAATCGCTTCGGTCTTGGCATGCTGCTTTAACAGGGTCATGGTCTCCTCACCTCCGCCCGGCCTACGCCGAGAATTGCTTGCGGCCAAACGCCCAGAAGCTGACGGCTACGCCTGCAGCAATCGCCGCGATCAGCACAATCGCATCGGCTGTGGGGATGCTGCCGTGGCGCATCACCCCGCCCAGGTCGACGTAGCTGAACGGGCTGAAGGCGCGCACCGCCCGGCTCACCATTGCCCCGCGCAGGACATACTCCACCAGGAAGCCCAGGGCGACAATCCCGAGGAAGAGCTTGACTCCGACGCTATAGTCGTCGATCCACATGGAGGCGGCCAGGGTCACCGTGCCCAGCGCCATCGCCAGCAGCCATAGGTTGATGAAGAGCAGCAGCATGTGGTCCCAGCTGCCCTGGAAACCTAACCCCGCCAGGTCGAAGCGGATGACGGCCCAGATCGTGGCCGTGACGGCGGTCACGTTGACGGTCAGGACGGCGAGGCGAGCCAGCAGCACTTGCGTACGCTGCACCGGCAAGGACAGCAGGAACTCCACCGTGCGCCGGTCGACCTCTCGGGTCACGACCGAGAGCGCTAAAATGACCGCATACATCGTGGGAATCAGAGGTGTGCCCTTGCCCATCAGGATGGTGATATACATGTCGACCGGGCTCAGGCCGGAAAGGTCGCCAAACAGCGCCAGCAGCGCCGGCGGCAGCGCTGACATCGAGTTGCCCTCGATGAACGTCGGCGCCGAGCGGGTGCCGGAGATCGCCAGGAGGGCGCCCGCGGCCATCCAGATCAGCAGGCCTTTGCGGTGAGCTGAAAAGAACTGGCGGAAGAGTGTCATCGTCCGCCACCTCCTCCTTCGTAGAAGGCTCTGAAGACCTCTTCCAGGGGCGGGTCGGTGAGGGTCAGGTCGACCAGCGGGCGCCTCGCCAGCTCAGCGATGAGCGGTTCGATGCCGCCGCTGAACGTGAAGCGCACCTTCCGGCCGTGAATTTGCAGGTCGCGTACACCGGCGGTGTTCGTCAGGTCGGGGGCCGCCTCCCGGAACTCCGCCGTCACATACTTGACCCGCTGCTTTCTTAGATTCTCCACCTGATCGATCGTCACAATCCGGCCGTCCCGGATCACGCCGACCCGGTCGCACAGCGTCTCCACTTCGGAGAGCACGTGCGAGGAGATGAAGATGGTCTTGCCGCGCGCCTGCTCTTCCCGGATCAGCGCGTGAAAGATCTCCTGCACCAGGGGATCCAGACCCGATGTGGGCTCGTCGAGAATCAGCAGGTCAGGGTCATGGGCCAGGGCGGTGACGATGGCCACTTTCTGTTTGTTGCCCCGCGACAGGGTCTTCAGCCGGCGTTTCAGATCGACTTCCAGCCGGTCTGCCAGCACCTTCACCCGACTCCTGTCCCTGATGCCGCGCACGGCAAGGGCGAAGTCGATGTTCTGCTGGCCGTTCAGGAAATCGTACAGGGCTGGGTCTGAAGGCAGGTAGCCAACCCGGCGGCGGATGTCGCCGCTGCGCCCGGCGATGTCAAGCCCGAGCACCTGCGCCCGTCCGCCCTGCGGGCTCAAAAAACCCAGGAGGGTGCGGATGAGCGTCGTCTTGCCTGCGCCGTTGGGACCCAGAAAACCGAAAACCTCGCCTTCATTGACCGCCAGGTTGACGTTGCGAATGCCGCGGCCGTTGCGATAGACGCGGGTGAGACTTTCGACTTGGATGGCCGGCACGGGAAGTCACCTCCGGGGGAGATGTGTCTGTGTGTACTATAACAATAGTACACCATGGATACGATCACCCGTCAAGAGGGTGCGCGAAAAGGCGAGCCTCGCTGTGCAGCGAAGCCCGCCAGTCATCGCGCTACTCTTCGTCAGGGAACCGGGCGTTGCTGTAGACGTTCTGCACGTCATCGTTCTCTTCGAGCAGGTCGAGCATCCGGCCCAGTTTGTCCGCATGCTCCCCCGTCACTTCCACGGTAGTGTTGGGGAACATCGCCGTTTCGCCGCTCACCACGGGCACCTTGGCTGCGTGCAGAGCCCGCAGGACCGCTTCCAGCGATTCGGGCGCCGTGGTCACCTCGAAGAGGCTGTCCGACGTTTGGATATCGTCTGCCCCGGCGTCCAGCACGATCATCATCAGGTCATCTTCCGTGATGTCAGTCTGTTCCCGGTCAATCTCGACGATGCCTTTCTTGGTGAACATCCAGCCCACGCAGCCCGTTTCGCCCATGGCGCCGCCGTGTTTGGTGAAGATGTGCCGCACATCGCCGGCCGTCCGGTTCCGGTTGTCCGTCATGATGTTCATCATAATCGCCACGCCGCCGGGGCCATAGCCTTCGTACGTAAACTCCTCGTAGCGGGCGCCTTCTTCCAGGCCGGCGCCGCGGCGAATCGCCCGGTGAATGTTGTCGGCCGGCATGTTCGCCTCGCGGGCCGCTTCAATCGCCGTTTTCAGGCGGAAGTTCGCCTCAGGATCCGGGCCGCCCTCCTTAGCCGCCTTCATCAGATCCTTGGCAATCCGGGAGAAGATCGCGCCGCGCTCCTGGTCCAGCTTCCCCTTGGAACGTTTGATGTTTTCCCATTTGCGGCCCACAGGAACTCGCCTCCGTCCCATTCTCTATGCGCACGTATTTTAGCATGACGGAGGAAGGGGCTCAAGCAATTTATGGCGACAGGGTCCATACGGAAGCGAAAGGGGGGCTGTTGCCCCCCAGTCCGCCTTCTTCAAAAGGCCGTGCTCTGAATGTCGGCGATAACCGTCGCACGGGCAAGGCCGCCGGCGTCGGTTGTGAAGACGACGCCGTTCTCAAAAGAGATCACTTTCTGCCCCTCAAACTGGAATCCGTCAACGGTCAGGATGGTGTTGAAGCCACCGCCGCGCAGATCTTCCAGAAGGCGGCGAATCACTTGATTCTCAGGCACTGTGAGGCACCTCCTAGGGGCTCATCGCCCTACTTCACAGAATATGCGGCTCTCCGTGAGCCTGCTACATAGACTGACCGGGGGGGATGGGCATGATCTGCCACTTCCAGGGGGGAAGGCGGGGGGCGGCGCCCCGCCCGGCGCCGCAGCCGCCACCGCTACTCCCGCCGCCGGATGCGGGCCCGCTGGCGCCCGTCCTGGCGGGCCTCGTTGGCCGGGAGATCGCCGTGCTCGCGGGGGGGCGCATCTACCGCGGCAGATTGATCCAGAGCCAGCCGGTGACGCTGCTGAGCACCGACGGGCAGGTGACGGTGGTTGCCGCTCCGGCCAAATCGATCGAGTTTTGAGTCAGAAACGTTGGTACTGGCACCGGTTTTCGTATATAATCGGCGGGTAGAACTTCGCCACTGACCTGACGAAACGAGGAGTGATCACCATGCCGACCGGTACCATTCGGTTCGACAGTGCCACCGCGCGGCCGTTCCTGGGCGCCCACGAAATCGCCTACCAGGAGGCCGCGGTGAAGGCGGCGCACGACCTTCTCCATGCAAAGACAGGCCCCGGCAATGACTACGTTGGCTGGGTCGATCTGCCTAATACATATGACCGTGATGAGTTCGCCCGCATCAAGGCGGCTGCCCGCCGCATCCAGTCGGATTCGGATGCGCTGGTCGTCATCGGCATCGGGGGTTCGTATCTCGGCGCCCGGGCAGCGATCGAGGGGCTGCGCCATTCCTTCTACAATTACCTGCCCAAGGCGAAGCGCGACACCCCGGAGATCTACTTCGCCGGCAAGGATATCAGCCCCGTCTATCTGAGTCACCTGCTGGAGCTGCTCGAAGGTAAGGAGGTTTCGGTCAACGTCATCTCCAAGTCGGGCACCACCACGGAGCCGGCCATCGCCTTCCGGGTCTTCCGGGAGTATCTGGAGAAGCGGTACGGCAGGGAAGGTGCCCGCAAGCGCATATACGCCACCACCGACCGGGCCCGGGGCGCCCTGCGCAAGCTCGCGGGCGAGGAAGGCTACGAGACGTTCGCCATTCCGGATGATGTCGGCGGCCGGTACTCCGTGCTGACCGCCGTTGGCCTGCTGCCCATCGCCGTGGCCGGCGCGGACATCGACCAGCTGATGGCCGGCGCCGCGGCTGGGGTCAAGGCGTACGGGACGGCGGATCTCGCAGAAAACCCGGCGTACCAGTACGCCGCCGCCCGCAACGCCTTGTACCGCAAGGGCAAGATGGTGGAGCTGTTCGTCACCTACGAGCCGGCCCTGCGCACCACGGCAGAGTGGTGGAAGCAGCTCTACGGCGAGAGCGAGGGCAAGGACCACAAGGGCATCATGCCGGCGTCGGTCGAGTTTTCCACCGATCTGCATTCCATGGGGCAGTATGTGCAGGACGGCCTGCGAATGCTCTTTGAGACGGTACTGACCGTTGCGAAGCCGAAGGTGGACCTGGGAATTGGCCATGATCCTGCCAACGTGGACGGTCTCAACTTCCTGACGGGCAAGACGATGGATTTCGTCAACCGGAAGGCCTTTGAGGGGACGCTCCTGGCGCATACCGACGGCGGCGTGCCCAACCTGGTCGTGACGCTCCCGGAAGTGACCGAGTTCCACTACGGCCAGTTGATCTACTTCTTTGAGAAGGCCTGCGCGCTCTCCGGCTACCTCCTGGGAGTCAACCCGTTCAACCAGGAAGGGGTGGAGGAGTACAAGCGCAACATGTTCGCCCTCCTGGGCAAGCCGGGTTTTGAAGAACGCCGGGCGGCCCTGGAGGCGCGGCTCAAGTAGGGTCGTCTGTGTATCCTAGAGACGACGCCCCCAGTACGAAGGGGCGCCGTCCCCTGTCCGGGCCGGCCTACGTCATAACGAAGACAACCGTTCCACCACTGAGGAGGCCGTTGCAGCCATGCCCTTCGCCTACATCCAGGAAGCCCGACAGCGATTCACGGAGTTCGGGGGGTTCGTCGCGCTGGACCCCGCGGAACTCCCTGAGTCCATCGCAACCTGGGCGGACTGCATGCTGGTGCGGGATGAAGTCGGCCTCACGACGGTTGTAACGCTGCTGACGGCCTGCCCGGAGGGCGCCATGAAGACCGTGCGCGACGACCTGACCGTCATGGCGGACCGCATGGCCCGGGAGGCGCGGACCGAAGTGCAGGCTCTCCTGCTGATCATTACCGGGGAACAGCTCACCCGGGACCGGTACGAGCGGTTGCAGGAACTGAAAGTGAACCGCGGCGCCGTCCGGCTCGTGCCGTGGGTCGTCGACCTGACCCGCAATCAGGTTTTTCAGCACCAGGGGCCGCCCTTCGGGATCGATCCCGATCTGGAGACGCTCGCTGTTCCGGAGCCCCCCGTCGAGGAGGCGCCACGGCCCCCGCGCGGGGAGAAGCCTCCCGCCGCCCGCGTGACCATCGCCCTGCTGGGCATCATCGGGGCCGTCTGGCTGGCCATGACAGTCGCGGGCGGGTCACTCAATGCCACCGAGGAGATTGAGTGGCTCCTCAGGTGGGGGGCTGTCGGTCGCCCGGACATGTGGATTACCGGCCACTTCTGGCGGATGCTCACATCAGCCTTTTTGCACATCGGTTTCGTGCATCTGGCCATGAACAGCATGAGTCTGTGGATGGTCGGCCGGGCGGTGGAGTGGCTCTATGGCCCGGGGCGGATGCTCTTCATCTACCTGGTGGCCGGAGTGATCGGTTCTCTGATCAGCGCTGTGCTGGGACCGCCGCTGGTCCTTTCAGCCGGTGCAAGCGGGGCGATTTTCGGCCTCCTGGGGGCCATTATCTGGTACCGCATCTCTTCGCCGCTGGGTGACCGCATCAAACTGCGACCGCTATTAGTGACGCTGGGCATAAACCTCGTCTTCTTCATAGCGGCCCACGATATGCTGGACAACTGGAACCACGCCGGGGGGCTGGCGGGCGGCATGCTGGCCGCCGCTGTAGCCGGCGTACCGGCTGTGGAAGGGCTGAAGCCCCCCCGCTGGCGGATGGGCCGCCCGGGGCGGATTATCGCTGCGGCTGCTCTGGTGGCCGTGCTGGGGGGGTATCTGACCGGGTTGATGGTGCCGCCCGGCTCCGGACGGGATCTGGCTGCGGCAGAACTGGCGTACGACCGGCAGCGCTACGCAGAAGCCGCGGTCGGGTATGAGCGGGCGGTCAGTCGGCAGGGCGATGAGCCATATTTACGCTACAAACTGATCAGGACCTACGTCTCGCTGGGAAAGTGCAACCAGGCCCGCGCCCAACTGATCCAGCTCGATACCGTCGCTCCGGACTACGGCGGCATTCCTGAATTGCGCAGACGGGTACACCAGTGCACGATGTGAACGAGAAAAGGCGCCCCCGCGGGGGCGCCTTTGTTGTGACGGCGGTTAGTCTAGCCCCGAGCCGGGCGGCTCTGGGCGAGGTTGACGGTCAGCGGGCGATTGCCGTACTGCTGGCCGTTCCAGGCTTCGATTGCCTTCTGCGCGTCGGCTTCTTCCATGTCGACAAAGCCGAAGCCGCGGCTGCGATTGGTTTCGCGGTCGATGACGATCTTGGCGCGCTTGACTTCACCGTACTGGGAAAAGAGCTCCTGAAGGTCCTGATCGGTCGTGGCCCAGGGAAGGTTACCAACGAAAATGCTCACAACGGCCAAAGCGGACATCCTCCTTCTAAAAGGGAACACATGGGATTTATATCTATCTTCGCTCTCAATTCGACTAATCCTGCAGAGTAAAAGACAAAACTCGACAAAAATGGCGCCCTCTCTTACGAGGACGCCACAATCGCGAAGTTGATGATGAATTAGCCGCGGGCAGGGCGGCTCTGCGCCAGATTCACGGTCAGGGGACGACCACCGTAAGGCATGCCGTTCCACCCCTCGATCGCCTTCTGAGCGTCAGCCTCTTCCATGTCGACGAAGCCGAAGCCACGGCTCCGGTTAGTGTCGCGGTCGATGACGATCTTGGCGCGCTTCACTTCGCCAAACTGAGAAAAGAGTTCGTGCAGATCCTCGTCGGTCGTAGCCCAGGGAAGATTGCCTACAAAAATGCTCACAACGGCCAAAGCGGACAGCCTCCTGTACAGGAAAATCGATGGGAACACGCTATGCTTTCGATGCCAAATCTGCATACCCTGCAAGATGCAATGTCTTACTTTTCCGAAGATGAATCATTACTCACTTTAGCAGGCGGAGGCACCGAAGGACCTTGGCCCACCGTGATTCAGCTTATGCAGATTATGCGGCCCCCGATTACTTGAGGAAGAGCGCACCCGCTACCAGGGCGCCGACCACGCCCCAGACGGGGCTCAGGTGCAGATACTGGACGGAGATGAAGTAGACCGCGGCCAGGGCAAAGGGCAGCCAACTGAGCAGACCGGCGCCCTGGGCCGGGAAGGCGAACTTTGCGAAGTCAAGGGCCAGCATGGCCAGCATGACGAAAACGACCGGGCGGATGCCGTTGACGGCGCCTTTCAGGTACGGGCTCTCCTTGAACTGACTCATGATCCCGAAAAGCGCGAGCATGACGAGGCCGATGGGGACGGTCACGGACACCAGCGCCACCGCAGCGCCCGGCCATCCGGCCGCCTTATAGCCGACATACATGGTGATCTTCGTGGCGATGGGGCCGGGCAGGGCGTTGCCGAAGGCAAGCGCCTGGCCGAACTCGTCCGGCGTAACCCAGCGGTAGACCTCCACCGCTTCGTGCTGGTACAGCGGGACGATAGCGGGCCCGCCGCCAAAGCCGAGGAATGTGGCCCGTGTGAAGCCGACAAATAGGTCGAGGAGCGTCTTGAGCATGTGCGGGGCCTCATCCTTCCATGTTCGTGATGATGCGCGTGTTCTAGAATCCCTGGCTGACGGCTGTAACGGCCAGCGTTTCGGACAGCTCTGCTTGGTAGACCATTTCGCGGCCGGCCATGCGGTAGCGCACGTCAATCAGGCTGACGGCGTAACCGCCCGGGACCGCCTTGTAAGAGATCAGCGGGAATTTGAAGTGCTCGAAGAACGGGCGGAGTTCCGGTGCGGCCAGGACAGCCGCGGTCACCCGGTCTTCGGGGGCTCTTGCCGTGACGGTCGGGGCGCCCGGGGCAGCCAATCCCCAGGGATAGACAGCGCCCTGCTCGTACCGGTCGCCCAGGTCGACGGCGTAGTGCCACCCCAGGGGGTTGAACAGATTCGGGGAGACGTGGAGCCGGGCGACAGGCCGGCCTTCGTAGTGGCGGGCGACCTGGCCGGTGGCCAGCGTATGGGCGATGCCCCGATAGCCGACCGCGTACACCGCCAGAAAAACCAGTACGATGGCGGCATTCCGGCGGCGCAAGGCGGGGCGGCGCCACCCCTGCCAGGCGGCGATGGCCAGCGGGATGATCACAATAAGGTCCACGATGCCCACCCAGTCGAGGCCGAGCTTGGCCCGGCTGAACGGCAGAAGCAGCCGGGTGCCCCAGCCGTTCAGCCAGTCGGCGAACAGGTGGCCAAAGAGGACCGCGGCCAGGCTCCAAAGGTAGACTGAACCCATCCGGGCTTTTTTCCAGATGAGTTTGGTGCCCAATGTGGCCACGGCGGCAATCAGGGGCGCCGCCACCAGGGAGTGGGTCCAGCCACGGTGAATATCCAGGTAGTCCATGGGGCCGCCGGCGAAGTTGTCAATGTCGGGGAGTTCGGCAGCCGCCAGCGTGGCCCAGGTAATCGCCTTATCCGTGTCGGAGAGCGGCCGGTCGGATTCCGGGCCGCCGTTGCGCCGGCGCAGCATGCCGATCGCGACACCCAGCAGACCGTGTGTGATATTATCCAAGAAGCCGCCCCATTTCTTTCATACGTAACAAATACCAAAAAAGGTTCGCCCTGAGGAGATGGCCTCCTGCCGGCGACCTACGGTTGCAGGGGAAACTTTTTTGACGCGCAGTGGGAGAACCCCCTGGAGGTGAGCCAGCCCTGTACGATATTCGAATCCTCCACGTTGCCGACGTGCACCTCGACTGGCCTTTCGGGGGCCAGGCCGGCGGGCGGATGCGCCGCGAGGAGCTGAAAGCCGTCTTTGCCTCGGTGATCGATCTGGCCATCCGGGAGCAGGTCCAGGTGGTGCTGGTGGCCGGCGACTTGTTTGAGCATAAATATGCAAGCCGCGGCACGATCCAGTTCATCGACGAGCAGTTGCGGCGCCTCCGCGACGTGCCGGTCTTTATCAGCCCCGGCAATCACGACCCTTACGTGTCCGGCAGCTACTATGAGACCTACCCGTGGGCGCCGAACGTGCACATATTCGGGCCGGAGCCAGAGCGGGTGGAGGTGGCCGGCCTGCCGGTCTCGGTCCGCGGGTGGGGCTTTCCGGCCTGGGAAGTCAGGGAGTGCCAACTGGGGCGTTTTCCGCAGCCCGACCCGCGGCGGGTCAATCTCGTGGTGGTGCACGGCGGCGATGCTGCTTACCATCCGTTCGGGGCGCCCGACCTCGCAGGGCTCGGGGCGGATTACATTGCCCTGGGGCACATCCATAAAGAAGGCGTGTTGCTGCAGCAGGCGGGCCGGGTGGTCGCCCGCTACAGCGGCTCCCCCGAGGCGCTTGGCTTTGGCGAGCCGGGGGAGCACGGGGTCCTGGTCGGCACCGTTTCCAAGGAGTATACCCGGCTCTCCTGGGTGCCCGTGGGCCGGCGAAGCTACATCTCTATAGATGTAGACGTTACGGGCGCGGTCTCCATGACGGATGTGGCCGCGGCGGTCCGGGGCGCCGCACCCGAAGCCGACCGGCGGCAGCATTGCTACCGGCTGACGCTGACGGGCGCCGTCCACCCCGAACTGCGGATAGACCTGCCCGTGCTGCAGGAGCAGGTGAGCGGCGATTTCTACGCGTGTAAGCTGTTTGACGCTACGGTGCCGGACGTCGACCTCGCTGCCCTGGCGCGGGAGCGGAGCGCCCGGGGCCTCTTCGTGCAGCGCCTGTTGGCCATGGAGCAGCAGGAGGCCGACCCGGCGCGGCGCCGGATTCTCCGGCGGGCCCTGGCCCACGGGCTGGCCGCGTTCGCGGGGAAGGGGGGCGCCCGATGAGAATCGATGAGCTGACGCTGACGGCCTTTGGCCGCTTCCGGGGACTGCGACTGCAGCCGGCGCCCGGCCTGAACATCATCTATGGGGAGAACGAAGCCGGGAAGAGCACCTTGCAGAAGTTCATCCTCGCCATGCTCTACGGCTTCAAGAAGCCCGGCGGGCGCCGGGAGTACACGGCGGATGCGGAACGCTTGCGGCCCTGGACCGGCGCGGATTACCGGGGCAGCCTGGTATACACCCTGGGCACGGGGCGTTCCTTCCGGGTCGAGCGGCTGTTCGAGCCCGGGCGCGATATGTCCCGGGTCTTCGACGCGGCCACCGGTGCCGATTTGACGGCCACGTTTCCGCTCGACCGGCGCAAGGAACTGCTATTCGCCGAGGCGCATTTCGGGCTGAACGAAGAAGCGTTTCGTTCCACGGCCTGGGTGGGCCAGCTCTCCGTCGGCAAGGTGGATTCAGGCCGCGAACTGGTGGCCCGGGTGGGCAACCTGCAGGAGTCCGGGCGGGAAGATCTATCCGTTCGGGAAGCGCTGGCCTGGCTCGATGAGCAGGTCCGGGAGATTGGCTCTGAAAAGGCGGCCACCAAGCCTTACGGGCGGGTGGTGAAGGCTATGGCGGCCCGGCGCGGGGAACTGGAGCGGGCCGAGGCCGTGCGGGAGGAGATGCGCGGCTGGGAGACGGCCCAGACCGAGCTCCAGGCCGTGCTTACGGAGCTGGATGCAGAACTGGCGGCGGCCCGCGGGCAGATGAGCCGGGCGCTGCTCGCCGAGGCAGAAGACCGGCTGCGCCGGGTCCTGGAGGGGACGGAGCGCATTCGGCAGTTGCAGGCCGAGGCGGAGGCGCTGGCGGCGTACGCAGAGTTCCCGGCGGACGGGCTCCTGCGGCTCCAGCAGTTGGAGCATCTGCAGGCCGATGCTGAAGGGGCGGCGGCGGGGTGGCGGGAGCGGGCGCTTTCGTTGGCGGCGGAGGCGGCTGCGCTCGGGGGTGGCGGAACCATGGCGCTGCATGGCGCCGCCGCTGTGCGGGCGCTGGAAGCCGCTGAGGCGGCGGAGCGGGGCGCAGCCGCCCGGCTCGGCGCCCTGCGCCAGGGCGCCGGGCGCCTCGCCGCCGAAGCGGCGGCCCTGGGCCCCGGCGGCCTGGCCCCGGCCGCCGGCTGGGTCTGGGTGGCGGCAGCCGCTCTGGTCGCCGGCTTCCTCGGCTACGCCGTCTCGCCGGCGGCCCGGGCTGCAGTGGCGGCGGCGGGCGCGGCGGTCGTCGCAGGGCTGGCCGCCTGGCTCTGGTTCCGCCAGCATGCCCTGCGCCACGAGCGTGCCGCCGCCCGGCGCGACGGCCTGCTGGCCCAGGCGGCGGCCCTGGAGGCGGAAGCGGCGGCCCTGGAGCAGGAGGTCGAGCGGCACCAAGGCGAAGCGGCACGCCAAATCGCCCTGGCCGGGGCGAGGGGCCCTGCTGACCTGCGGGAGGCTTACACGCAGTGGCGGACCGGGCGGGAGCAGGCACTTTCGCTGGAGCGCCAGGCTGCCGACGCCGTGCGCCGGGCCGATGCGGAGGGCGCTCGGGCCTCCCGGGCGGCGGCCTCGGCGGCGGCGCTGCTGGCAGAAGCCGGCGTGGAGAGCGCCGCCGACTTTGCCGCCGCCTGCGCCCGCCGGGAGGCCCGGGAGCGGGCGCTCGCCGAGGCCCGGGCGCTGGAGGCTGCCCTGGGCGCCCTCCTGGGCGACGCCACGCCCGAAACCCTCACGGCCCAGGTAGCGGAACTGAAGGCCAACGTAGACCCGGCTGGGTCAGCGCCGGCCAAGTCCAGCGCCGCCCTGCAGGAAGAGATTCGCCACCTGGAAGCCCGGCGGGCCGAACTCAGCGTTCGGGCGGGTGAAATTGGCGCCCGCCTCGAGACCGCCCTGCGCGATGTGGCCGACCCCGCCGACCTGCGGCGGGACCTCGAAGCCCTCACGGAGGAAAAAGCCGGTTACGATGAAGAATTAGCAGCCCTGGAGCTTGCCCGCACCACCATTGAGGCCGTGTCGGGCGACATGCACCGGGAGTTTGCCCCGCGCCTGAACCGGGCCCTCAGCGGTGCGGTTGCAGCCGTCACGGGCGCCCGATACCGCGCCGCGCAGGTGGACGAGCACGCCGGCATCCGGCTGCTCACCCCCGACGACCGCACCCTCGAGCCGGAGCAGCTCAGCGCGGGCACCGCCGACCAACTCTACCTGGCCCTCAGGGTCGCCCTGCTCGACCTGGTCACGGCTGGGCAGGAGCCACTGCCGCTCTTACTGGACGATCCGTTTGTGCAGTACGATGACCGGCGGGCAGCGGCCGCCCTGGCCTTCCTCGCCGACATGGCCCGCGGCCGGCAGGTGCTGCTGATGACCTGCCATCGCCGTGAAGTTGAGCTGGCCCGTCAGACGGGCGTTCCCGTTCAGGTGACCGCAATCGGAGACGCAGCTGCGGAGGAGTAACTCATGCACCAGGATTTGATGGCGCTGCTCTGGTCGTATCTCTACGTCGGGGCCGTAGTGGCCGTGGGCGAAGGCGGCAAGCGTTGGGGCCTCTCCACTGAAGTCGCCCGCAAAATCATTCACGTCGGCGTGGGGCTCTGGATCTTCGGCACGCTGGCCCTCTTCACCAGCCCATACATGGCGGCCATTCCGCCTGCGACCGCGGCGCTGGCCAACTGGGTGATTCACCGCAAGCGGCTGCTCAAGGCGACCGAAGCCGAGCCGGAGAACCTGGGGACCGTCTGGTTCCCCGTCTCCTTTGCTTTGCTGATTCTGCTGGCCTGGAACGAGCCGTTTGCCGTCGCGGGCGGCGTTATGGCCATGACCATCGGCGACGCGGTCGCGTCCATCGTGGGACTGCGGTGGGGCAGCCGCCGGTATGCGACGCTCGGCGGCAAGGTCAAGAGCCTGGAAGGCTCGGCGGCCATGTTCATGGCCGCCTGGGCGGCCCTGTGGGTGACGGTGGGCATGCACGGCTCGTTCGTGGGCCTCTGCACGCTGGCTGCCGTGGTGGCCACGTGTGCCGAAGCCCTGGGCATCAAGGGGCGGGACAATCTCTGGGTGCCGCTCTCGGCAGGCGCCACGCTCTACCTGGGGCTGAACCTCACGCAGTCGGTGGCCGATGCGCTGGGGGCGGGCGCCCTGCTCTCTGCCATCATCGGAATATACGCCTGGCACAAGGGGTCGCTCAGCCCCAGCGGAGTGCTGGGCGCCATCATCACAGGGACGCTGCTGTTCGGCCTCGGTGGCTGGACGGCCGGCCTGGCGCTGATCGGCTTCTTCATTTCGTCAAGCGTGCTGTCGCGGCTCTTCCGGCGGCGGAAGGCGGGCGTGGAGGAGGAGTACGCCAAGACCGGCACCCGTGACCTTGGCCAGGCGCTGGCCAACGGCGGGGTGGCGGCGGCAGCGATTCTCGCCATGGCCGTCACCCGCGATCTCCGCTTCCTCGGCGCCGCCCTGGGCGCCCTGGCGGCGGCCAACGCCGACACCTGGGCGACGGAGCTGGGCGTCCTGTCCCCGACGGCCCCGCGGCTAATCACCACCTTCCGGCCCGTGCCTGCGGGCACATCCGGGGCCGTCTCGCCGGCGGGCACGCTGGCGGCCGGGGCGGGCGCCGCCTTTGTGGGCATCATCGCCGCCCTGACGGCGAAGCAGGTCTGGGCGCTGGTCCCCGGCATCGCCCTGGCCGGGCTCGCCGGTGCGATGCTGGACAGCCTGCTGGGCGCCACGGTGCAGGGCACATACTTCTGCCCCCGGTGCCAGAAGGAGACCGAGCGGCGGGTACACCGCTGCGGTACGGAGACGAATCTGCACAAGGGGCTCCGGTGGCTGGGCAACGACCTGGTCAATCTCCTCGCCACCCTGACCGGCGCCGCCATCGGGTACCTGGTTACCTGAGCGGAGTCCAGTGCCTGACTGGCTCCAGACTCGCCGCGACCGGTACGCCCGGTCGCCTTCTGTTTTCCCGGAGAGCGTCGCCGACAATCAGCCGCTGGCCGCCGACTTCGTCACAGTACGGGCCCTGAATTTGGGAATGGGAACGGGATTTTTACCACGGAAAACGCGGAAGGGGACACAGAAATCGCGGCGGTGGAAGTGGGAATGTGATATGACCCCGGATTGCGCCGATGGCGCTGATTTGGGAAAAACGTGGATGAAAAATACTGATGAAAGATGTTTCCGGGCCATGTCTGACCGCTCTTTCGGGATGTACTCTCTATTTTATAATTAAATATAGTATAAACTCCCCTTTACCGTAGCTTGCAGCCCGGAAATCAGCGCCATCCGAGGCCACTTCATTGTCCCATTCCGTGCCCCCCGCGCCTTCCGCGCACTCCGTGGCAAAATGCATCCATTACCTCACATAAGCAGCCCACAGTTACGTAAGCATGGTTACCACCGCATTGGGATTCCTGGCGAGGACTCCTTTTTTTGTATCCTGAGCAGGAAAATAATGGGACACATAGAAGAATAATCTAACTCCAAAAGACAGGTGGGGGAGGAATCGCTCATGAAATGCCGGACTCCGGCGGTCCTGCTGCTGGTATCCCTGCTGGTGACAGGCTGCGCCATGGCGCCCGTCGCAGCCCCGACGCTGCCGTCGTCCCCCACGGAAGGGCCGGCGCCCGCCGAGCAGCCCGCCACTCCGCCCCCCGAGCCCGCCGCTCCGCCCCCCGAGCCCGCCGCACCGCCTGAGCCGGCGGTCAGCTGGGTTGTCAGGGGCCACTGGGGCCCCGTCTACACGGAAAACCCTTCCGCCGGGGAGACGAAGGCCGCCGTCCTGACCTTTGACGACGGCCCCTCTGAAGAATACACCGGGCACGTCCTTGACACGCTGAAAGAACATGGGGCCAAGGCCATCTTCTTCGTCAACGGCCACGCCGCCAGGCACCCCGACCTCATCCGGCGCATCGTCGCCGAAGGGCACACGCTGGGCAATCACACCATGACGCACGAAAACCTGGACACCCTCAGCCCGGCACAGCAGCGCAGTCAAATCGATGGCGTCAATCAGATCATCAAGGAGATCACGGGGCAGCAGCCCTACTGGTTCCGGGCGCCCTTCGGAGCCTTTGATGACGACACCCTGGCCATCCTCTCCGACCTGCACATGCAGCTGCTCAACTGGAGCCATGGCTCCGGCGACTGGATGGAGGTGGAGGACGGCTACAAGGACCCGGCCATCGTCATCCACGACGTGCTCTCCGAAACGCCCCGTAACAGCAACATGACGCCCCTCCATCCCGGTGCGGTAATCCTCTTCCACGACACGCTGCGGCACACGGCGGAGTCGCTCCCCGAGATCATAAAAGGCTTGAAGGAGATGGGCTACACCTTCGTCATTCCCGAACCGTCCCGGTCCTGACGAAAAAGCCTTACCCCCGGCAGGATTTCGCTTTTGTTTCGCCAAACCTCAAGTAGGTCCGGGCGAAATGGAGGGGACTGCGTGAGGGTCGCGCTGGTACAGATGGATATCGCTCTGGGGCGCCCGGCGGAGAACCGGGTGCGGGCGGCAGAGCTTGTGCGGCAGGCTTCGGTGGACAGCGACCTGGTGGTCCTGCCGGAAATGTGGACTACGGGGTACGTGCTGAGCGACCTGTTCGGGAACCTGGCCGATCGCGACGGCAAGCCGACCGGGGCGCTGCTGGCCGACCTGGCGCGTGAGTGCGGCATTTACCTGGCTGGCTCCCGAGCGGTGGAGCGGGCGGGCAAGGTTTTTAACCTGGCGACCGTCCACGGTCCGGACGGACGGCTGCTGGCCGAATATGCCAAGGTTCATCTAGTGCCCATGATGGAAGAGCCCCTCTACCTGACCGCCGGCGACCGGCTCAGCATGGCGGAACTGGACGGCGTTCGCTGCGGGCTGGCCATCTGCTACGACCTGCGCTTCGGCGAAATGTTCCGGACCATGGCCCTGGGCGGCGCCCAGGTGATGATCATCCCGGCGGAATGGCCCGCCGTGCGGACGCACCACTGGCGGACGCTGCTGCAGGCCCGGGCCATCGAAAACCAGTGCTTCGTGCTGGGCTGCAACCGGGTCGGCAGCGACGGCAAGAACGATTTCTCCGGCCATTCCATGGTGGTGGATCCCTGGGGCAACGTGTTGGTCGAAGGCGACGAGGACGAATCGATCCTGCGGGCGACCATCGACCTGGCCCAGGTGGCGGAAGTCCGCACCCGGGTGCCGGTCTTCAAGGACCGCCGGCCCGACCTGTACAAGATCAGCGAATGACACAAACAGACCGGCCCGAAGGCGCCCCGTACCAATTGGTACAGTGGGCCTGCGGGCCGGTTCGTCATGTGGCGTCGAGCCGCTACTGACCCTGGTTCTGTCCCGCTTTCTGCTGGGCGCCCTGCTGCCCGCCCGCCGGCTGTCCGCTGACGGCTCCGAACGCGGCGCCTGCCGCGGCGCTGGCGACCTGCCCGGCGCCCTGGCCCTGCTGCTGATTCTGAGCCTGCTGCTGGGTCTGCTGCGGGTTCTGCTGCTGATTTTGCTGCTGTCCCGGCAAGATGATCAACTCCTGTCGTGTGTTGGCGGGCCGCAGCTATGTTCCCCTTCTCTGCGGCCCCGTCATTCACATCTTCGTGTGGATGAAGCCGTTGTCGTCGACCCCGTGCTGGCGGATCAGCGGGTCGAGCAGCAGGAATTGGTAGCCCTGCTGTCTGAGCGTCCGGATCACCGTGGGCAGCGCCTGGTCGGTCTGTTTGCAGGAGTCGCTGGCGTGCATCAGCACAATCGCCCCAGGATGGATCAGCTTTGTCGAGCGGTTGATGATCGTCTCGACGCCCGGGTTCTTCCAGTCCAGCGAATCGACCGACCAGATCACCGTCGCGTAGCCCAGATCCTTGGCACCCTGGACCGACTCCTTGCTGAACGCGCCGTTCGGCGGCCGGATATAGGTCGGCGCCCGGCCCGTCATCTCCTGCAAAATGGCATGCGCTTTACCGATGTTCCGGGCGGCGCCTTCCCGGCCCAGCGTGTTCAGGTCCACGTGCTCCTGGCCGTGGCTTTCGATCTGGTGCCCGTCGTCCTTGATCCGCTTGACCAGTTCTTCGTGGTTCTTGGCCCACGGCCCGGAAAGGAAGAACGTCGCCTTGACGTTCTCCTGCTTCAGGACGTCAAGTACCTTGGGCGCCATAGCCTGTCCCCAGGATATGTCGAAGGTCAGGGCGAGTACTTGCTGGTCAGTCTTCGCCGCGTAGATGGGGCGCAGGGTGGGCTGCAGCTTGACGTCAACCGGCGCAGCGTCATCGCGCTCAATGACCGGTGCGGACGCCGCCGTGGCGCAGCCGGTGAACAGCAGCGCAGCAGACAGCGCAACCGTGCCGCCTTTGAGCCGCTGCAGAGTGTGGTGCATGGTCAGGACCCCTTTGCCGAGACGGGATTAGTAACCCTAGCGTGTCTGGACAGGGCCGATCACATGCACGTTTTGCCGCTTGCGTTCGGCTGTTCAAATGTGATATAGTCATGCCTGCGCATGGGAGTAAATCGGGTCCTGGTGGCCCGCACGGTCTTCAAAACCGATGTGAGGCGGCGATCCCGTCTCGGGTGGGTTCGATTCCCACGTACTCCCGCCACAACGAAGAGGCACCAGTGGCTAGTACCACCGTGCCTCTTTCCCATTGGCGGGCGCTTTCAGGCTGTTCGTGGCGACCCGACCGGACCCGGACGCCGTGTTGACTACGGGTCTGGACCCTGTATCCATACATGCATCGCACTAACTCTCGCGCCTGATATTGGGATGATCGGAATTTGGCATATATATGCGTTAGCCCACTGCGATATAATTGCATTGACGCCCTGATTTTGCATTTTCCGGTGATAGGTGAGAGCAGATGGAAACGCAGCGGGCCGGGCCCCAGGGGGTACCGTGGAAAGTCGGCTTTCGGGGGAGATTCGTCAGCTTCGTCCTGCTTGTCATTCTGCCATTTGCCGGTTTCGAAGTGCTCACGATCTCTGCTCAGCAACAACACCAGATCCAGCGTCAGATCGAGATCGATCGGGAATTGGCTGCGACCCTTGCGAGCTCTTTCGGTAATTACGTGAACAACATCTGGAACATGGAACTGGCGCTGGGCGCCCGCATCATTCCGCACGGTCACGGATTCACCCCCGGGCGAATCGAGGAGATGCTTCGCGAACAGCTTCGCGTTGACCCGACCTTGTCAGCGCTGGCTTGGATCGACCCCAACGGAAGCATCGTCTCCATTACGGACCGGCAATGGCAGGTAACGGAGCTGGTTGACCGAGAGGCGTTCAACGAGCTGGCAGACGGTCGGGAAACCTCCCTCTCGGGACTGCACCCGCATCACCCTACGGAGGTCAACACATTTGTCATCTACCGGGCTGTTCGCCGGGACGGCCAGTTGGCTGGCGTTCTGGCCGCCGTGGTGAATCCGGAGCGACTCCGCTTCATTCTGCCGACCGGCGAGCGCCCATCCGGAGCGCTCGGGCTGATTGACCGTCAGGGTATGACCATCTACTCCGCCGCCGGCTTGGACCTGGTCCTCAACCACGGGCGCCTGCCCTTCAGGGATTCGTGTCAGGAGCCGATGGTTCTGCGGCTTCCCGTGACGGGCGCCCGTGGCCGCCCCGCAGCCGGGGAACTTTCCGGGGCTTGCGCACCCGTCCCGTACGTGGGGTGGGCCGCATTCTCGGTCTCCGATCCCGACGAGGTACTGGGTCCCATTCGGGCGGAGACGCGCGCCCAGTCGGTGCGCCTCGGGCTGGTGGCCGCCATCTCCCTGGCGCTGGCCTTCTTCTTCGGCACCCGCTGGCTCCGGCCAGTCCGGTCGCTTCACACGGCGGTCCGCGCGATTGCCGGCGGCGACCTGCAGCGCCGGGCGGAGGTCACAGGCTGCGACGAACTGACCGAAACCAATCTCCTGTTCAACCAGATGGTGGACTCGATTCAGACTGCCCAGGCGCTGCTCCGGCGCCGGGCGGACGAAGCGGCGACCATCGCTCACCTGAGCCAGCTAAAGCTCGAAGGAACATCGCCGGAGCAGTGGTTTCTAGTTGCAGCCGTTAGAGTGATGGAGACGCTCAACGCGGGGTGCTGCGAGATCGCCAGGCTTCAGGCGGATGAAGTCACGGAAGTGCTTTTGGTTCAAGTGCACCGGACAAAGGTCGGCCTGGCAACCAGGGAAGGAGCCCCCAACGAGCGCCGTCCCGCTCAGTGCCTAGGGGGCGAATGCTTGTGGGCCCCCATACCCGGGGCCACCGGCGTCTTCGGCAGGATCTATGTCCGCCCCTGTAGTGGCGTTCGTGCCAGTGTCGAAGACCGGCAGTTCCTGGTAACCGTGGCCAATCTCCTGGCCACTGCCGTCAAGCACGAGAATCTGGAGCGGGGACGTGCCGCCTACCTGGCCGTCGCCAGCATCCTTGCCAGGGCCCAAACCCTTTCAGAAGCAGTGCCCGACCTCCTGCGCACGCTCTGCGAAGGCGCGGCGTTCGACTGGGGCTGTTTTTGGGAGGTCGACCCGGACAAGGGTGTCCTGAACTGCTCGGGCACCTGGCACTGCGACCCTCTGGTCAGGCAGCAAATGCACAATGCGAACGCGGAGATTTGGTTGGCTCCCGGCGTCGAAGGCCCCGGTTCCGCCTGGGCCTCGCGCAGCCTTGACTGGTGCGAAGACACCCGCTCAGGTGGCCCCTCGCCCCGTTCGGCTGCCACTCAGGAGGCCGGAGTTCGAACCACCGTCTGCATTCCCGTGTTTGTCGCCGATGAGGTATATGCCGTCTTTGACCTGGCCTGCCGCGAGCAGCGCCGTTACGACCCGGAGCTAGCTGCGATATTCACGGCTATCGCCGGGCACATCGGCCAGTACATCAAGCGGGAGCAGACCCAGGGCCAGCTCCTTTCGAGCAATGAGCAGCTCACGACACTGGTGAAAGCCTCACCCGCGGCGATCATCAGTACAGATTCCGACTACCGAATCATCGGCTGGAACCCGGCGGCGGAACGCCTTTTCGGCTGGACCGAGGCCGAAGTCCGTGATCACCTGGTGCCTGTGGAGATCCTGCGCAAGGAACTGAGCCTGCTCACCGCCCCGGACCCGCAGGAGGGTTCGCTCAGCATCTCCTACGCGGTGCGGCTGCGCCGGAAGGATGGCACCGGGGTCGATGTCAGCGTACTGTCGGCACCGCTGCGAACTGCCGGCGGCATTGATTACGGCCGCCTGGCCATCGCCTGCGACATCACCGAGCGCACCCGCTTTCTGCGCATCGCCGCCCACGAGTTGCGCAACCCGCTGGCGGGGATTCGTGGCATGCTCTCCCTGGTTCAGAACAGAGTCGCGGGCAACAAGCCGCTGGTCGACCTGCCGCAGCTGCTCGCCGTCACTTCGGGCGAAGTCGACCGGCTGACGCGGCTGCTTAACGAAATCTTTGACGCGTCGCTCACGGAGCGGCGGGACCTGATCCTGAACTGGACCATGATCGATCTCGCACGGCTGCTCGATGAAGTCGCCACTCCCTTTCGCGCTGCGGGCGATCATGAGCTTCTGCTCCCTGACCGCTCCCTCCCCGTTCACGTCATGGGTGATCCGGACCGGCTGTTCCAACTCTTCCGCAACCTCATGAGCAACGCGGTGAAGTACTCGCCTGCCGGATCGCGGATCACGGTCGCCTTCCAGACCGCGAGGTCCGCCTTCGTGCGCATCGCCGTTTCGGATCAGGGCACTGGGATTCCGGCCGGCGACCTGCCCCAGGTTTTCGACGCCTTCTTCCGGGGGTCCCGCCATTCAGGGTCTGATCCCGGCGGGATGGGGCTCGGGCTGCACATCTGCCGCGAGATTGTCCGCCAGCATGGCGGACGCATCTGGGCGGAGAGTACGGAAGGGAACGGCACCGTCTTCTACGTTGAGTTGTTCGGCAGTGCCGGGAGCGAAGGAGGCGACACGAACGATGCCCAGGGTGCTCCTGATTGAAGACGAGCCCGTCATCGGCATGGTCCTTCAAGAGACGCTCGGCGATGCAGGGTACGCGGTGGAACTGATGACAAACGGCCGCGCGGCACTCGCCCGGATTGATCGCCCGCCTGTGCCCGGCCTGGTGCTCCTGGACCTCTTCCTGCCGGAAGTCAAGGGCCGTGATCTCCTGGTGGAGCTTCGCTCACGCCCCGCCTGGCGGGAGGTGCCTGTTCTCCTGGTGACCGGTGCCGTCCCTTTCCCCGACGATTTTCCACCGGAAGGGCTCTATCAGGGGATCATCCGCAAGCCGTTCGACTTGGATGACCTCCTCAGCCGCGTGCATCAATTTTTCGCCCGGGGGATGGAAAATGGTTGACGAAGCGCGTGGCGTTGCGGCGGCGGAAGAGGTCGCGCAACTGCTGCAGGCCATGTGGCCGAAAGCTGGTGGCGGTCTGGCCATGACCTTTACGGGGCAGCCGCAGCGGGCGCTGGTCTGGCGCTGGCAGCCGGACCAGGCCCCGGTAGCTGTGGTCGAAGATTGGACCTGGTCAGAGGCAGCGGCCGGCGGCGTGGCGGTCCGCATCGTCGCCGCCGGCGGCGTGGCAGGAGCGGTCTGGCTGCTGCCCCCGGCCGGGCAGGTCACCCCACACTGGGTTCCCGGCGCCCTGCAAATGGCTGCCGGCAGGCTGCGGGAGAGATTATGTCTGGCTGATGCCGTAGAGACTGCCACGGCGGCGGTGGCCGACGTGGGCCGGGAGATGGCCGCCGGCCTGGCTCACCGCTGCAACAACCTGTTGACGAAATTGGAACTGCACCGCACACTCGCGATCCGGCAGGGGCCGTCCCCGGCGGACCGGCATCTCGATGCGATCGGGCGGGTTGGGGGCGAGCTCAGTGACGCACTTCACCTGGCCGAGCGTTTAGCTGCAGGTCCGCAGCCTGGTTACCGGCGCCTGCAACAGGTAGCCGAGGCGGTCCGTGACGGTCTGGCCCTGTTCCGCCGCCTCAGGCACCTGGAGGTTACCCTCGGCGATTTGCCGGACGCTGTCGCTCCACATCATCTCACTGCCTGTGCCTTGATGCTCGTGGCTGCGGACCTGGCAGACTACAACCCCGATGCCAACCGGTTCACCATTTGCGGAGAGCATTCCGGTGACGGGGCCGTGCTGGTCTCCCTGGTGCCGGACGGTCCAAGTGTTACCCTGCCCTGCCGGCCCGGTGGCCTGTCGGGCCGCATCGCCGTGGCGGCGCAACTGATCGGACTGGCGGGCGGAAGTCTCAGGATGGCGGAGCGGGCCGTGCAGGTCATGCTGCCCGCCGTTCCCGCAGAGAAGGGATCGTGAAAATATGTCCAAACGAATCCTCCTGGTCGAAGATGAACAGGATCTCTCCACCCTGCTGGTGGAACTGCTTGGGGGCGATTTCGCTACGGATGCGGTCTCCGACAGCCAGGCTGCCGTGGAGAGGCTCAAATCCTTTGCTCCAGACCTGGTGATTCTGGATGTGATTCTGACACGGGGCACGGGGATTGACGTGTTGGAGGCGATACTTGAGCTTCCCAACCCGCCGCATGTGCTGATCACGACCGGATATGCCCCGGACATGGACCTTTCCCGCTTCAGCAGCGTGGTTGCCCGCGTGATTCGCAAGCCCTATCAGATCGATGGGCTCCTGGATGCCATTCGCCAGCTGCTCAACGGGTCCGCCGGCGTGTCCGGGGAAGGGCCCGCGCATCACCCGCACAGGCCCGCCATCCTTGTGGTGGAGTATGAGAAGGCGGTGCGCGAGGAGATTGTCGGGCACCTGGTGCAATCGGGTTTCCAGGCTGTCGGGTGTGAGACTCCGAGCGAGGCCCTGGAGATCATGGTAGCGACGCGGATCGACGCAATCTTGACGGCCTGGATTTTGCCGGAGCAGACGGGGCTCGATCTGCTCGCGCATGTCAGCCGGGCCTTTCCGGAGATACCGGTCGTACTCATGTCCGCCTATGCGACGCCCCAATTTGAGCGCCGGGCCCGGGACGCCGGGGCGGCAGATGTGCTTACAAAACCGTTTCCACCATCGATCCTGCCGGCCGTACTCGGTAGGTGTCTGCAGGACCGGCACGGACAGGCCACTGCCGGCCAGCCCCGGCGCAAGGCCCGTTCCGGTTCTGGCCTCCGGTACTCCCTCGGTTCAATCCTGGGCCGGTCCCCGGCCATCCGGGGGGCGGTTGAGGCGCTGAAACAGGTGGCGCGGCTCGATTCAGCCGTCCTCCTGCTCGGCGAGACAGGGACGGGCAAGGAGCTGTTTGCCCAGGCCCTGCACATGGAGAGCAGCCGCCGGGACAGCCGGTTTGTCCCCGTCAACGTCGCCGCGATTCCCGAAGCCCTGATTGAGGCAGAGCTGTTCGGCTATGCGTCGGGCGCCTTCACCGGCGCCCGGCGGGAAGGGCAAGCGGGCAAATTCGTCGAAGCGGACGGCGGTACCCTCTTCCTCGACGAGATCGGCGACCTGCCCCTGCACCTGCAGGCCAAACTCCTCCGCGCCCTGGAGGAAGGTGAAGTCGCCCCAGTTGGCGGCGCGCCCCGGCGCCTCAATTTGCGCTTCGTGACCGCCACCCATCGCGATCTACCAACGATGGTGCGGGCGGGAACGTTCCGGTCGGATCTGTACTATCGCTTAAGTGTCATGTGCATCCGCCTGCCGACGCTGCGTGAGCGGACTGAGGATATTCCGCTCCTGGCCCGGCACTTCCTTACCCAACTGGCCAGCCGGTACGGCACCTTCGGGCAGTTTGCGCCGGAAACGCTGGAGCTCTTCACACAGTATGATTGGCCGGGCAACGTGCGCGAACTGCGCAACGCGGTGGAGAGCGCGTTTGCCCTTTCCGGATCGGGCGTGATCCTGCCCCGGCACCTCACCGGCCTGCCGGTGCATCTGGAAAGCTTTTCGCCTGCCGGTGCGCTGTGCGAAAAAGAGACGCTGGCCGGCGCCCTGCGCCAGGTGAACGGGAATCGTACCAAGGCGGCGAAGCTGCTGGGCATCTCCCGTTCGGGACTCTATCAGAAGTTGCGTATCCACGGCCTTGTGTAGTGTACAGGCCAGTGTCTAGACACCCTGGACACCTAAAACTGGAATTACTCATCAAAAATGGCCAGTCACACAGCGGGAACCGTCCCTGACAGATGGTGTATGTGTGAAACTGCACTTCAAGTGAATGCGAAACTCAGAAGCGTGCCGTTTGGCATGCTTCTTGCTTTAGATAAGGGCTACAACGGAGGGTCTGAAAGGGAGAATGAGGCACAGCTATGAAGTTTCACTATGACCGGTATTCCATAGAGGTGATGCCTGGCCTCACAGGCGGCTTCCGGGTGTTGGTGGCTTCGGGCGGGCGTGTTCTCGTATATGAGGATCGCCCGGATGAGGACCAGGCGGTTCAGACCGGCGCCTGGCTGGTGGCGGTGTTGGCGCGTACCATCCAGTCTCAGGTGCTCGCGCATTGGGGTTATGCCTCGCCGGGCGCCGCCCACGGAGGCGAGCGCTGTGGTTGAAAGCCGGTGTCCGTTCAGTAACGCTCTGGTGCGGGGCGAGGGTGCTCCGTCTGACTCGCTCTGCCGGTTTCTTCTGTGGGACAACGCAACGGCAATGGTCCTGCTGGTGGGGGTCGGTGGCGGAATTCTCGCCAGCAACCGCGCCGCCCAGCGCGCATACGGATACTCGGACGCTGAGTTTCGCACCCTGAACCTCTCGCACCTGAGCCTGGAGCCCGTCGACGCATGTATGGCCGGGCAACTGGCTGAAACGGGCAGCGGGAGCGTTTTCGAGACGACCCACCGGCGTAAGGATGGCACCTGCCTGCCCGTTGAGATCAGTTGCGCCGCGAGGACGATTGGCGGCGTGAAGGTCGCCCTGCACTTCATGGTCGACATTACCCGCAGAAAGCGGCTTGAGGGCACACACGCCTTGCTGCGGCAGGTCGACTCCCGGATTCTGCAGCACCTGCCCCTGGCGGAGACGCTGCAGTCTCTCTGTGAGCATGCCGCCCAGCTCTTCGGGCTTGACCTGGTCTGGATTGGCCTCAAGCGCGACCACGGCGTCGTGGCCAACCTGGCGACCGGCGGGCCGGCAGCCGCTTTCCTGCAGGACTTGCCCCTGCGGTGGGACGAGTCGCCCTACGGCATGGGACCCGTCGGCACAGCCATGCGGACAGGCCAGCCGGTCTTCCGGGACGCCCGGTCCCCCGGACCCGCCGAATGGGTGGAGCGGACCCGCGCTTTCGGACTGGCTGCCGCCCTGGCCATACCGCTGAACGTCGAAGGAACGACGCTGGGCGCACTAACTTTCTACGCAGCCTCACCCGACGCGTTCGACCCGCCGACCCGCGAGATGCTGACCTCTTTTGCCGACCAGGTAGCGCTCTCGCTGCAGGCTGCCCGCCAACATGACGAAATCGCCCTGCAGCGGCGGACCCTGGAGGCTGCCGCCAATGCCGTGGTGATCACCGACGACCACGGCCGCATCCTCTGGGTGAACCCCGCCTTTACGCTGCTGACCGGGTACTCCGCTGAGGAGGCGGTCGGACAGACGCCCCGCTTGCTCAAGTCGGGACGGCACACGGGCCAGTTTTACCACCACATGTGGAAGGCGATCCTCTCCGGGGACGGCCACTGGCACGGGGAACTCTGCAACCGGCGCAAGGACGGCTCGGTCTACATCGACGAGCAGACGATTACGGCCGTGCGCGATGGGTCCGGGGCGATCTCCCACTTCATCTGCATCAAGCAGGACGTAACGGAGCGGCGGCACCGGGAAGAGCAGCTGCGCCACCTGGCGACGCACGACCCGGTCACCGACCTGTTTAACCGGCGGGCTCTGAAAGAGCACCTGCAGCGGCTGATCAACCGGGCAGCCGGGGGAGTGGGGGGCGCGATTCTGCTCCTGGACCTGGACAACTTTAAGCTGGTGAACGACACCATGGGTCACGCGGTGGGCGATCAATTCCTCGTTAGCGTGGCGCAGCTGCTCAGGCGGTACCTGCGCCCATCGGACACCCTGGCCCGCCTCGGCGGAGATGAGTTCGCCATTTTGCTGGAGGGCGTGACTCTGGAGCAGGCACGGCTGGTGGCTGAACGGATTCGCTGGGGCGTGGCGGATTTCCGGTTCGAGGCGCAAGGCAAGCTCCTGTCCGTCGGCGTCAGCATCGGCGTCGCCCCGATCGATGGGTCCCTCGAAGCCGATGATGTGACTGCCAAGGCTGATTCGGCTCTATACGAAGCGAAGGAGTTGGGCAAGAACCGGTCGGTGGTCTTCGGGGCCAACAACCGGGGGCGAGAGCTGATGGAAGCGGCGCAGTGGGCCTCCCGGGTGCGCGACGCCGTGGCGGGGGACCTGCTGTTCCTGGAGCTTCAGCCGGTCACAAACCTGACCACCGGCCAGCCGGAACACTCGGAGGTGCTGCTGCGGCTGCGCGCCGAGAACGGGCGGACGATTCTGCCGGGCGAGTTCATTCCGCCGGCTGAACAATACGGGCTGATGCCCCAGCTTGACCGCTGGGTTGTCGACCAGGTGCTCCGGCTCCTGCAGAAGGACCCGACGCTCAGCCTGTTTGTCAACGTCTCCGGGCAAAGCATGGGCGATGAAGCCTTCCTGGTCTGCATGGAGGAGCGGCTGCGGGATCAGCCGGAAGTCGCTGCCCGCCTGACTTTCGAGATCACCGAAACGGCTGCCATTCGCGACATTCTGGGGGCAGAGGACTGGATGTGGCGGCTCAAGGAGTTGGGCTGCAAGTTTGCGCTGGACGACTTCGGAGCCGGTTTCTCGTCGTTTGCCTATCTGCGCTCGCTGCCGGTGGACTATGTGAAAGTGGACGGCAGCCTGGTCCGGTCCATCACCCGGGAGCCGACCGACCGCGCTTTGGTTCAGGCGATCGTGACGGTGTCGCATGCCCTGGGTAAACCGGTGATCGCCGAGTGGGTGGAGAGCCGGGAGGTCGCAGACGCGTTGCGCTCCATGGGGGTTCTGTACGGACAGGGGTACTACCTGGGCATGCCTGCTGCCGTCTAGCGCCGGGCCCGCGAAATCACTGAAGGTAAGGGAGATCTCACGATGCGAATTCGAATCGGTGCGAAGCTGGCCGGCGGGTTCTTATTGCTCCTGGTTTTGATGGGCGCCATGTCATGGAACGGGCTCGCGGCCATCGACAGCGTGTCGGCTAATTACCGCGACATCACGGACCGCCTTGACGTCATCAAGGAGGCGTCGCTCCGGCTCGATGCGGCGGCGCAGGCCGAAGGGCGCACCGTCCTTGGCCACCTGGCTGCCGGGGGCACGGAGTACCGCACCGAGTTTGCAGAGTGGGCAAAAGAGATCGACCGGTTGCTGGGAGAGCTGGACACCATGGTCAGGACTCCCGAAGGGCAGGCGGCCATTGCCCGGATTCGGACCAACCAGGCGGCGTACCAGCAGGAGGCGCAGGGACTGTTTGCGCAAGCCGGCCTGACCAGGGCCGATCAGGATGCGGCGGTGGCCCGGCTGCGGGCGACCCGCGCTCAGATGCAGCAGTCCGTCCGGGATCTCGAAACCCTCGCTGCCAAGGTGGCGGACGAGACGAAGGAGCAGGTGGCACAGAGTACGGCGGCTGCCCGCCGCCAGATGCTGCTCCTCGCCCTGGGGGCTGTGGCCGCTGGAATCGTCGTCACCGCCGTTGTCACCAGCCTGCTGACGCGCCCGGTGCTGGCCCTGCGGCGGCAGTTGACAGAGATGGCCCAGGGCGAGGGTGACCTGACCCGCCGGATCGCCATGACCACCCGCGACGAAATCGGCGATCTGGTCGGTGCCTTCAACGGTTTTCTCGATACGCTGTTGAGCATGATGACGAAGGTCCGGGATTCAAGCCTGGCAGTGTCGGCCTCGGCGCAGCAGTTGGCCGGGGCCACCGATGCGCTGGCAGAGGCTGCTCAGGGCGTGACGCAGTCGGTTAGTCAGGTTGCCGATGGCGCCGGTTCGCAGACCAGATCCGTCGACGAGGCCCGCCGGGTCGTGGCGGAACTGCAGCAGGCTATCGAACAGATCGCCGTCGGCGCCGGTGAACAGGCGCGCAACGTCCAGGAGACAGCCGTCGTTGTAGCGGGCGTCGTCGGCGAGATCGCTGACGTCGCGCGGTCGGCCGACCTGGTGGTCGCCGTCTCTCGGCAGGCTTCCGAGCGGGCCGGAACGGGCAGTCAGGCCGTCGGGCGAGTGGTCGATGGCATGCAAAGCCTCAGGGAATCCGTCCTGGGTGCGGCTGAGCAGATGCGGGCGCTGGACGGTCTCTCCACACAGATCGGGGCGATTACCGCCGTCATTACCGATATCGCAGAGCAGACGAACCTGCTCGCGCTGAACGCCGCGATTGAGGCGGCCCGGGCCGGCGAGCATGGGCGGGGCTTCGCCGTCGTGGCCGATGAAGTCCGCAAGCTGGCAGAAAGGGCCGGGCGGTCTGCCAAGGAGATTGCAGCCCTGATCGAGCGGGTTCAGAGCAGTACGGCGGCTGCAGTCCAGACCATGGAAGACGGCACCCTGCGAGTAGAGGAGGGGGCCCAGCTGGCCGCCGATGCCGGTGCAGTCCTGCGTGAGATTCTCACATCCGTGCAGACGACGGCGGCCGCGGCAGAAGAGATCCAGACAGGCGCAGGCAAGATCGCCGGCTCGGGGCGGGAAGCGGCCGGCCGGGTGAACGAGGTGGCAGCGGTCACCCAGCAGAATTCGGCCGCGACCCAACAGATGGCCGCCGGAGCCGAGAGCGTCAATGCCTGCACGACTTCCATTCAGGCCGTCACCCAGGAGAACGGGGCCCTGGCCGAAGAGGCGGCTGCCGCCATTGAAGCGGTCAACGAGTCGGCGAGGGAGATTGCCGGGGCCGCACAGGCGCTGGCGAACGTCTCTGAACAGTTGCAGTCCTATGTGGGGCAGTTCAAGCTCTGATCGTACACTGACGCGCGAAACCGGCTGCGGGCATCTCTGCCTGCAGCCGGTTTCCTGTTCGCATTTGGCCGATCGCGCCGCTCGCCTTATTGCTTGCTGCCCGGCACCGGGACGTACGTGAAGAGCAGGTTCATCAGGATGCCCAGCACGGAAGCGGTGGCGATGGCGGGCGGGTTGCCGAGGGCTGGGATGGGCAGCTCGCCGTTGGGGAAGAAGGAGCCGCCGATGCCGACCACCAGGACCAGGGCGCCGATGGCCAGGTTCTTGGTCTCGGTCAGGTCGACTTTCTCAGAAGCGATCAGGGCGACGCCCTGCTTCGCGATCACGCCGAACAGGTAGATCGACAGGCCGCCAATCAGGCCGTCGGGCAGGTACTGAATGACAGCGGCCAGGATACCTACGAAAGCCAGCAGCACGGCAAAGAGGCCGGCCGCCAGGACACCCCACGACGAGTAGTTCTTCGTGATCGCCATGGTGGCGTTGGCTTCACCGTAGTTGGTACCGGCCGGGCCGCCCATCAAGCCGTTGATGAAGTCGGAGAGGCCGACGAAAGCGACCGCCTGCCCGAGGAGGGTGCTCAGACCCTGCTTGGGCCGGCCCTGAACCTCGGCTTCCTTGTCGACGTACAGCGACATCTGGTACAGGTGGGCCGTCGTCTCGGGGATGGTGGCCAAGGCCATGGGGGCGATCGCCAGTACTGAACTCCAGACGAACTTCGGGAAGGTGATCTTCGGCAGAGCCAGAATCGGCGCCGCAGCGATCGCTTCCGTGTTTACGTGTCCGGTGGCATACGCGAAGATCCAGCCGACGATGGCGCCGATCAGAACGGGGAAGAGGCCCCAGAAGCGGACCCGCTGCAGGTAGATCGAAGCGAGAATGGTAGCGGCCAGGGTGACCAGGCCGACATTCCAGTTGGCGGCGGCCATATCGAGAGCAACCTTGGAGAGGCTAATGCCGATGACAATTGCCACGGAGCCGGTCAGGATGGGCGGAAGGATCGTGTCAATGACCTTTTTGCCCAACGCCACGATCACGAGGCCTACGACAATCTGCAAAATGCCGGACATCACGATGCCGCCCTGGGCGATCGAGACGCCTTCCGCTCCGCCGCCGTACTTGGCGACGGTGGCACCCACGGCCGCAATATACGAGAAGCTTGAGCCGTAGTAGAACGGAATCCGGTTCTTAGAAACAAGCACGGCGATGATGGTGGAGAGGCCGCTGGTCAGAAGCGTCGCGCCGATGTCGAATTTAGTTAGGATTGCGACGAGAACGGTTGCCGGAAAGACCGCGATGAGGATCTGCCAGCCGGACAGGAACGTGGTCAGGAGCGGAGGCATGTCGGTCGGAAGGTAACCTTCGTGCGTGCGGTGCTGCGACGGGAGGAGATCCGTGGTATCTCGTGCCATGCGGTTAATCCCCTTCTGCGGTACAAGGTTATATGAAGTTGTTACCGCCATGCGTTATGGTGCCCCTGAATCGGACCACCCATCGCATTTTACTCGTAGAACGTTGTTTTACCAAGAGGTTATCCGCGTCATAAATAGATTTCATGATCTGTATGATCCAACGTTGTGAATATAGTAGAACTTTCGTACCACCGGCATCACTCATATAGATAGGCCCGCTCTCAACCTGGAGGAGGAGGGGCAGGGGCGGTTCGAAGTTTTTCGTGCCAGGGCAACGTGGAGCCAATTCTCAGCTAATAGCAGGCCCAATGGTGCCTTTCTCCAAATATTGCCCCACGCTACAATCATCACGGACCCTCGTGGAATTCCCGCGTTTCCCCCGAGGAGGCTGGGTACGAAAATGAAGCTGGCTCGCTGGATGCAAAATGCCAAACCGTCGTTCATCCGTGAGATCCTCAAGTTCACCCAGATGCCCGATGTGATCTCCTTTGCCGGCGGCATGCCCGCTCCGGAGCTGTTCCCGGTCGAGGAGATGTCCCAGGTTATGATCCAGGCGATGAAGGAGACCGGACCCTATGTGATGCAGTATTCGCCGACGGAAGGCGACCCGATGCTGCGGTCCGTGCTGGCCAAGCGGCTGACCGCCGACCGCAACCCCACAGGCCCCGACGACATTCTGCTGGTCAATGGATCCCAACATGCGCTCGATCTGCTGGCCAAGGCTTTCGTCGACCCCGGCGATGCCGTGCTGGTCGAAAATCCGACCTACCTGGGCGCCCTGCAGGCGTTCCGCCCCTATGGCCCCCGGATCATTCCCGTTCCCACCGACGACCAGGGCATGGTTCCCGAGCACCTCGAGGCCATGATTCAGCGGGAACACCCGAAGTTCGTCTATGTGATGCCCACGTTCCAGAATCCGCGCGGCACCACCATGGGGATGGAGCGCCGTCTCCATATTGTCGAGATCTGCAAGAAAGCCGATGTGCCCCTCGTTGAAGATGATCCCTACAGCGCGCTGCGGTACCGCGGCGAAAACCTTCCGCACCTGCGGGAGATGTGGGATCAGGTCATCTGCTTCGGCACCTTCTCCAAGATTATGGCCCCGGGCCTCCGCCTGGGCTGGGTCGTAGCTCCGCCGGCCATTCTGAACGCCTTCAAGCTGGGCATTCAGGCCACCAGCCTGAACATCGGTGCCCTGACGCAGCGCATTGCCGCCCTGATGATGAGCCACCCGACTTTCGATCAGCACCTTGATCGGCTGCGCAAGTTCTACGCCGAGCGGATGGAGACCATGCTTGCCTGCTTGGAAGAGTTCCCGCAGGGCACCACCTGGTCAACAGCGGACGGTGGGCTCTTTGTCTGGGCGACGCTGCCCAATGGCCTCCGTTCAATGGACCTGGTGCCCCGGGCGGTGGAGCGCAAAGTGGCCTTCGTGCCCGGTGAACCGTTCTTCCCTGGCGAGGGCGGCGAGTCTTCCATGCGGCTCAACTTCTCCAATTCGACGCCTGACCAGATACGGATCGGCATGGCCCGCCTGCGCGACGCCATCGAGTCGATGACGCCCGTGTGCAAATAGGCTACATAGGAGGGCGCCGGGCTTGTAGTGGCCCGGCGCTCAAGCTGTATACAAGGTATTTGCAGGAGACCGACCCCATTGCGGGTCTTCATTGTGAGACCGTTGGGAATGGGAACTTCCCGCGGCAAGTTATCTCCACTCCCTCACATTCGCCCCCTTCAGTCACATGAATCACCGCCTGAAAAACGCTTTCGTAGCCAGGGCCAGGCCTACCGTCCCGACCACGATCAGCACGCCCAGTCCGGCCAGGGCCAGGATGCTGACCCGGGGAGCGAAGGAGGGCGACGCATCAGGCCGGGCGCCGGGCGGCACGAGCGTTCCTTCCATGACGAACGGCTTGCCGCCGTAAGTGCCCGCGATTCGCCAGGGATAGGGCAGGTCCCGCCGGTCGGTAACGGCCGCCCCCACATGCCCTTCGTGCAGGTAGAAGAAGCTCTCCTTGCGCACGAGCTCGAGGGCGCCGCTTCTCTTGCGCTCAAAGACCCCTTCCTTCGTCATGCGGAGGAAGGGGGCACCTTTTTGATCAAGCAGAACCAGCTCTTCGGCGGGCTCCCGGATTTCAATCGACGTGGTGCTCCCGCCCCGAATGGCTTCCATGGGCGGATCGACCCGGGTCAGCACAATCCGGGGCGGCGTGACCGCCTGCGTAACGGAGGGGCCCAGGGCCAGCAGCAGCGGGACGAGCATCAGCATGATCCGCTTCATGGGGCGCACCTCCGTCGGGCGAACGGCGTCGGGGGCGAGCTCACTTCAGCTGCCGTTTGCCTAATTCCGCATCCACAAAGAGCAGCGCCTGCCCGCTCAGTCCTGCGGCGCGCACCATGCGCAGCACATCCTCAGCGGCCTTTTCTTCCTCGACCTGTTCAGCCAGGAACCACTGGAGCAGCGGGAAGCTGGCGTAGTCCTTTTCCGCCAGCGCCAGCTCATAGAGGCGGTGCACGCGGCCTGTAATCGTCTGCTCGTGCTCGAGCACTGCGTCGAATAGATCGACCAGCGTGCCGAACTCTGCCGGGGGCTGGGGAATCGCCTGCAGCAAGACCCGGCCACCCCGCGCGTGAATATACTCGTAGAACTTCATGGCGTGGGCAAGCTCTTCCCGGGACTGGGCCCGGAGCCAGCCGGCGGCGCCCGGATGATCCTGCGCCTCGGCATAAGCAGCCATGGCCAGGTAGATGTACGAAGACTCCATTTCCACATTGATCTGATGGTTCAGGGCAGCCTCCATGGCCGTGCTCAGCATGAAGTTTCCTCCTCTTTTACGTCGGGTGTTGGCGAATGGGTACTAGTTCGATAGGTCCATGCTTTATCCTTCTAACTACGAAAAACCTCCCGCCTGGTGGCGGGAGGCTGCCGTTCATAAGTACAGATCACGCTCTCCGTTCTTGATCCGCGCCAGCCGCTCCCGGGTGACTTCCTGCGCTTTCTGGTTCGGAATCCTCCCGATGTGGCTCGCAATGGTCCGCTCGCCGATTTCGCGGGTAGCGGGGGAGGCGTAATCCTCAAGGAACTCCAATATAGCCACCAATTTCTTGAACTGCGCGTCAGTGACCAGGTGCGGGAGTGCGGACAGGTCCATCCCATCGGCCTGCTTAGGGCCAGCCGCTTATGGCCCATGCTCTCGAGAGTCCGCACTTCTTCGGCCAGCTCTTCTTGGTTCAGGCGGCGGCGGGGAGACGCGCTCTTGTGGCTGTAGCCGCAGTACGTGCAGCTGTTGACACAGTAGTTGGAGATGTACAAGGGCGCAAACATGACGGTCCGGTCGCCGTAAATGCGGTGTTTGACCGAGAGCGCCGTGTGGAAGATCTCTTCGAGCATGCGGGGCTCTTCGACCATTAATAGCGTGGCGACCTCTTCGGACCTGAGGCCCTGCGCGAGAGCGGCCTTGGCCAAAATGCGGTCGACGACGCGCCGGGCGGGGCGCTCGGCCCGGGCCAGCGTGCTGGTGATCTGCCGGTCATCAATGAACGAGGCCAGTTCCCGGGTGGCCATGCGAAGCCGCCCTCCCTTCACGGGTCAGCTGAACCGGGGGGCCTGTGGTGTCCTACGTCTATTCAAAACCCGGCAAGCCGTCTGCCACATGACCTGAAGAGCCGAATCGCACGGCGCAACTACGGTGAACCTGGGGAATTGTAGGGTGTCTTTACAAAGTGGGTGATAGTAGCTAACCCGGGGTAGACTAGAATTGGTCCCGGGCCGCTATCTTCACTCAAAGGGGGCATCCCTGCATGGCGAAGCACCGTGGATCGGCGACTGGGCCGGTTGTGATGAACGCCGGCAACCGGACCTATGCCACCCGTTACGAGCTGTCGAGCGAGTTTCAGGGGGACGGGGCGACCGGCGGGAACGTGGCGTACGGCAACGCTCCCCGCACGAACGGCATGGTGACCGCCCGGACGATGCCGGGCCGGCACGGCGCCAAATAGCGGCAATCGGCCACCTGTCTCTTTTGGCAGGTGGCCTTTTTTTGTGGGTCTTTCCGGAGTTTTTTGCTACGGATATATCAGCAACTCTCCGTCCACCTCATACGTCCATTCCTATGGATGTAAACGGTTCGCGCGGAGGTACCATAATACAGTGAAATCTATACTGGCAATAGCATGCGTCGCAGCCCTGCTCCTCAGTCCCTTGCCTGCCGTGGCCTCCGGACCGGATCCGCTGACGACCGCGCACAGCACGGAGGCGCTTGCTCCGGGCATCGCCCTGACCAGCTTCGAACGGCTTTATCCTTTCGGCTGGGTACGCGGTTACGCCCTTGAGGCAGACCTATCCACGCCTGGCCTCACAGCCGACCTGCTGACGGCGGGCGCCGTCACCGCCGCCGAGAAGCCCACCGTGATGGCCGGGCGGGCGGGGGCGATCGCCGCCGTCAACGGCGACTTCTTTGACATCAACAACACCAAGGCGCCCCTCGGGCCTGCAGTGGCAGGTGGCACGATGATGAAATCCGCCCCGGCGGGCACCGGCGCCGCCGGTGTAGGCGCCGACCGCATCGGGCGGCTGGCGGATGTGCTGCTGGAAGGCAAGGTGACCACGCCCTACGGCACCATCAAGCTGGCCGCAATGAATCAGTACACCGTGCCCGGCGGGGGCATCGGTCTGTACACGCCGGAGTGGTCGGCGCCCCGGGCCGGCGCCACCTACGGGGCGACGCAGGTCTGCGAGGCGGTGGTGCGGGACGGGAAAGCCGTATCTGCAGCGCCGACGGTCAAGACGGCGCCTGCTGCCGCAGGCACGCTGGTGCTGGTAGGCCGGGAGGAGGGAGCTGCACAGCTTTGCCGCCTCAAGGCCGGCGACTCCGTCACGGTGACGTATGCCCCGGCCCCGGCGCTCCGGTTCGCCGTGGGCGGCGGCGCGGTGCTGGTTCGGGCGGGGCAGGTGCCCGCCCTCGATGACCGGCAGTTCAAGCCCCGTTCAGCCATTGGCTTTACCGCGGACGGCCGGCGGATGTGGCTCGTGACGGTCGACGGCCGGTCCGAGGAGAGCGGCGGCCTCACACTGCTGCAGCTGGCCCGGCTGATGAAAGAACTGGGCGCCGCCGACGCCCTGGAACTGGATGGCGGCGGCTCTGCCCAGATGGTGGCCCGCCGGAGCGGCCAGGTGGATGTGATTAACGTTCCCTCAGACGGCGTCGAGCGTCCGGTGCCCAACGCCGTGGGCTTGTTCGTGCCCGTCGGCAGCGGCAAGGCGGTGGGCATGTCGCTGCGCGCTCCGACCGGCAGCGACCGGGTCTTCCCCGGCCTCACCCGGCGGCTGGCGGCGGCGGGTTACGACGAGCAGCTCGGTCCGGCGCCCCTTGGGCCGGTCACCTGGACCGGCGCCGAGGGCGGCGTGGCCCGGGGCGGTAATCCGGGCGTTCTGCCGGTCCGGGCCGCGGCAGGCGCGCTCAGCGGCGTCATGCAGCTGAAAGTGCTGGGGCCGCTGGCACGCATCGAGGCAGACCTGCCCGGCCTCCGGCTGGCCCCCGGGCAGACCGGAAAGTTCCGGGTGATGGGCTACGATGCGGACGGTTACGGGGCGCCCATCGAGCCGGCGGATGTCAGCGTTGGCTACCTCTCACCGGATTTGCAGGTGGAACCGGGTGTTGACGGGTACTTTCGGGTCCGGCTGGCCCGGCCCGGTCAGGCGGTCATCTCCCTACAGGTGCAGGGAAAGACGGTCATGCTGCCGATCGCGGCCGGGACGATTGCGGCGGCGGTAACGGGGTTCGAAAACGCCCGGGTTTGGGCGTTTCATCGGTATCCGGTCGACGGCGTGACCGGGGCGGTATCGACCGTTCCCGGCAGGACGAGGAGCGGGCTGCAGCTGAGCTACGCGTTCGGCCCCGGCGCCACGCGTGCGGCCTACGCCGTCAGCGGGATGGCGCTGCCCGGGCGCCCCATCGCCCTGGGCCTTTGGGTCGATGGCGACGGCAAGGGCGCCTGGCTGCGCGCCGAAATCGCAGACCGGGATGGCGCCCGCCGGATCCTGGATCTGGCGAGGCAGGTGGATTGGACGGGCTGGCGCTATCTGGAGGCGGCCATCCCGTCCGATTTGGAGCCGCCGATTCGCCTGGAGCGCATCTACGCCGTGGAGACAACGCGGGACAAGCAGTACAGCGGCAGCCTCCGCTTTGACGACCTGCTGATCAAGTTTCCCGTCGCTCTGCCGGAGGTGCCGCCGGCGCCGCCGCTGCCTGCGGACCCGATGCTGCGGGGAACGGCGGGCACCGGCTGGGCGTTTGCCCTGGTGACCGGGCCGGGCATTACCCCGGAGAAAGCAAAGGCCGCCGGCGCCGAAGTTGTGATCGCCACGGAGGCGGCGCCCGCCGGGCTCGATTGGAAGGGCGTCCGGTTCCTGGGGCTGCAGACGGGCACGGGCAGCCTGCGCACACAGAACTTCGCCCAGATTGCCGAGTTCCGCCGGCAGCTGGATGCAGCGGCAGTTGACCCCACGGTCAAGGCGCTCGTAGTCACATCGGCCACGCCGCCGTCCCGCTACGCGGACGTGCGGGAAGCGGAGCTGATCCGCCGGTGGCTGGCGGAGTTCCGGGAAAGCTCGGGCGGAAAGCCCGTGGCTTATCTCGCCGGTGGCGATCAGACCCTGGTGCGCCGGTACGACGGGGTGGCCTACGTGGAGACGGCCGGGGGCGGGGCGTTGGTCCACTTCCGCGGCGGGGCGGGCTCGGATTTCCTGTTTGTATCGAACCTGTCCAGCTCCCGTGCGGACTGACCCCACAATGGGGGCTTGACGAGATGACTTGCGCTTGCCGGTCCACCGTACTATGCTGGAAAACAGGTACCCAGAGAGAAGGGGAAGATGAGCGTGCAGGCTACGCTATATACGTCCACGGGCTGTGAGTACTGCGGCAAGATCAAGCAGTTCCTGACCCAGAACGGGGTCGCGTACGAGGAGCGGGACATCATCAAGGAGCCGGCCTGGCTCGATGAACTGGCCAAGTATGGCATCTTCGGCGTTCCCGCCCTGCTGTTGGGCGAGGAATGGATCATCGGCTACCGGCCCAACAAAATGAAGGCGGCCCTCGAGCAGTTGCAGGTAGCGCCCGCTCCGGCGCCCGAAGCTCCGGCGGCGGAAGCGGCGCCGTCCGAAGACGAGATCTTCGTGCGGGATGCCGACCGGGACAAGCTCTGGGATGTGATCGTCATCGGCGCCGGACCGGCGGGGGCCAGCGCGGCCCTCTATGCCGCCCGGGCAGGCCATGCGGTCCTGGTGATCGACAAGGCGCCCAGCACCGGCTCGCTGGCGATTGCCCGCGAGGTGGAGAACTACCCGGGCCTGCAGGGCGTCTCGGGCGCCGAACTGCTCAGGACGATGCAGAACCACGCCAGGACCCAGGGCGCCGTCTTCCTGCAGGCCGCGGTCCTCAAGGCCCGGCTGACCGGCGCCGAGAAGGAGATCGCCACGGGCGGCGGCAATTACCGGGCCCGGGCGGTGATCATCGCGGCGGGCGCCCGCTCCCGCAAGGGCAAGGTTCCCGGGGAGCAGGAGCTCGAAGGCCGGGGCGTCAGCTACTGCGCCATCTGCGACGGCGCTTTCACCAGGGGCAAGGAAGTCGTCGTTTACGGCGACAATGCCGAAGTGCTGGAGGAAGTGGCCCTGCTGGGCAACTTCGCCGCCAAAATCCGGCTCCTGACGCCGGGCGAGAAGCTGACCGGCGCTTCGCCCGAGGAGCTGGCCAAGCTGCCTGAGAGCGTGCGACTCTATCCCAAGCACAAAATCAAGGAGATTCTGGCCACGCCGCAGGGCGGGCTCGAAGGCGTGCGAGTGCAGACCCCGCAGGGGGAGGAGACCTGGGAGGCCGGTGCGCTCTTCCTCTATATGGGCGGCGGCGCCCCGGGCACCGGCTTCCTGGGCGATGAGGTGCCGGTGGACGCCGAAGGCTACATGGTGGTCGACGAGTCGATGTCCACGCCGGTCGAAGGCGTCTTTGCCGCCGGCGATGTGCGCAAGACCCTGGTCAAGCAGGCCGTCATGGCGGCGGCGGACGGCGCCATGGCCGCCATCAACGCCGACCGGTACCTGCGGGGGCGCAAGAAGCTGACCTCACAGTACTAGAAAGCTGCAGCCGGAGGGGGCGCCCCTCCGGCTGCAGTCGTCACGCCCTGTCGACGCACCGACTTCTTCCGGTCCATCTGCAAAACAAGGCTGCGGATGTGAGACAAGGGCCAGGTGGGATCCACCGACGGTCGCCGCGACTACGGAGACCTGGCGACCGATTGAGTCCGGCCGTAGCGCCAGGAGACGCTTGGCCCCTGGAAGGGCAGGGGAGGAAGCCAGCCTGCCGGTTCGCCTGTTTCTTGCAGACCGTGTCCGACGGTACGACGCAAACGAGCGGCAAATCCTTGGAATTGGGCGCCAGCCAGCTCAGTAAACTGCCTGTTATCGGGCTTTTTGGGGACCGGATGTCATGGTTTGGCCTGAAAAACGGCCGTCCTGAGGGCAAAAAGGCTACTCGACCACGTTATTCGCCGACAAATTGCTTGCATCTCTCGTGCCCCTTCTACAAAGGAGCGGCGAATCGTGTGCCACGAAGGCAAGAGGCTGCTTGACAGCCGAAGGCCATGCTTAACTGAAGATGAGGGAAGGCCCCTCGGAGCCGCCATACAGGTGGAGGCTCCAAACCACCGTAAGCTGCTGTGGTCAAAAGCCATGGTGGTGAACG
>Ga0196970_1000396_pt1 | contig 53111 bp, 52 predicted proteins | sample S1v_513CmetaG_FD_148672 | JGI IMG/M metagenome (GOLD analysis project Ga0196970, IMG submission 148672) | Soil microbial communities from Anza Borrego desert, Southern California, United States - S1+v_5-13C | ecosystem: Environmental > Terrestrial > Soil > Desert | place: USA: California... | reverse complement strand
GGGGAGGCTGTGTGGGGGCTTGTTGGGCGGGGGTTGGGGTCTGGGCGGGGGTCGACTCGACGGGGCCTGTCTCGGCGCTGGTCACCGGGCGATTCATTGGCTCCTGAGGCTCCTGGGCCATGCTCCCACTCCTCTGTCATGCTTCAGCCGAACCGTGCTGGCGCCCGCTCGATTCAGCCTCCAGGAATAATCTACCATGATCTCCGGGGTCGTGTCAACAGTTTTTGGAAGCATTTCCGTTCTCATACATTTTGTGCACCGTGCTGTGGGCCAGCAGACTATGTGGATGCGCCGGCAGACTATGCGGATGCGCCGGCAGACTATGTGGATGGGCCAGCAGGGTATGTGGATGCGCCAGCAGGCCATATGGAAGCGCCGGCAGACCATGTGGTTGCGCCGGCAGGGCGCGCAAAGGGGAGCAACCTCCTCCGGTCGCTCCCCCCGCTACCCTATGCGTCGATGATCTCCGGCTCCGCCAGGTAGAGCTTCTCGTAGTACTCCCGCAGCATCCGGTCGATGGAGAAGGCCCCGCTTGTGCTCTCGATCGATGCCCGCATCATGCTGACCCACTTCTCCCGGTTCTGGTAGAAGGTCGGGACGATCTCCTCCAGAAGCACCCGGTACAGAGCGACTGCGTCCCGCTCGTCCTGCTCCGCAACGGTTGCCGGCACCCACTCATCGCCGATCGCCCAGCCGTTCACCCCGTGCTGGCAGGCCTCGGGCCACCAGCCATCCAGGATCGAGGCATTCAGCACACCGTTCATGGCCGCCTTCATGCCAGAGGTCCCGCAGGCCTCTAGCGGTCGGCGCGGGTTGTTCAGCCAGACATCGCAGCCCCGGGTCAGGTGAGCGCCGATCTCCATGTCGTAGTTCTCGATAAAGACCACGCTGTTGGGGTACTGCTTGGCCATCTCCACCAGGTTGTGGACGATCCGCTTGCCGGTATCGTCCAACGGGTGGGCCTTGCCGGAGAAGACGATCTGGATCAGCCCGGCCTGCAGCAGCTCCCGCACCTGCTCCTCATAGCGGAAGATCAGGTTGGAGCGCTTGTACGGGGCGGCCCGGCGGGAGAAGCCGATCAACAGCTTCTCGCTGTCCAGCCTGACCCCAGTCTTCTGCTCGATAAACCGGATGGTGTCATGCTTCACCGCCATGTGCGCCTGCCAGAGCGCCTCGTTCGATGCGAACGGGCCGGACATCCGCTCATCCACCCAGGTTCCCCGGTGGATGCCGTTGGTGATCGCCGTGATCTGGGAGCGGCCCCGCACGTTCTTCCACATCTCCCTTGCGGTGACGCCGTGCAGTTGGGCGACGCCGTTGGAGAACTTCGAGAGGCGCAGGCCGGCTACGGTCATGTTGAAGGGGGAGCCGCCGATCTCGATCATCTGCTGCAGGCAGAGCCCCTGGTTGGCGCCCATGTACATCAGCCGTTCGAGCGGGTGGGTCTCATTCCCTTCGGGAATCGGGGTGTGGGTGGTGAAGACGATCTGCGGCCGGGTCTGCTCCCAGGCCTGGTGGAAAGAGGCGCCCCGCTCCATCTTCTCCCGGATCAGTTCAATGCCGGCCAGGGCGGCATGCCCCTCGTTGAAGTGGTAGATATCCACCTCGATCCCCAGCGCCCGCAGCGCCCGGACGCCGCCCACGCCGAGGACGATCTCCTGGGCGATTCGCTCCTCACCGAACCAGCCGTAAAGCTGCCCGGTGATCCAGCGGTCACCGTTCTCGGGGATATCGGTATCAAGCAGCAGGAGTGTGCCGCTGCCGAAGGAATCGCAGAGCCAGACCTTGGCATAGACATCGTTCTCACGGATCCGCACCTTCACCGTGACGCCGGTCTCCTTCAGGAACGGGTAGACGTAATTGTAGTAGGAGTCGTACGGCATGCCGTCCGGCCCGATCCGCTGATCGGTGTAACCCTGCTTCCACTTGAGCCCGATCCCGACCATGGGCAGGTTGTTGTCCTTCACGCCTTTCATGGTATCACCGGCCAGGATGCCGAGGCCGCCGGCCCATTGCTTGAAGGAGTTGTCCAGGCCGTACTCCATGCAGAAGTAGGCGACACGGGGGAGTTGTGCGGTCATTCCTGCTCACCTCTGTCTAGTCTTGTGCCGATCTGTTATGCGCAAACGATTGCACCATGTTCCCATGGTGGAGATTGGCGGTTTTGGTCAGGATTCCTCTCGGTACCGGCCAAACTTTTTTGCCGTCTTAGCCTTCCCCACTTGGCACAGGTGAAAGTCAGCCTGCACGTGCACGGTCGGCGAGACCATGCAGAAGGTGACGAGTTGCTAGCCCGGCGCAGTCAGGCTCACCCGCGGGCAGCAGGGAGATCGACCGCGACCGTTGAAGCAGTAATCAGCTAGATCGTCGGGGCCGCCACCCGCTGGCCCCCGGTTCCATACCGAGCAGGCCGCAAGGAGGAGTTTCCGCATGCAGAATGATGTGGCTACCGAGTATCTGAAGAGCGTGCGAAGCCGCTTCGCTGAGGTCAAGCTGACCGCTGAGCGCACCTTCGCCCAACTCGCAGATGAGCAGTTCCATTGGGCGCCCAACGCTGAGTCCAACAGCATCGCCGTGATCGTAAAGCACATGAGCGGGAACATGATCTCCCGGTGGACCGACTTCTTCGAGACCGATGGCGAGAAGTCAGACCGCAACCGGGACGGAGAGTTCGTAGCCGAGGGGAACAGCCGGGCGGAGCTACTTGCGGCCTGGGAGAAGGGCTGGGCAACCTTCCTGGGGACCCTCTCCTCGATCACCGAGGCCGACCTGCTGCGGACCATTTACATACGCAAGCAACCCCACAGCGTGATCGAGGCGATCGAGCGGCAGATGTACCACTACTCCTACCACGTTGGGCAGATCGTCTACCTCGCGAAGATGATGAAGGACGCCGATTGGCAGAGCCTGACGATCCCGCGCAAGCGCTAGAGGAGGAACTCCGCACAAGTAGCTGGCTCGGTCCGGCAGGGTCCGGCAGACCGCCGGCAGGGTTCGGCAGACCGCCGGCAGGGTTCGGCAGACCGCCGGCAGGGTCCGGCAATCCGCCGGCAGGGTTCAGCAAACCGCCGGCAGGGCTCAGCAGACCTCATCAGGCCCGTTCACGCTGCCGTCAACACCCGACACGCCAGAAGCCAAAAACCCCCGGGCCAGCGCCCGGGGGTCTTCTGTACGTCCTGACTACTCCGCCACCAGGGGGAAGCGTGCGGTCAGGGCGTGAACCTCCGCCTTGATCGCATCGAGCGTGGCCTCATCTTCCCGGGCGGCGATCGCCCGGTCGATCAGCGCCGCGATCAACTCCATCTCCGCTTCCTTCATGCCCCGCGTTGTCACTGCCGGGGTGCCAATGCGGATCCCGCTGGTGATCATGGGCTTGGCCGGATCGTTGGGAATGGCGTTCTTGTTCACGGTGATCCCGACCCGGTCCAGCAGGTGCTCCGCCGCCTTGCCGGTGATATTCTTCGTCCGCAGGTCCACCAGCATGAGGTGGTTGTCGGTCCCGCCGGTCACCAGCCGGAAGCCCCGCTTCACCATGGCGTCAGCCAGGTGCCTGGCGTTGGCCACCACCTGTCCGCAGTACGCCTTGTAGGCTGGATCGGCGAGTTGCTTGAAGGCGACCGCCTTCGCTGCGATCACGTGCATGAGCGGCCCACCCTGCATGCCCGGGAAGATCGCCTTGTCGATCTGGGCAGCGAACTCCGCCTTGCAGAGGATCGCACCGCCGCGCGGACCCCGCAGGGTCTTGTGGGTGGTGGTGGTCACGATATGGGCGTGCTCCATGGGGTTCGGGTAGTAGCCGGTCGCGGCCAGTCCAGCGAAGTGGGCCATATCGACCATGAGCAGCGCCCCGACCTCATCTGCAATCTCCCGGAACCGCCTGAAGTCCAGCACCCGCGGGTAGGCCGAGTAGCCCGCCACGATAATCTTCGGGCGATAGCGCCGGGCCAACTCCGCAACGGTCTCCATGTTGACCCGCTCCGTCTCTGGGTCCAGCCCGTAGGAGACGAAGTTGTAGGTCTTGCCGGAGAAGTTGACCGGCGATCCGTGGGTCAGGTGACCGCCCTCGGCCAGGGACATGCCCAGCACCGTATCGCCCGGCTGCAGGAAGGCAAAGTAGACGGCGGTGTTGGCGTTGGCGCCGGAGTGGGGCTGCACGTTGGCATGGTCGGCGCCAAAGGCTGCGCAGAGGCGCTCCCGGGCAATGTTCTCCACCACGTCCACGTACTCGCAGCCACCGTAGTACCGCTTGCCGGGGTAGCCCTCGGCATACTTGTTGGTCAGCACCGAGCCCGACGCCTCCAGCACCGCCTTCGGCACGAAGTTCTCGGAGGCGATCAGCTCGATATTCTGCAGCTGTCTCTGTGCCTCTTGCTGCATGACCGCGTAGACCTCGGGGTCGTACCGCTTCAGTTCATCCATGGTAGTGTGCGCACCTCCGTTTACTTCTTCAGGTTCCACTCGTCATTGCCGTACTTCTCGCTGAGCAGCCGTGCCGCCTCCTCCTGCTCTGCGGGGGTCAATCCCCCCGGTGTGAGCGTAAGGCCCAGCCCGGCAGTGAAGCCCCTGGTGAGTGCATCCCGTGCTTCTTCATACGAGACGGTGCGCCCCAGCACCTCCTGGAGCGACGTCGCCTTCTGCAGAAACCGCTCCTTCAGCCGCTCTGCCTTCCCCTCGGGCACCTGCATGAGCCGGAAGAGCAGATCCACGTCCATCTCCAGCAGAATCGTCCCATGCTGGAGCAAGACGCCATCCTTCCGGGTCTGAGCCGAGCCAGCGATCTTGCGCCCGTCCACCTGAAGCTCATAGGCAGATGCGCTGTCGAAGCAAGCGGTGTTGAAGCCTGCCGGGTTGATCTTGCGGGGATCATGCTCCCCGCCGGAGAGCTCGGCCGGGGCACCGAGGAGGCGGATCCCCTCCAGCAGCCCCTTGGAAAGCTCCCGGTAGGTCTCCACCACCCCGCCGGGCAACAGCTCCTCCTGAATCGATACGCTGTAGGTCAGCTCGATATGGTGGAAGATCAGCCGGCCCCCGGTGGGGCGGCGGACGTAGCCGTAGCCGCCGGCCTTGACCGCATCCAGATCGACCTCTTGCCGCATGGACTGAAAGTAGCCGATCGAAACAGCGGCAGGCTCCCAGCCATAGAAGCGCAGGGTGGGCGGTACCTCCCCCCTGCCGTGGGCACGGGCGATGGCCTCATCGATCGCCATGTTCTCGGGGCCTGTATGGGATCCGGTATCGAGTAGTCGCCACCGGGTTTCTTTCAACGTCATAGCGCTTGCTCTACTCCAATCGGTGCCCCGGGCGGAGCCAATCCGCCCGGGGCGACTCGCGTTTACGCCTCAGCCTTGTAGCGGAGGTTCGGCTTGCGGGCGGCCAGGGCTTCGTCAAGCCGGCCGACCACCGTGGTATGCGGCGCAGACTTCACCTTTTCGGGCTCGGTCTTCGCCTCCTCATAGATCTTGACCATCGACTCGATAAACCGGTCGAGGGTCGCCTTGTCCTCGGTCTCGGTCGGCTCAATCATGAGCGCCTCTTCCACGATCAGCGGGAAGTAGATCGTGGGCGGATGGACGCCTTCGTCTAGCAGCCGCTTGGCAATGTCGAGGGTCTTCACGCCCACCTCGTGCTTGAGGCTCTTGGCGGAGAGGACGCACTCGTGCATGCAGTAGCGATCCACGGCCAGGTCGTAGTACTTGCGGAGGTGCGCCATGATATAGTTGGCGTTCAGCACCGCGTACTCCGAGACCTCCTTCAGCTCCGGGCCGTAGGCCAGGGTGTAGGCGTAGGCCCGGGCGACGACGCCAAAGTTGCCGTAGAAGGAGTGGATCTTGCCGATCGACTGCGGCCGGTTCCAGTCCAGCAGGTACTGCTCGCCCTGCTTCTGGACCACCGGCACGGGCAGGAAGGGAACCAGGAGATCCTTCACGCCAACGGGGCCGCTGCCAGGACCGCCGCCGCCGTGCGGGGTGGAGAAGGTCTTGTGCAGGTTCAGGTGGACCACGTCAAACCCCATGTCGCCGGGGCGGGCGTAGCCCATAATGGCGTTCATGTTGGCGCCGTCGTAGTAGCAGAGGCCGCCCGCCTGGTGGATGATCTCGGTGATCTCCTGGACATGCGGGTCGAAGAGGCCCAGGGTGGATGGGTTGGTCATCATGAGGGCGGCGGTGTCCGGGCCGACCACGGTGCGCAGGGCCTCCAGGTCGACGGAGCCGTCGGGCAACGACTTGACCGAGACGACCTCAAAGCCTGCCATGGCGGCGGTTGCCGGGTTGGTGCCGTGGGCCGAGTCGGGCACGATCACCTTGGTCCGGGCGCGGTCGCCGCGGGACTCGTGATAGGCCTTGATCAGCAGGACGCCGGTCAGCTCACCATGGGCGCCGGCGGCGGGCTGGAAGGTCATCCGGTCCATGCCGGTCACCTCGCAGAGCCACTCCTCCATGGTGTGCAGCAGCTTCAGGTTGCCCTGGGCCGTCTCCGGGGGCTGCATGGGGTGGGTGAGGGCGATGCCGGGGATCCGGGCAGCCGCCTCGTTCACCTTGGGGTTGTACTTCATGGTGCAGGAGCCGAGCGGGTAGAAGTCGACATCCACACCGTGGTTGCGGCGGGAGAGCTGGGTGAAGTGGCGGACCGCCTCGATCTCGGAGACCTCGGGCAGACCGGCGGGGGTCTGGCGGATCACGTCGGCCGGGAGCAGGTCAGACAGCGCCGCGGTGGGCACATCGGCCTTCGGGAAGGTGACCGCACGCTTGCCGGGCGTGGACTTCTCAAAGATAACGGGGATGACGGACATCTACTTCACCTCCCCAAGGGCGGCCACAAGCCGGTCGATCTCGGCCTTGGTCCGCTTTTCGGTGACGGCTATGGTCATAGCGCTGCCGAACTCCGGGTACTCGATCGCGGTGTCGAAGCCGCCCATGATCTTGTGGGCGAGGAGCGCCTTGTTGATCTCGCTGGCCGACTTGGGCGTGCGGATCGTGAACTCCTTGAAGAAGGGCGACTTGCAGGCGAGTTGATACCCGGGCAGCTTGGCGATCTCGCTGGCGGCGTAGTGCGCCTTCTGCAGCGAGAGGTTGGCCACCTCGCGCAGCCCCTCCTTGCCCACCAGGGACAGGTAGCCGGTGGCGGCGAGGGCGATCAGCGCCTGGTTGGAGCAGATGTTGGAGGTCGCCTTCTCCCGGCGGATATGCTGCTCGCGCGCCTGCAGGGTGAGGACGAAGGAGCGCTGCCCACGGTTGTCCAGGGTCGCACCAACAATGCGGCCCGGGATCTTGCGGGAGAACTTCTCGCGCGTCGCCATGATCCCCAGGTACGGGCCGCCGTAGGAGGGCGCAACGCCCAGCCCCTGCCCCTCGGCGACGACGATATCGGCGCCGTAGTTGCCGGGGGCTTCCAGCAGGGCGAGGGAGACGGGATCGACCGCCACCACGAAGAGGCCGCCCTTGGCGTGGATCAGCCGCTCGATCTGGCGGACCTGCTCGAGATGGCCGAAGAAGTTGGGCATCTGCACCAGCACGCCGCCGACCTCATCGGTGATCATGGACTCCAGCCGGTTCAGGTCCAACTCGCAGTTCGCAAGCGGCGCCTCAATCACCTCGACGCCAAGGCCGTGCATGTAGGTCTGGACCACTCGCCGGTAGTTCGGGTGTACCGACCGGGCGATGAGGATCTTCTTGCGGCCGGTCTGGCTGACCACCATGCCGGCGGCCTCCGCCATGGCCGATGCGCCGTCGTACATGGAGGCGTTGGAGAGGTCCATGCCGGTCAACTCGCAGACCATGGACTGGTACTCGTAGATTACCTGGAGCACGCCCTGGGAGATCTCGGGCTGATACGGCGTATAGGCGGTCAGGAACTCGCCGCGCTGGAGGAAGGTGTCCACCGCAGCGGGGATATAGTGGTCATAGGCACCGGCGCCCAGGAAGCAGGTATACTCCGCCAGGTTGATGTTGCCAGCGGTCAGTTCGCGCATCTGGGACAGGATCTCCATCTCGGTCAGGGGAGCGGGCAGATCCAACGGCCGCTGGAGGCGGACGTTCGCCGGGATGTTGGCAGCGAATAGTTCCTCGGTGGAACTGACGCCGATATCCCGCAGCATGGCCTCCTTATCGGCCTGCGTGATCGGGATGTACCGCATGTTAGTGGCCGGCCTCCTTGATAAATGCCTCGTAGGCTTCGGCGTCAAGCAGGTTCTCCAGCTCGGCGGGGTTGGTGAGCTTGACCTTCAGCATCCAGCCCTGCTCATAGGCGCCCTGGTTGACCAGCTCGGGGGCGGACTCCAGCTCGCTGTTCACCTCGAGCACCTCGCCAGAGACCGGGGAGTAGAGGTCGGAGACGGTCTTGACCGACTCGACGACGCCGAACTGCTCGTTCTGCTTCAGGACGCGGCCCACGGCGGGCAGCTCCACGAAGACCACATCGCCCAGCTGGTCCTGTGCGAACTCGGTAATGCCAACCGTGCCGATAGTGCCCTCGACCTTGATCCACTCGTGCTCCTTGGTGTACTTCAGTCCAGCAGGGGTCTTCGTCATGATGGTAGTCCTCCTTCGATATGTGGGGCGTAACGACGCCGAGGTCGCTCCGTTAGGAACCTATCGGCGCCACTGGGAGCGTTGCTCCCGGCGCCAGTGCAGAAACCACCCGATCCCGATGTTAAAGACAGCCATGAGCAGGAAGGTCAGGGCGACCTTCATCTCCTCCGCCTGGCCCCAGCCCTCAATAATCTGCATGATTCCGACGACCGCCCAGACCAGGCCGATACCCAAAAAGAGATAGACCATGTTGCTTAGCGCTTGTAGCGGGGCTGGTAGAAGGGGGTCTCGATCACCTTGGCCTTCAGCGCCTTGCCGCGAATGATCACATCGAACTCGGTGCCGACCTCGGTCAGCGCCACGGGCAGGTAGCCCAGCCCGATGTTCTTCTCCAGGGTGGGCGAGAAGGAGCCGGTGGTGACAAAGCCGCAGACGGTGCCGTCCTTGGCCAGCTCGTAGCCCTGGCGGGGAATGCCCCGGTCGATCATCTCGAAGCCGACCAGCTTGCGGGTGAGCCCCTTCTCCTTCTGCTCCGCCAGCGCCTGCATGCCGATAAACTCGACGCCCTTCTTCAGCTTGACGAAGAAGCCCAGGCCAGCCTCCAGCGGGGTGAGCTGATCGCTGATCTCGTGGCCGTAGAGCGGCAGCTTCGCCTCGAAGCGGAGGGTGTCACGGGCGCCCAGGCCCGCAGGGATCAGCCCCTTCTCCTCCCCGGCCTCCAGGAGCGCCTCCCAGAGGGCCATGGCATCTTCCTTCTTCACGTAGATCTCAAAGCCATCCTCCCCGGTGTAGCCGGTCCGGGAGAGGACGAGGGAGCGGAAGCCGGCGACCGTCTCGCCGGTCTTGGCCCAGTAGAAGCCCAACTCCGAGAGGACGGCGCCTGGCGCCAGCGGCTGGAGGATCTCCTCCGCCAGCGGACCCTGCAGGGCGATCTGGGCCACATCGGCCGAGAGATTGGTCAGCTCCAGGTTGTTCAGGCCCGCCCGCTGCCGGGCCACATTGACCCATTCCCAGTCCTTGTCGATATTGCCAGCGTTGACGACGAGCCAGTAGTGGTTCTCGCCCAGCCGGTAGACCAGGATATCATCCACAATGGTGCCGTTCTCGTAACACATGAGGGAGTACTGGACCTGGCCGATCTCCAGCTTCTTGGCATTGTTGACGCTGACCAGCTGGATCAGGTCGAGCGCCTGGGGCCCCTTCACCTCGAACTCGCCCATGTGGGAGACATCGAACAGTCCCGCCTTGTTTCGGACCGCCTTGTGCTCCTCGATCACGCCGGTGTACTGGACCGGCATCTCCCAGCCGCCGAAGGGAACCATGCGGGCGCCGTGCTTCAGATGCATCGCAAACAGGGGCGTGCGCTTCAGGGTCTCCGTCACAATCCACACCTCCGAACCTGACTCTCGGTAGTCTTGCCAATCTCAGGGAAGTAGACACGCCACAAAAAAGACAGAGGTTACACGCAGGCCTTTGCCTGCTGTAACGCTCTGTCCCATGACGTTCAGAGTCCGTCCGACCCCGGTCGCCGGTGCCTGAGAGATTCTTCCCGCCTCCAGCAAAGGGGGAGTTGCTCCTTCGGCGCCCTCCCAGAAAACAGGCGGAGGGTCTCTTCCAAGGTCATCATCCGTCTGTATGTGGTTGAATCCAATCTGGCCCTCTCTGCCTATTCCATGCGGCTAGATGGGATTCCTTCTATCTACCAAAAGATTTGGCTGATCAGGGTTCGGTCGGGCGGCGCCGCCTGTACCAGCGCAGTAGGTATCGGCCCAGCACCAGCGCCACCAGCAGCCCGATCAGCCAGGGCCACCAGCGGTCGGGCCCCCGCCTGTGCAGGAGCCGGAAGACCTCGTGGTGGAACCGGTGGATGGCGAACATCCAGGCGCTGTTCCAGATCAGCGAGGCAGAGATCAGGTAGATGGCGAACCGCAGGGGCGACATGCGGGCGGCGCCAGCCGAGTAAATGGTGGCAGCCCGGACGACGCCGACAAACCGGGAGATAAAGACCGCGGCCTGCCCGTAGCGGGCGAAGAACCCCTCCACCTTCCGCATGGCGTTGGACTTGATCCCGAGCCAGCGGGAGATGGTCTGAAAGAAGGCGGTCCCGCCCATGTAGGCCAGGCTGAAACCGATCAGCCCGCCGGCCGCATTACCCAGGGTAGCGGCCATCACCAGGCCGGCGAAGGACGCCTCCCCCTGCCGGACCAGGGCGGCGCCTGGCAGGAAGAGCACCTCGCTGGGGACCGGGAGCCCCAGTCCCTCCAGCACCGCTGCCACCAGGATTGTGCGATAGATATGGCCGCCAAACCAGGAGGCCCAGTCAACCAGCCACAATGACATTTCCCCCTGATGATTCCTATGCCGGGGCGGTTCACCTTACTATACTATCCGCCCGCCATCGGCATCAACCAGGTGAGGGTGGCTCCATGATCGACAGGGGCCGCGAGGCCGTCGGGGAGGGTGAGGCGAGCGCCATTGAGCAGGATCGAGGGCTCCGCCCCGTCGGCCAGGGCTGCGAGCAGGTCGACCCGGGCGGCGCGGCCGGCCGCCTGCAATCCGTCGCGCACGGTGGCTCCAGGGCGGAGCCGGACGGTTCCGCGCCACTGGACCATGCGCCCGCCCACCACCCCGAGGATCGTGGCGGAGAGCGGAATCCGGGGGCCGAAGAGCCGCTCAAGCATTCGGCTTGGAGCCCGGCGTGGCCGCTGCCATGCGGGTTGGCGCCGCCGACTCGGCGGCGGGCCAGAGATCCAGGGCCACCTGCTCCAGCCCGAGGGCCCGGAGCCGCTCCGGCAACGGGCGCCCGCTCTCGGGGTCGTAGCCGATCGCCTGGAAGTAGCCCCGGGATAGGGCGGCGGCATCTACCGTTATGCCTGCGGTGGGGCCCGCGGGCAGGGGCGGGCGGCCCACGGCCCGGTCGGGCAACCGCCAGTGGGCGGGCCGGATCCCCTCCCGGCAGTTGAAGGCCTGGCGGAGCGCCTGGATCCGCTCGCCGATCAGGAGCAGCTCCTCGGTGCTCATCTCCCAGCCGGTGGCCCCCTGGATCATTTGTCTGTAGTCAAAGGAGCCGATCATCCCCTCGAACTCGCAGAGGCCGAGGGATTGCTGCACCTGCTTCTGCTTGGCCAGCATGGCGTGGGCCGGCCCCTTGTGCTCATAGTCGTACCGCTTGACCTTGTACGGCTGATCCACCGGGAAGGGGAAGTGTCCGTAGGCGGTCTCCAGCACGTGCGCCCCGCCTGCCGTGTGGCGGCCGGGGGTCGGGTCGGTCAGGTAGGTGGTGGCGAAGCTGGGGGCCAGCTTCGGGTCGTGGTAGGGCAGCTCCTGCCCGCCGACGTGCATGGCGAAGGCCTCTGCCCCCCGGCCGAGCTTGGCGGCGGCGCGCTGGACGCCATCTGCCAGGATCCCCCCAATGTGCTGCCGGTGGGCGATCAGGTGAATCAGCTTCAGCATGCCGCGCGGGTCGCCCCAGCGCAGGGGGATTCCGTCGGTATGCTCGTCGTTGAGCAGCCCTTTTTCGTATGCCTCGAAGGCGAAGGCGATCACGTTCGCGGTGGAGATCACGTCCAGCCCATAGCGGTTACAGAGGTGGTGGGCATACTGGATCGCCCGGGCGTCATCGATCAGGAGATTGGCCCCGAAGCCGGCGGAGGACTCGTACTCCACCCGGTGCCCCTCCTCAATATGGAACTCGGGATCGTCCAGCTTCACCTCGCCGCCGCAGTGGAGCGGGCAGGCGGAGCAGGCGTAGTGGCCGGTGTTGAACTGGGCGGCCTTCGGTCCGCTGATCTTGACCGCCCGCTCGTAGGGGAAATCGCGCATGCCGACCCCGGCCCAGTTCTTGATCGGCGAGTCGCCCGATTCGGTGGCCAGGGCCAGGACCGACGGGGTCCCCTGGTTCGCCATCGACCAGACGATGGTCGGGTGGGGCGACTTGAGGTGAATGCCCAGCCGGCCGATCCACTTGTAGAAGGCGGCGGGGCTCTTCGCCAGGAGCTTGTCGACCAGCCCCGGCGGCTCGGGCTCCATGGGGCGCATGCGGGCCATGACCGACTGGGTCGAGGCCTTGAACGCCTCCAGGTCGCCCTTGGCGACGGGGAGGTGGCCGCGCACGGCGATCGCCTTCAGCCGCTTCGCCCCCATGACGGCGCCCACGCCGGAGCGGGCGGCGACCCGGCCCTTGTCGTTGACAATGCCCGCGATCAGCGCCCGGTTCTCACCCGCCTGGCCGATGCTGGCCACCTGCCACTTCTCGCCGTGCCGCTTGAGCAGCTCCTCCTCGCAGGTGGGGGCGTCGGTGCCCCAGAGGTCAGCGGCGCTGTGGAAGGCGACCTCGCCCTTGTGCAGGGTGAGGTAGACCGGCGAGGCGGACTCGCCGGTGACAAAGAGGCCGTCGTACCCGCAACGGCGCAGCTCCGGCCCGAAGAAGCCGCCGCAGTTGGCATCGCCCCAGCCGCCGGTCAGCGGGGACTTGGCGACCACGGCGAAGCGGCCCGAGAAGGGCGAGCCGGTGCCGGTGAGCAGCCCCGGCACGAAGCCGAGGATATTCTCCGGCCCCAACGGGTCCACCCCCGGGCTCATTCGCTCATACAGGATCTTGGCGCCCAGCCCATACCCCCCGAGAAACTGCCGGTAGACCGACTCCTCCAGACTCTCCTCCCGAACGCTCTGATGCGACAGATCCACCCAGAGAATCTTGCCCATATACCCCTTCGGCATGACCCCACCCCCCTGATTCATGCGCATTCCCGATCCCATTCGGCGATGGTCCCGGGAATCCCTTCGTGCCACATGGCCGCGGGATTTGACCGCCTTGATCATACAGGAATCGCCAGTACTGTGTCGAAACTCTAACAGAGGCATATCAAAGGAGGGATGGTGCGTGCCGCAAATCTCCCCCGCGATGTGGCAGTTCAACGGGCTGGCGCTGCTCTTCGGCTACCTGCAGCGCCTCGCAACAGAGGACGAGATCCGCCGGATCCTGGGAACGCCGACTGACCCGGTTCGCTCCACCGCGCTGCCACCCATGCTGGAGGCCGTCCGACAGGCCCTTTCGGCTGGCGAGTGCGAGGTGGGGCAGATCGCCCGCCTCCTCCCACACGTAGAGGGCTGGTTTGACCAGTGGCTGCCCCGCTCGCGAGCGGAGGGCGATCTGATCGACCAGGTGGCGGTGACTGGCGGCGGGATCTACGGCGAGCGGGCTGTGAATGATTCGCTGATCCTGATTGGCCGCCGCTTCGACCCGGCCGTAGCGGACCGCTTCCTGCAGCGGCGGCTCTTTCACGAGGGGCGGGTCCGGGTGGTCAACCAGGCGGTCGCGGCGCTGGCGGCCCGCTCCGCCGTGCCTGAGCCAGAGCGAAGCCACATAGCTGCCTGGTATGATCAGCTGGTCCGCAACCGGCCGCGCATCAAGTCGGACCTCGCTGCTGTGCGATCGATGCTACTAGGCCCCAGCCCCGCCGTTCCGGCTCGCTAGTACTCTATGCGCGAGCCAGACCGCCCGGTCGGGGCGGCCTGGCTCATACCGTGGTCGATGGCCTCAGAGCGTGGCGTCCAGCGGCAGCACGGGCAGCTTCGGCCGCATGATGTCCGGGTACTTGATTCCCGCGCCGGTGTTGAGCAGGAGCACCTGCTCGGCGGGCTGGACCCAGCCGCTGGCCAACAGGCTTCGGGTGGCGCCCACCAGGGCGGCCCCCTCCGGGCAGATAAAGGCCCCCTCTAGCCGGGAGATCTGCTCCAGCCCCCAGAGGGTGTCGGCATCGGGCACGGCGATACATGTGCCGCCGGTGGCCCGCACCGCCTCCAGCACGAGGAAGTCGCCCAGCGCCTTGGGCACCCGGATCCCTTGGGCGACCGTGGCGGCCCCCTCCCACTTGGTGGAGGTGCTCCGCCCCTCCTGGAAGGCCTTTGCGATCGGCTGACAGCCCTCGGCCTGCACTGCGACGAGCCGGGGGAGCTTCACCCTCTCGGGCAGCCAGCCCATCTCCCGCATCTCCAGCAGGGCCTTGTAGATCCCGATAATCCCCACGCCCCCACCGGTGGGGTAGAGGATCACGTCGGGCAGGCGCCAGCCCAACTGCTCAGCGATCTCATAGCCCATGGTCTTCTTGCCCTCGATCCGGTAGGGCTCCTTCAGGGTGGCGGCCTCGAACCAGCCATGCCCCTTGGCTGACCGGGCGATGATCGCCCCAGCGTCGGTGATCTGGCCATCGACCATGTAGGCCCGGGCGCCCACCGCCGCCGCCTCCAGCACGCTCATGGCCGGGGCGTCGGTCGGCATGACCAGGGTCACCTCCATGCCGGCTCGGGCGCCGTAGGCCGCCCAGGCGCCGCCGGCGTTGCCGTTGGTCGGCATGGCCACGGCCCGAATCCCCAGCTCCTTCGCCCGGCTGATCCCCGCCGCGGCGCCCCGGGCCTTGAAGGTCCCGGTGGGGTTGATCCCCTCATCTTTCAGCAGGAGGCGTGGCAGGCCCAGGGCCTGGCCCAGGCGGGGGAGCGGCAGGAGCGGCGTCATGCCCTCGCCCAGCGAGACGATGTTCTCCTCCCGCCGGACGGGGAGCACCTCCCGGTACCGCCACATGCTGGCCGGGCGCCCCGCCAGGTCGGCGGGGCGAAGGCGGGCCGCCACCGCCGCCAGATCGTACCGGACCAGGAGCGGGCCGCCACACTCACACAGGTTCTGGACAGAGTCCGCCTCGTAGCTCTTGCCGCAACGCCCACACTCGAGATGCGTCATAAATGACATAGGGACCTCTCCTCTTATCCGAGTTTGACCCGATTGCGCAATAATGCCCCCCGGGGTATCATAGAGATCAGACTACCCCTGGAATCCCGAAAGGAGCGTTTCCCGCCCATGTTTGAGCCGAAGCGTCTGCTGGCTGCACTCCTGCTCTTCGGGGCCCTGCTCACCGGCTGCTCGTCGCCCAAGCAGGAGCCCGCTACTGCCCCACCTGCTGAGTCCAAGGCCCCGGCCCAGCCGATCACGGACATCACGGTCGATGACCTGCTAAAGCGGGTGCAGGCCGGCGAGAAGCTGATGATCATCGACGTGCGGGAGCAGAACGAGTGGGACGAGGGGCACATTGAGGGCGCCACCCTTATGCCCCTTGGCAACATCGACAAGCAGATTACCTCGGTCGCCAAGGACCAGGAAGTGATCCTGATCTGCCGTAGCGGCAACCGCTCGTACCAGGCCGCCCGCCTCCTGGCCGATATGGGTTACACGAACATTAAGAACGTCGCCGGCGGTATGAACGCCTGGTCCAAGATCGGCCCCGTGGTCAAGTAAATCATCGGTCAACCGCCCCCGGGACAAGCCTGCCCCGGGGGTTTTCGCCACTGCGGGGGGCACTTCCTACTGCAGATACCAGACCCAGAAGGTGACGGTCACCAGGCTGAGCAGGGTGGTCGCAAGGGTCGCCCCGGAGACCTGGTCGGGCTCGGCGTCAAACTGGACTGCCAGCAGGACCGTGTTGACCGCTGCCGGCATGGCCGACTCCAGGACCAGCACCTTCGCCGTGAGCGGGTCGGGCCGGAAGAGAGCGACCACCCCCAGGGCAATGGCCGGCGATGCGACCAGTCGGAGAAGGGTGGTCACCCCGGTCTTCACCAGGGAGCCCCGCAGCCGGATCCCGGCCATCTGCATGCCCAGCAGCAGGATCACCACCACCACGGCGCCGTTGGCCAGCAGGCCGATCGGCTTCATGACAAAGGGCGGAAGGGTCACCCCCAGGAGCCGGACCACGAGGGCGATCAGGGCCGCCCAGATCAGCGGAAGCCTCAGCACGGAGAGGACAGCGCTCCGCCAGTCCGTGCGGCCCTTGGCGGCGAAGAAGGCCGCCACCGAGTAGGTGAGCATGGACTGCGCCACCACAAAGACCGCCGCCCGGTCGAAGCCGGCCTGTCCGAAGGCGAGCAGGATCACCGGGAGCCCGTAGTTGGCTGAGTTCATGAAGGCGGTGGAGAGCACGGCAGCGCTCCGTGCGGCAGGGCTCCACCCCAGAACCCGGCCGATTACCAGGGTGAGCAGGATCATGATCACGACCATGAGTACGGCGAACCCGACGATCTTGCCAACCTCATCGGCCAGAAGCTGGCTGGTCAGGATCGAGTTCATGATCAGACCGGGGGTCATGAGATAGACGGCCAGCTTCGCCGGATCCTTGGGGTCCGCCTTCAGGAGCTTCCGCGCCATGTAGCCCAGCCCGGCCAGAAGGAAGACCGGCAGGACGGTCCCCAGCAGGGCCTCGATCAACTTCACTTCATCTCACTCCAGCAGTGTATGGTCAAACCATAATTCTTCGCCCTACGAAAGAACACCTCTCCCCTCCGCTTTGCCGGAAATGGCGCAAAACGGCCCCTCACGCTGGTGGTGAGGGGCCGCATCTATCCTTCAAGGGCGAGCCGGTCGCCAGGGCGGGTCCCGCGGGCCGCTCCAGCCGGAAGCTCCAGCACGGCGTGACCCTGCCGGATGATCGGGCTGAACCGCCACGGCCGCAGCGCCGGGATCACATGCAGCACGGTATGGCCGCGGTCGACAAAGATCACATCGATCGGGAAGCGCATGAAGTGGGTGTGGACCGACTGGCAGGGCTGGATCCAGAGCCCCTCCCCCTCATTGAGGCCCGTCCGGAACATGAGGCCCAGGAGGCGAAGGGCAAAGGTGTCGGCCGTGCGGATCTGGTCGCCCAGCACCTGGTTTCGGCTCAGGTTGCGCACCTGCATGGCGTTCACCTCGCGAGGGTCCCCATGACCTGAAGGGCGATCGGCCCGAAGATCACGATGAAGATCGTGGGGAAGATGAAGAAGACCATCGGGAAGAGCATCTTGACCGGCAGTTGCATCGCCTTCTCCTCGATCCGCTGCTTTCGCTTGACACGCAGCGCTTCGGACTGCCCCTTCAGCACCCGGGAGATCGATACGCCCAACTGCTCCGCCTGCACGACCGCCGCCGTGAAGGTGCGCATGTCGGTGACACCGGTCCGATCAGCCAACCCCCGCAGCGCCTCTGCGCGCGGGGTACCCAGCCGGATCGCCTTGAGCAACTCACGAAACTCCCCGGCGGTCGGTTCGGGAAACTTCTCGCCCACCTTCTGAATGGCGCCGTCCAGACCGAGTCCAGCCTCCACGGAGACCGAGAGCAGGTCCAGCACGTCCGGCAACGCCCGGTCGATCTTCTGGCGCCGCGCCGTGATCTGGCGGGAGAGCATGAAACCCGGGAACCGCCAGCCCAGCAAGACCGCTACGGCGATCATGAGCACGGCGAACAGGGGCTTCTCCCGGGCCGCGGAAAGGGTGAAGAGAGAGCCGAAGAGCCCGGCCAGGAGCGCCACCGCAAACTGCCCGACCAGGAAGCGGGAGACGGTTGTGGGATTGCCCGCCTGGACCAGCTTGAGCTGAATCGCTTCCTGCACCCGGTGAGGCGCAAGCCGACCGATCAGCCGGCTACCGCTCTCCAGCAGGGGGGCAATGACGCGCTGGCTGAAGGGAAGAGCCATCTCTTCGTCGCGTGGACGCCTTGATCCGGCCCTTCCCTGGGAGGGGCGGCGAATGGCGGCAACCCTGGCTCGGAGCGCCGCCGAGTCCCCGGCTGGGGCGAGCAGGAGCAGGGTGGTGACAGCGGTGGCCGCAAAGGTCAGGAGCAGGATCAGGCTCGTCACGGCTACACCTCCAGGTTGACCATCCGCCGGATCATGAAGATCCCGAGCCCTTGCATGACCACGCCCATCACCAACAGCGCAATGCCGATCGGATGGGTGAAGAGCGGTGTCATGGCGCCGGGCATGATCAGGTGCATGAGGAGCCCCAGCGCGACCGGCAGGAGGGAGATGATCCAGCCGGACATGCGCCCCTGCGCGGTCAGGCTTCGCACCTCGCCCTGCATGCGAATCCGGTCCCGGATCGTGTCCCCAATCTTCTCGAGGATCTCCGACAGGTTGCCACCGACCTGGCGCTGGATCAGCACGGCGGTGACCACCAGGTCGAGGTCCGGGCTCTGCACCCGCTTCACCATGTGCTGCAGCGCCTCCTCCACGGGAATGTTCACCCGCGCCTCCTTGAGGGCCAGTTCGAACTCCTTGTTGATCGGCGCTGGCATCTCCCGGCTGACGACGTCCATCGCCTGGAGGAAGGAATAGCCCGAGCGCATGGCGTTGGCGATCATGGCAAGGGCGTCGGGTAGCTGGGTGCCAAAGAGGCGCTGACGCTTGGCAATCGCCTGCCTCAGCAGGATCTTGGGCAGGACCCACCCACCAATGGCGAAGAGAAACCAGAGCTGCGGGAGGGCGAGGACCGAGGCCAGCAGACCGCCTCCAGCCGCCACCGCCTGGGCCACCATGAACTCGGCGGGCTTCCACTTCCAGTCTGCCTGGGTCAGTTGGGCCTCCAGCCGGTTGGACGTGGAACTGCCCGTGGTGGCCCGCTCCACGGCACCGACCAGCGTCTGCTGGACCGCCATGCGGAGCGAGGGGCGAGGGCGCCTCTCGTCAGCGGGCGGCAGCGGGGCTCCGGGAAGATCCCTGGTGGCGAAGCCCTCCAGGGCCTTGCGCTGGGCCACGAGCCGCTGAAGCCGCTCTGCAGCGGTCTCGACCCTGGCACCGCCCTCGACCAGAGACATGATCAGGAAGACCAGCAGTCCGGTCAGGAGAAAGAGCAGGAGTGTCATAGGCCTACACCTCGAAGAGTTCGTCAGGCAGGCGGATCCCGTGCTCCACGAGTCGGTCGTAGAACTTGGGGCGAATCCCCGTGGCGGCGAAGTGACCGATCACCTTGCCCTCCTGGTTTACCCCGCTCTGGTGGAAGAGAAAGAGGTCCTGCAGCACCACCACATCCCCCTCCATGCCCTGCACTTCGGTGATATGGGTGATCTTGCGAGAGCCGTCCTTCAGCCGGGATACCTGGACAATCAGGTCCACAGCCGAGGCGATCTGCTCTCGGATCGCCTTGATCGGCAACTCCATGCCCGCCATGAGCACCATGGTCTCCAGGCGGGAGATCATGTCGCGTGGCGAGTTGGCGTGGCCGGTGGTCAGTGAGCCGTCGTGGCCGGTATTCATGGCCTGGAGCATGTCGAGCGCCTCGCCGCCACGACACTCGCCCACCACCACCCGATCCGGCCGCATGCGAAGGGCGTTCTTCACCAGGTGGCGGATCGAGATCTCGCCCTTGCCCTCAATGTTCGGCGGACGGGTCTCCAGCGAGACGACGTGCTCCTGGCGAAGCTGGAGCTCGGCGGCGTCCTCGATCGTCACGATCCGCTCATCGTCGGGAATGAAGGAGGAGAGGATGTTCAGGGTGGTCGTCTTGCCCGATCCGGTGCCGCCCGAGACCACCACGTTCATGCGGGCCTTGACACATGCCTCGAGGAAGAGGGCCATCGGCTTGGTCAGGGTGTTCCACTCGACCAGGTTCTCGATCGTCAGTGGCTTCTTGGAGAACTTCCGAATGGTGATCGATGGCCCTTTCAGCGCCAGCGGGGGGATAATGGCGTTGACGCGGCTGCCGTCGGGCAGGCGGGCGTCGACCATGGGGCTGGACTCATCGATCCGGCGCCCCAGGGGGGCGACGATCTTCTCAATCACCTGGAGGACGTGCTGATCCGAGAGGAACTGCACGTCGGCCAACTGTAGCTTGCCGCTGCGCTCCACGTAGATCTGGGTGGGCGAGTTGACCATGACCTCGGAGATGGTGGGGTCGTCTAGCAGGGGCTGGATCGGCCCGTACCCGATGATCTCGGCGTAGAGCTCGGCCAGCACGGCGTCTCGCTCCAGGGGCGGGATCTCTGGCTCCCGCTCGATCGCCTCGGCGATCTTCTCACGGACCTCCCACCGCTGCTGGTCGGTCATCTCCTTGCCGCTAGCCAGGAGGTTGGTGTCCATCTCCTGGATCAGCACCTGCTGGATTCGATTCTTTAAGGCTCGCCGTGCGGCGGTCTCCGGGCTCACCTGCGGGGCGGCCGGCCTGCTGGGAGGTTTGGCCGCCAGCGCCATGGCAGGTGAGGCGGCAGGAACCGAGGTCGCAGGCTGGGGGCGAAGACCTTCCTTCTGCTTGAGCCGATCGTAGAGCGACAACGCAGGTCACCTCCTCATACTCAGTGCGCGGCGGGCCCCCTTTACGCGAGGCCGAAGAGCTTGCGCAGCGGGTTGGGCGGGGCGGCCTTGGCGGGCTGCGGCAGGCTGGCGACAGGCTGCTCCTGGCCGCTGACCAGGCCCGCCAGCCGCAGGAGCGCCTCACCGGCGGGCCCCTGCTTGGCCCGCTTGAGCACCAGGGGAATCCCCACGTTTGCGGCGGCGACCATGGCCTGACCGTCGCTGGGGATCTGGTGGTAGAGCGGCTGGCCCAGGCTGGTGGCGATCTCCTGGTGGGTTAGCCCCTGCACCGAATCCGACCGGTTCAGCACCACCTGGACCTTCTCTGGCGGGTACTCCAGCCTTTCCAGGAGCACATCCAGCCCCTTGGCTGTGGACTCGAGGACCGCGATCTCCGGCAGGGTGATCATGAGGATCAGGTCCGACTTGTCGAGGGCGACCAGGTTGGCCTCCCGGAAGGAGGGGGCGGTGTCGATCACCACGTAGTCGTGGGTCTGCCGCAACGCCTCGATCACCTCGCTCACGTAGCTCCGGTTCTTGTCGGCCCGCCCGTCGCCATCCACCTCGGAGGCGAGGTGCGGCAGGGGCGGCCCCGCGAGGACACCTACCCCACACTGCGACTGCTTCACGAGGACGCGTGAGACGTGCTCGGTCGTGATCGGCGTATCCAGCCGGCAGAGGTCGACGAGGGTGGCCTGGGGCCGGACGCCCATCATGGTGGGGAGGGTCCCGAACTCCAGGTCCAGGTCGAGGACCGCCACCTTCTGCTTCCCACCCAGGGCGAGGGCAGCGGAGAGGTTGGAGGCGGTGGTCGACTTGCCCACCCCGCCCTTCGTGGAGAAGATGGTGATCACCTTGCCCTGCGGCTTTGCGGCGGGGGCCGGGGCGGGTGCGCCAAAGGCCATCGGGCGGCGCTCGGCGGCGCTCCGCAGGGCCTGCACCAGCTCATCGAAGGTGAACGGCTTGATCAGGTAGTCCCGAGCCCCGGCCTTCATAGCCCGCCGCAGGTACTCCTGCTCACCCTGCACCGAGATGATCACGACGTTGGTAGGGTGTTCGACGGTGATCTGGGCGGTCGCCTCGATCCCATCCATCACCGGCATGTTGATATCCATCAGCACCACATCGGGCCGTAGCTGTGCGCTCCTGGTGACGGCCTCCTGCCCGTTCTCCGCCTCCCCCACCACCACGAACTCCTCGGCCTCGAACTCCAGCATCGCCTTGACCGACTGCCGAACCTGGTAGGAGTCATCCACGAGGAGGACTCGGATCTTCTCAGCCATGCGGAGCACCTCCTACCGACTCGATGGGGCGGGCAGCGTCAGGACCCAGGGGTTGTTCCGGTACTTGGCCTCATCCACCTGGTAATTGCCTGCGTCCGGCTGCTTCAGGGCGGGACGGAGCATGAGTTTGATATAGCCGACCTGCTCCGCGAGGGCCACCTCCGTGGCGGCCTGGGGCGTGAGCGCCAGCGTGATCGATGTCAGCGGTGGCGCATCTGCCGGGGGCTTCGTCCCCTCGGGGATCCACTGCCCCTTGTCCAGCACCAGGACCGCCTCGTGCAGAATCCGGGCGGATGCGGGGAAGGTGAACTTGACTGGCTCCTCCACCTTCTTCTCGGGCAGGAAGAGGACCAGATCCACCAGGTCACCGACGGAGGGGTGGCCCGCGACGCCGTTCAGCTCATCCAGGCGGATGGTAACCGCCCGCATGCCGTCGGGGATCCGGTAGGGGAGTGCACCCTGCCCAGCGGGCACCACCCGCTGCTTCAGCACCACCTCGCCCGGTTGCAGGTCCACCATGGCGATCTGGCCCGCTACCTCCCTGACCTCCCGGAACTCAGCGCCAATCGCCATCTCCTTCGGGATCTGCTTCACGGCCAACTGCGCCTCGGTCAGTACGGTGCGAGCCGGGATTGCCTGCTTGGCGGCCACCGTCACCACCGAGACCGTCTCGACCTGCGGCGCCGACGCCGCCTCTTCCGATCTTGCCATGAGCCGCTGGACGATCAGGGTGACGATCAGCCCGGCCACAATGGGAATCAGGACGAGTCGGAGGAGCTTGCCCTTGTCCACGTGCCCCTACCTCCTGAACTTCTACTGCACGAGCTTGGTGGCGACGAGACCGAAGTCGGGGGCGGAGCCGTCGGCTTCGCCTTCGACCACGATCCGCAGGAAACGACCGGTGATCTCGCCCTTGTCCGGGCCGGTCTCCTCGACCTGCTCCAGGAAGAACATGGCGAACCCGACGATCTGGACCTCACCCCGACCGTTGACTGTGAAGTCCTGGAGGACCGGCACCTGCAACAGGCGGGGGGAGCCCTTGGTCACCGTCTCGTAGGTCGCAAAGGGATCCAGCCCGATCCGGTAGCGAGCGGCTCGCACCGTTGGCCCCGCCATGCTGCCGGGCTCGGTCTCGATCCACTCACCCACCCGCAGCCAGGACTGGTACCCGTTCATGAGATTCTGTTCATACATGGAGGCCCCGTTCCTGCCCAGCGAGAGGGCCTGGTAGTTGCCGGGCGAGACCGATCCGTCGTTCGGGGAGAGCTTGAGGACAACGGGGTCGCCCACCTGCCAGTCCGCCTCGGCCACACCCAGGGGGACAGCCCCGTGGACCCCCTTCAGAGCCGCCACCGTGGCCGTGGCTCCCGCGACGGTGGTACCCCACTCATGGCCGATCACCCGGGCAAAGGTCATGGGGATCGTGTTCGAGATCTTGACCGAGACCTCCCGGGCCGCTTCGTCCACCATGACCGTGGCGGGCAGGTCGTCCAGGCCGTTCTTCGCCATATACTCCCGGACCACGGCGGGAACCGCCTCGGGATCGGTCATGAGGTAGGGGGCGGCAGAGAGGGCGGCCACGTCAGCCACTGCGGAGAGCCGCTCCCGCTCAACGTACATGCGGCCTACGTCCACCGCCAGGGCGGCCAGTCCCATGAGGACCATCATGCTGAGGGCCACCAGGGGGAGAACGGAACCGCTCTGGGCCGATTTGAGCCGTTCAATCTGCTCGCGCATGATGCAGGACCTCATTCCACACGGCCAGTCAACTGGCCATTTAGTGGCACTTCGCTGCCGGCAACACCGAATAGCGCAAGGAATCGATAGCGATAGGTTACAACAACCGAGACGTCAGCCCCCGTCTGCCGCGCCCCTGCCGGACTGATGACCACCGTCACACGCTCGGGCTCCAGGGCTGGCATTGATCCCCTCGCCCTCGCCTCGATCTCCGCGTCCGTTCCGCCGGTTATCCCTGCCCTGACAGCTTCGCGAGCGGCATGGTTGACCGTGAGGATGGCATTGGCCATGCGGGCGATGTCGACCATCCCCACCAGGAGCCAGAGGAGCAGGGGCAGGACGATCGCCATCTCAACAGTTGCCTGTCCCTCGCTTCCGCCCCTTCGCTTCATCCCAGGCTCACCTCGCTCGTTGGAATGGAGAAGGCCGGCCGGCTTGGGTTGCCGGCCGGCCCGATTCTGCTTGGATTACGGGTTGCCTGAGTTAGCGGCGTTGCCCATCTGCGTGGTGATGTTGCCAAACAGCGTCTCGATCGAGCCGCCGAGCAGTCCGACCGCTGCGACGACTGCGAGGGCGATCAGACCGATGATCAGACCGTACTCGACCATGCCCTGGCCCTCTTCCCGGTGGAACAGGTTCTGCAACTTGACATACAGCTTCAGCATCGAACAAATCCTCCTTTTCCTGGCAGCGGGTGCAATCGAGGCTCCCTTCGTCTGGTTCTGTCCGAAGGGAGCCTCTTGCCCTGCCAGGGGGAGGATGGCGGTGCAAGCGGTTTCCATTCGGCAACCCGGCTGCCGTGGGTCGCTCATGCGAGCGGCCGGTAGGCCCGTGGCTTTGCGTCCGCAGCTTTCGCTGCGTTTGCCTTTTTCGTGGGTGAAGGAGTCCTGTCTTGCGGGCCACCGATCGTTGTTGGTTTTTCGGCGGCGCCCCGTCTTGCTTGCCTCTAATCTACCACGCCATGCTCTAGCCGCCATCGAACCGGGGGCCTATCTTTCGAGATCAGGTCGCTGGGACCCAGGTCCCACCTGAGCGAACCAATGACCCAGTCCCTGCTGGGACGGGCGGGCCTTAGGTCCCCCCAGCATGACGGCGCCGGGGCAAGATCTGCCCCGGCGCCGCCCTACGGTTCTACAACTGCCTTCAGCCTCGGGAGAGGAGAATCACATGGGGCGTCCCCTCCACCGGATGCTGGACCACCTGGACTCGACTCCCATAGACCGCCTCAATATTGGCCTCCGTAAGGACGGTGGCGGGGACGCCCGTGGCATAGGTCGCCCCGTCCCGGAGCAGGAGGACCCGGCTGGCATACTGTGCCGCCAGGTTGAGGTCGTGCAGGACCGCCAACACGGTCAGCCCCCGCTCCTGGTTCAGGCGGCGGCAGAGGTCGAGCACCTCCACCTGGTGCGAAATGTCAAGGTGGGCGGTGGGTTCGTCCAGGATCAGGAGGCTAGGCTCCTGGGCCAGTGCCCGGGCGATCATCGCTCGCTGCCGCTCGCCGCCCGATAGCTGGGTGACGAGCCGGTCAGCCAGCGGTTCGGTGCCGGTGGCCAGAAGTGCGCGGCGCACGGCGGCCCGGTCTTGCTCCGTCTCGCCCCACAGCCGGGAGCGATAGGGCAGGCGCCCCAGCGTGACGATCTCCTCGACGGTGAAGTCGAAGCCAATCGCGGTGTCCTGGGCGACAACGGCCATCTGCCGGGCCAGCTCCCTGGCCGTGAGGCGGTTGATCTCCCGCCCTTGCAGCAGGATCCGGCCTGCGGCGGGCTTGAGCCCACGGCTGATCGCCCGGACCAGGGTCGACTTGCCGCTGCCGTTGGGGCCGACCACCGCCAGGAACTCTCCCTGGCTCACCTGCAGGTCTAGCCCCTTCAGCACGGTCCGTGAGCCGTAGCCGCAGGTCAACGCTTCAATGGTCAAGCACATGGCGGTACCACCCCCTCACGCTACTCGGGCTTCAGGTTGCGGCGGAGCATCCAGAGGAAGAAGGGGCCGCCGAGCAGGGCCATGACCAGACCCACCGGGATCTCGGTGGCGCCCAAAAGCGAGCGGGCCAGGGTGTCGGCGAGGACCAGCACCACCGCCCCGACGAGGGCCGAGGCGGGGAGCAGGTACCGGTGGTCGGGTCCGACCAGGAGCCGGACCAGGTGGGGCACGATCAGGCCCACAAAGCCGATCGCGCCGGCGAAGGCGACCGAGGCGGCGGTCAGGAGGGCACCGGCGATCAGCACGACCCGCTTCAGCACCTCCACATCGACCCCCATCGTCCGGGCGGTCTCCTCACCCAGCAGAAAGGCGTTCAGCTCTCTCCCATGGGCGATGAGCACAGCCAGCCCGACCGCCAGGTAGGGGAGCATCCAACCGACCTTCCACCAGTTGGCGCCGCCCAGGCCGCCCATCATCCAGAATACGATTGCGTCACGGGCCTGGGAGTCCGTGAAGTAGAGGATCAGCGAGACCAGCGAGAGGGCCAGTGAGCCGACCGCCACCCCCGCCAGGAGCAGCCCGGTCAGCCGGATCCGCCCCCCGACGCTGGCCAGGCTGTAGACCAGGGTGACCGCCCCCAGGGCGCCGAGGAAGGCGAGGAGCGGGACCGGGCCCAGTTGCCAGAGCCCGCCAAGCGGCAGGCGGATCCGTTCCAGGAAGGCGATGGCCAGGGCGCCGCCCAGGGCCGCACCGGAAGAGACGCCCAGGACATAGGGGTCCGCCAAGGGGTTCTGGAAGAGGCCCTGGTACGCTCCACCGGCCACGGAGAGCGCCATGCCCACCAGCATGGCCATGAGCACCCGGGGGAGCCGGATATCCCAGAGAATGATCGATGCGGTCTCCGGCCAGGTCGGCTCAAGAGCGACCCCCGCCCGCTCCAGCAGGATGGACAGGACTTCGCCCGGCGCGATCCGGACCGAGCCGATCCCCGCCGCCAGCACGAGCACGAGGAGCAGGGCTACGGTGGCCGTTATGAGCAGGCGCCGTCCCCGAATGCCACGCATCGCCCTACCTCCTCTCTCTCGGCTGCCTGTCCGTTACTTGCTGCTTAGCTCCGGGTGGATCTGTTCAGCCATCCAGTTCAGGCCCTGGATCAGCCGGGGACCCGGGCGGACGATCAGGTTCTGGTCGGGGGCGCCGACCACTCGACCGGTCTTCACCGCCTTGATCGACTCCCAACCCTTCCGCTCGAGGATCGCCTTGGCGGCGTCGGGGCTGCTGGCCAGGATCAGGTCCGGGTTGGCGGCGACCAGTTGCTCCACCGAGAAGAGCGCCCAGCCGGGTTCGGCGTTGGCTGCGGCGTTCACGCCCCCGGCCAGGCGGATCATATCATCCATAAAGGTGTTCGGGCCGGTGGTCTGGAGCGGATCGTTCCAGACCTCGTAGAAGACGACCGGCTTGGTGGTCGCCTTGGCCACCTTCTCCTCGACCGCCTTGGTGGCCGCCTGCATGTCGGCGATCAGCCTCTCCGCGGCCTCCTGGGCGTTGAGGACCCGACCGAGGAGCTTCATGCCCTCGTAAAGCTGGGTGAAGTTCTGCGGGTCCAGGACGAGCGTGGTCAACTTGTACTCGGTCTCCAGCTTGGTCCGGGCCTCCTCGGACCCCCCGAGCAGCAGGATCAGGTCAGGCTTCGCAGCGACGATCTTCTCGTAGTTGGGCGGGAAGAAGCCCCCCACCGACTCAATCTGCTTCGCCTCCGCCGGGAAGTCGCAGAAATCGGAGCGACCGACCAGCGAAGATCCCTTGCCAAGGGCGAAGACTAGCTCGGTGTGGCCCGGGACCATGGAGACGATGCGCTTCGGCTCGCTGTCAAAGGTGATCTCCCGACCGGCGGCATCTTTCACGGTGATCGGGTAGACGGTCTCCCTGGAAGACGGGGCACTCTGCGTGCTGGCGGGAGCCTGGGTCTGGGGCGAGGCCTTCTGGTCAGGGGCCTGGGTTTCCTTGGGGGTCGTGCCGCAGCCCGCCAGGGCGGCGGTGATCAGCACGAGAGCCGCAAGACGATTGATCGATGAGCGCTTCATGCGCGTGAGTTCCTCCTTGTGTTCCTGCTAGGCATTGCGAATCCGGGACGAGGGCAACAGAAAACCCCCGGCGATCAGCCAGGGGAAAGGTACAGGTGCAGAATCGGTGGGTAGCCCACGCGAGTCGTCTCCCCCTTTCCTCCGAAGGTGAGTCGATACGCGAGCAGGCAGGTTTCCTGACTTTCGGATCGTAGCCGCCCCCCGACCTTCCCGGCAAGGCTTGCCAGTGGTCACGTGCTGGAGGTGGCTCCCCGATTACAGTGGCGGGACCGCGCCGGATTTTCACCGGCTTCCCTATTATCTCCCGGCCTGGGCCGGAAGCACCTACTCGGTTGCCATATGCAGTTGTCATACCCCAGTATAAGTGGATTGATCAGTTCTGGCAAGCGGGTTGATCCGGGTTCAGGTGGTGGGCTTCTCCTTGTCGAGGCGGACCAGGCCGCTGCGAATGGCGTAGAGCGCCGCCTGTGTCCGATCGGAGACGCCAATCTTCTCGAAGATATGGGTCATGTGGTTCTTTGCTGTCTTCTCGCTGATAAAGAGCGAGGCGGCGATCTCCCGGTTGGATGCGCCCTGCCCCACCAGGCGCAGGACCTCCATCTCCCGCTCGGTCAGCCCAGGGTCGTCGCCCGAGCGCTTCTCCTTCTGTGGCCCGCGCGCCATCTCCATGAGGGCGATGCCGGCCATCTTCGGGTGCATGTACGGGCGCCCTTTCGCCGCTGCGCGGATCGCATCGGCCACATCAGACGAGTCGGTGTCCTTCAGCATGTAGGAATGGGCCCCTGCCTTCAGGGAGCGCATGAGGTACTCCTGATCCTCGTGCATGGTCAACATCACCACGCCGATCTGCGGCAGCCGCTCCCGAATGCGGGAGCATGCCTCCAGGCCCCCACCGGGCATGGAGACATCCAGCACGACCACATCGGGCTGTAGCGATTCGGCCATCTGCAGGGCGTCCTCGCCGTTGGCGGCCTCCCCGATCACCTTCAGGTCGGTCTCCAGTTCGAGCACCTGCCTGAGCCCCTGGCGGAAGAGCGTGTGATCGTCGGCGATGAGGATCCGCACGGGTTCTGTCTGCATGAGCTCGCCTCCTATCACTCGATCAGCGGGAAGAGGAAGGTAAGCTTCGCACCGCGTCCGGGGGCGCTCTGAATGTCGATGGATCCGCCGAGCAGTTCGGTCCGCTCCCGCATGCCGACCAGCCCGAACTTGGACCCGCCGGCACCAGGCTGGACGGAGGAAGGGTCGAAGCCGGCGCCGTCATCTTTCACGGAGAGCTTGATCTCCTGGCCGCCGGTGGTCTCCACCGTCACCCAGACGCGGGAGGCTCCGGCATGCTTGACCACGTTGGTGAGCGCCTCCTGGACGAGCCGGAAGAGCGCCACCTCAAAGGCCGGGTGATACCGCCGCTCGTTGCCATAGAAGGCAAAGTCGGCCTCGATCCCCGTGCGACTCTGGAAGTCCTTCAGATAGCCTCGCAGGGCGGGCACGAGACCGAGATCATCCAGCGCCATGGGGCGCAGGTCGAAGATGATCTTGCGCACGTCCTGGATCGAAAGCCGGACCAGATCCTTCAACTGGGCCAGTTCATTCCGGAGCCGGTCGGAATCCTGGTCGACCAGGCGCTGGCAGACATCGATCCGCAGGACGACCGAGTTGAGTAGCTGGGCCGGCCCGTCGTGGATCTCGCGCGCCAGGTGGCGCCGCTCCTCCTCCTGAACGGTGATGGCGTGGAGCCCAAGCCCTCGCCCCTGTTGGGCGGACTCTAGCTTGGCGCCCAGGTCGCGATAGGTGCGAGCAAGGGCGCCCATGGCAGGGGAGATGCGCTCCGCCGCCGTGTCCCACTGCGACAGGAGTGCGCTGATCCGCTCGTTGCGAACCGTGAGGGTCCGGATCGACCGTTCTGTCTCCTCCGGCGTGGCGCTGGTGGCCAGGCGCAGTCGGAGGGCAGTGATCTCGTCCCCCAGCCGCTCCTGCTCTGCCTTCACCTCATCGAAGACCTGAAGCCCCTGGACAATCCCCTCCTGGAGCGCCACGAGGTGCTCTCGCATGCCTCCATCGGATCCTGGTGCCCTAGCCTCCGGCGATTTCATGCGGAAACCTCCCTGTGATGAAAGGCCCCCCGGCCCGGCGTGCCGGGACATCTACCTTTTCCCTGCCACCGCGGGAAAGTCCTGCCGAAATCTGTCGAAAGTGGGTGGTAGTTGCTATCGACTCGGCGGGCGGTCGTTCAGGCGGAGGGCAACAGCGATGCGGCGGACCGGTCGGCGACGATGATCAGGCCCGGGTGCTCCTGCAGCAACGAGGCTGGCAGGGACGGTGTGACGGGGCCGGTCACCGCCTGGGCCAGGACTTCGGCCTTCTCCGCGCCCGATGCGAGCAGCAGCACGGAGCGGGCGGCCATGATCAGACCCATGCCGATGGTGAGGCCGAACTCCGGCGGTTCGAGGTCGGGAAAGTAGGCCTTGGCCGACAGGCGGCTCTGTGCTGTCAGCTCCACCTTCTGGCAAGGGGCTCTCATATCTGTTCGTGGCTCGTTGTAGCCGATATGTCCGTTGCGACCAATTCCGACCACTGCTAAATCAATGCCGCCCCCCAGCGCCTCGGCGTAACGGTGGCACTCGACTTCGGGGTCGGCGGCGTGGCTGCGGAGGTGGTCGAAGTGGCCCACCGGACCGTGGTCGATGAGGAGGCGGCGCAGGGTGGCGGCGAAGGTGGCAGGATGCCCTTCGGGAAGGGGCCAGAGCTCATCGAGCGCGAAAAAGCGGGCCTGGCTCAGGTCGGTCCGGCCGGCCTGCCACTCCGTTCGGAGGAGATGGTACATGCCCAGAGGGGTGTTGCCGGTTGGGAGGACGACCTGGGGCGTGGGCCGGTCACGGAGGACCCGCATGACATGGGCCGCAGCGGCCTGACTGAGTTCATCGTAGTCGTTGACGATCGTGATCTGCATCTGCGCTCACCTCAGAGATTGGGTGAGGGATCTTTTCCATGCGAATGGGTCTAATCCCTGTGGGGAGAAGGAGCGGTCACCATGTTATGTGACCTTCTCACGGCGCGCCGCATAGGTTGGAGGTGTACCGGTACGCCAAAAGGAGGTCACGCGAGCTTGAAGGATTACGGCTACGTCATTCAGGTCCCGGTCGTGGTCAATACCAATACGGCCCAGGTCCTGGTTGTCACCGAGATCCCCCTCACCCCTCCCGCCTTCAAGATCCACGAGATTGACAAACTGATCGAGATCGATGACTGCGCCGCCACCTGTGACAAGGTGATCATCAACGGGCGCTTGATCAAGAGCGAATGTGCCAGACTGGACGCAGCCCCTCACGCGAAGCGCAGGATCCGCCGCCCTCGCATAGCCTGTGGCGGAGGTGATTCGCCATGGCCTCCCCTCCCTCCCACCCGCCCCGTGACCGCCTGCTGGAGGCACTGCGATGGCTGGAAGAGGTGAGCCGAGTTGAGCCAGGTGATCGTGATCTACCTGCGGGTCTCCACCGAGGAGCAGGCGACGAAGGGGCACAGTCTGCCGGAGCAGCGGGAAGCCTGCCTGGCCAGGGCCAGGGAGATCGCCCGCCAACTCGAAGCGGAGGCTGACGTGCAGATCCGGGAGTTTGTCGATGATTACGGCGGCGATATCCTGGAGCGGCCCGTGCTGGAAGAGATGCGCCAGCTGATCCGATCTGAGCGGGTCACCCACCTGGTCTGCCTGGATCCAGACCGGTTCTCCCGCAGCCTGAAGTGGCAGCTGCTGCTGGCCGACGAGATCGAGACCCGGGGGACACGGCTGGTCTTTGTGCAGCAGGAGTATGATCCCGCGGACATGATGAGCCGGGCCTTCTTCCATTTCCGCGGCCTCATGTCGGAGATCGACAAGGCGAAGATCCTGGAGCGGACCTCCCGGGGCAAACGGGGCAAGCTCAAGGCCGGTGGGCGCCCCAACGGGGCGGCGCCCTTCGGCTACCGGCACATAAAGGAAGAGGATCGGCTGGCGGTCTATGAACCCGAAGCCCGCTGGGTCAGGGCGATATTCGACTGGGTGGCCAGCGAGGGGCTGGGCATTCACCTGGTGACGAAGCGGCTGAATGACCTGGGGGTGCCGACTCGGCGGAGCGGTGGCAGGTGGTACCGCTCGACCGTGCGCGGCATGCTCCGCAACTCGACCTACGCCGGGGAGATGCAGTGCAACCGGATCGACACCCGAGGGCTCGGGGCGATTCGGCGGCTCCCACGGGCGAAGCGGCGGCCGCTCACCCCGGCGACCCGGCCGCCGGCGGAGTGGATCCCGGTGCCGGTCCCCGCCATAATCACCAGGGCGCAGTTCGACCGGGTGCAGGCGATCCTGGCCAGCGGTGCCCGGTCGGGGCGGCGGGCAAGACCCGGCCTTCTCAGTGGGCTCGCCCGGTGCGGCGCCTGCGGGGGCCGCATGACCTACGCCCGGGTGACCGGGGCGGACCGGACCTACCTCCGCTGTCTGCAGAAGTACCCGCACCAGCACGACGGCCGCCCGGGCTCCGTCCCCTGCGACTCGCCGCATTATCGGGCGGAAGGGGTGGAGCGGGGGGTCTGGAACCAGCTTCTGCACTGGCTGCTTGAGCCTAGTCTGGTCGCGGAGCACCTGGCCACAGGACCCCAGTCGCCAGCGGTGGCGGGGGGCCGGGACCGGCTGCAGCGGCAGCTCCTGGCGCTGCAAGAGCAACTGGCCGAGAAGCAGCGGGAGCAACTCTTGCTGCTCCAGGCCGCTGCCCGTCGCCAGGTCTCGCAGGCGCTGGCCGACCAGCAGCTGGCCCAACTCCAGCGCCATGTGGAGCAGATCGAGGCAGCGATTCGCAGGACCCAGTCCGACCTGGAGCGGGCCGCACACACCACGACCGGGATAAGCGAAAACGCCGGGCAAGATGCCCGGGCGATCGTGGCGGAGCAGGAAGCGATAAGGGGCCGGCTAGCCAGCCTGGCCCCTGCGCAGCGCCATGAGCTTGCGCGACGGCTGATCCAGTCGGTCACCCTTTACCGGGATGGCCGTTGGGCGATCGCCCCCTGCTAGGTCAACCCGGTCTTCACCGCCCAGGCGACGACCTGCGACCGGTTCTGCACATGTAGCTTCGCCAGAATCGACTTCACGTGGTTCTTCACCGTGTGCTCCGAGAGGAAGAGCGAAAGCCCGATCTCCCGGTTCGTCGCTCCTGTGGCGATCAGCCGGATGATCTCCAACTCCCGGGGGGTCAGCGCCGCCTCCTCGCCCACCTCCGCCGCTGGCTCGGCAGGAGCGCCCATGAGGAGCCGGCGGGCCACGACCCCCGAGATCGGCGACTCGCCCCGGACGGCGGCCCGAATGTGGGCGCAGAACGCATCTGGCTCCAGGTTCTTGAGCAGGTAGCCATCGGCGCCGAGCCGGAAGGCCCGGACAGCGTCCTCGTGAGCGGCAGAGTAGGTGAGCATGACCACGCGCACGCCCGGCAGGTCGGCTCGGATTCGCTCCAGCGCCTCAAACCCGGTCCACCGGGGCATCTCCAGATCCAGCAGGACCACGTCCGGCCGCAACTCCATGGCGAGCTGATAGGCCTGGTAGCCATCCTCCGCCTGGCCCACGACGGCGAAGTCATCCTCCATGTGGAGCAGCTGGGCGATCCCACGACGGACCAGGGTATGGTCATCGGCCAGCAGAATGCGGTGCCGCTGCTCGCTCATGCGCGATCCCTCCCCCAATCGGCATCGACCGGGCACCGGACCGAGACCGTGGTGCCGTGGCCGCGCCTGCTGCGGACCTCCCAGCGCCCGCCGATCCCCTCGGCCCGCTCCCGCATGAGCGTCAGGCCAAAGTGGTGCTGCCCAACCCCCTCCACCCGGGCCGGGTCAAAGCCGCAGCCGTCATCGGTCACGGTCAGGACCAGGTCGGGCCCGACCTGCTCCGCCCTCACCTGAACCGAATAGGCGCCGGAGTGGTTCCGCACGTTGACCAGCACCTCCTGGAGAATGCGGGTCAGGTGGGCCTCCTTCGCCTCCGACAGCCGATCGAGGGCACTCTCCTCCAGGCGGTAATCCACCAGAATCCCGGTCCGGGTCACAAAGTCATCCAGCAGGTTCTTCCACCGCACAGAGAGCGGGGAGCGGAAGGCAGCGCTCTCCTTCAACCGGAAGATGGCGGTTCGCACCTCGGTGTGGGCCTCCTGCAGCACCGCCTTCAGGCTCTCCACCTCCTGGTGAATGGCCCCGGTGTCGCCCTTGCCAGCCATGCGGTCGATGGCGTGTAGCCGCAGGCCAAGGTAGGTCAGGAGCTGGCCGATCCCGTCGTGCATCTCCGCGGCGAGGCGCTGGCGCTCCTGAAGGGTGGCAAGCTCCTGCACCTGGGCGAGGAGCCCGGCGTTCTCCACCGCAGTGGCCAGGTATCCGCCCAGGTGGGCGAACAGCTTCACCTCTTCGTCGGTCAGCGACAGCCGCTCACGGGAGGCGCAGAGCAGCACCCCCTGGCTCTGGTCCCGCACCCGGAAGGGCACGGCCAGGGTCGTGCGCAGCGGCGGCCGGGAGATCAGGCCGTGAATGGCCGGATAGCTGGCGTGCTCGCGCGCAAACTCCATCGAAATATAGGGGCGCCCTTCCTGTAGCGCCCGGCCCAGTGGGGTGTCGGCCACGGGAACCTGCGCCCCGCGCAGCCCGTAGGCCCCGGCGCCGGTCGCCGCCTCCCAGGTCAGGCCCTGGGTGGCTTCATCTAGCGTGCCCCAGGCGACCAGGTCCATGTGGAACAGGTCTCGGGCTCGGTCCAGGATCGGCTCCAGCCGGTCCGGCGCCGCTGCGATCTCCCGGCCAATCGCCACCAGCCCCTCCGCCTGGCGCCGCCGCTGGAGCGCCTCCCGCTCGGCGGTCTCCTGCTCGCTCATGTCCCAGAGGAAGAGCGCAAAGCCCTGCTCTTCCTTGGAGAGGGCGACCGGGGCTGTGCTCGCCATGACGGGCAGGCTCGTCCCTCCTCGCCGCTGGAGCAGCAGCCGGACCGGTGGCGCCTGCTCCTCACCGGCTCGCCGGTAGCTCGGGCAGATCGCGGCGCAGCCCATGACCCCGCTCTCTGCCGAGAGGAGTAGCTCGGAGCACGCCTTCTGGCCGACCAGGTCGCTCCGGCTCCAACCGGTCAGGGCGACGAGGGCGTCGTTCGCCTCCACCAGCCGGCAATCGGACCGGAACATGGCGATTCCTACGGTGGACTGCTCGAAGAGCACCTGGCACCGCTCGGCCTGGCCCTGGTGCTCTCGCTCCAGCTCACGAATGCGGGCGAAGACCAGGTGCGTAAAGCCCAGGACCACGACCAGCAGGGCGACCCGCCAGACCCAGGAGAAGGCGGCGTTCGATGCAGAGCCCACGCGGCTCTCCACCAGCAGGACAAAGAGGCTGGCGGTCAGGGCCACGAGCCAGGGCATGGAGCGGGAGGTCATCTGCTCACCTCGCAGTCGGCGCGTTCTTCGGGACCACGAACCGGATCGATGGATCGGTGAAGGCACGGGCCGGGAAGCCCGGAACGTTGGGCGCCACCCAGTCCCCGGTGTAGGTGTCCAGGTCGATCAACCGCAGGGCGCGGGTGTGGCAGGCCTCCACGCAGGCAGGCTCACGACCAGCCTCCAGCCGGTCGACGCACAGGTCGCACTTGACCACCTTCCGCTCCCGGGCGGAGTAGCGCGGCGATCCGTATGGACAGGCGATCATGCAGAGCCGGCAGCCCAGGCACTGGTCGTGATTCTGGATCACCAGGCCGTCGGCCCGCTTGAACTGCGCCCCTGTGGGGCAGACTCGCACGCATTCCGGCTCCGCACAGTGGTGGCAGGCGACCGAGAGGAAGTGGCGCCGTGGGTCGGTCGGCTCCTCGCGGTAGGCGTAGACCTCGCGCAGGGTCAGACCTGGCTCCAGCCGGTGCTGGTTGCGGCAGGCAGCGGCGCAGGTGCGGCAGCCCGTGCAGCGGCGGGCATCATGTAGGAAGGCATACCGCAGAGCGATCACCCCCCGACTGGTGTAATGGCGATAAATGTATCGGCGTAGGCCAGTCCACGCAGGCCATCGGTATCGGCCATGTCGGACGGCCGGGGCTGGGTGAGCAGGTTGATCTGGCTCATATGCCCGCCCAGGACGACCGCACAGTCTGGCGGGACCGTGCGGGTCAGGCGGACCGGCAGGTGGAGCGCCCCGGAGGGGCTGGCCAGCCGGGCCTCCTCTCCCTCGGCCACCCCGAGCGCCGCTGCCGTCTCCGGGTGGAGTTCCACGACCGGCGGCTGGCCCGGAAACTGGGAGTTTATGCTCTCCGCCCCGTGGGGCGTGAGCAGCCGCAGGGGGAACCCGACCGGTGGCGCCGCGGGCGGGGCGTAGACCGGCAAGGCGGGCGCTCCGGCCGCCACCGCCTGCTCGGAGGAGAACTCATACCGGCCGGACGGTGTCGCAAAGCGCAGGTCCTGCCAGGCAACGCGCGGCAGACCTGCCCGCCGGGGGCCGCCCTGCAGGTCGGTGGGGCTATCCACCTGAAAGAGCGTCCGGGCCGCAGGGGTCCAGGCCCGCTCCAGCCACGCTTGCTCATCGCCCTCGGTGGGGAAGGTGGCGAAGGACTCCCGGATCCGATTGACCTCACGCCCCAGCGCCTGAGCGATCGCCAGTTCGCTACGCGCCTCGAAGAGCGGGTCGATCGCCCGGGTGTTGAGCGCCAGATCGTGGTGCCAGTAGCTGACATTCAGGTCATGCTGCTCGAGGTAGGTGGTCGCCGGGAGCACCAGGTCGGCCTGGGCCGCTGTGGCGGTCATGAACGGGTCGACCACCACCACCATCTCCATGGATGCCAGCAGCCGCCGGAACCCCTCGGAGCCGGGCGCCTGGACCAGCGGGTTGGCCCGTGCGATCCAGAGCATGCGCACAGGCGGGTCGGACAGGGCTCGCAGGCCGCCGACCAGGTCCCCGGCCGCCACCGTGCGGTTCCCGGGCCAGTCGTCGTCTGGCTGCAGGCCCTCCTTGAGAATCCAGGTCTCGCGGTGGGCGTAGTGCACACCGGCCCCCGGTTGCCCGATCTGTCCCGTCAGCGCCCCCAAGGCGTTGATCGCCCGGACCGCCTGCCCGGAGTTCCCGTACCGCTGGAGCCCGTGCCCGAGCCAGATCGCCGCCGGACGGCCGCGGGCATACTGGTCGGCCACCTGCCGGATCTGCCCCGGCAACAGCCCGGTCTCGGCGGCCGCCCATTCGACCGTGACCGCGCTGTCCAGATACTGCAGGAAGGACTCCCACCCCAAGGTGTGCCCCTCTACAAAGGCCTGATCGATCTGGCCGGTCTCCCGCAAGTGCCGGGCCATGCCCAGCGCCAGGGCGCAATCGGTCCCCGGTCGAACCGGCAGGTGCATGTCGCTCAGCGAGGCGGTGGCCGTGCCAACGGGATCCACGGTGATCAACCGGACCCCCCGGTCCCTCATATCCAGCAGGTGTCCCATTTGGTGCGGGGCGGTCCAGGCCGGGTTGACGCCCCAGAGGAGCACCGTCTCTGCCTGCTGCAGCTCGGCCGGATCGCTGTTGCGCACCGCCCCGAAGTCGAAGCGGGTGGCGTTGCGACCGGTTGTCCAGCAGAGGTTGTTCACGCTCTCGGTAATCGGGCCCATGGAGTTGAAGAGCACCCTTGTGGCCTCGTGCAGCAGCCCCATGTTGCCGCTGCCCTGGTAGAGGCAGAGCGGCAACAGCGAGCCATAGCGGTCCTTCATGCCGATCAGCTTCAGGGCGATCCGCCCGAGCGCCTCCTCCCAACTGATCCGGCGCCAGTGACCCGACCGGCGCGGCTCCTGGATCATAGGGTGGCGCACCCGATCCCGGGCGTAGACCCGGTCGACGTAGCTGTACCCCTTGGCACAGAGCCGGCCGCGTGTGTGGCTATGCTCCGGGTCGCCGTCAATGCGGCGCAGGATCCCGTTCTCCACGGTTGCGATCTGAGAACAGGTGTCATAACAGTTGTGCGGGCAGACCACGCGCACCCTGCGACTGCCCGTCGCGGTCTGCGTCCGGATGCTCATGCTCCGCCACCCCCACCATTTTGGTCGACTCGATCCCTGTCCTGTCAGGATATCACCCCACTCTCAGCGGCTCTATAGGCCCAGCCGCTCTACTGCCAACACCGGCGGCCCATTTCCGGCTGGCGACTATGGCGCCGAAAAAGCGCAAGACCGCCACCCGCAATCGGATGGCAGCCCTACCTTTGCATAGACCCCTATCGCCGGGTCGCCTGGTGCAACCAATCCCGATCGTAGCGCAGGCAGCCCAGGGTCAGCCGCGCCATGGCGGCGTAGAAACCCCCGCCGCCAGATGCCTCCTCAACCAGGCGCACGAACCGATCCACCCACCGCAGGAGGTGCTCCTCCAGGCAGCTTCTCTGTCCTCGCAGGAGCGCCTGCACCCCAGGCTCGTCGCCCTCGGCCAACCGCTCCGCCGCCCGGGCCGAGAGCCGGGCCAGAAACTGTAGCTCGAGCCCGATATGGTCCTCGGCGTGCCGCCCCCGCTCCGTGAGGGCCAGGCCGTACTGGGCAAAGAGCTGGCGCACCCGCTCGGTCTCCTCGCCGAAGGGAACCCGCTCCCGGTCGAGGTAGACCGACTGCCAGGGCGGGGCGGCGGCGGGCCCCAGGGCGCCGAAGAGCCGGAAGAACTCCTGCCGCAGCGGCTCCAACGCCAGGCCCGGAAGGGTAGCGGCCAGGCTGGCCAGGGCTGAATCCACCCCGGGGGTGCCACGCCCCAGGGGCCACTCGGCCACAAAGGCGGGGGCACTGACGGTCGCCAGAAGCTCCGGGGTCGGGGGCGCCAGGTAGAGGGTGGCGAGCAGGCCATAGACCGAGGCGCGCACCTCCAGGAGGAGCGCCAGTTCATCGCGCTGGGTCACAGGTGATCCCTCCGAGTCCGATGCAAATGGTGGGGGAGAGTTATCCTCCCCCACCACGCTCCGATTTACAGACCGATCTTGACAGCCGTTGCGTAGAAAAGGAAGCGGCCCAGCAGTTCACCCAGGGTGACGAGCGCCACCAGGAGGCCGGCCACGGGGGCGAGCGCCGCCCCGTTCTGCGTGCCGACACGCCGCCAGACCCAGGGCATGACCACGGCCGAACCGATCACCACCAGGGCGACACGAGCCCAGAAGAAGAGCGCCATCTCCCCGGAGAGCATGGCAGCGGTCATCTGCGCCTCCTTGCCGGCGCCGCCCAGGTAGGCGGCGTGGGAGGAGACGGAGACCATCTGCAGGGCGAGCATGGCGAGCGCTCCGTAGACCAGGCCGCTCAGCCCCTTGGGCTGGTCCTCGCCCCTGCGCATGCACTGGCCAGCGAAGACCGCGGCGGTGCCGATCAGGCCGGTGGTGGCCAGGAAGCTGGCGGTGGTCGAGAGGTGCGCCCAGGCCGGGAAGGCGAAGGAGCGGTAGATCATCGACATGACGAAGACTAGGCCCACGCCCACCAGGGCGGCCACAGCGGCGACGCCGTTGCGCAGGGAGCGGCTGCCGATCTGCTTCAGTTCGAGCACCAGGGTGAGCCCCCCGGTCAGGCCGAAGAGGATCGTGAAGAGAATCTCACGGCTCAGCCAGCTGGTGGCCAGGTTCGACATCGTCCGGAAGGCGTTCATGGGGTTGCCCAGGTGCAGCACCGATGCGATCACACCGGCCACGCCCAGGCCGCCCACGATCCAGAGGAAGCGCATGCGATTGGCCTGCTCTTCCTCACCGGCCACCACCGCCCGGCTGGCCACGAAGATCCCGACCGCGGCCTGAATGCAGAGGGTGTAAAGAATCAGCGACCATTCACCGCTCACTTTGTATTCCTCCCCACAGGCGAGCTCATGGCGCCACGCGGCGGGTTGATTCGGAGCGAGGGCTCAGTCCGGTTGGGATCGACCAGGCCCTTGATCCAGTTGGTGCCGCCCTTCTCCCGCTCAAGCTCCTCGATCTCGCCGAAGCTGATCAGCTGGTAGGGGCAGGCGTCCACGCAGACAGGGCGCATCCCCTCTGCCAGCCGGTCGGCGCACAGGTCGCACTTGCCGACCTTGCCGATCTCCGGGTTGAACTGCGGGGCATCGTACGGGCAGGCCATGACGCAGGACTGGCAGCCCACGCACTTCTCCTGGTCCACCATGACAATGCCGTCCTCTTCCCGCTTGTGCATGGCGCCGGTGGGGCAGACCTTCACGCAGGCCGGGTCGGCGCAGTGGTTGCACGAAATCGATAGCCAGTAGGCGGAGACGTTCTGCTGCCAGGTGTTGCCCACCTTGGCCCACTCGCCGTCCTCATACTTCACGACCTTGCGGAAGCGCTGTCCGAACGCGAGGCTGGAGCGATCCTTACACGCTACCTGGCAGGTGTTGCAGCCTGCGCAGAACGCAGCGTCGACATGAAAGCCTAACTGCTTGGCCATACGGCTCTGTCACCTCCTAGAGCTTCGCCACTTGCACGAGATTGGTGTGCTGTGGGTTCCCCTTCGCACCAGGCGTGGGGTGGTACTTGGTGATCGTGTTGATGGCGCCACGGGTATCCACACCGTTCTTGTCCGGGGTGTACCAACCGCCCTGCGGCAGGTCAACCACGCCCGGCATGAGGGTCTTCACGACCCGTGCCACCACATGGATCTCGCCCCGGTCGTTCCAGATCCGGACCATGTCGCCGTCTGCGATGCCACGAGCGGCGGCATCGACCTCGCTGATCGAGAGCGCCTGCCCCTCCACCTCTTCCATCCACGGATTGTTGTCGTGGGTGGAGTGGACACGCCGCTTCACGTGGTGGCCCGTGCACTGGAGCGGGTACGTCGCAACCAGGTCGGACTGCGGCCCTTCCCAGGCGGGCACATACTTCGGAATGGGCGGCAGCTCGTCCATGTTGCCCCGCTCCATCGCCAGCTTGGCCAGGCTGGCCGAGTAGATCTCAATCTTGCCGGATGGGGTCTTGAGCTTGTTCTTCTCCGGGTCTTCGATGAACTTGGCGTAGGCCACCGTCGGCTTGGTCTGCTTGGATCGGACGATGGGGTCCTTCATGAGCTCATCGAACGAGGGAAGGGTCGGGTTCTTTTCCTTCAGGGCGCCCAGCACCTGGCGGAGCCAGAGGTCATAGGTCGCCTTGCCCTCGGAGTACTTCTCGCCGATCCCCAGCTTCTCCGCAACGCCCAGGCCGACCTGGTAGGAGTCCTTCACGTCGTAGAGCGGGGTAATGGCGGGAACACCCAGGTAGAAGAGATCGCCCATGACGTTGGTCGAGGGGCGGCCCATGTGCCAGCGCTCGTAGGCGGTGGCGTCCGGCAGGAGGATATCGGCATACCGGGCGCTGGGTGTCATCATGACATCGTGCACGACGATGAACTCGCAGAGCGACTCATCCTGCAGGATCTTGTGGGTGGCGCCCGTGTCCGAGTGCTGGTTGATCAGGCAGTTGCCGCCGTAGTTCCAGATAAACTTGATATTGCTCTGTAGCTTCTCGGCGCCCTTGAGGCCGTCCTTGGGGGTCAGCTCGGTGCCCCGCACGATCGCCTCGGTCCACTGGAAGACGGAGATCTGCGCCTTCACCGGATTGGTGCCGGCCGGGAAGGTGGTGGTCGGCGCCGACTTCCGGCCGCCAGCGTAGAGGCCGGGGCCACCGCCGCTGCGCCCGACGTTGCCGGTCATGGCCGCCAGGACCGGCAGGCCGCGCACCGGCTGCTCGCCGTAGGCGTTGCGCTGCGGGCCGTAGCCCTGGAGGAGGGCAGCGGGCTTGGTCAGGGCGATCGCGCGGGCCAGGCGGATAGTCGTCGCCACGGGCACGCCGGTGATCGCCTCGGCCCACTCGGGGGTCTTCTTGACACCATCCGCCTCGCCCATGACGTAGGCCCGGTAGCTGGAGTTCTTCGGGGCGCCCTCGGGCAGGGTGTGCTCGTCGAAGCCCACGGTGTACGTGTCGAGGAAGGCCTGGTCGTGCAGGTTCTCGGTCAGCATGACGTAGGCCATGGCATCGAAGAGGGCGTTGTCGGTGGTCGGCTTGATCGGGATCCACTCGTCGGCCAGCGCCCGTGCGGTGTCGGAGCAGCGGGGATCGACGACAATGATCTTGGCGCCAGCCCGCTTCGCCTCCACCAGCCAGCCGTACTCGTTGCCGCCGCCCATGAGGCACTCCGCAGGGTTGGCGCCGAAGAGAACGATCAGCCGGGAGTTGACCCAGTCATCGGCCGAGTTGGTCTCCGCCGAGCCGTAGGTGTAGGGGGCTGCCCAGCTATAGCAAGCGGCGGAGTAGGTGCCGTAGAAGCTGAGGTAGCCGCCCATCATGTTTAGAAGCCGGTAGATGGCGTTACGGCTGGGCATGTCGACGCCCGAGGCGAGCTGGTAGTAGACCGCCTGGTTGCCATAGGTCTTGACAATCCGGCTCAGGTTCTCCGCGATCGTCTGGAAGGCCTCGTCCCACGAGATTGGCTCGAACTTGCCCTCGCCCCGCTTGCCCACCCGCTTCATGGGCTGCTTCAGCCGGTCCGGGTTGTAGATAAACTGCCGGATCGAGCGGCCGCGCAGGCAGGCACGGAGGGCAGGAAAGCCGGGCCGGTCCTCCTGGTCGGTGTCGACCCGGATGATCTTGTCGTCCTGGACATGGAGCTTCAGCACACAGGAGTAGCCGCCGCAGTTGTACGTGCACTGCTGGGGTACAACCTTCACCGGCGATGGCGTCCCCGCGGCGACGGCGGTGGACTCAAAGAGGTCCAGACCACCGTTTGCGGTGGCCGCACCGCCCAGTGCCGCACCGGCGCCAAGAGCCGCTGACCAGGTCAGGAAGCCCCGTCGGGAGATCTGTGTAGCCATTTCGGAATCCCTCCTTCAGGAATAGGAGCGACCTCAATGCAGGTCGACACGTGACCAGTTTCACGTGTCTCATTATGCGACCGGGCGGCCGGCTGGGACCATGCCTCGACCGAGCCTTCACACGGCCGGGGGGATGGCTCGGTCGAGCCTTCTTTTTGCGGCAAAGGGGCTAGTCTTTCTGGTTGCTCTTTTCGAACCCTCCCCCTTCCAAATACGTATACCAAAGTGAAGGTGCTTCACGTTTGAAGGGGGAGGTTCTGCCCATGCGAATCCGCAGATTGGCCGGCGGCACGTTGATCGGTACCGATCCAAACCGGCTCCCGCTGCCCCTCTATGCCAAGGAGCCCACGGTTCGAGTTGGCTCGCCCGGAACGCTCCAGGGCACGGTCGGCACCTATGTGCTCCTCAGCGAGTGCGCCAGGCGGCAGACCGGCCTGCCCGAGCCCACCCTGGTCAAGGTGCTCTTCCGGGAGACCGGCGGGGCGGTCTACCTCCTGCTCGCCCCGGCGACGGCGCCCGGGCCAGATATCTACCCCCTGAAGTTCGCAACGGGCACTCGGGCGCCGGTGGTTCGCAAGCTGAAGCCCCTCTTCGAGGCGGCGAAGATCGCCCTCCGCCCCGACCTCTGGTACGCGGGGCCAGCGGAGCTGGTGCAAGATGAGACCCTGGGCTACGTCGTTGCGATCGACTGGAGTGCGATTGAGACCTCCCCCCGCCAGACCCTGACAGCGGAGTCAGCGGCGGGCAACCAGCCCGTGCCGGGGGCTGACTGAGGCCGCAGGGGGAGGCGATGGGCCTGGACATTGGGGCGATGGGCCTGGACATTGGGGCAGTGGCCCCAGACATTGGCGCAGTGGCCCCAGACATTTGCGCAGTGGCCCCAGACATTGGCGCAGTGGCCCCAGACATTGGGGCAGTGGCCGTCGAGTCGGGGAGATGTGCCCAAGATCGCTGTACGACAGGAGGCGCGCGAAGGCGGCAGGCTCAATGCCTTGCCGCCCAGGAGGCATCCCCTTGACAGATACATCGACACGCGTCTATAAATGGAGAGAGGACCGACTCGCGGGAGGTGTCTCCATGGAAGATGAAAACCGCCCGGTGGATCAGGCCGAGCAGATGGTCGCCTACTTTCAGGCCCTGGCCGATGTGACCCGCCTCAAGCTGGTGGGCCTCCTGGCCCAGCGGGAACGAAGCGTGGAGGAACTGGTTTCGGTGCTGGACGTGCGCCAGCCCACGGTCTCCCACCACCTCTCCAAGCTGAAGCTGCTGGGGCTGGTGAAGCTCCGCAAGGAGGGCCAGGTCCACTACTACTCGCTGGATGAAGAGTTCGTCCGCCGGCTCGCCCGCCAGGTACTCTCGGCCGACGGGCTGGCGAAGCTGGCGCCCAGCAACGAGGGCGGGGCCACCTGGGAGCAGAAGGTGCTCCAGACCTTCTTTACGCCCGATGGGACCCTGAAGGATATCCCGACCCAGCGCAAGAAGCGGGACGTAATTCTGGGCCGGCTGATCGCGGAGTTCGAGCGGGGCCGCATGTACACCGAGGCCGAGGTAAACGAAGTCCTGCGCCGCTTTCACCCCGACGTGGCCACCCTGCGCCGTGAGTTTATCATGACCCGGCTCATGCAGCGGGAAGACGGCGGCGGCCTCTACTGGCGCCGGCCCATCGACGAGGCCCGGGAGTAGCCTCCGGGGCGCCTGCAGCCTACACTGGGGCGCATGAGTCACATCGATATATCGATGTGTATGGATTCATTGATTCATTCATCCGCGGCGATTGGAGGGAGATGCCCGATGCCAAGCAGCGAGCGGATCCGGCGCACCTACTACCTGCTCAGCGGCCTCTACAGCTTCACGCTATCGCTCACCCAGCCGGTCTGGGTGCTCCGTCTGACCGATGCCGGCCACGACCTGACCACGGTCTCGCTCTTTGCGGTGGTGAGTTCGCTCACCGCTCTGCTGCTTGAGGTGCCGACCGGCGTCCTGGCCGACCGCTTCGGCCGGCGGTTCTCCGTGCTGCTCTCCTTTGCGCTGGCCGCCGTGGGCTGCAGCCTGTGGGCGCTGCCGGCATCGATCCCGGTGATGCTGACGGGTACCCTTCTCTCAGGCGCCGGCATGGCCCTCTACTCCGGGGCGCTCTCTGCCTGGGCGGTGGATGCAGTCCTCGCCGCCGGGGGTGGTCTTTCCACCACAGACCTGTTTGGCCGGGCCTCGGGCATCAGCCGGACGGTGGCGATCGGCGGCGGCCTCCTGGGCGGCACCGTTCTGGCCCGATTCGGCCTTGCGTGGCCCTGGGCGGCCGCCACGTTCTCCTACCTGCTCCTCTTCGTTCTGGCCTGGCGCCTGATGAGCGAACGCTGGGAGCGGGTGGCCGGCCGGTCCGCCCTGGATGAGTGGCGCAGCATGCTGGCCAGCGTCGCCACCGTGGCCCGGGAAGGGCGGCGGAACCCGGTGCTGGGCCTGCTCCTGCTGGGCCCGGTTCCGGCCTTCATCGGCGGGGCGGCCGCTGCGAGCCAGTGGCAGGTGAAGTTCCAGGACCTCTCCGCCGGGCAGGTGGGGGTCACGGGCGTGGTCTGGGCGTTCATGCTCGGGGCCTCGGCCGTCGCCTCCTTCGCCATCCTCCGGCTGGTGCGGGTGGCCGGCTCGCAGCAGCGGTTCCTGGCGGGCGCTGTGGTGCTGAACAGCCTGGCTATCGCAGGCACCGGCCTCGCCGGCCAGTTCTGGCTGGCCCTCCCCTTCTTCTGCCTCCATGTGGCTGCCACCACCACCTTCGGCACGGTGGGCAGCGCTGCGATCAGCGACCGGGTGCCATCCGCCGTGCGGGCGACCGCCCTCTCCGTCTACGCCATGATCGACGCCGTGGCCGATGCGCTGGGCGTGTCGCTCTTCGCCCAGGTCACCACCCGCCTCTCCATGGCGGTGAGTTGGGTGGCCGCAGCGGCGTTGGTACTGGCGGCCGCGCCACTGCTGTTGGGACTGGTGGCGAAGGGGCGCCAGGTGAGCGTTGCAGAAGAGACCCCCTAGGCCGTCCCACCGGGACCTCCGGGAGCGTGACGCCCTCATGGGCAACGCCTCGGCCCTCCATCCCGCTAGCGCGACGTGATGCTCTTCACCAACCGCCGGCAGCTTTGACAGGCCTTGCTGGCGGCCTGCGTCTGCCGGTAGGCGCGAAAAAACCGACGGGGCATCTCCCGTCGGTTTCGGCTTATCGACAGATCTGCGGCGTTGGGCCGGGCATGTGGGACAGGATTCCACGAGTTTTTCCCGCGGCAGATCCCGACCAGTGCGGAAATCTTAGCGGAATCGCGTGTTCTGAGGGCCTGTTCGCCCCGTCATACGCTCCGGCGGGCCCCCAGAGGGCGCCCATCGGCCCAAATTGGCCACCTCGAAGCCTGCGTCTTGTGGATTCCGCCAGTTTTTCCCCCACGAGCAAGGTAGGCGCTGCGAATTTCTGGGGGAACGCCACCGGCGGAGCTTGGCAACTGTGTCGCCATTACGCCAGGCCGAGGCATTAACCCCTGCCGTAGTTCTGAGCGGGAAGACGCCCATCATCAGGCGTGGGGGACCGTCACCATTACGACATCAGTAAGTCATAAGTATAAGAACGCACGATCCACACCCCCTCGATAAGCAGAGAGAAGGTCGACCCATGGAGCTTGGCATTTACACCTTTGCCGAAACGACCCCCGATTCGGTGACCGGTCGCACGATCAGCCCGGCCGAGCGCCTGCGAAACCTCATGGAAGAGATCGAGCTGGCCGACCAACTCGGGCTCGACGTCTACGGCATTGGCGAGCACCACCGGCCGGAGTACGCCGTCTCCACGCCGGCCACCGTCCTGGCCGCCGCTGCCGTGCGGACGAAGCGCATTCGCCTGACCAGCGCCGTGACCGTCCTCAGCTCCGATGATCCCGTCCGCGTCTTCCAGGACTTCGCCACCCTGGATCTGCTCTCCGGCGGCCGAGCGGAGATCATGGCGGGGCGGGGCTCCTTCATTGAGTCGTTTCCGCTGTTTGGCTACGATCTGCACGACTACGATGAGCTCTTCGCCGAGAAGCTGGGCCTGCTACTAAAGCTCCGGGAGTCCGAGAGCATTACCTGGTCCGGGAAGCACCGGGCGCCGCTGAAGGAGCTTGGTGTCTACCCGCGGCCCGTTCAGAACCCCCTCCCGGTCTGGGTCGCCGTGGGCGGCACGCCGAACTCCGCTGCCCGGGCCGGCGCCCTCGGACTGCCCATGGCGCTGGCGATTATCGGCGGGCTGCCCGAACGCTTCGGGCGAATGGCCGAGATCCACCGGCGAACGGCCCAGGAGTTCGGCCACGCCCCGCCGGCGCTGAGCGTCAACTCCCACGGGTTCATTGCGGACACGTCGCAGGAGGCGTCCGAAATCGCCTTCCCGGCCTTCGCCCAGGTCATGGACAAAATCGGCCAGGAGCGTGGCTGGCCGCCCATGACTCGGGAACAGTTCGAGGCTTCACGCACGCTACGGGGAGCGAACTTCGTCGGCAGCCCACAGGAGATTGTCGAGAAGATCCTCTTCCAGCACCAGATCTTTGGCCACCAGCGCTTCCTGCTGCAACTGACAGTCGGCTCCATGCCGCACAGCAAGGTCATGCGTGCCATTGAACTATTCGGCACAAAGGTCGCTCCCGTCGTTCGCCGGGAGTTGGGCAAATAGGCACATCAACCGGTTCGAATCACGGTAGACCCACCCACGCTGGGGTATGTCCCGTGTCTCCGGTTTTGGTCCACCACTGCAGCTCGAGCGGTATGCTAGGTACCGTCTGCACAAGGGACGCTAGGCGGAAGCAGGTGCCGCTTGTCAGCGAGCGCTAGAACTGATTAACGAGACGGACAGCAGTTTACTACGCGGGCACGTGTATCGGCGTCTCGGACAGTCGCGTGCACGTATACCCGCCGGCGGACCGGTTCCGCCTCGGACCGACCGGTCCCAGGTATCAGTCGACCGCCCTCATCTGCCAGTTGGACCAGACGGACTCAACCCGTGGTAGGACTGGGCGAACAGGTAGGTCGTCAGGGCGTTGGTGTCGGTAGAGAGGTAGCGGTTTGCCTGTATCAGCCGTTCTCCTTCCCGGTAGATGGCGCCCCGGTGAAGACTACGGTGGTACCGAGGCCGGCCGATCCAGTGCCGACGTTCGCAATCCTGGTGCTCGGGTATCGTTGTGGTTTAGTTTGGGTCGGCCCGTCGCGGGGCTGACTCTTTTTTCTCTGTCGTCCAAGTGAAACGGAACCGTCTCGCCCAGTACAGATGCTCAAGAACATCACCTACAAGACGGCCAAGGAGCGGGACTGCAAGGGTGATCTGAACCGGGTGTGCGGCGACGTGCGCCACTGCACGGTCGAGATCCCCTTCCACCTCTTTGTGGAACTGCCTGGCACGCGCGACGGCGATATCTGCGTCGTGGAGGATGCGATCGTCTCGGGCGAGTTCGACAAGCTGATCGACAAGAACCACGACGGCACCTTCAACAAGCTACTGGAGAGAAGTGTATCTCACCTACAACACTGGGGCAAACTGGTGTATAGTAGATATAACTTCCACGTTCGAGAGGTGTTTCCTGTTTGAACGACAGTAACTTGAAGGCGATCCGTCCCGATCATGTGGCCATCTACATCCGATGGTCCACCGAAGAGCAGGCCGATGGCACCACCCTGGCCGAGCAGCGAGAGGGCTGCGAGTTCTATATCAAGTCCCAGGGCTGGTTCGTGAACCCCTCCCTCATCTTCATCGATGATGGCTACAGCGGCGGCAACCTGGACCGGCCAGGCATGCGTCAGCTGCGGGACCTGATCCAGAAGGGCGAGGTCGATTGCGTTGTGGTGCTGAAGATCGACCGGCTGAGCCGGAACATCGTCGATGCGACCCAACTGGTGCTGAATGAGTGGAAGGACAAGTCCCACCTCCGCTGCGTCCGCCAGCCGATCGACACGACCTCGGACACCGGCCGGATGTTCTTCTCGATCCTGGCCACCTTTGCCGACTTCGAGCGGGCACAGATCAGCGAGCGGACCTACCAGGGCCGCATCCGCCGGCTGAAGGAGGGCAAGGCCTACGGCGGGCCGGTGGTGCCGTTCGGGCTCCTGAAGACAGAAGAGCCCGGGGTCCGTGTGGAGGACCCCGAGCGGGCGCCGATCGTGCGGGAGATGTTCCGGCGGGCCTACGAGGAGCGGGCCACGGCCCAAGACCTGGCGCAGTGGTTGACCGAGCAGGGAGTCCCTTCCCCCAAGGGCCTGAAGGGCTGGAGCTTGAACAGCGTGCGGAATGTGCTGCGGAACCCGATCTATGCCGGCCGGATCGTCTACGGGAAGGCCTCGCTGGTCAAGAAGGAAGGCTTGAAGTACCCGGCCAGGAAGAAGCGGGAGCAGCCGACCGTGGTGGCCGAGGCGGTGACGGTGCCGATCCTGGTGGAGCCCGACGTGTTCGATGCGGTCCAGCTGCTACTGGCGGAGCGGGCTGAGTTTCACAAGCGGCACCGGCGAGCCTCGGATGGGACCCACCTGCTCAGCGGGATCGCTACCTGCCGGTGCGGGGCGACGATGAACATCCACTGGGCGAATGGGACTCGCTACTACATCTGCAGCCGGCGGATCTTGGCGGGGTCCAAGGGATGCCCTGAGGAGAACGGGACGCTGCTGGCGGACAGAGTGGAGGCGTTTGTGGTCGATGACCTCTTGGAGACGTTCGGCCGGGTCGGGGAGAGGATACAGGCCGCGGAGTTGGTGGGTGCTGAAGAGTCAGAGACAGCCAAGAGGCTGGCTCATGAGGTGGAGCGCTATGGGCAGCTGATCCAGGACGCAGAGTTCCGCCTCAATGAACTTCGTATGCAAGCCGCTCTGGGCAGTATCACCCTAACCGAGTGGAGAGAATTGCGAGGAGCCATAGAGGCCCAGGTCACGAACACGCGTGTCCAGTTGAGCGAGGCTCAAAGGAGAATTGACCACGAAAACTCTGGAGAACTGCTACAGGGCGCTATAGCCCGCTGGCTTGGGGACTTGCGACGGTGGAACGAGATAGCGCCCTGTGAGCAGAAGGCAGCGCTTCGAGACCTATCTGAGCGGATTGAAATCTACAAGCCCAAAGGGCGTTATCAGGCGTACCAGCTTGACGTGGTCTGGCGCTTCAAACCGAAACAGAGTGTGCAGCGAGACAGTGGCTAGCCGAGCTGACATAGGTCCACAGAAAAAAGACCCTCCTCTGCGGCGAGGAGGGTCTTCGCAATTGTCCACCATAAGAGAATTTGCTCGCTCTATGGTCGTTCTTCTATTATTAGTATACCACGATTATGATCTCAAGACTACCTAGTTGGGAGCATCTCAGCGATAATTAGGAAGCAGTTTCTAGTCTATGTGAGGGGAAGTGCCACCTGTGCATCTAGCTAGTTTTTTTGAAAGGCTCATTAAGCGGGTGGAGGAGGAGTGCCCCCATGTTGAAGGTCGCTACAATCTGCTTCTGAGCGGAAACGACGCCCGGAACTATTGCAGGTTCTACCGTCGAGACAAGCGCCAGGACATCTATTACGGCGTAGCAGTGCGTCCTGAGTACGCCGAGACCGAGCTCTTTATCGCGATTCCGGGCGAGCGGGGCGAGAGGTTCGCCAACACCCTTAGCGAACTCGCTGCTCCCCTGAGGGTCGGCCTGAAAGTTGAGAAGGAGCAAGCCCGGGGGATGGGTTGGAGGATCGGCATCCGTGTTGACTCCTGCCGGAAGTCAGAGTTGGGAGACGACTATCTCATGTGGTTCGTCCTCACGGTCCAAATGCTGGACAGCCACTTCGGCCCGATGTTGGACGGCTTGGAGTAGAGCCAGCAGACCCCGGGGAACCCACAGCTACATACGAGCTAGTTCCCTAAGTTGCCAGGCACTGAGCCCGCGCTTGGGCGGGCTCAGTGCTTCTGAATCCTGCGTTTGAACGTCTACCCGTTGCCCCGGCCTCCACCGGAGCGTACTGCGTCCAGCGAAGCTCGAGCCCGTAGGGTCTTGGCAACTCCCCTGGCAGCGGCTAGGTCCCATCTCAACAGGATCCTGTTCAGTTCCTCCTCGGACCCAGGGTTATCCGAAAATGACCTGCGGTATATCACCTTCGGTTCGCGACGTGCCCCTCCATTTCCACCCATGACTTTCCCCCCTATGCGTCGTCAGAAACCCTGCACAAGCCTCTGAAGCTTGTTACCTGGACTCGGTTGCCTCGCCCTCTCCTCCGGCTCCTCAAACAGACTCTCATGCAACTGCACAGGCTTCTCGGGTTCCTTGGCGTACTCATACGCCGCCCCAGCCTGTCCCGTGCTCCTCTCCCACTGCAATCGGAGCCCCAGCCGGATCTCCTCCGCCAGCTTGCGCCGGCGGAGTTTCTGCTTCACCCAGGCCAGGAAGGCCTGGTCCTCCTCGCTCGTCAGGTCCGCCTGGATGATCAGCCGTTTGCGCCCCATCGCTGGACACCTGCCTTGTAGTAGCCCCGGCCGTTGGCTTCCTGGGCCTCCTCGGCTAGCAGCTTCGCTCCCTCGCCGGGGAGGATGTGCTTGAAGAGCCGGTAGGCACCGCCGCCGGTGACCAGGTAGAATGCGATGCCGGGATCGTTCCAGGAGCGGATCAGCCGGGTGATCTGCCGGCCCACCTCCTGGTAGGCCTCCTCCATCTGGGCGGCTCCCTCGAAAGCCCGGAGGCCAGCCTGGACCTCCAGGGCTCCCTGCCCACCGGCGGCCCGGCCGGCGATCTGGTAGGCGTGGGCCATTCCCAGCTTGGGAGAGGTGCAGCAGCGGCGGACCGGCTCCATGTCATCCAGGACATAGGTGTTCAGCGTGTTGAAGCCGATATCGACCACGCACCAGCGCCAGCCGGCGACCGCTTCGGCGGGCCAGGTGGTCCGGCCGCCGATGGCTGCCGGGAACTCCCGCTCCCCCTGGAGCTGGCCCTCACCATCCAGCAGGAAGTCCAGGGCGCTCCCCAGGGGCTGGGGCATCACCATGGCGTCCATCCACCGAGATCACGGCCCGGGTCGTCTCGTCGCCGATCTGCAGCTCGACGGTCTCGCCCCGGATCGACAGCAGCTGCTGCTTCAGCCGGTCCCAGTGGGTCTCCCACGTATCGACCGGGAGACCGGCCACCACCTTGAAGCGGGTAATCCCATCCCGCCGGGCCAGGTAGGCCAGGGCGGCCAGGTAGAGCAGCCGGCTCTCCTCGTTCACCGGGGCATCATCGGCCAGGTCGGCCTGGCTGGCGATCCCGGCCTGCCTCGCGGCTGTCCGGCCGATCAGGTAGGTCTGGCCACGGTAGACCATCGTCGTCTGCTCGCCGAAGCCGGGCATCGGCCGGCCGGGCACGATCAGGCTCTGGAGCACGAGATTCCGCTCCCCTGGCCGGGTCCCGGCCTTCACGAAGCCGAAGCCCCGGTCCACGTAGGCGATCTTGGAATCGAACATCGCTCAAACTCCCCTTCCCTCTAGGGCCGGAGCCGTTTGGTCATACATGGTCATGCAATGTCTTACCATGTCATACCACGGCCCTCCGGCCCTTCTCTCCTCTGCGTTTCGGCCCTTCTTCCCCCGGTGGCTGTCTTACCGTGACCGGGAGAGCTGCCGGATGTTCAGTTCGGCCAGGTCCTTCACCCCCGCCGGGGGCCGCCAGTCCCGCACCGCCCCGCCGGTGATCTCCTCGATCCGCTCCCGCTGCTGGTCGTGGGCTGCATCGGTCTGCGCCTGCTTGGCCGGGTCCTTTTCCCGCTCCCGGGCGATGGTCACCCGAGCCGCCCCCCGGAGCAGCTCCTGGACCGCCGGATTCTCCAGGAAGGAGCGCACATTCGCCCCACCGGAGACGATGACCGTAGGCGGGCTCTGGCGGCTCCTACGGGCCATTTCGTGCAGGGCAAGGGCATCGGTACCCCCCTCCACGATCCAGACGCTGGCGGGGCTCCCAGGCAGGATCGCCGGGTATCGCTTGTCGGAGCCTTTGAAGTCCCGCTTCTGGGCCTCCTCCGCCGGGTCGATGGCCCGTCGGGTGACGTTGCGCACCTCGCCGGCCTCGTCCCGCCCGATGAAGAGCACCCCGCCGCCGGCGTAGCGCAGGAACCCGGCCTGCTCCGCCCGCCGGAGCGTCTCCAGCCCGATTCCCCGTTGCCCAAGGTAGGCCCGGCCCGCCAGCCGGTCCGACTCCGCCACCGGGGGAAGGATGGGCCGCTGCTGCGGCTTCTCCGGGGCCGCCTGCCTGGGCAGGCCGGTTAGCTTCTGCACCGCCTCCCGGAAGCCGGTCCCCGGCTCGATCCGCCGCACCAGGTCGATGTTGTCACCGATGCCCCGGCTCTGCTTGTCACAAGCCACCCAGTGGCCGTCCTCCTTGCGGGTGATCCGGAAGTGCTCCTCCCCGCCCAGCCGGACGGAGAGGTGACGGCCCTCCCGCCGCACCGCATAACCCTGCCCGGTAAGGTAGTGGGTAGGGTCCAGGGTCCGGGCCGCTTCGATCTCGGCGACCTCCAGCCGCCGCTCTTCCTGTGCCATGGCTACCGCTCCCGCTCGGGGGCCAGGATCTGCTGCACTGCCCGGCCCAGGTCGGCCAGGATCTGGCTCGCTTCGGGCGTCAGCAGCCGGCTCCGGGAGGTCTTGCTAGCAAACTCTCCGATCTCCCCCAGAAGGCCCTCCCTGACCTTCGGCTCCATGTGGCTCCACTTAATTTCGATCGGATCG